>Ga0233427_10000191_pt1 | contig 81496 bp, 86 predicted proteins | sample SI_118_April2016_5_FD_179885 | JGI IMG/M metagenome (GOLD analysis project Ga0233427, IMG submission 179885) | Seawater microbial communities from Saanich Inlet, British Columbia, Canada - SI_118_April2016_100_MG | ecosystem: Environmental > Aquatic > Marine > Inlet | place: Canada: British...
ATGTTCTTGTCCAAACAACTGTGGTTTATGTTCAAATCATTTGTCACACAGTGGATTAGCAAACATGATTGTCACAAACAGATGTGATCTTACTTGTTGGTATTGTTTCTTCTATGTCAAGAAAGGACTAGAAGGCGCTTACATGTATGAACCAAATCATGATCAAGTAAGAGGAATGATGAAAACATTAAGATCAGAAAGACCAATCCCAGGAAACTCCATGCAAATTACCGGTGGTGAACCAATGCTTAGAGAAGATATATCTGATTTAATTAAAATTATGAAAGAAGAAGGTGTCGAACATATTCAAATGAATACAAATGGAATTCGACATGCAATGGATCCTGAAGCAGGACGTGAAGTAAGAGTGGCTGGATGTAACAATCTATACCTAAGCTTTGATGGTGTCACTGCAAGAACAAATCCAAAGAACCATTGGGAAATTCCATATGCACTAGACACTTGTAGAAAAACTGGAACAACTGTTGTCTTTGTTCCAACTGTTATCAAATCAATTAACGATCATGAATTAGGAGGAATTATCAGATATGCACAAAAGAACTTAGATGTTGTACATGCAGTAAACTTCCAACCAGTATCACTTACTGGAAGAATGGGAAAAACTGAACGTGAAAAATATAGAATCACAGTACCTGATTGTATCCAAAGAATTGAAGAACAAACAGATGGTCAAGTAACCGTTGATGATTGGTATCCAGTACCAAGTTGTATGCCACTAACAAACGTTATTGAAGCATTCTCAAGTAAACCAAAATACGAATTATCTATTCACTTTGCATGTGGAGCAGGAAGTTATGTATTCCAAGATGCAGATACAAAAAAACTTGTTCCAATGACAAGATTTTGTGATATACAAGGTATGTTAGAATTATTTGAAGACAAAGCAGAACAAATTCGCTCTGGTGCAAACAAGTACTTTACAATGCTTGAAGTCGTAAGAAAACTCAAAGGATTTATCACTAAAGAAAATCAACCAGCCGGGCTAGATCTGGCTAAAATGTTTGGAAATATCTTGATGAAGAGATCATTTGAAGCAGTAGGCTCTTGGCACGTCAAAGGCCTATTCTTAGGAATGATGCACTTCCAAGACAAATACAATGAAGATTTAGAGAGATTACAAAGGTGTGATATTCACTATGTTACCCCAGACCTTAGAATTATTCCCTTCTGTGCATTTAATGTAATTCCAGAATGGTATAGAGACAGAATTCAAAAGAAATATTCTATCACTGTTGAAGAATGGGAACAACGTGAAGGTGTAAAACTCGAAGATGGTCTTTACAGAGGTCTTATGAGACGAGGTGCAGGTGATGAACTTGCAGCAGGTTGTGCAAAGAGTGAGATGTTCCATCAAGCAGAACAAGCAATGGGCGCTCAATAAGCAATAATCTTTTTTAAAAAATTATTTAGTAATTAATTAATCCAAGAGCTTAAAAATATGCCAACTTATGAAAAGTTAGAATATGACTGAAAATTGGAAGTTCTCTGTAAAACAAGAAGAAGATGCAATATCATATTATCATGAAAATGGTGTTGTAGCATTTAATGATCTTCTAAATTCAGATGATTTGAACTCAATTAGATCTGCAATTGATGACGCAGTAAGTAATGGAGATCTAAAGTATAATTCTGATAAATATGATGGATATCAAAATGACATAATATTCTGTCATCCAATTTTGGAAAAATATGTTAAAGATGAAAGAATTTGTAATATTACTAGAAAATTATTAGGTAGATCAATAGAAGTGCAACATGCAAAATTTGCTGCAAAGCCTAAAAAAAATAAAACTATTGGAGGTATTAAATGGCATCAGGATTTCCCATTTTTTCCACATACAAATTTTGATTTAATTGCATGTTCTATTCATTTAGATGATGAAGAAATTGAATCAGGTCCATTGAAAGTTATTCCTAAAAGCCATGATTTAGGTCTACTTTCTCATTGTACCGATGGAAAATTCATCTATAGTTGTACAGATGAAAAAAAGATAGACGAAAGTAAATCAACTACTTTAAAATGTAATGCAGGTGATATAACATTTCATCATTGTTTAACACTTCATTCATCCGAACCTAAAAAAAATGATAGAGAAAGAAGATTAATTGTCTTTCAATATAGAGCTCAAGATGCATTACAATTATCTGGAGCACTTTGGAAGTCAAATGGATATCAAGTAGAAACAAATACACATGATGGTAGTGTTAGATTTCCAGATGGTTTTATTGTGGAAAATAGAGGTGTTGGTGGTAGATTATTTGATATCTATGGAAAACTAAAACCAGATGAACAAAAACAAAAAACATCAATTTCTTATGATGGTTAATTTGGATTTTATAACTTAAAATGAAAATTTTATTTATTTCCCCAACATTTTCTGGTGCAGGTGGAATAGGACCCCACGCATTTCGCCTCTCACAAAAACTTCGTGAGGAAGGTCATGATATAGAATTAATGAATGTTCCACATGTGCCAATAAAAAAGCTAAAAAACCTAAGCTTTTCTTTTTTTGGAACTCTGAAAGCTATCAATAATTCAAAAACTTATGATGCTGTTCATGCATGGAATGTTCCATCCGCATTTATAATGAAACATATCAAAGCAAAAAAGAAAATACTTTCAATTCATGGTATTTATTCTGAACAAGTAGAAATGCTACATTCCAAATTAACAGGAAGTATTGTCACCTCAAAAGAATCTCAAGTCTTAGATTGGGCTGATGTTCTAACCACTGATTCAAAATACGTCCAATTAGAATATAAGAAAAAATTGGGAAAAGATTTTGAATACATTCCTGCTCCCTTGGATCCAAAAAGATTTATCAATATTTCTGATGTTAAAAAAATTGAAAAACAAGTAGTGTATGTTGGACGAAATAGTTTTGAAAAAGGAATAGATATTCTAAAAGAAATTGATTCAAAAATTGATGGTAATGTAAAATATTGTACTTCCCTTCCATGGCCAGAAGCCATGGAGACATTAAAAGCATCTCAAGTTTTTGTTTTACCTTCTCGAGTTGAAAGTGTACCTCAATCTATCTTGGAAGCATTTTTTTTGAAAATTCCAGTTATTGCAACAAATGTTGGGGGTATTCCTGAACTAGTTACAAATAATAAAACTGGAATACTTGTAAAGCCAAACGATCCAGAAGATCTCTTAGATAAAATAAATTATCTTCTAAATGATGGTGAACTTCGTAAAACACTTGCCAATAACGCATATGACTTTGTTCTAAAAAATTTTAGTTGGGAATTTTTAATAGGAAAATACATCAAACTGTATGAATTGTAACTGTGATTTTATAAAACAGGAGAAATTAGAAAAAATATGAAATTATCTATTTTAGAATATCTGGTTTGTCCATCATGTCGTTCAAAATTAAAATTAAAATCTAAATTAAAAGTAAAAAATGAAATCAAAGAAGGTACTCTAATCTGTACAAAATGTAATGATAAATTCAAAATTTCCAAAGGAATTCCAAGATTTGTAGTTGATGTCACTAAAGATTTTGTACGTACCGAAATGGCTTTTTCTGAAAAATGGAAGACACATCATACAAATCATCATGCAAAAGATTGGATTGAATGGCAAAGAAAATGGTTCTTAGATAGATTTGATTGGAAATCCATTAAGATATTTAACGCTTTTCTAAAATCCAAAAAATTTATTCTTGATGCTGGAACTGGAATTGGAAATAGCGCAAAAATGTTATCTGTTAATGATTCTACAACTGTTTTTGCATTAGATGCTAGTGATAGTATTGATTTTGCACACAAAAAATATGGTCGTTCTCCAAATATTCATTTCATACAAGCTGACATTAGACAATTACCTTTCAAAAAATCATTTTTTGATTATATTTTTTCTGATCAAGTCTTACATCATACAAAAAATACATCAACATCTTTCAAATATCTAACAAAATTCCTTCAAAAAAGTGGACATATTTCGATATATGTATACAACAAAAAGGCTCCTGTTCGAGAGTATGTTGATGATTATATTCGACAACGAACAATCAAAATGTCTGTAGCAGAATGTACCGAATTCTCAAAAGATATGGCTCATCTAGGCAAGGCACTGTCAAAATTAAAAAAGAAAATCACCATTCCTAAAGATATTCCGCTATTGGGAGTAAAAGCTGGTACATATGATGTACAGCGATTCATTTACTGGCATTTTCTAAAATGTTTCTGGGATGAGTCTGATAATTTTGAAAGAAGTGTTGGAGTAAACTTTGATTGGTATTATCCAAAATTTGCATATAGACACACTCCAAGTGAAGTCAAAAAATGGTATCGAGATTTAAAAATTAAAATTAACACATTCAAAGAAATTGAAAGTGGAATAAGCGTAACCGGTCAAAAGAAGTAATTAGTTTACTAAATCTTTCACATCATTGATGAATTTTTTTGCAATAATTTCCCATGAAAAATTATCTTCGACAAATTTCCTTCCTAAATTTCCCATAGTTTTTGCTTTGTCATGATCATTAAAAATAATCTGTAAATACTCGATTAATTTTTCTGAATCTCCTCTTTCTATCAAAAAACCATTTTCTTTATCTTTCATTAATTCCGGAATACCACCCACATTTGTTGCAATTACTGGTTTTTTCATTAATTGTGCCTCAAGCAATGTTAATGGTGCCATATCAATTCCACTCAATAATGCATAAACATCAATCTCCGTAAGAAATTCTCTGATCTTATTTGGGTATTCTAGTGCACCTAACCATTTGAAATTATCATATTTTTCTAGTATTGGTAAAACATTTTCTTTGTATGGTCCATCCCCAACCCAATAAAATGTAGTTTCTGGCATCTTTTCAAGAACTTTAGTTAATGTAAGCAATTGTTCAGTTTTTTCTAAAATTACTGCACCTTGAACTAATCCTACACATGGATGTTTGAGCTTCATTCCTTCACTCTCATACCAATTATCCGAACTAATTCCTTGATACATTACAGATGAAGATTTTTGTGGATAGTGTTCTTTTACCACATCTTCAAGATGTTTACAAATTGGAAGAATTTTGTCTGCAGCTTGAAAACACTTCTCTCCAATTTCATCCCATTTATTTATGGCAATTTTTTTTGGAGGTGAACTGTAAAGAGTATTTCTTGCCATCTCCATTTCTTTCCAATAATTCCCTCTCAAATGAACTATTAATGGAATATTTGTCTTTGATGCTTCTAAACCAAAATGACGTTGTCTGTCCACTAAAATCAAATCTGGTTGAAACTCATTAATCAATTTTTTAAATTTTGTATCAGATGTTAACCAGTTACTCATTTTCCTACTTGGAAATCCATCGGCATATTCTACATCTAAGACTAATTTTACATCTACATTATGTTTTTCCAACATATCTGAGAATTCTTTCAGATGAAACATCTTTGAACTAGATCCGCCAATTAATAATTTCATTTTAACCAATTACTTTGTTTACGTGCTCACAAATTTCTAATGCCTGATCATCTGTTAGCTGTGGATATGAAGGAAGTGATAAAATTAATTTTGAAAATTTTTCGCTATTAGGCAATTCAAATCCATAATCTTGATAAATTTCTTGTTTGTGTATTGGTGTTTCATAATAAATAGCAGAACCTATTTCATTATCTGTTAATTCTTTTCGTATCTCATCCCTTTTTTCATGTTTTAGTACAATTTGATGATAAACTGATTTTCCATCTTTATTTTCAGGCAAAATACAATCTTGTGCTAAATTTTCTCTATAGATTGACACAATCTCTCTTCTCCGTGCAGTTTTCTCATCAAGATGTTTTAGTTGAACTCTGCCAATTGCAGCATTTACGGTATTCAATCTCATTGTAAATCCTAGTTTATCAAATTCATTTTTTGTTTTCCTTCCATTATCTCGAATTGATTTAATTTTCAGTGCAGTCTCTTCATTATCTGTTGTAGTCATTCCCCCATCACCACCAACTGTCATGTTTTTAGTTGGATAAAATGAAAAACATCCAACATCACCTAGACTACCAACCTTTTTTCCTTTGTATTCTGCACCATGTGCTTGACATGCATCTTCTATAATTGGAATATTTTGTTCATCTGCAAATGATTTGACCGAATCAAAATCACATGGATTTCCATAAATGTGAACTGGAATAATACTTGTAGCTTTTTCCCACTTCAACCCAAAACGATTTTCGTTTTTTCTACTAGTCATATCAATTCCTCCGTCTTCCATACTAACATCTGCCAGAAGTGGCCATGCATTTGACATTCTAATACAATTGGCTGATGCGATAAACGAGTTTGTTGGAGTTATTATGGTTCCTGGACCTTTAGTAGACGTTTCAACATCCCTATTTAATCCTAAAGCCATCAGTGAAATCTGTAATGCACTATTTCCTGAACTAACCGAAACTGCATGTTTTGTACCTATGTATTTTGCAAATTCTTCTTCAAACTTTGAAACACTTTCTCCTCCAACAAAGGATTCATTTCGTAATGCATGAATTGCAGCTTCTTCCATCTCATCTGTAAATTCTTGAACAAAAAATGGAATTTTCATTGTCCTTCTCCATTTTCAATCATTTTTAATCTAACTTTATCTGAATTTTTCAAGTATAATATTTACTCGTATGAATTATTACTAAATTTCATCGAATTTTTCTCCAACAATGATATCTTCTATCCATTTTTCTAGCATAATCTTTGGTTCCCATCCAATTTTCTCTTTAATTAAATCAATATTTGCAATTGTTTTTTGTACATCTCCCTTTAGAGCTGGACCAAAAGTTGGTTCTATATTCAACCCTGCAGATTTTATGATGGTTTTTGCCAAATCTAATATTGTTATAGATGTATTCGTTCCAACGTTAAAAAATTCATGATTAACATCACTGTCCATTGACATTATGTTTGCATTTGCAACATCTTCAACGTAAACAAAATCTCTAAACTGTGTTCCATCTCCATTGATTTTTGGTGGTGCTTTATCTCTAATTTTCTCTAAAAATAATTTTAAAACTCCTGCATATTCTTTTGATTGACCTTTTCCAAATACGTTGAAATATCGTAATCCGATTACTTTCACACCAATTTGTGAGTATTTGATAGCTAATTCTTCTTTTTTTAATTTCGTTTCAGCGTATGGATTAATTGGATTTTTACTATCTGATTCTCTAATTGGAATTCTTTCTGGATTTCCATATACACTTGACGAACTTGCATAAACAACTTTAAAATTATTTTTCTTTGCTAATTTTAAAATATTCTCTGTTCCATTAACATTGACATCGTGATACTCTTCAGGTTTTAAAAATGAATCCTGTACTGATGCAAGTGCAGCTTGATGAAATATGCCATCAATTTCTTCTGTATGTTTTTGAAGTAAATCAATATTCAAAATAGTATCTTTAAGAAAAACTATTTTATCTTTAACTGAGGCTAAATTTTCTTCTTTTCCAGTATTCAAATTATCAATTACAGTTACATTATCTCCTCTGGAAACTAATTTTTTTACAATATTACTTCCAATAAATCCGGCTCCTCCTGTTACAATGTATTTCACTTTTCTTTACCTAGTCCTATTGCAAAATAATCAACATCTAATTGTTTTCCTACCAAAACTCTTCTACAATCTACAACAATCTTCTTTGTCATATTATCAAATGCATTATTACTTAATTTTTCATACTGCTTCCATTGTGTCATGATGACTACACATTGACTTTTTAGTAGTGCTTCATCAATTGATTTTGCATACTTTATTCTATCTCCAAATAAATTTCTAGTATTCTTCATTGCTTTTGGATCATGAATTGTAATCTTTGTTTTTCTTTTTAGAAATTTTTTAATCAATTCTATTGAAATGGAATCTCGAATATCATCTGTATTTGGTTTAAAGGCTGTTCCCAAAATTGTAATTCTTTTTGAGTTTAAATCTCCCAATCTCTGTTTAGTTATGGTGATTATCTGTTCAAGTTGTTTAGTATTAACTTCTTCAACAGCATTTAGAAGTGTTGGTTTAACCCCTGTAATTTTTGCAAAATTAATTAATGCCCTCATATCTTTTGGCAAACATGATCCTCCATAACCTGGTCCTGCATTAAGAAATAATTTTCCTATTCTAGGATCTAATCCAATTGTTTTTGCTATGTCATCTATGTTTGCACCAGGAATTTTCTGGCAAATATTTGATAATTGATTGATAAAACTAATTTTAGTTGCAAGAAATGAATTATTTGCATATTTTATCATCTCTGCTGTTTGATGATTGGTAATTATTATTGGTACTTTAGGATGTAATTTTACAAATAATTTTTTCGTTTTTTTCATAAATTTTGTTTTATAGCCTCCAAGTATTACTGTATGAGGAAATTCTGTATCTCTTATTGCAGTACTTTCTTGCAAAAACTCTGGATTTGATATTAATCCGAAATCTCTCCCTGCTTTTTTCTTTGAAGTCTTTTCTAAAATTGGCAAAACAATATTTTTCATTGTACCTGGAACTACTGTACTCTTGACAAGAATTACTGGTTTGTTTTTATTTCCTTGTATACTGCTACCTAAGCTGGATATTGCTTTTTTTATGATTGATAAATCAATTGCACCGTTTGAATTTTGTGGTGTTCCAACTGTAACAAAAATAAAATCACAATTATTGATCAATGAAAAATCATCACTAATTCTCAATTTCTTTTTCAATCCATTTTTTAATATTTTTTCTAAATCTGGTTCAAAGAATGGTGTTATACCATTCGATATTTTTTTACATTTTTCTTTATCTACATCTATTCCTATAACATCATATCCTTTTGATGATAATACACTAGTAAGTGATAATCCAACAAATCCCAATCCAATAATGCCTATTTTCATCAAAACATCACCTAGCAATCATGCTTTCCTGAATGTAATTTCTTGTGATATTTTGTATGATTCAACAGTTCCTACATCAATTTCTTCTTCATTTTTATTTAATGTAATTGCAAGAACTTTTTGTTTTTCTTTTATTAAATTTTGAATTGCATCTGTAAGTTGAAATTCTTTTCCTTTACCCACTTTTATTTTTTTTAAACTAGAAAATATATCTGATCTAAAATAATATAATGGCAAAATCCCAAACTCTGATTTTGGTCTATTTGGTTTTTCTATTACCTCTTTTACTTCGAATAAATCATTAGATATTTTTTTGACAGTAGGTACACCATATTTTTTAAAATCTTTAATTTTTTTGCATAATAAAATTACTTTTGCATCTGGATTTTTTCTAGCAGTTTCGATTAATCTTGTTATTGGATGTTTTGACTTGCTAAGTATTGTGACATCCCCTGCATGAACAATAAAATCCTCTTTTCCTACATATCTCTCTGCACGTTTTACTGCATCACCAAAACCTAATGGTTTATTTTGATTTATCCAAACTAAATGTGAATTTTCTAATTTTTTATAAAATTTTGTTATTAATTTTTTATATTCTCCGTCTAACTCTTTTAGATACGCATCATGTGGTGTGAAATGATCTTCTATTGATCTCTTTTCACGTCCTACTACAAAACAATAATCTCGAAAATTCATTGAATAAAGTTGTTCATAGATGTATTGCAATAATGGCAAAACTACTCGATTTTTTGTGAATGCTTTTGAATAAATTGGCATCATCTCCTTTGGCATTTCTTTTGTAAATGGGAGTAATCTTGTACCTTTTCCTGCTGCTGTAATTATTACTTTAGTCACAAAAATCCATTCTTAGTCTTATCATTAAGTTTTTAAAATTTTGGAATAAAAGCTATCATTACAAAATTATAATAAGTAAAAATAGGCTCAAAAAATAAGCACCTGTGATATCAATGTCAAATTCAAAAATTAATATGAATAATACTGAAGATGTTATGAAATCCTTAGATTCACAAACACTTCGAGTATGTGTCATTGGTATTGGACGAATTGGTTTGCCCACTGCATTATCCTTTGCAAAATCTGGATTGATAACAATTGGAGTTGATATTAACAAAAATCTAGTTGATAATATCAATTCTGGAAATTTTCCTCTAAAGGATGAACCTGGTTATGATGAGATTTTTGAGAATGTAATACAGAACAAAAAATTTTCAGCAACCACGAATATTGAAGATGCCGTACCAAATTCTGATTTAATTGTACTTTCATTGCCAACACCTATGGATGAAAACAATATTCCTAATTATTCTGCCTTAAGAGATGTAGCATCAAAACTATCAGAAATTTTATCTCCAAATTCTTTGGTCATTGTTGAAAGTACAATTGAACCTGGATTTATTGAAGACGAAATGATCTCAATCATATCTCAATCAGGAAGATTAGAAATTGAAAAGAATTTTTTCATTGGTGTTTGTCCTGAAAATGCTAATCCTGGAGAAATTCTACACGATTTTACTAATCTTCCTAGATTAGTTGGAGGAATAAATCCTGAAATAGCACAAACTATCAAATCAATATACAATTTTGTTTTTTCAGTTGAACTTGTTGAAATGTCAAATTGTAAAACAGCAAATGCAGTGAAATTAACCACCAACGTATTTCGTGATATCAATATCGCATTTGTTAGTGAATTATCATTAATGTTTGAAAAACTTGGTATTGATACAAATAAAGTTCTTGATGCTGCAAAGAAAAAATATAATTTTCAAGTACATTATCCAGGTGCAGGTGTTGGTGGACCTTGTTTACCAATTAATTCGTATCAGCTACTCAATACTGCAAAACGTATTGGCTCTAATCTTAGTATTGTTGAGTCTGGAAGAAAAATTAATGAAAAAATGCCAGATCATGTAATAACATTAACATCTGATGCATTCAAAGAATGTCAAAAATCAATCCAAAATAGTGAAATTCTAATTCTTGGTGTCTCTTACAAACCAGATGTCAAAGACATTCAATTGACTCCTGCAGAAAAAATAATTATAAAATTAGAAAATTTAGGTGCAAAAATTCGTATCTATGATCCATATTTCATATCAAAAGAAGTCTTTGGAATAAATGTTGAAAATAATATTGAAAATATAATAGCAAATGTTGATGCAGCCATTATTGTAACTGCTCACAGTGAATTCAAAAAATTAAAACTTTCATTGTTTACAAAAATGAAGACTCCAATCTTGGTTGATACTCGAGGAATAATTGAACCTCATGATGCAAAACAACACAAAATAATTTTTAGAGGATTGGGACGTGGAGACTTTTAATCAATCTATTAGCCCCTCATCTGTTATAGATATTCTAACTCTAAGATATGATTATTCATTGCCATCTAATTTACCAAAAAAATCATGGAACGATTTTGTATCTGCTGAGGAAAATCTAAATCTAGATTTTATTGAAAACCTTATTTCTAAAAATATAGAAAATAATATTGAAAAATTAAATATAAAAAAACTAGGTATTGCACTTAGTGGCGGCGTTGATTCAACCTTAATTCTGGCGTTAATTCGAAAAATTTTTCCTGATTTAGATATTGAAGCAATTTCCATCAAATTTGCAAATAGTGTTGATGAAACTCCAAACGCCGCCAAAATCGCTGAAAAATTCCAAGCTAATCATCATATTGTGCATTTAGAGAATTATCTTTCTGAATTACCAAATGCTATTTCTCAAGTTCAGTTACCATTTTGGGATTTACATTGGTATTATGTAGCAAAAAAATCTTCAACTCTTTCAAACATTCTTGCATCTGGTGATGGAGGTGATGAAATTTTTTCTGGATATACATTCAGATACCAAAAATTCCTTTCATTAACAAATGATAAATCAACTCCTCTTGAAAAAGTTAAAGCATATCTGGAATGTCATGAAAGAGATAGAGTTGCTGATCAAGAATTAATTTTTGGTGAGAAATCTAAATTTTCTTGGAATGACATCTATCAAAAACTTATTCCTCATTTTGATAATTCACTATCTCGATTGGAACAGGTTTTTCTTGCAGACTATAATGGCAAATTATTATATAATTTCAATCCAATTAATTCAAGAATTGCAAAAAATTTTAACATAAAAATTCTTGCTCCATTATTGAATGAAGAATTAATTTCTTATGGATTGAGAATCCCAACAAAATTCAAATATGATAAAAATACAAATGTTGGAAAGCTTCCATTGCGTTCACTTCTTACACGAAATGATGCCGATTCATTAATTTCAAAAGAAAAACTTGGTTTTAATGTTAACACAATTAATCTCTGGAAAACATTTGGTCATGAAACATGTAAAGAATTTTTTGATAATTCAAGGACTGTAAAAGATGGTTGGATAAATGATGAATGGATCAAAAAATACATCGACAACCCTTCACTAAATGTGAAATATATCAATAAATTCCTTGGATTGTTGGCATTTGAGATATGGTATAGACTTTTTATAACAAAAGAAATGAAATCAAGTGAAAAATTATAGAATTTAATTTATTTTTGAAAAAACTATTGCTATAGCATAATCTCCGTCATGTGAAACAGAAACTTTGAAATCTATTTCCTCATTGATTATTGATACTTTTGGTTTTGATTCATCATGGTAAGTCTTAATTTGTAATAATCCTATTTTTTTGTTAATTGCCTTCATTGTTGCTTCTTTGATAGCAAATTTTCCTGCAAAATGTTTGTATGGTTCTTCAAAATTAAGACAATATCCTATTTCTTCTTCAGAAAAATTTTTCTTATAAAATGATTTATTTTCGTCAAATGGAATTTTTTTAAATCTATCTATCTTAACTAAATCTATCCCAACGTCAAGGCCATCAAAGAAGTTCATCATCCTTTCTTTTTTTCTGCAAATTCAATTAAATTACAATTTGTATTTTTCATATCAAGTAAAACAAATGAAATTAATCTGCCTTCAAATCCTTCTGTTGGTTCCACAATCACTCTTGCACCATTTTTTTCCATTTTTTTCGTTTCTTCAAATATATCATCAACTTCAAAGCAAAGATGATGAAAACCACCACCTAACTCTGAAATTTTCTTCACAGGAGAATCATTTCCTATAGGCTCAATTAATTCTACGTATACATTAGATGATTTTAAAAAACAAACATTAACTTTTTGGGATTTTACCAACATTGGAATAGTTGTTTCTTCAAATTCTAGATATTTTCCCAATTCTCCAAGTGATGTTTGAATATTTTTAACAACAATTCCTATATGATGTAATTTCATTAAAGATCACTTATTCCATGTTTTTCAAAAATTTTTCTAAAATCACTAATTTTTTTTATCTCTAAAGTCTCATCAAGATCAAATTTAATATTAAATTCATTTTCAAGTTCATCTAATAATACATAAAAATTAAAAGAATCCCATTCTTCTAAATTTTCAGGACTGGTTTCATCATCAATTCTATTCTTATTGACATTAAACACTCTGGATATTATCTGATATAATTTTTCACTCATTTTTTATCACTTTGATATGTCCTAGTTTTTTTATTGTATCATCCGTATTAAAAACCCAAAAATCCTTTTCTTTCTTAAAACCTGATTTTTCATAAAAATTTTCAGCAGGTTTATTTTTTGTAGTTGGAATAAATTCTCCTTTTATTCTCTTCACTCCAGACAATTTTGCCTTTTTAATAATTTGATTCATCATGCAATCTTCAACACCACGTCCAATTATTCTACAACTAAGAAGGAATGTATCTATAATCCATTCTTCATCATTCTTTTTTTCAACAATGTACATTCCTGTTGTTCCATTATCTCCAAACCTATCACTTACTTGAACACATTCAACAATTTTATCATCTGATGTTGAAAATTTTGAAATTTCCTCTTCTTGGTAACGTCTGGTTGTTAGGTTGAATTGATTTGTTTTTAATGTTAATTGAGAAATTCTTGGTATCGAAAAACTATTGGCTTTTTTGACGTGAACTTCAATATTCATATTCTTCAAAAACTCATTAAAATCCCCAACCTTATTCTCAAATTCTTTCCTTTTCTTTTGACCCAAATACATATCACTTCTCTTAGTATCTTCTTCAGTTATTTTCAAAACATCAAATTCTTTCATTTCTGTAATAATTTGAGGATATTGTGAGGAATCCTTTGGTAAATCAACAACTAAAACTCCAGGTAATGATTCTCTAACATACTCTTGATTAATTTGATCGTCATCAAAAAATACCATACTATCTAAACCAATGTTTAATTCTTCTGCAATTTTCTGAAGGTTTAAAACTTTATCATCCCAATTAATTTTCACACATGCAAAATTATCTTCTCTTAAGAACATGTTTGGATGTTTTTGAATTACTTTAATCGCATCATCAAAATTATTTTTACTATTTATTGCTAAAATTATTCCTCTTTGATTTAATGCAAGTAATCTTTTTTGGAATTCAACAAATGAACGACCTACAGGATTATCACCTAATTTGATATTATCAAATCCATCTTCACCAATCACTCCGCCCCATAATGTATTATCTAGATCAAGTACAATACATTTTTTTGAAGTTCCTGTAACTGCATAGATATATCCCATCAATTCATTAACAAATCTTGGTATGTACTCTGTTGAAATTTTAATATCTCCTGAAAAAAATTGTTTATAATTAAAAATATTGTTTTCACCAAATTTCCTTACAAATTCATTAAAATCATATGTGAATATCTTACCAGATTTGTTCCACTGGAATAGTTTTGTATTAATTTCATAAATAACTTCTTTTAGAGATCGTAGTGTGCTTTCTTCATTAATTCCATATGGTGAGTAATTTGGAATTTGTAGACTTGTTACAACTAACTTTGAATCAAAATTCTTTGTAAATGTATTACAAATATTTTCTATTTCACTTATTTTTGAATCTATGATTTTTGGTCTGTCGTCATGAGGAATTGAATACCATGAAAAAAAGTATTCACCAAGAATATGTCGTGTATCTAAAATTAAAAATGTTATATCCGGTTCAAATTGGTATAATCCTGAATCTTGATTTAAAATTTCTTGATTGTACTGATTATAGTCTCCAACATAGGTTATACAATCAATTCCTTTTTGAAAACATTTCACGCGCATTGTTTCTTCAAAACCATTGATAGTAGAACTAGCCAAAAATGCAACACGTAATTTCTTTCCCAGATCTCTAGGTTTGATAGTTTTTGCCTCATTCAAAAAATAGGCTAAATTTTCTTCATTTTTCATGCTAAATGAACAAAAACTCTCTTGAATTTAGAATTTATCACACTAAGTTACTCATTCATTTTGTTAGAAATATTTAGATAGATTAAGAAATTCTCTCCGGTGTGAGTAATTTCGAAGAATTATCTAATGACACCTTTAAAATTAATGAACAAGAATTGATGGAATATCGTGGATATTCCGGTATAAGTGGAAGATTAAGACTTAGAATTAATTATATGAGATCATGGCTGCATCATAGTCTAGCATTTCATTCTACACATTCTGGATTTGCAATAAAGATGCAAAGATTGAGAGGAGTTAAAATTGGGGAACATTGTCACTTCAATCCTTATGCATTAATAGATTTAATGTATCCAGAATTAATTACTATTGGAGATAATGTAACATTAGGTTCCTATTCCATGCTATTTGCACACAATAATCCTACTGCAAATTTATTTCTAAAACAAGGTGATTACCCAAGAAAAACCGGAGAAATTAATATCAAATCAGGTGCAGTGATTAATCCTGGGGCAATTATTACTTTGGGTGTAACTATCGGAAAAAATTCTATAATTTCTTCTGGCAGTGTTGTAACTCAAGACATTCCTGATTACTGTGTTGTTGTTGGTAATCCTGCTAGAATTGTAAAGAAAATAGATCATTAATATGAACAAAAATTTATTGGGAATTGATTTTGAGGATTGGTATCATCCCCAGCTTATTCAACCATTTATAAAAAATTTTGAAAAAACACCAAAAATGGCGAAGGGTCTAAAAAAAATTATTGATTTATTGGATAGAACTCATACTACTGCAACCTTCTTCATAGTAGGTGAATTATTGGAACATGATCCTTCTATGCTTGACATAATAAACGATAATGGACATGAAATTGCTTTTCACACCATGCATCATTCAAACCTTAATGAACTTGACAAAGAAAAATTTATCCAAGAACTTGATATATTTGAAAAACTTACTAATGGTAAATCAAAAGGATTCCGAGCACCAACTTTCTCGATAAATGAAAATACATCCTGGATAATAGATGCATTACTTGAAAAAAATTATGTTTATGATAGTAGTATTGTCCCAGTAAAGACTCCATTATATGGATTCTCAAATTGTCAGAAATCGCCATTTAAAATAACCAAATCATCTTTAATACAAAACGATCCAGATGGACGACTACTCGAATTTCCTTTATGTGTGGGAAACTTTTTTGGTAAAAAAATACCTGCTGGTGGAGGATTTTATCTTAGAGTTTTACCTGTAAGAAATTCAATTGGAGCAATTGAGAATTATAATAAACAAAAAATTCCTGCAACTCTATATGTCCATTCTTGGGAACTTACCCCAGAATTCATGCCTAAAATCAATCTCCCTCTTAAAGAAAATTTTGTAACATTCCATAATATTAAAAAAACATACTCAAAATTAGAAAAAATTTTAAAATCATTCAAATTTCTTTCTTTCAAAGATTATCTATATCAAAAATAAACTCAAATTTACAATATTTCTTTAATTAATTTAACAAGTTCTTCAACTGCTTGATCATTTGAAAATTTTTTCATTACAAACTCTCTACCTGATTTTGCTATTTCATTCCATTTAGGATTATTGATATCTGATAAGTAATCTTGAAATTTCTCTTTATAATTTTCTTCATTAATGAAAATTGCATTTTCACCATCATTAAAACCCAAATATTCTCCTTTGTTTAATTTAGTAATTTCCATAAACGTCAAACAGCCTGCTGCACATGTCTCCCAATATTTTATTGTTGGATAGAATGTAGTTGCTGCAATTGCAGCAAAATATTTTGAAAGTATCTCATAATATGATAATTTTTGATAATCCTGTTCTAACTCTCTTGAATGTATAACATAATCTAGATGATTACATAATGTTCTTAATTTGTAAAAATACCAGCCAGATCTCTTAGGATTCAATATTCTATTTGCTAATCTTGATTTGAAATTTCTCTTTCCTAAAGCACCTGAATTTAGAATCTTAGATTTATTTCTATTTCTCAAATCATAATCAATATTTTTAAAAACTCCAGGTTCAATCCCAAAAGTAATTGTTCTATATTTGAACTCTTTTGGATAAAATTGATAAAAATAATCTCTATGCATGAAATTAAAATAATAATCAATTTTCCATTTTTCATGAAACTGAAACTGATTTTTTCTCTCAGCCCAATGTGGATCGCCAGTTCGACAAATAACTGGAATGTCAATATTTTTAATATTCTCTAGTTCATCAGGAGTCCCATCTGTATTGTTATTTGGTAACAGAACTACATCGACTTTTCCTTTTAATTTTGAACAATCAAATTTTCTTGCTGATGGATAATAGATCACATCAATCTCTTCATTTCTCCTTAATGCCTCCATAAAAAAATAATATGTTGTTTTATCAAAGTGATTTGGATTCAAAAATGTATAATCCTTTTTGTAAATAAACCCGATTCTAATTTTATTATTCATAACAAATTTACAATTAATAGAATTAAATATATTCCGTAGAATAATTTACCAGAAAACGTTTTAGATGCATCAAATAATCAATCATAATCTATGAAAAACAAAATTGGTTATTCATTCCTATTCATCTCATTATTTTGTACATTGTTATATGGTCTTGATAAATGGACTTCGGACAATCCTAGCGATTCTTCATTAATTAGAATTGGTTTATCTGATATTGATTCTTCTAATTGTCAAGTTTGTGAATTAAACGAAATCTATTATGAAAGTGGTTGTAAACGTTGCATCCAAGATGGTATTGTACTAACTGCACATGTTTCAAACGAACGACTCTATAATCTTGGTTGGAGTAATAATGATGGTATGTATTATGGTGACAACAAATGTGGTGGCTCGAAAAATTTTAAAAATACATCTACAAATACAAATGACACCTACTATATTGAAATATTAAAAAATAATCAATCCATCAAAACAAATTTCTATACTGATAAAGAATTTTCTAACTTAACAGAAAGTGTTTCTATTGATATGTGTTCAAATCCAATAAATCTACAATATATTAGAATTTCAAATGAGGATGGAAAACCTGCTGGTAATGGAGGAAAATTATCTGGTTACATTGATGATATAGAAATTTCAAACTATCCCAATGAAAAATTTCCTCCAATTTTTTCTACATCTTTTAATGAATGCCAAGATAATACTTGTAACGATCTATGGAAATTCCGTAATCCCGAAAAAATTTTCATTAACACTAACAAAGATCATATATCATTTTTCTCTCAAGTCTTAGGAACAAATGACTATGCTCATCTAAAGCTTGATGAAGAATTACCTAATTCATGGTTGATGAAGTTTAAATTCCATATTGATGAATTAGAAGAACATCCACATGGAAAAGGAGTCTTAAAACTTGAACCCGAAATACGCCAAATTATTCTAGGTATGCCTGCTTTAATTTTTCCATTTATTGCTTATGTAATGATGCGAAAAATAAATTCATTTTATCCCGGTGGAATTATGATTATAATTGGAATTATAATTATAACTGGAATATTGGCTAATCTAACTCAAAATAACCTATTTGTTATAAACCTGAATATCGCAATTCTTGGAATCTCAGTTTTAATTATTATACTAGGAATATTCAAAATGTTATTACGGAAAAAAAAAGATACCAATGAAATCAATAATTAAAAAAAATGTTGTTGCAGGATTAGGTGAAATTGGTTTACCTATATTCAAATTACTCTCAAAAAATTCTATTGTAACTGGTTATGATATTAATGAAGCATTAATGACTAAAAACACATCTAAAAAATATCAAAATATGACAACTCTCATTTTACATATCTGTATCCCATTCTCCAACAAATTTGTAACCAACGTACAAAAATTAGTTAAAAAATTTGATCCTGAAATTCTAATTTTACATAGTACTATTAGTCCTATGACAACATCTATTATACAATCTAAATTGAAAATCCCAGTAATCTATAGCGCAACTCGTGGAGTTCATAAGCGAATGATATCTGATCTAAAAAAATACACAAAATTTTTTGCTATTAATAACAATGCTCCAAAAAAGAAATTTGCAATAACTGAATTCCAAAAAGTAATGAGAAAAAATGGAATTAAAACTAAACAAATGTCAACTCCCGAAACACTTGAACTTGGTAAAATTATCTGTGATACGTCATATCTTGGTTGGCTCATAAATTATGCCCAATTAAGTAATATGATTGCAATTCAATACAATGTAAATTATGATGAAATGTGGACCTTTTCCGATGAAATCCATAAATTTTTAGGAAATAGACCCAAAATGTATCCTGGTTTTATTGGAGGTCATTGTGTAATCCCAAATTTGGATCTCATGCATAATCAAACTCTTGATCTTATCAAAAAAATTAATACTAAATATGAAAAACAAGTTAAAAACTCAAAAATTATTCATAAAAAATACACAAAATGATTTAGTTTGTGCTAACAAATGGCTTGATTATCTCTAAAAAATTCTTTGTAACTCGTTCCCAATTAAATTCATTTTTTACAAATTCTGCTCCATTCTTACCCATATCTTTAGCCATTTGTTTATCTTCTAATAAATCAGTTATTCTTTTTATAATATCCTCTGCATTTCCTTCTCTAACTAGAAATCCTGTTCTACCATCGTCCATCATTTCTTTATCACCACCAACATCTGTTGCTATCACTGGTTTTTTCATTAATTGTGCCTCTTTCAATGTCAGTGGTGCCAGATCCATTCCAGTGATTAATGCATATACATCAATGGTCTCCAGAAACTTTCTTACATCATCTGGATATTGTAATCTTCCTAACCATCTAAAATTTTTAAATTTCTCTAATCTATTAGTAATTCTTTTACGATATAGTCCATCTCCTGCCCAATAGAAATTAACATTTGGTAATTTTGCAAGAACTCTTTCTAAAACCAGAAGCTCTTTAGTTTTACCCCACCAATTTGCATCCTGAACTAATCCTACACTTGGACCATCCAAATTCATTTTATCCACATGAAACCATCTTGAAGAATTTATTCCTTCTAAAAATACTCCTGTATTCTGATTTGGATACCGTTCTCTAACAACATCCTCTAAATATTTACAAATTGGTAATATTGCAGTAGCCTTGGAAAAAACTTTCTCAGCAATTCTATTCCTTAACCATATTGTAATTCGTACTAGTGGATTATTGCCTAATGTCTTCATACCCCAAAAATATTCTTGCCAATAATGACCTCTTAATAAAATAAATGTTGGAATACCTGATCTGATTGAGTGTAATGCAAAATGTGATTGTCTATCAGTGAAAATTGCATCTGGTGAAAATTCTTTTATTAGTTTTTTTATATCCTTGTCTCCATTTATCCAATCAGAAATTCTTCGACTTGGAAACCCTCTACTGTAATCTGTATCTTTAATTAATTTCACTTGAACATCATGTTTCTCTAATTCATCTGCTAATTCTTTTAGATGGAATAATTTTCCTAAACTACCATATGCTATCAATAATCTCAAATTAACGATACTCAAAATATCTAATATTAAACTTCATGGATCAATTTTGATATTTTCAATTTAGATAATATCAATTGAGTGTAATGATCATTATTTATCACTAGTGAAACTGATATACTAAAATTATTTCATTATGTTAATGGGTAAAAATCCTGGTTTTCGTGCTTGGTTTTACTTTAGGCAAGGTTGGAGTACATATTTTGCATTTATCTTTGCAGCAATCAATACATTAACAGTAACATATTATTTGGCAATTGAAAATTATCCATTTCTAAAAACAATCTTTCCTTCATTTGAACAGTACATACTGATGGTTGTTTTAGTTGGAATACCTCTGCTAGTCTTAGTTGGGTATGCACATTACAAAAAAACTCCATCATATAGGGCTGAAGCTGATGTTTGGATTGAAAGTAATCCATATCAAGCTAGAGTATTAGTTAACACTCAATTTACCTTAGCACTAAATATGAAACTTACAGATGTTCTTCTAAAATTATCTTCTAATCAAGAGATAACACCAAAAGAAATAGAAGAAATAAAAACAATACAATCCAAATTCCTTGAACATATAGATGATCGAACTATCTCAAACAAAAAAGATCAATCATATTTCAAAGAAAATTACAAATTATAATTTTTATGTTATGGAAAATAAAAAAATAGTGTATTGATGAAACCAAATATTTTGTTTTTAGTAATAGATTCATTCAGAGCAGATCGTTTCTTTGGAAAAAACAGAAGTTGTAAAACACCAAACATAGACTCCTTAGTGAACAAGGGAGTTTATTTCAAAAATACAATTAGTTCTTCTGATGTAACTGGTATTTGTTTAGGAAATATTTTTTCTGGAATGTATTCTTTTAAAACTGGGTTAACATTGAGAAATTTTAATACAAACGTAATTACTTTGTTTGATATTTTAAAATAATATTTTAAGACTTGAGCTTGTAGTAATAGTCTCATCAATAAATTACTCTATATTTTAGGAATTTTGTAAACTTCAAATTTTTCTGATTCATAAATTAATATCCAATTTTCAGGAACATTTTCTTGTGGTTCACTAACGAAATAATCTGGTATTCTTATCTGCTCATTTTCTTTTTGAGGATGTGAATAAAAATTAGAAGTGTAAATATCGTATTGTTTCCAATTTTCTCTTTTAATATGCTGTTCCAAGCTACCAAGTGGTTTTTTACTTAAGTCCATTGTATCATTTTTTGTTATCGTAACATAATCTCTTATGAATTTACTATTTGCATAGTATGGAATAATATTACTTTGTGCCATGACATATTTTTCTTCAATATTTTCTTCTTTTGAAAGCATCATTCCTATATTATATTCCTCAATTTTGTGATTTTCTTTATTTTCCCAAAATCTGTATGAATCATTTTCATACAAAAACCAATTTGCCATAATTTCTGATGCCATTAAATTAACAAAAATAATACAAATTAAAATCGCTATTAGAAGATATTTTTTATTAATTTTTGAGAAAAATATAGCACATAATATAATCAAAATTAAGGCTGGTGGAAATAATCTAATTGGATTAGTCACTGATGCAAAAATACACATTATTGGAACATACACTGAAAAACCAATAATTAATGGAATGAAATTTTTTGGAATTGATGATCTTACAAAATACATTCCTCCAAACAATGGTATTATTCCCAAAATTGGAATTAACGGGAAAATTGATAAATTATTAAAACTCCATTTAAGATTTAGAATTGTATCTACACTAGTATGATACAAATTATTTCCAAAATTATTCAAAAATAATTCTGGATTTCTCAATAACAATAATGAGTCATTATAACTATCATCTTCATACCATTCTGAAGGAATATTTTTCCATTCCATCAAAATCAAATATGATGAATTAGAAGTAAAAATTTCTTCTGTGTATGTATAATTGAAAATCAATAACGGACTAACTACTAAAAGAGATACTACTAGAAAAATAAAACAATTTTTTAATCGTGGTTTAGTAAAGAAAATAAAAAATATTAAAAAACCAATACCTATAATCCCAGCTTGATATTTTAACATAAATGATAAACCAAGAAATATCGAAAGTAAAATAATATTATTTTGATTTATGTTAGGTTTTGTAATAAAATAAAAACTCACAAAAAGTAAAAAAATTGGAAAAATATCTGTCTGAACTAAATATGAATGTAAATGTAACCCTGCATAAATTGATATGAATAATGTTGATAATATTGCAATTTTAGAATTAAAAATTTGCTTAGTAATTAAATAAGTAAAAAAAACAATTCCTGTTCCTGATAAAATTGAAATTATTTTCATATGGATAAACGGTTGACTTGTCAATGCAAATAGAACTGCATTAAAATGAGTTGCATTTGGTATTATCACATCTTTTACATTACCTTGAAGAATTTCTGTACCTGGAAAATAGTAAAAAAGTGCATTTTCACTGTTTAAAAATGGACTATAATTAATTGAAACAAATGTAACAGTTGTACAAAAAATTATTGTTATAATTATTGCATATTTTCCAAAAATATCATCGAAAAATGTTTTATTAACAAACATAGAAAAAATCTTCATTGCTCATATAAAAGCTGAATTGACAAATACTCTGTTTACAAAGAAACTTTTTAATTATTCCCATTAAAATTATTCATTACTTTGAAATCAAACTTTAAGAAAAAAATTAAAACTGAAAATACTGGTGAAGATATTTCTAAAGTTGAAGTAGACTCTGATTTAGAGAAATTTTTTACAGATTTATGGTCATTTAGATCTAAAAAAAGACAAAAACTTTAAGATTAGAAATTTTTTTATAATAACATTTTTTATTTTACATATGAAGTCAAATTTTAAACCAAAAAAATCCACAAATAATAAATCTAAAAATATTAAAAAATCTGATGAAATGACTGAAGAGGAATTTGAAGAGTTTGTTTCAAAATCTGGGGCTGCTGGTACATTTATGATATTTCGTTCTACAAAAAAAGATGATGAAATGGGTATTGATGAACTTTAGTTAGAATAATTCCGTATTAATTAAAATGAATAAAAAAAATCAAAAAGAAAATAAAAAATTAAAAAATTTTTATAATCAAGTTTACAAAAATGGTGAAGAAAAACACTATACCAGTTTCATCACTTCTGGTACTCCTTCAGATGAATCTTCTGAAGTTCTAAAAACTATGTCTTGGAAAAATAAACAGGTGTTAGATGTTGGATGTGGAACCGGCTTGTTTTCTTATATGGCTGCAAAAAAAGGCGCAAAGGTTATTGGAATTGATTATTCCAAAGAAGCAATTAACATAGCTCAAAAATCACACATACATCCAAATCTTTTATATCAAAATTTTGATATATCAAATTTTCCAAATAAAAAATTCGATATTATTGTTTCGTTAGGAACTTTAGAACATATGGATAATCCATTTCAAATTTTAAAAAAATTTAAAAATTTTTTAAAAAATAATGGTAAAATCATTATAACATCTCCAAATTGGACTAATCCGCGTGGCTATATGTTGATGTGTTTGTATTTACTATTCGACGCTCCAATAACTCTTGCTGACTTGCATTACTTAACTCCTAAAGATTTTGAAATATGGGCAAAGAAACTTAATATGAATTTAAAATGGAATACATTTGATAAATCTTGGGCACATGGAAAAATCTTAATTGATGATTTTAAACATAGACTACCCAATGTTTTATCTGATATGAAAATTAGATCTAATAAAAAGAATACTTCTAATCTAATAAAATGGATTGAAAAAAATGTTCTACCTTTTGATAACTCATTACCTCATAGTGGTGCAACAGCAATGTACATATTTACAAACAAAAAATCTAAAATAAATTCTAAATGATCTACAAACAAAAACCCATTCAAAATAAAATGGAAAAAATTAGTCAAGATTTTTTTTATAAAAATCATTTTGAAAATTGGATTGACAATTTTGGAATAAATTTACCTGATATCTGGAAATTACCTTCAGCAAAAAACATCATTCAAAAAAAAATAAAAAATGACTCTGCAATTGTAATTGGACGAGGCCCATCGCTGAAAAAATTTAATCACTTAAAATTACTTGCTAATAGCAAATATGATGGAAATATTGTTTGTACCGATGGTGCGCTGAAATCTGTATTGGAATCTGGTGTGACACCTGATAAATTTCCAAAATTCTTTGTTATTTCTGTTGATCCAGATAAAGAATTAATTCCTGATTTTTTTGATCACAAAATAATTCGTAAATATGGAAATAAAATAAATGGAATATTTTCAATATTATTACATCCTCTTGTAATAAAAAATGCTAAGAAGGCTAAAATCAAAATCAATTGGATACATACATTATTTGATTATCAAGAAGGAATGAAATCCTTTAACAATATATCTGCATTAATTATAAGAAGCAAAAAAAATGCTGGTCTTCCGGCAATACAAACAGGAGGGAATGCTGGTACTTCTGGTTGGTTTGCATCATGGAAAATTCTAAAATGTAAAAAAGTTGTTCTAATAGGAATAAACCATGGATGGGAAGAATCTGATTCTCTAAAAACAATAATGTCTCATGGAAATGTTGCAATCCCTCCAAAAATATCACAAAATAATAAATTGTTTAAAAAATTATATCCTAAAATCTTCAATCCAGATTTTCAAACTTATTGTATTCTGGATCCGATTTTCAATTATTATAGAAATGCCTTAATCGAATTTATCTCACGTTCCCCAAAATATGTCAAAACCATTAATGCTACAGAAGGTGGCTCAATTTACGGTGATAGAATAACAAGCATGAAATTTAGTCAATTTTTGAGTAAATACTGAATTTGATGACTGAATACGTTGTTAATTGCGTAATAATATATTTATCAAAAGAAATTTGTAAAAATATATGAAAGTATTACTAATCCAACCTGAAGTCAGATTAGATGACAAGCCTTTTGATTTTCCATTTTGGGCTGGTATCTTTGCTTCGATTGTAGAAAAAAAGGGTGGTCAAGTAGCAATCTTAGATTTGAATGCAATACGCATGAATTATGGTGGTGACTTTGTCCCAACGGATGTCCTTCGTGATGAAATTTTATCTGAAGATTGGGATCTAATTGGTATTGGTGGTTTGACTACAATGTATCGAAGAATCAAACAATTGATTCAATTCACTAGAAAACTTTTTCCAGATACTACGATAATTAGTGGTGGCGGTTGGTCTACATACAATCCTGATGAAATTTTACAACTTGTTCCAGAAGTTGATATGGTATGTATTGGTGAAGGTGAAGAAACATTTTCTGAAATATATGATGAATTACATAGAGGCACAAAAAGATTTGATAAAATTAAAGGTCTTTGTGTAAAACAATTTGATGAAATTAAATACACTGAACCACGTGCATTGATCCCTGATCTTGATACTGTGCCATACCCTAATTATGATTTATTTGAATTGGATATTTACTTTAGATACTCATCATACCCTACATCTCGTGAAGCATTTCTATCTAAAAGACGTGCATCTGCTGTATGGGAAAGAGGTTGCCCTCGTGGTTGTACATTTTGTTCACATAATGGAATGTCAAGGATTGATTTACAAAATATTTATGGTTCTGGAGATCGTAAAAAAGGAGAAATTATTGTTAGAGATACTGATAAAAAAAATGACACCTTCCAACTTCCAGCAAGATGGCCATCACCACGATATGCTGTTGATAATGTGAAACTACTAAAAGAAAAATATGATATTGACTTTCTTACTGTACTTGATGAAAATATGACTAGTAATTTAAAATGGACTAAAGAATTTTGTGAACTTTATGTATCAGAAGGATTAAACGAATCTGTAAAATGGGGAACACTTGGGGATGCACCTAGTGTTGCGGTTAAACCTGAAATTGTAAAAATCATGAAAGATGCGGGATGTAGTTATATTTCATTTGGATTTGAATCTGCATCTGATAAAGTACTTGCACAAGATATTCAAAAAGGCCAAACTAGAATGCATCTTCAAAAAACAGTCGATGCTATCAAAAAAGTTGGACTTAGACCTCTTGCTACATTTATGATTGGAAATGAACATGAGGATATCAATGATCTTTTAGAAACAGTCGATTTCTGGATCAAAAATAATATTGAAGTCGATCCTTTTATTTGCACTCCATACGTTGGAAGTCCTATATTTTATAATAACAAGGATGTAGTTTTGGAACAATATGATGAACGATTAAGATTAACTAAAGATGATCTAAGTATAGATCAAAAAATAAGAAAACAATGGCAACTTGAAGCATTGGATAAATTCATGAAAGAATGTGGTGATGCAACTCTTTACACTGCAACAATTAGCAAAAATTTTACTATTCCAGAACTAATTGCGTTGAAGCGTTTTATGTATAAACACGATACTGGAAGAATGATAAAAATGGCTCATCAAAGATTTGAAGAAACTGGATTATTTCAATGGAAAGTTAATGAGAAATGGGTAAAATATGATCCAACAGCAATTGCAAAAGATGAATTATCCCAAAAAGTGAGATTAACCACAAATTAATTACATCCTGAAATTTAGAAATAGTATTCATTTAATCTATTAAGAGATTAGAACTTAAGAAAAAATCTTTCTCAGTTTATCCCTGGCTGATATTTCTGATTTATGTACAATTTTTTTTCCATTTCCTAATATTTTTTCTATTTGTCTTACGTCATTAACCATTCTTCTTAATCCCTCAGGTTCTAATGATGCAGCTTGATCCGAACCATACATTGTCCGATCTAGTGTTATATGACGCTCAATTGATGTGGCTCCTAACACTACTGCGGGAATACAAACATCATATGCTCCAACTTCATGTCCACTATAGCCTACATCACATTGAAATTTTTTATGAAGTGTTTTTATGACTAATAGATTCGCTTCTTCTAATGGCATTGGATATGAACTATGAGTGTGCATTAATTCAAATTTACACTTATTTTTTTTAAAAATTTTTACTGCAGTTTCTATATCTTTCATTGTACTCATTCCAGTTGATATGAAAGTATATTTTCTCTCTTTTGCGATTACTTCTAATAATTTTAAATGTGTTAACATCGCAGATGCAACTTTGTTATATTTAAGCTGAAATTTTTTCATTAAATTTTGACTATCTATATCCCAACATGAAACAAACCATTCAATTTTCTTTTTTTTACAATATTTACTAATGGCTTCATATTCTTTTAATGAAAATTCTAAACCTTCCTTTTGTTCTCTAGTAGTTGTGCCCCATGGACTTTCTCTTAATGAATCCAGTACATTTTTTTCATAAACTTTTTCAATAGTTCTTTTCTGAAATTTCACTGCATCACATCCTTCATCCTTAGCAACATCAATCAATTTTTTAGCAATTTTTAGACTGCCATTGTGATTGATACCTATTTCTGCAGTTATGAATACCATATTATCACCAAGAAGTCCATCCTCCATCAACAACAAATGTTGAACCTGTTACATAACTAGATTTCTTACTAACTAAATATTCAATTAATTCATTCAATTCATTTTTTTTCATCATTCTATTCATTGGTGTTAATTTTGAATACCTATCAATGAATTTTTTTTCTTGTTTAAATTGAACACCTCCTGGAGCAATACAATTAACTCTAAATTTAGGTGCAAGGTGTACAGCTAAAAATTTTGTTAAATTTATTACTCCAGCTTTTGAAACCGAATATCCAGGATGTTTATGAGATCCCTCATACAAATCTGGTCTTGCTGAAACAATTCCTGTTGTTGCAGAAAAATTAACAATTGAACCTTCTTTGTTATTTCGTGCAAATTCTCTACATACTGAAAACAATGATGTAATATTCAAATCTAAAAATTTTGAGAATGATTCCAATGAAATATTATAAAGAGTATTTTTTGCTCTTTTAGAATCAACATGATCATTCAATGCAAAACAGTTTACTAATCCATCAGCATGATTATTTTTAAACCATTTTTTTACAAACTTTTCATCAGACAGATCCTGTCCTGATAAAATATCTAATTCAATAATTTTATTTTGTTTTGACAGAAATTTACAAATTTCTTTTCCTAAAAGACCTTTAGAACCTGTTATGATTATTTTCATATCTCTCACAAATTGTCTCTTAATTCCTTTTTTCAAGGTATCTATTGATAAATTCTAAGTATTTTGAACAGGTTGTTCTTACTGGAATTTTTCTTTCTAGATCCTCTCTTGCACCTTGAAGGATTAAATCTCCTCTATAATCTATACACTTTAATTTTTCAAAAAATTCTTGAAATTTCACATCACCAGAACCTAGTGGAACCGTATGTCCATGTTTTAATCGATCTTTGATATGCACATTGACAATCCAATTTTTTAAATCATCTAACTCAATCACTGAATCAAAGTTTTTTGAAATACTATTACCCACGTCATAATTTGCTCTAATACTATTACTGTTAAATTTCTCTAAAAATTCTAGGAAAGTTTTTGATTCTAAATCTGTCTCTAATGATAGTGTAATATTACAATCTTCAGCAATTGATATTATTGATTCAAAATTTTTAATCACTTCATTTTGTTGTTCTAGATTTTTCAATGATGAAGAGTCAACAAAGGGTAGTTCTAGAATTTTTATGCCGCATTTCTGGCATTGTTCAATAAGTTTTTCTAAAATTTTCAAATTTTGATTTATTGCATATTTTGAATTATTGAAAAGATGTTTTTTCATAAAAATATCTGCACATAATGAGTTTACTTTGACATCATGTTTTTTAGAAAGTTTCAGAATTTCATCAATTTCATCATCATCAAAAATTGGGTTTTTACTACTGTCTACTATCCATTCAATTACCTCAATACCTATTTCTTTTGCTATTTCAAATTCATTCTTCCAATGATTAATTGGAAATGCTTGAATTCTATTATTAATTGGTGGAGAAAGCCTTCCTTGCATTACTCCTATTTTATTTTTCAACTACTGAATCATTCTTAATATTCAAATATTATAGTATTTGGACAAAATTGTAAATGAAAAAAGAAATTAAATCAAAAATAAATGATATTAAATTAGTAATCACTGATGTTGATGGTGTATTGACTGATGGTGGAATGTATTACACAAAAGATGGTGACGTAATGAAACGATTTCATGCACGTGATGGTATGGGTGTTACTTTACTAAAAAATGCTGGAATTCCAACAATTATTTTAACTAAAGAACAAACACCGATGGTACGTAAATGGAGTCAAAAAATGAAAATTAAAGAACTACTAGACGGTGTACAGGACAAAGAGTCAAAATTAACTGAAATATGTAAAAATTATAATTTAGTCTCCAATGAAATTGCATACATTGGTGATGATGTAAATGATTTGAAAATTTTAGAAAAAGTTGGATTTTCTGTTACCCCGAATGATGGTATCGAAATTCTGAAAAAAATTTCGCATTATGTCTGTTCAAAAAATGGAGGAAATGGTGCATTCAGAGAGATGGCTGATCTCATACTAATGGTGAAAAATAAAAATTGAAAAATAAAAACAACATAATCGATAATATCTTTGAGTCTAGTTCAACTGTAATTTTAAATTCTAAGAATCTTTCTGATTCAATAATAACTTGTATAGCATTAATTTCTAAAGCTATCAAAAATGGAAATAAAATTATTATTTTTGGTAATGGGGGAAGTGCAGCTGATGCACAACATATGGCTGCTGAATTTGTTGGACGATTCATGAAAGAACGGAAAAGTTTTCCTGCTATTGCTTTGACAACTGACTCCTCAATAATTACTGCCATTGGAAATGATTATGGTTTTGAAAAAATTTTTTCAAGACAACTTGAATCTCTTCTCAAGAAGGGTGATGTAATTTTAGCTATTTCAACAAGCGGTAAATCAGAAAATGTGATCAATGGAATAAAAACTTCAAAAAAATTAGGTTCAAAAATTATTTTATTAACTGGAGAAAAAAATTTTAAAATGGGAAAACTCTCTGATGTTATTTTAAATGTTCCATCTACAACAACACCTAGAATTCAAGAAGCACATAGAACAATAATCCATATTATTTGCGAATTAGTTGAAAACGAATTATCATAAATGTATATCATGAAAAAAACTATAGCATTAATTCTTGCCCGTGGAGGTTCAAAAGGAATTCCAAATAAAAATATAAAAAATTTCTGTGGATATCCATTAATTTCTTGGTCTATACTTCAAGCACTTAATACAAAAGGTGTGTCAGATGTTTGGTTAAGTTCGGATAATAAAAAAATACTAAATATAGCAAAAAAATTTGGTGCAAAAACTATTTTGAGACCAAAAAAACTTGCTACATCTACTGCAAACGCAGATGATGGTTATATTCATGCTATATCTCATATTGAAAAAAATTTTTATTCAGTAGATATCGTAATTGCCATGCAAGCTACATCACCTATTAGAGAATCAAAAGATCTTGAAAACTCATTAAAAAAATTCAAAAAAAATAATTATGATTCTTTATTCTCATCTTGTTTAGCTGAGGATCTATTACTTTGGAAGAAATCTAAAAATAAATTATTAAGTATAAATTATAATTTCCAAAAGAGACCACGACGTCAGGATTTTAAAGATTTTTTAATTGAGAATGGTTCTTTTTACATTTTTACCCCAAATCTAATTAGAAAATTTAAAAATAGATTAGGTGGTAAAATTGGAAATTATAATATGGATGCTTGGAAATTATTTGAATTAGATGAAATATCTGATATAAAATTTTGTGAATTAATAATGAAGAACTATATTCTAAAAATTAAGAAAATTTGATGTTGATGAAAAAATGAGAGTTGTTTATCATAATGGAAAATTTGTCCCAGAATCTGAAGCTAGGATCTCAATTTTTGATTCTGCTTTAATGTTTGGTGACATGGTTTTCGAAATGACTCGTTCATTTGGAAAAAAACAATTTAAACTTCGTGAACATATTGATAGGCTATATTCTTCAATTGATTATGTCAAAATCCCACTAAATGTATCAAAACAAGAAATGGAAGAAATTTGTTTTAAAACAATAGAAAAAAATGAATCAGAATTTTTAGAAACTGATGAACATAGGTTAATGATTAATGTTAGTCGAGGCCCTCTTTCAATTTACAGTGAAATTTTTGATCACAAATTGGAACCTACAATAATTATAGCTGATTTTCCATTAAAATGGACTGTACAAGGTATGGGCAAGTTATTTGATTCCGGTATAAATGCAGTTATTCCAAAACAAAGAGCAATACCTGAAGAATTACTAGATCCTAAAGTTAAAAATCGTAGCAGATTACATTACATGATGGCTAATATCCAAACATCTGAATTTCCCGGTGAAAATAATTGGCCATTATTATTAGATCCAGATAATTTTGTTGCTGAAGGAAGTGGAGATAATTTCTTTATTGTGAAAGATAATATATTGTATACCCCTGAACCAAGAAATATTCTTGTTGGTATAAGTAGAAATTATATTTTTGAATTGGCGGATGAATTAGGTATTACTTACAATGAAACAAATTTGATTAAAGATGATGTTCAAAATGCTGATGAAGCATTCATGACTGCAACCCCTTTTTGCATGTTACCTGTTACTACTATTCATGGAGAAAAAATTGGAAGTGGAAACCGTGGTCCTATTTTTGATAAATTATTATCAAAATGGAGTACAAATGTAGGCATTGATATAGAAAAACAGATAAAAAATTTCAATAAAGAATTAGAAAATAATAATATCTCTGGTCCATCTCCATATCAATTCAAAAATAAATCAGGTGATCAATGAATGGATTTACAATTAACTGGAAAAACAGCATTAATTTCTGGATCGAGTAAAGGAATTGGATTAAGTATTGCAAAGTATTTACATAAAGAAGGTTGCAATGTTGTCCTTAATGGAAGACATTCAATAATATTAAAAGAAATTTCTAATTCTCTTGGTTCTAGATCTAGTTATTTTGTAGCAGATATGACTAAAACCATAGAATGCACAAAATTAGTTAAACATACAATCAAAACTTTTGGTAATATTGACATACTAGTATGTAATGTTGGAGATGGTTCTTCACCTAAACCTGGAAAAGAACAAATATCTGATTGGCAAAAAATGCTTGATATTAACCTCAATTCGTCAATAAATCTAATAAATTCATCACTATCCTCATTAAAAAAAACATCTGGGTCAATTGTCTGCATTTCTTCAATTGCAGGAATAGAAACAACTGATGCACCGATTCCATATTCTGTTGCAAAATCAGCTTTAAATTCATATGTAAAAAATATTTCAAAACCTCTTGCTAATTTTGGAATTAGAATTAATGCTGTAGCTCCTGGAAATATATTGTTTAAAGATTCCATTTGGGAGAAAAAACTTGCAAAAAATAAAACTAAAGTACTTGACATGATTTCAAAAAAAGTTCCAATGAATAGATTTGGAACATCCGATGAAATTGCATCTGTAGTTACTTTCTTATCATCCCCTCTATCGTCATTTACCACCGGAAATATTCTGATAGCTGATGGTGGACAAGTAAAAAGCTAAAAAACAATTTAATTTTTTATCTTTATTGAATAATTATTTTTAAATTCTTCAAAATCAATCAAATAAATTTTCACATGATACTTTAATCCATCTTGATGAGAATCATAGATTTTTTTTAAAAATGGAAAATCTTTGTCATTTTTGTAAATTAGATTTAGAAATTCAGCTCTTCCTTCTTTTCCATCAACTATCAAATGTGTTATTCCTATTTTTTCTGATTCAATCAAAAAATTATCTAATGTTTCAAACTTTTCTGCAAAAATTCTTTTAATGTCTCTTGAAACATGCCCTGGATTATCTTTGTCAAGATTTATACTATTTGGCCATCCCCTTTCAATTTCTGCAGTTTTAAAATATCTGCTTTCAGGAGATATTGCATTTACTCCATCTGCATTATTGATTATAAATTGTGATATTTTATAGACTTCACGCTCATGTGAATAATCTACTTTTTGATATTCTACTATTAAAAAACTAGAAACAATAATTATGAATATGAAACACATTATTGAGATTTGTTTATGATTAATTTTTTTTTCAATATTTTTTAAAATTGGTATTGATAATAGGCACAAAAATGGCAAAAATATAAAAATTAAACGTGGATCTTCGATATTTCTCCCAAATGCATACAATGCTGGTAATGTCATCGTCCCGAGAATTATCAATATACTAAAAGATTCATAATTTATTTTCTTATTTTCTTTTTTCCTAATTATTGCTAATAAGCTAAGTGGAACCAAAAATATGTAAAATGGAATAATTAACAATCCAAACATTTTTCCAAACCCATAAAATGCATTTGATAAAAATATTGGTATATTATTCTCTCCTTTAACAATCCATTTTTCATCTTCCTCTTCACCTGTAATGAGATCACTACTAACGTAAGTTAATCCAGCAGTATAATGGCTGATAAATCCATCTTCACCGGATGATTCGATTCGTAAATATGCGATTGGAATAATAATTAATAAAAATATCATTAATGCAAATAAATATTTTATAATTTTCTTTCTTTCATTTCTTTTATTAATAGCAAAGATTATAGAAAATGGAATAATTAATAATAATCCCTCATAACGTGTAATTGCAACAAATGCAATTAAGATAAATGAAATATAAATATAAAATTTATTTTTACTTAGTACAAAAAATACTGCAAAGGTAATTAAAAATAGGTATAATGATTCTGTTACTCCTAATAATGAATTATCTATAATTCTTGGATTAAAAATGAATAATCCTGTAGCAATAAATGAATATGATTTACTAAAAAATTTTTTTGATAATAAATATACAGGAATTATAGTTAATACCGAAATTACTACACTCAAAAGTCTCTGCGTATGTATAAAATCAAAGAAATTATCATAATTCATCATTGAAAAGAAAATTGAAACAAAAGATGGCCATCCATTGTTTGCAAGTGGCCAATTATTTGGAAAATGACCAATTTGACTCATAACTGTTGCATAAGAAAAATAGTCTAATGCATCATAAGTGAAAGGTATTTCATAAGGAAAATAATATAGCCGTATTCCTATTGCTAAAATTCCTATAATTAATAGTAAAAATACTGTATTGGTGTAAAATTCTTTAAATTTATACTCCAATCCAAAAAAAATATTTTTTTGAAATTTTGTTTTTTCTTCATTATTCATTTTTTACCTTTTTTTAATCATAATTATCAAGTATTAATTAATTAATAATGAAACATTTGTGTATGTTTGCTAAATTTTTACATAATTCAGATGTATGATAAGTAATATTTAGATATGAAAAAGAAATTTTTTAAAGTTGATTATGTTTTGGAGAAAATATCAAGATTTTTATGAATTCTAAAAATAATCTTAAAAATTTATCAGCGATAGGATTTTCTGACATTATTGGAACTGGAATTACGGCAATTTTCTGGTTTTATTTGGCATCTCTCACTGATCCTGAAAAATACGGTGAAATGTTTTTTTATATTGGAATTGCAACCATTGCTGCATCAATTGTACTCTTTGCTAGTCAAAACACAATTACTGTTTATACAGCAAAAAAAATCAAAATTCAATCAACACTATATTTCATTTCTCTTTTAGCTGCATTTTTTGGTTCAATAATCATAATTTTTCTATACTATCGTCTTGATGTTGGATTTGTTGTTATAGGATATGTAATCAATAGTTTGGCTATTGGAGAAATATTAGGAAAAAAATATTTTACAACTTACTCCAAATATGTTTTAATCCAAAAATCTTCATTTGTTTTGATTGGAATAGGATTCTTTTATCTTTTTAATATAGAAGGAATACTTTATGCAATTGCACTATCATATTCATTTTATGCAATAATTGTCTTTAGAAGGTTAAAATCTGAAAAATTAAATTTTCCATTAGTTAAAGAACATGTTGGATTTATTACAAATAATTATTTTTTTAATATTGTACAAATTTTAAGAAGCCAAATTGATAAAATAATTATTCCTTTTATTCTTAGCTTTACTATTTTAGGAAACTATGCATTTGCATTACAAATTATTGCTGTATTAATTATTTTCCCAAATATAATTTATAAATTTATTTTACCTTATGATGCATCTGGACAATCAACTAAGAAAATAAAATTATTTTCTATAATGATATCTGGAATTTTAACAATTTGTGGTATAGTATTAGCACCAATATTGATCCCAATTTTCTTTTCTGCATATGTAGAATCTATATTTGCGATTCAAATAATGTCTCTAGTTATAATTCCAACATCCATCACCTTCATATTCACTTCAAAACTTTTAGGAATGGAAAATAGTAGGCATGTATTAATTAGTAGAATTGTTGGATTTTGTCTTATCTTTCCAAGTATGATTATACTTGGACTTGAATTTGAGATAATTGGAGTTGCATTTGCATATCTTATTTCTAATATTGGTTCAACGATATCTCTCATCATATCTAATCATATTATTAAGACACGTAATAATCAAATTTAGAAAACTATTCTAATTTTTTAATCCATTACTATTTAAGATATTAATCAGGTAATTATTTGAAATGAAACTTTTTTCAAAAGTTATTTTGATTGTTGTAATATCAATTTTAATTTATGTTTCTTTCCTAATTATTTTTGATATCAATTTAATATCCAAGGAATTTGCAAATTTTCAGTATGAGTATCTTCCATTAATTCTTGTTTTAATTTCATCTGGTTTTTTTTCATTAATTTTAAGATGGAATTTACTTTTAAAAAAATCAGGAATTAATATTCCAAATACTAGTAGTATCTTAATTTTCATGAGTGGCATTTCTTTATCTATTGTTCCTGGGAAAGCTGGAGAATTAATTAAATCTGAATTATTAAAAATTAAATTTGATGTTCCACGATCTAAATCTGTACCAATAATAATAATTGAGCAAATCTATAGTGCAATTGGTCTAATAATTACTTCACTTTTTGGAATTTATTATTTTGATCTTGGAATCTACATTGTAATTGGATTTTCAATATTAGTAGGTTCCATATTTTTATTCCTTTCCTCGAATACACTATTTAAAAAATTCTCAATAATTTTCCTCAAAATAAAATTTCTAAATAGATTTATAGAAAATATTTCTGAATCACAATCAGTTATAAAAAATCTACTTACAGGAAAATTTGTAGCAAGTTTAATTTTTCTTTCAACCTTATTTTGGATTTTTATCTCAACTGCAGTTTATTTCATTATCTTAGCATTTCAAATTGATGTTTTTGATATATTTACTATCTGGAGTATGTATACAAGTTCCATCATGCTTGGATTTGTATCATTTTTACCCATAGGAATTGGTGTTGTAGAAGGAAGTTTTGCTGGATTTATGGCTTATAGAGGAATTGATATTTCGATAGCATTGACATTAATCATTATTATAAGATTGATAGTTGAATGGTTACCAATCAGTGCTGGATTTATTTGCCTAAAACTAATTTACGGTAAGAAATCTCTTTCTAATTAATAAAATTTTTAAAATATCCTTTTTTTCAAGCTTTTTTCTTAATTGTTCTGCTCCTGAAGACATTACTTATTTCGGAATACCAAGTTATAAAAAATATATGATGTTATAATACTTGATGTTCCAGATAAAACAACCATCAAAGATTATCTTAGGACCTAATTCATCTCAAAAATTTCAATTTTCAGATGAGTCATTAATTATTACCTCATCAGGAACAAAGCAAAGAGATTGGTTGGATCATCTGGGAATAAAAAATTATCTGATTTTTGATCAAGTTGAACCAAACCCCTCACTTGACACAGTTTCAACAATAATTAAAAAATTTTCTAATAAAACTATCAATTCAGTTATAGGTTTAGGTGGAGGAAGTAGTTTGGATGTTGCAAAATATGTTGCATGGAAATTAAATAAGGAAAAAATAATGATTCCAACAACATTTGGAAGTGGCAGTGAGGTTACAAGAATTTCTGTTTTAAAAGTTGATGGAAAAAAACAAAGTTTTCATGATGATGCATTATTTGCTGATATAGCCATTATAGATTCACATTTTATTCAAGATTCGCCTACTAAAATTATTCGAAATTCTGCTATAGATGCAGTTGCACAATGTACAGAAGGATATGATAGCAAAAATGGTAATATGTATACAAAATTCCTTTGTGAAAATGCATTTAATTTATTAGAAAATGGAATTTTAAATATGGATAAAGAAAAAATTGTTTTAGGATCGCTTGTTTCAGGACTTGGATTTGGAAATTGTTCTACTACATTAGGTCATGCATTATCATATGTATTTTCTAATGAGGGTTATTCTCATGGACATGCTTTAGCATATACTACTTTGGTTGCGCATAATTTTAATAATTCAAAATTTTATGAAAGATTTAAAAAGTTAGTTCATACATTAGATTTTCCAAAAATTAATTTATCTACTAATTTAGAAGAATGTGCAGAATTAATTTTTCAAGATAGAAAACATATAGATAATAATCCAAAATCTATATCAAAAGAAAAAATTATAAAATTATTGAAAATAATAATTAATAATTAAAAAATAAAATTATTTTTTTATAATTTTTATTAATAAAATTATTGAAAAAGTAAATAATATTATAGAAAAAACTAAGATAAATATTCTATACGATGGATCAATATTCAATACACCTTTTCCACGTGGATGTTCATCTATTTCATCAATTTTTAATTGTAAATTCATTAACCATTCGTCACTAGTAATATATTCTAAAAATTCAAAATGTGCATAATCATTTGTTCCGCTTACTTCTGAAATAAATGAAAAATTTTCATTTTCATTGTCTATGAAAAATGTTTTTGGGTTTTGTAAAACCCATGAATTATTACAGGTTTTAGTTTCACAATTGGAAAAATCTTCTGAATATGTTAAATTTAGATTTTCATAAGTATTATTGAATTCAGTATTTTTGATTTTTTGATTTTTTTCCGTTAAATCATAAATTTTGATATTGTCAATTGAACCTATAATCTTCCCACCATTTGCCATTGGTTTTCCATCATTCATGGAAATACGTAAAAATTTCAAATTTTCAGGGTTTGAACAAATAAAATTTGAAATAGATAAAATTTCGTTTGAAAAATTTTCTTCTTCAAAGAGTGTTAGTTTGTATTCTGAATTTTTTTTATGCATTTGAATCCAAAAAGTTTCACCATCTTTTATCGAAATATCTGACAAAATTTCTTGACCTGAACACTTGGTATCACCATAAAGCATTCCTTTATCATTACTCCAATTTGTGATAATTGGTTGATTTTGTGAAGTTTTGATCCTAAAATTTATGCTATCTTGAATACATCTTTTACACCCACTTTCAAAAAACTTTTCTCCAATCATACATTCTGAACAACTGTTTGAATCAATACTTGAAATACCAATAATAATATTTGCTGCATCTTCTGGATTTTCAGAAGTTATTTTGTCTATAGTAAATATCAAAAATAACAAAATTGACACAGCTAGACATAAAATCATAAATTTTTCATTATGTTTCAGATATTTTTTACAATAATATTTGTATTAAGTAGGATTGGTCAGAGAAATATCATATTCTTGCTTAGAATCTTTTAAATGAAAATGAATCTTTTTTTCCAGTATGAAGTCTAAGATATATGGTATATTTGTGGTATCTATACTTCTAGCATTTTCATTAGGATTTATTGTTCACACGTACGAAATTTTCCCATATGGACTTGCAAAAGATTTCTATGTTCAAACACAAAATGATTTTTCTAACAATAATTATGAGAATGATGTTTTTTCATTAATCAATATAGTTGATGACAATTCAAAAAATAAAATTAAAAATGATTTGAACCAATTAATTTGGGATCAAAATAATTTACCAAATTATAATCCCACATTGATTGAAAAAAATATAGAAGATATTAGATATTCTGATATTAAAAATCTTGAATCAATAGATAAATTTACAATTGAAATGGAATATGATGCTAATTCAATTGTTTATTTTTTCAAACCTGAAATTAGTAATGATAAATTAATTATTTATCATCAAGGCCATAGAGGAGATTTTTATGAAGGAAAAGATACAATAGATTTTTTCTTACAAAAAAATTATTCTGTTATTGCATTTTCTATGCCACTATTGGGAATGAATTCTCAACCAATAATTGATCATGAACAAATTGGTAAAATCAAAATTCAATCTCATAATCAATTAGAACTCTTAGAAAATGATAATTTTTCCCCAATAAAATTTTTCATTGAACCAATAATTGTCACACTAAATTATTTAGAAAACAATTATAATTTTAATTCATATCACATGGTTGGTATTTCTGGTGGAGGTTGGACTGCAACTCTAGCTGCGGCTATTGATGATCGTATTTTAGAAACCTACTCGGTAGCAGGTTCATACCCATTTTTTCTAAGAAGTGATCCTAAAAATTTTGGTGATTATGAACAACATCATTTGGAATTATATCAAAAAAGTAATTACTTAGATTTGTACGTATTAGCCTCTGTAGGTGATGAACGTAAATTCATTCAAATTTTTAATAAATATGATCCATGTTGTTTTTCAGGCGAATCATTCAAAGAATATGAAAATGAAATTAAAAATATTGTTAATAATTTAGGTAGTGGTTATTTTGATATTTATCTCGATGATTCTCATAAAGAACATATTATTTCAGATAAAACATTAGAAATAATAATTAACGAAATATCTAATTGATGAATATGTTAATCGCATCTCAAAATATAACACATTATGATGTTAATCTTCCTACAGATGTAATTTTTAGAATTAATCTTGCGTGGATTAATGATTTATCACTTTTAAAAGATATTTTGAAAAAACATACAAAAAATGAAATTTTTATTGATTTGCCAAAAAATAGAACAAAACCTCCAAACAACAAATATTCTATGGATGAAATAAAACCTATTCTTGAATCTTTTTCAAACATCAAATATTTTGCAATTTCAAATGTAGACTCTAAAGACAATCTTTCTCAATTCTTAGATTATATTCCAAAAAATATCATTATTGTTCCAAAAATTGAAAGTAAAACTGGAATTGAAAATATTGAAGAAATAACATCTTTGCTTGGTGAAAAGAAAATAGTTATGCTTGACCATGATGATCTATATTCATCTATGATAAAATCAAATGATGATCCTAAAAAATTTCCAATACATATTCAATCTTTAATTGATTTTTGTAACCAAAATAATGTAATTCTTCTAAGAACTGTTGGTGTAATGTTTGCTGATACTGAAAAACGTGTCTCAGATTATGTAAATTAATTATAAATCCCATTCAAATTTCTTTTGGATCATATGAAAAAATTTTTCATTATATGGTTTGTAAAATTTTAATAATTTTTCTCTTACTTTGTCATTCATTTTTTCATATTTTGCATGTTTTTGTCTTTGAGGGTTTTTAATATTATATTTTGGTAGATCTAAAAATTCAAAAATTTTTTGTAATGTATCATGAGGGTTTTGGTTCATTTTTTCAGTGGATAGAATATAAATTTGTTCTTTTGGAAAAATATTAAACCATAATTTAATTTGTTTTTCATAAATCCCTTTTGATAAGTATGATCTTCTACGATCTATTGAATCTCTAAATGAATGTTCATCTAAAAATTTAATTTCTTCATCAACTGCATCTTCAAATGTTAATGTTTCTGTTTTAGCTCTAATTCCTAAATTATAATTTGAATATGCTCGATCTATTGGATTTCTAAAAATAACAATAATTTTTACTTTTGGTAGAATATCATAAATTCTATTGACTACTTCTTTCTTCCAGAAATAAAATGGTGTATCTTCGCCAGTTATTGACATTCCTGTTTTTTCTTTAAGTTTTTTCATCTCATTTTCTGTAGGAAACATTGAACGATACCAGTTTAATCCTAAATGATAATTGCTATCAAAGAATCCAATTTCATCATAAGCTGCTGAAACTACCGATGGATGTTCACAAATATTATAGTACAATGAAGTTGTTCCACTCCTTACTGTTCCAACAATTATAAAATTTGGTAATACCCGTGATGATGCAGTAATCCCAGATATTCCTCTTTTTACAAATCTATTATATGCTGCCCTTGCTGAATTTTTAGTATCATTTTGATTCATATTTTCTCTTAAAATTATGATAATTAATTTAATCTATGAATTGTTCCATCTAAAAATTTTATAGTAATGTCTAAATCACTACAATCAAAATTATAGCATGATTGGGTGTATTGTACAAGCAAGAATGGGGTCTTCACGCCTACCTGGTAAAACACTCATGAAATTAACTGAAAAGTCCAACACACTTGATTTTGTTATATCCCAACTATCATTTTCAAAATTAATAGATAAAATTATCATTGCAACTACTAATTTTGAAGATGATAATGCTATTGAACAATATGCAAAAAAATTAAAAATAAAATGTTTTAGAGGTGATTCAGACGATGTTTTAGATAGATATTACAAATGTGCAAAAAAATCTAAATTTGAAAATATTGTGAGAATCACGGCTGATTGTCCTTTAATTGATCCATCAATAGTAGATCAAGTTATTAAAAAATTTCAATCTGAAAATTATGATTATTTTACTAATACTCTTGTTCGAACTTTTCCAATTGGAACTGACGTAGAAATTTTTTCATTTAATGCATTAGAAAAAGCTTGGAAAAATGCAACTTTGCCTTCTGATCGAGAACATGTAACATCATTCTTTAGAAATAAAAAAATGAATTTTAGATTAGGTAACCTTGAAAATTTAGAAAATTTAGGAAATCATCGTTGGACTTTAGATAGAAATGAAGATCTAAATTTGATTAAAAAAATAGTATCACAAATTAATAAAAAACCAATTTTAATGAATGATATATTAAATTTATTCAGATTGGATCCAAATTTAATTAAAATTAATCAACACATTCATCAAAATGAAGGAATGCTAAAGTCATTAACAAGAGATAATGAATTTTTGAATAGTGATTAAGATGGTAAATTCTATTAAATTATTTGATCCTGTTGTTACTTCATCAGAAAAAAATGCACTTGTTAATGTATTGTCTAGTAAATTCTGGGCATCTGGTTCAGGTTCTGGACTTGTTTCAAAATTTGAAAATGAAATTAAAAAATATTTGAAATCGGATGCTTGTATTGCAGTAAACAGTGGAACTGCTGCATTAAATTTGGCATTTTCCTTATTTGATATAAAAAATAAAGAAGTAATTTTGCCTTCAATGAGTTTTGTTTCTACTGCTCATTGTATTATAGAAAATGGAGGAATTCCAATTTTCGTTGACATAGATCCTAAAACTTTATGCATTGATCCTGAAAAAATTAAACATGTAATATCAAAAAAAACTGCAGCTATAATTCCTGTACATTTTGGTGGAATGCCTTGTAAATTAAATGAAATACATGAAATATCAAAAACTCATAAACTGCATGTAATAGAAGATGCTGCTCATGCAGTTGGTACAAAATTTAATAGAAAAAAAATTGGGACACATAGTAATGTTGTATGCTTCAGCTTCCATCCAGTAAAAAATCTTGCAATGCCAACTGGAGGGTTAATTTCGATTAATGATAAAAACCATAAAAAACTACGAGAAGTATTATTTTCACGTCGATGGTGTGGAATTACAAATAGACACGGTACTGATTATGATGTAAAAGAATTAGGTTGGAATTATTACATGAATGAATTCTCTGCTGCAATAGGATTAGAACAATTAAAAAAATTAGAAAAATTAAATAAAATTAGAAAAAAAACAGCTAAAAAATATTCTATAGAACTAAATGTTCAATCAAAAATGCCATATGATGTAAATTGTTCATATCATTTATACTGGATATTAGTTAAGAATCGTAAAAAATTTAGAAAACAATTGAGTGATAGTGGAATTGAAACTGGAACCCATTACAAACCAATTCATTTAATGAATATGTATAAAATTTCATCATCATTACCAATTACTGAAAAAATAGGAAAGCAAATAGTTACTATTCCTATACATCCAAATCTTAAATCCTCAGAAATTAATAAAATTATTTCCACAATCAATCAATGTTTATAATTGATTATTTCAATTTTTTATATCAAATTCTACGTAAGATAAATTAAGTTCAATTTGAGAATTACTTTATGTCTACAAAAATAATTTATTATCAAAATTTATTTTTACTTCATTTTGCAATTTCAGAATTTCTACAAAGAAATTTAGATTGTGAACAATATGCATTAATAGATACTACAAATAAACCTAAAAATTTCTTTGAAACTCAACAACTTGTTAATTTTAAAAAACAATGGTTTTTACATGATTCAATCAATTTAGATGATAATACTAATGTTGATTTAGAATATTTAAAAAAATTTGAAAAGGAATATGATCTCAATTTATGGAAATTAGCAATTAATGAACGTCATTTTTATAGATTTAACAAATTTTACAAATTTTCTGATAATCAAATATTATCAATCATGGAACAAGAATGTAAATTATTTGAAAAAATTTTAGATGAAACAAAACCTGATTATTTTATAATGTTTCAACCTTCTCTGAGACCTGAATATGTTTTTTATGAATTATGTAAGAAAAAAAATATAATTCCTTTAATCATAAACCCTTCCATTATTGGTTATAAGACATTCATATCAACAAAAATATCTGATATTGATTCTGAAGAAAAAATTTCATCGTTAGTTTCTGAAAATAGAACTTATGAACAACTAAGAGAATATCGCGATAAATTTAATCTTAATAGACAAATTACTGATTATGTAGAAGATTTTGGAGATGATAAATCTAGTATATTATCTGCAGCAAATGAATATCTGTTAAAATCTGATAATTCAAATATTGATACACACTACACTTATTTCGGTAGAAGCAAAAGTAAGGTTCTACTTGATGCTATATCTTCACGTGTTATTAAAAAAAAATTTAGATCATCGTTCTTAGGAAAAAATTCATTTCATAAAATTCAAGATGATAAATTTGTATATTTCCCATTACAGGTTGACCCTGATAGAAACTTGTTAATTGGAAGTCCATACCTAACAAACCAAATTGAAAGTATACGAAATATTGCTAAATCTCTACCTATTGGCTATAAACTATATGTAAAAGAACATCCAGGTCAACGACATGAATGGAGAGATATCTCTTTTTATAAAAAAATTATAGAAATCCCTAATGTAAAATTAATACATCCTTCCGTACCGAGTGAAAAAATCTACGAAAAATGTTCATTAATTATCACATCTGGAGGAAGTTCTGGATTTGAAGCCGCATTTTTTGGAAAACCAACGATTGTTTTAAGTGATACAATATACACTAGATTGGATAGTGTCACTAAAGTGACAAATTTTGATGAATTACCCACTACTATTTCCCTTAGTTTGAACAAACAAATTCTACCTGATAATCTTGATAAATTTCTAATATTTTTAGATAAACATTCTATTGATTTTGATTTCTTTGGATATTTTTTCATTGAGAAAAAAGAATTTTTCCATGATGCAGTTTTGATTGATGTTGAAATAAAAGAAAGCAAGATGCAAAAATTCTTAGAAAAAAATTCAAAACTGTTTGAGATAATTGGAAAACAACTAATCAAAGAGATGGAATCACGTAGATAGAATTTTCAAAAATTAAAATTTATTTTTTCAATTTTTCTAATGCTAGAAACTAAATTTGCTAATTCATCTGTATTAATTGATGAACTTGCATCTGGCCCTCTAGAATTAGCTAATTTTACATGTTTCTCAATTATAATATTTTTTGTATTTTGTTGTTTTTTTAACATTGTAAAAATTAAAGGGGCAGTTATTCCTAATGTATGATCTGAAAACCCATCATATTTTATAGCGATTTTCCAATTTATTCTATTGATTTTAGTAGGATATTCTGAAATACAATAACAAAATATTTTTTTATTCTTTGTAAAAATTTCTTCAATTTTTTTTCTACTTCCACCCATACCCATACTAATTATAGCTGGTTTTTTTGTAGAAGATTTTTTTTGTAATGTTTCTAATGAATGTGGATCTTTTAGTAAGCAAGTTCTAGATGCAATTTTATATCGTTTAACTTTTAATTTTTCTAAAATATCTATCGCTTCTGGATAAAAAGCACTACAAAAAAATTCTATACCAATTTTATCTGCAATTTTTTTCAATTTTTTAGCTTTTTCAAACGTAATTTCAGATTTTTTGATAAATTTCCAGTTAGGGTGTTTATTATTGTAAAGATCACGAGCACGCCACATTTGAAATTTTACTGCATTAGCACCAGCATTTTTTGATTCTTGGATTAATTTTGTTGCTTTAACAAAACTTCCTTCCCAGTTTGATGCAATCTCAGCAACAATAAATGATTTCAATGTCCTAACAAATTTAGCGTAAGATTTAATCGTTTATTACAATTGATCACTGTGATGGAAAAAATGCAATTATCAATCAGTTTAAAATCTGTAACAAATTCTGATGCTAAATTCTTATTTGATTTACTTAAAGAAAGAAATCCTCGTGTAAACATATCACATAAAAAAATGCCCACATATAACCAACATACTAAATTTATAAAATCAAAACCATATTCAAAATGGTACATAATTCTTAAATCAAAACAAAAAATTGGTTCAATTTATCTATCTAAAAATGATGAGATAGGAATATTTCTCTCAAAAAAATTTCAAGGAAAAAATGTTGGAAATTTTGCATTAAATGAATTGATGAAAAAAAATCCACGTAAACGTTTTCTTGCGAATGTGAGTCCAAAAAACAAAAAATCAATAGAATTTTTCAAAAAAAATGACTTTAAATTGATTCAATATACATTTGAAAAGAGTCGTTAGAATTAATTTTTAGTCTAAGAGACCGGAATTTTTTATTTTCTCTTTTAATTCATCTTTTGTGATTTTTTCAACTATGTCAGAACTATAGGAATTCATATTTTCAACTTTTTTAATTCCATCATAATTTTCTACTATCTTTCTAGATTTGAACAAGTTATAATGAGGATTTGCTAACATGTACATATTATTAATTTCCCAAGCATAACGAATTTCATCATGATTGATTAATGTCTCATGCAATTTTTCTCCCGGTCTAATACCACTAATTTCTTGTTCTGTTTTTCCACATAATTCGGTTAATGCCTCAATCAAAATTGGCATCTCATATGATTTCAATTTAGGAATAAAAATCTCTGATCCTTTACCCGTATCACTTGCATTTAAAATAAATTCTAATGCATCATCCATAGTAATTGTAAACCTAGTCATCTTAGGGTCTGTAATAGTAAGTGATTTTCCTTTTTTAATTAAATCAATGAACTTGGGAATGACAGAACCACTACTTCCTAAAACATTTCCATATCTAACTGCAACAAATTGTGTTCTATGTTTTTCTGGATTAACATAGTTGTTGGCACTAACAAATAGTTTTTCCATTAATAGTTTTGTTGCACCATATGTATTCAATGGTGAAACAGCTTTATCTGTACCTACACAAATTACTTTTTCTACATCTTGACGTAGGCTATTATCTATAACATTCTGTGAACCAATTACATTTGTTTTAATAGATTCGAATGGATTATACTCAATTTTTGGTACATGTTTTAATGCGGCTGCATGGAAAACTATGTCAACATCTTCAAACGCAGAAAATAATCTATCTGAATCTCTAACATCTCCTACAAAAAATCGTAAACGTTTATCCTCAATCTCTGATTCCATCTCAATTTGTTTACTTTCATTTCTACTGAAGATTCGAATAGTATCAACATTGGAATTAAGTAATTTTTTGGTTAATGCTTGTCCAAGTGAGCCAGTTCCACCAGTAATTAAAACAGTTTTTCCATCAAACATGAGTTACAAATTATTGTTAATTTAAAAAACCTTACTTAGTTATTCTACTAAAATCTTTCTAAAATTTTTGCAAATTCCTTTGACGCAGTCTTGTAGTTTTCCATATTTTTTAATAAATATTCATTTGAATTATGAATGAGTTTTTGTTGAAATTCATCATCATGAATTATTCTCTCTAGTGATTTATCAATACTACCACTATCAGAAACTGTAAAAATAGATTCACTCTTAATATAATCATATTGTGTAATCACTTTCTCTGTTACAAAATTTATAACAGGTTTTTGTAGGATCATTGATTCTAGAAGCATTGTTGGTGTTGCATGAAATTCAGATGAAATTACCACAACAATATCAGCAGAATTAATAGTATCTTTTACAGACGTCCATAAGTAAATCGGAATACGTTTATCAATTTTCTGAATAAATGATTTAATTTCGTCATTATGTTTTAGTTGTATTGGATGTAGTTTAACAATTATTTTGATATCATCTAATTTGCCTAAATAAAAAATAATTTTTTTCAGCAATTCATTAAATCTAATTTTCAAGTTATCATCAATCAATCCATTCAATTCATTCATGGGATTTGGTGCTATGAGAATTGTTTTATTTTTTTTATTAACTTTCTTTATTTTTGTAGAAAAATAATTATCATGCCTAGGACTTCCAACCACAATTAATTTTTCTGGTTTTAAATTAAAATTTTCAACAAGTTCATTTTTTCTTTTATTACTCCATACCGCTAGAAAATCCTTGAAATTTACATAATCTAATTTATCAAATCTACTGGTTTGTTTATTTATTTCTTTAAAACCATGTTGAAGAATAATTGAATGTTTATTATGTAATTCTAAAAATATTTTTTCTGTTTCACCTATATCGTTTAAGCTTACTAAACATCTTACATCTAGTTTCCTCAAAATTTTATTTCCAACATCAATCATTGATAATGAATTGTATAATTGCTCATGAAATTTGATTAGTAATGATTTTTTAGTGATATTCCAGAGTGATATTTTTTCAATTGTAAAAAATTTCTCTAAAATTTTTGAGTTTTGTAATATATTTTGAATTTCTTTAAAGTATAACTCAGATAATTTTGTTAAATTTAATTTCTCATTATTTGTTAAAAATTCTTCAAAATTAAGAATTTTACATTTATTTTTCCGAACAACCTCAAGTGATTTTTTATTCCATATAGCAGGACGTCTTCTATTTACTAGAATAATATTACCATCATAATCCTTCATCGATTCAAATAACTTTTCAAATAATTCTGTATTAAATTCTAAAAAGATTATTGCTTTATTTTTTGAGTTTTTAAAATTAAATGATAAATCATATAATAATGATGATGTAAACTCTATAATTTTTTTAATTTTAAAATATTTATTTTTAGTTATTTTAAATGATAATGGTATTCTTCCAAAATTTAATTTTACTGTTATATTGTTTTTTGATTCATTTTCACTTTCATTTTTTTTATAAATTTTATATTGTGTCTCTTCATTTGTAAACAGTTTAACTAACTCTTCCATTTCCGAATTCAAAAATATTTTTTCTGGATTATTATTTTTGATAATATTTCTAATTTTTGTTGCCAAAATTAGAATATTCATAAAAAATGTTCCTAATTCAACATCGTCAATGGTTTTAAGTAAATTGACTCCATTATATTCTAATTTTGGTTCATGAATTTTTTCATACCATTTTCTCCATTCAATCATCTTATCAAATAATTCTAATCTTTCATTCTGTGAAATAAAATCATCTGATTTTTGGCATGATATTTTTTTATTTTTTAATAATTCATTTACTTCTAAATCAAATGTAATTATTTTTTTATTTTCTAAAATTGATTCTGGTATAATTTTTAAATCTTGGATATTTTCAATTAAAACAATCTGATTTTTCATTTTGTTACAAATTCTAATTTTTGATAATTATTAACTATCTCTATTCTTTTTTATAATTTTTAATTTTGGTATTGGAATTAAAAATCTTCCACCACAATTCAAAAATTTTTTTTCCTTTGCGATTATAGCTTTTTTGTAATTCCAAGCGAGTAATAATGCAACAGATTTTTTTGATTGTTGCTTTTTTAATACATTTGGTGATTTTATTGGAATATGCATTCCAGGAGTAAATTTTCCTTGCTTTAATATTGTTGTATCAGTAATAAAATCCAAAAATTTGTGATCAATCTTACAGTAATTCAACAGAACATTACCTTTTGCTGGTGCACCATATCCAAAAATTGAATAGTTTTTTGCTTTAAATTTTTCAATTTTCTTCATTAATGATAATTTTAGATTTGAAGTTCTTTTTGAAAATTGCATGTATGTTTGTAATCTATTCAGTCCGTAATTTTTTTCCTGTTTTTTTAGATTTTCAACAGATTTTTTTATTTTAAAAATATTTTTTCTAGATGTAAATACCCTTATCGTTCCTCCATGAACTTTTTGTTTTTCAATATTAAATATCTCCAGATCGTTTTTGTTTAGCCATTTCGATAATGGTCCAATCAAAAAATATGATATGTGCTCATGATAAATTGTATCAAATTCTAAATTTTTTATCATTTCTAATCCATGTGGTACTTCAAATACAAAAACCCCATTCTTATTTAGTAATATCGATATACCTTTGATGAAATTATTCAAATCATCAACGTGTCCTAAAACATTATTTGCAATAATTAAATCTGCCTTTTGTTTTTTTGAAGTTTTTTTTGCCAGATTAAAACTAAAAAAGTTATTTTTGGTTTTAATTTTTGAATTTCTAGATATTTTTGCTAGATTTTTTGCAGGTTCTATTCCTAATACGTTAACACTATATTTTGAAAATTTCTTTAATAGTGTGCCATCATTACTACCTATTTCAACTACGAATGGATTTTTTTTCCTTTTCAAAAATTTTCTGTAAACTGAATCGGCATATTTCTGAAAATGATCTATTATTGGTTCATTTGCACTTGTCAGATAGAGGTAGTGTGAAAATAGATATTTTTTATCAACTACATCTCTTAGTTGGAGATGATGACATCTTTTACATACGTATAATCTAAGTGGAAATTTCTTTTCAGGTTTTTTTAACTGATTTTTTGATAAAAATGCATTTGCTGGTGGCTGTTTACCTAAATCTAGTACAAGATTGAATTGATCATTTGAGCATAATCTGCAGTTTTTCTTAAATTTGTACATCATGAATTATGGCTTTTTTTCTATTTGTATAATGATTACTCTACAATTCTCACTTTTTTATAAAATCCACTAACTTTTGCTAATTTTATCAATATATTGTTAAAACTCTTCATATGTTCTTCCTCTTCTGATTCAGGTGGAATATAGATATTACAACAAAAATTTTTCATGATCTGTTCATCTGATATTTTTCTCATACTTTGAATTTTTTTTCGTTCTTTTCTTATCTGATTATATAACTTAATGATACTTCCATAACTCTGAATTTTTTTTCTTAAAATTCCTTTTTTTGCAAAAAAACCAATCATTATAATTTCAAGTAATAGTAATGATGGAAATAACTTAGTAATTGTTTTTAATGAATAATTTTTTAATAAAACCAGCCATCTGTTTCTTTCTAAAAAATAATACTTTTGACTTGACCATCCCCATCCTGCGCTACCAAAATGATGAATTATTGATTGAGGAACATAGTATGATTTGTATCCGCATAATCTTGCTCTCCATCCAAAATCTAACTCTTCATGATATGCAAATAATATATGATCAAAATAACCAATTTCTTCTACAATTTTTCTTGGTAAAAACATACATGTTCCAGATGCATAGCTAATCTCTTCAACTTCCTCATACAATCCTTTATCAATTTGTCCCTTTGCCCTTGCAAATCCAAATCCAAAAAGATTGATCATGTCTCCCGTCCCATCTAAAATTTCTGGATTTTTCATTTTAAGAAATTTTGGTTGATATAACGCCATACCATTTTTTTTGTATGCTTGAAAAAATTTATCTAACCATCCATTTGTTACTTTAACATCATTATTCATTAAAATAATGAATTCGCCGGACGAATTTTTTATACCAATGTTTAATCCTTCTGGAACTCCAACATTTTTATCATTTAAAATAAACTTGCAGTCGGAGTATTTCAATCCCATTTCTCGTCCGCTATTATCTGGAGATGCATTATCTACAATTATAATCTCAAAATTACCATTTGTTTCTTCTTTTATAGAATTAATACAATTCTCAAGAAAATTTTTTCCATTGTAATTTAGAATAATTATTGATGTTAACCCCTTTTCCATAAATAAAACTCAATTTTCTATCTAATAATTGATTACTAAACAATAATAACTAATCAAGACATTTTTTTTCTATGAAACCAGAAATTAAAGAATATGATCTAGGCATAAAACAAATTATACCACAACTACATTTTGATGATAGAGGCTTCTTAGGAGAATTTTTCAGACAGGATTGGAATGATATAATTCCAAATTTTACCCCAAAACAATTTCTTATTTCAGATAGTAAGCCTGGAATAATCCGTGCATGGCACAGACATCTAAAAAATCAGATTGATCTTTTGTTTGTTCGTAAAGGAATTCTAAAAATCTGTATCTATGATGGAGATAAAAATTCAAAATCATTTGGTCATTTGGTTGAAATAATCTCTAATTCACAAAACCCCGAACTCATAATGATTCCTGGTCATTTATGGCATGGTACAAAAAATATTGGAAATGAAACGTCTGAAACAATCTATTTAATTAACAATCTATATGATTATGATAATCCTGATGAGGAAAGAAAAGAATGGAATGATTCATCTATTATCGATCCAAAAACAAAAAAACCATTTAATTGGAACATGGAGGAATAATGATGAAGTTACTTGTTACAGGAGGGTTAGGTTTCATAGGTAGTAATTTCATTATTAGTGCTTTACACAAAAATCCTCAATTTGAAATAACAAACGTCGATGCTGAGTTATTTGGTTCAAATCATAAAAGCTTGGATTCTCTACAAAGTAATCCTAATTATAAATTTGTTAAAGGTAATATTACTAACAAACCATTAATGGAAAAATTAATTTCTGATTCTGATATTATAATAAATTTTGCAGCAGAATCTTTTGTTGACAGAAGCATTATGGATGCTAATCCATTTTTAGTTTCCAATATACGTGGAACATATACTATTCTTGACATAATAAAAAACACAAAAAAGAAATTAATTCATATTTCTACTGATGAAGTTTTTGGTAGCTTAGAAAATGATAATGCAGATGAAAATTATAAATTTAATCCATCCAATCCATATGCTGCCACAAAAGCCTCTGCAGAATTAATTATTAATTCTTATAATAATACATATGATACAGACTGTATAATTACACGTTGCACAAACAATTATGGTCCTATGCAGTTTCCAGAAAAGCTTATTCCCAAAACGATAATTTTGGCATCTCAAAATAAAAAAATACCTGTTTATGGAAATGGAAAAAATGTACGTGATTGGATATTTGTGACTGATCATTGTAATGCAATATTTGATATATTGGAAAATGGAAAATCACAGAAATCTTATAATATTTCTGCTCACAATAGCATAGACAATATTACAATTGTAAAACAAATCCTTTCAAAAATGGATTGTTCATTAGATCTTATTGAATTTGTTGACGATAGACCTGGTCATGATTATAGATATGCCTTAGATTCTTCAAAAATTAGAGGAGAATTGAATTGGTCTGAATCTATGACTTTTGAGGATGGATTACAAACCACTATTGATTGGTATATGAATAATAATGATTGGTGTGAAGGAATTTCATCTAATGTATTTAAGGCAACTCCTTGGAAAAATTAGTTTTTATTTAATAAAATTTATGGTGAAAAAATGAAAGGAATTATTTTACATGCTGGACACGGAACTCGTTTACGTCCTTTAACCCATACTGGACCAAAACAATTACTTCCAATTGCCAATAAACCAATGTCTGAATATTGTATTGAATCATTAAAAGAAGCAAATGTTACTGATATTGCAATTGTTATTGGTGGAATCGGTTCCCAAAAAGTAAGAGAATACTATCAAAATGGAGATAAGTTTGGTGTAAAAATTACGTACATTGAACAAGATGCTCCTCGTGGAATTGCTCATGCTGTAAGCTTATGTGAGAATTTTATCAACAATGAAAAATTTGTTGTATTCTTAGGTGACAATATTATTAGTTCAAGCATTAAAAATTTTAGAAACAAATTTGAAAATTTAGAATCTGATGCATTACTACTGCTATGTGAAGTAGAAAATCCTGAACAATTTGGTATTGCATATTTAGAAAATGATAAAATTTCAAAAATGATAGAAAAACCCAAAAAACCTGAATCTAATTTGGCAATAACTGGAATTTATTTTCTTACTTCTGAAATCTTTCAAAAAATAAAAAAATTAAAACCTTCTTGGAGAAATGAATTAGAAATTGTAGATGCTTTGCAAATGATTCTTGATTCTGATGGGAAAATTAATTATGATATTATCACAAATTTTTGGAAAGATACTGGAACACCCAATGATATAATCCGAGCCAATGAAATTATTTTAAAAAATATGAAACATTCACTTCTTGAACCTGATGCAATTTCGGAAATTCCAGAAAATGTAACAATTGGAAAGAATACTGCTGTACATAATAATTCTAAAATTCTTGGTCCAGCGATTATTGGAAATAATTGCATTATCAAAAATAATGCTATAATTGGAAAAAATGTTAGTATTGGAAATAATTCTGTAATATCAAATTGTTCTATAGAGGATTCTATTATAATGAATAATTGTATCATTGATGCAGATATTTGTATTAAAGATAGTATAATCTCGAATAATTCTGAAATATCTTCAAAAAATGAAAAATCAAAAAATAAAAAATTACTTCTTGGCGAAGGTACAAAAATAACTTTATAATATTATGACCCTTCTTCCAATTCCATTTTACAGACCAATTTTCTTTCTTTTAATCATAATTTCATGTTTTAGTATAATTTTTTCAAACACTACTGCTTATGGTGAAAATGATTATCAAATACCTGAATGGGTAAAAATTAATGCAAATTGGTGGGATAATAACCAAATTTCTGATGATGAATTTGTACTTTCAATTAAATTCCTGATCAGTGATAATGTGATTATTATTCCAGAAAATTCTATAATTCAAAAATCTGAATTGCCTGATTGGCTTATTCATAATGCTGGGTGGTGGCATGCGCGAATCTTTACTAATTCTGACATATCAAATTTTGATTCATCATACATGACTGAAAGAATTCTGTTATACTCCGGAGGCTGGTGGGGAAACATTCCAGATAGAGTTGATACTCCTGCAGATTATGATAAACATGGATTTCGCACAAATATTCCTTCAAAAATATGGAATGCTGAATCGAATTTAGATATATCTGAAAAAAAACCTGACAAAACTTATAGAATTTTTGCGGTTGGAGGTTCTACTACTTTTGGTGTTGCTATGGATAATGATGAAACCTGGCCTGCACAATTAGAAAAAAAATTACTAGAGTCAAATCTAGATTTTAACATTGAAGTAATTAATGCTGGAAAAAATGGTTCTGATACAAGAGATGAAACTAAATTAATTGAAACATATCTTGTTGATTTTGAACCTGACATGATTATAATGTATGATGGATGGAATGATAGTATGCAAGCAAACAAAAAACCAGTAATTTATCCGTTTGATACAATACGTAATTGGAATACAGTTTGCAAATTGGGCAATGAAAAAAGTTTTGATACTGTAGTTATATTACAACCAGTCACAGGCAATGGAAATAGAATTCTTACTACACAAGAATCTATGGTATTTGTTGACAAACAACCTGAAAACTTCTATTTTGAATCAAGAGTATTAGAACACCTTTCAATAATTGGAAAAAATCTCGATGAGCTAAATAATACATGCACAAAAGTTTTAGATTTCACACATATTTTTGACTATGTTCAATCCCCAATCTATTATGATGCTGGTCATACTGATTCATTTGGTAACAAACTAATTTCTGAAAATATATTCTCACAAATTTTATCTATTATTTCAGTTAAAAATGAAAATACACCAATTAAAAATTATTATGAAAATTCTGACAATTTAGAACCTGTAGTTTTTGCTCATAGTTCTAATCTATCAAAAAGAAATTTTGATAATCTCGATTTAACAAATGCAGTTTTTTATAAAACCAATTTAAGTTATTCAAGTTTTAAAAATACTATTCTTGATGGTGCTGTATTCAAAGGTGCTAATTTAACAGGAGTTGATTTATCTGAAATTGATCTTTCAGGAAAAGATTTGACTGGAACCATACTAACCGGAGCTGATCTTTCAGGAAAAGATTTGACTGGAACCATATTGGTCCATGCTGATCTTACTGATGTCATACTTACAGGAGCTAATCTCTCCAATGCCATGTTGAATGGTCACGATCTTTCAGGAAAAGATTTGACTGGAACCATACTAACCGGAGCTGATCTCACAAATACAATTATGCCATAATAGACATGATTAAATTCCTATAATTCTAACAAAAAACATGTCAAGATTAGGAGTAATTAAACAAATATTTGAATTATATTTTCATAAAAGAAAATTTTACATGTTTCCAATTGTATTTTTATTAATCGCATTGATCGGTGTTACCGCTTTAGCTCAATCTGGATTAGTAGCATTCATCTATCCAATTTAAAATGGATTTTTCTTCTCCACGAATAAAAGCATTAGCTGTAACTGCAGGATTTACATTTTGGTTTTTTATTATATCCACATCTTTAAGTGTATTTTCCATAGAATTACTAGGAATCTTTCTTGCAATAGTTATTACCATAACTCAAATTTTTGCAATAAAACTTTCAACAGGTCTTGACATATTTGCAAAAATTAACACAAAAATTTTTTTGGGTCTTATGTTCATTTTTATAATTTCATTATATGGAATAGTCTTTAAAATTTTGAGAATTGATCCATTACGCTTGAAAAAACAATCTTCAACTTATTGGTTAGATATAGATAAAATTAAACAGTCCACTATTTTTAAGGAATACTGATGTATAACCTTGGGATTTCATGTTATTATCATGATTCGGCAGCTGCATTATTGAAAGATGGAAAAGTAATTGCCGCAGTTGAAGAAGAACGTTTCTCAAGAAAAAAATTTGATGATGATTTTCCTAAAAATGCAATTAAATGGTGCTTAGAGGAAGCTCAAATTAAACCTGAAGAGATTGACTCTATTGCATTTTATGATAAACCTATTTTAAAATTTGAAAGATTACTGGATAATTATCTTGCAGTTGCACCACGAGGTCTGTATAGTTTTTTAGACGTAATTCCAAAATGGCTTCACAAGCGACTTTGGATAAAAAATCAAATTCATAATAATTTAAAAAATTTTCATGGAAAAATTATATTCCCTGAACATCATGTTTCTCATGCAGCACATGCATATTTTACATCTCCATTTGATGAAGCCGCTATACTAACTGTTGATGGTGTTGGTGAATGGTCAACAACAACTTTTGGTTCAGCAAAAAATTCTACCATTGAATTAACAAATGATATAAGATGGCCACATTCCCTTGGTCTTTTTTATTCTGCATTTACATATTTTCTTGGATTTAGAGTAAATGAGGGTGAATACAAATTAATGGGTTTATCTTCATATGGAAAACCTAAGTACTATGATAAAATTTTGAATGAACTAATAGATGTCAAAAATGATGGTAGCATTCATCTTAATATGAAATATTTTGCTTTCACATATGATAAGGTTATGACCAATCAAAATTTTTCTGAACTATTTGGAATTTCTCCTAGAAAACATGACTCACAAGTTGAACAAATTCATTATGATATTGCAGCTAGTGCTCAATTAGTTCTTGAAGAAATCTTATTAAAAATGATAAATCATGTTTATACTAAAACAAAAATGAAAAATCTTTGTTTTGGTGGTGGTGTAGCACTTAATGGAGTTGCTAATTATAGAATTTTAAAAGAAGGGCCATTTGAGAATCTACATATTCCTCCATCACCTGGTGATGCAGGAAGTGCTGTTGGATGTGCACAATACTTGTATTATTGTTTTCATCAAAATAAAAAAATTGAACAAACAAAATCTGAAAGAGTAAAAAATAACATCTATGTTGGACCTGAATATTCAAATACCACAATTAAATTATTTTTGGATAAAAATAATATTCAATATGATTATTTAGAAAAAGATGAATTGATAGAAAAAACAGCTAAATTAATTTCTGAGGGAAATATTGTTGGCTGGTATCAAGGAAAAATGGAATGGGGACCACGTGCACTTGGTAACAGAAGTATACTAGCTGATCCTCGTAAAAATGAAATGAAAGATATACTTAACAGAAAAATTAAACATAGAGAATCATTTCGTCCATTTGCACCAAGTATTTTAGAAGAATATGTTTCCGAATACTTTGAACTTGATATTAGTAGTCCATACATGTTACTTGTTGCAAAAATAAAAAAACCAGACATAATTCCTGCTGTTACACATGTTGATGGAACTGGTAGATTACAGTCAGTTTCAAAAGATGTAAACCCCTTGTATTATGATTTAATCAATGAATTTTATAAAATAACTGATGTTCCATTAATAATTAATACATCCATGAATGTTATGGGTGAACCTATTGTTAACACTCCTGAACATGCTTTAAATATGATTATCAAAACTGATATGGATTACATTGTTCTTGGTAATTTCGTAATATCTAAAAACCAAAATGGACAAGAAAAATCTGAGTAAAAATGTCCGTCCAAGTATCTTATAAAAAACAGACTGCAATGGGCATATTTGGAATAGTTATTTTGTTATTGGTAATTGAACTTGTTGCCAATGTTTGGTGGATATCTCAGATTAATTGTGAATTTGAAGATAGTGAAATATTCCGTGATATGAGTGAAGATAAAAAAAATCAACTTTGTATGGATTTATATCAAATACGCACTTCTGGTGATGAAATAATTCCAAACCAAAGTTCCAATACTATAAACATCAATAGTGAAGGATTTCGAGGACCTGAATTTTCTGTAATAAAAGAATCTGGTCATTTTAGAATTATGATGCTTGGCGGTTCAACAATGTTTGGTACTGGTGCAACATATGACGATACAACGATACCTGGATATTTACAAAGTTTTTTTGATGAAAGTCAATTAGATAGTGAAATAGAAATAATTAATGCTGGTATTCAAGGTGCAGATTCTAACACAGAACTAAAATTAATAGAAAATAAATTATTACAATTTTCTCCTGATATGATAATAATTTATGATGGATGGAATGATTTACGCTCAAATCATATGCCTGAAAAACTCCTGAAAAATTGGAATAATATTTGTGAACTTGGTCAAAAATATGATTTTGATACTATAATTTCATTACAACCTTTAGCTGGTTTTGGCAGTAAATCTTTAACCAAACAAGAACTTGAATTTTCTAAAACTGGATTAGATTATAATGATAAATTATTACTTAATTTATTACCAATTTACGATGAATATCAAGAAAATCTTTCAAAACTTGAAGATTGCTCCTTAACTATTAATTTAAGAAATGCTTTTGATAACAAATCTGAAACGCTTTATTGGGATCAAGGTCATGTTTCGGATACTGGTAACAAAATTATTGCTAACTCATTCTACACAAATATTTCTGATACAGTTTCTAAAAAATTTGAATCTAACAAAAATCACTCTCCAATAAAATTTGATTTAAAAAATAATACCTCATCTGAAAATATGAATTTTCTTCGTAATATTCTTTCAAATTATAAAACTCCTATAATGACTTCAGAATTATTTTCATTCAAAACTTATGATGAAATATCTGTGGAATCTATTCCTCAAGAAATTTCTCTGATAGAAACTAATTCTATATTTTATGATGAAAGAGAAATTAGTATTTTCATTGAATTATCACCTTATGAATTTCTTAAATCTGAAAATAAAACTATTAAAATATTCACATATGACAATACAAATCAAGTAGAACTCAAGAACGTTACTTACTTTTTATCGATATTTAATAATGATGAAAATTTACTTAGAGAGTATTTTTATGTTGAAGATAAACTCTTAATTTTTAAAATAAATTCTATAAATTCTGAATTACTAAACATTACAGGTGATAAACAATATGATCATAATGCATATGTTATGAAAAATGAACCATTAGAAATCAACGGTCCAATTTTTCTTTCTTCAGGAGATTATGAATTTAAATTTGATCTGAGAACCATAGATGAATCTTCAAACTGGATTTTTAATTTAGATGAATTTGAAACTACAATTAGTATGAAAGATTAGATTAATTTATTTACTGAATACTTGGTCAAAAACTGTTAAAGATGAGAATTTTTGTAACTGGAATGACTGGTTTTCTTGGTCATCAATTAGGCATAAAATTACTTGAAAAAGGCCATAAAGTTGGAACTTTAGCAAGAAATGTTGCAACTTCTGATCGTCCAATTGCATCTAACACCGAATCTATGATTAGAGGTGAAACAGTTAGTGGAATATCATATTATTATGGTGACTTGACTGATTATCTAAATTTGTATGATACCTTGAGTAATTTTAAACCTGATGTAATTATTCATCTAGCTGCACAAACATCTGTTGCATATAGCTTTACTCATACGACTGAAGTATTCAATGTAAATTTTCTTGGTGCAGTTAATGTTGCAGAAGCAGCACGACGTGCAGTTCCAAATCTTAAACGATTCATATTTTCAGGCTCTGTTGAAGAATATGGAATACAAAAAAAATTCCCAACTAAAGAAACTGCTGAATTACATGCTGCAAGTCCATATGCAGTTGCAAAAATTGCTACTGAAAAACATTTAAAATATCTTTACAAAGCATACAAATTTCCTTCTATTGTTTTTAGAAATTCAAACTCTTATGGTAGGAAATACAATCATCAATTTGTCATTGAAAGTATTATTTATCAAATGTTTCGTGGAAAATCTCCTATAAAATTAGGTGATCCTACTCCATATCGTGATTTTGTTTTTGAACCAGACTTACTTTCCGCATATGTTTTAGCTGCAGAAAGTAATAACAAAAATATTTTAGGTGAATCTATCAACATTGGAACAGGTCATTCTTTAACCATTAAACAATTAGCTGAAAAAATTAGAAAAATTACTGGTTATAAGGGAAAAATAAAATGGAATAGTTTTCCAAAACGTGCTCTAGAAATCCCAAAAATTGAAGTTGATAATTCTAAAGCAAAAAAATTATTAAAATGGAAACCAAAATATTCATTAGATGAAGGTTTAGAGATAACTGCATCATATTATGATCCAAAATTAAAGTAAAATAATGAAATCATTGCTTGTAATTCCTACTTTAAATGAAATTGATGGAATGAAACAAGTTATTTCAAAAATTAATCATGATTGGGTTGATAAAATTATCATAGTTGATGGTGGCTCAACTGATGGAACTATTGAAGAAGCAAAAAAACAAAATATTGAAGTATTGATGCAAAAAACTAAAGGATCTCATGGTGCAGCAATTTTAGATGCTTTTAATTCAACTGATGCTGATTATCTTCTAATGTTTGGGGCAGATGGAAACAATGAACCTGAAGAAATCCCAAAAATGTTATCTAAAATTAAAGAAGGATATGATCAAGTAATTAATTCAAGATTTAGTAAAACTTCTAAAAATGATGATGCTGGATTAATTGACGGATTTGGTAATCGAATGTTTACATTCTTTGCAAATGTTTTTTTCGGTGGAAATTTACCTGATACGTTATCCTCTAGTCGTGCAATTACTAGAAAAGCATGGGATGAGATAAAAATGGATGAGCTTGGTCTAAGTAATGTTTACCAAATAAGTATTCGAGGAATGATAAAAAAACAAAAAATTTTTTCATTAGCTGCAAATGAACCTGCTAGAATTGGTGGAGAACGTAAAATGCATAGACTTCCAACTGGTATACAATTGAGTTTAAGACTCTTAAAAGAGCTTTCTTGGAAAGGGTAAAAATGAAAAAATTTTCATACAATGAAAACCATCCTGAATTGCTAAAAAATGCATTACCTGTAAAAAATCAAGAAGTTATGTCATTTATAAAAAAAATAGATACTAACAATTTCTTTTTCAAATCAACATTAGATTTAAAAATAAAGGATAAATTTTTGAACAAATATTTTAAATGGATCCAAACATCAAAATTAAATAAAATCACTGGATTGTCAAAATTTAATAAATTATCTTATGTTCATGGTACTTCTCAATCATTTGATTTTTTCACAGCTGAATATCCTACACGACGTTTTAGATGTTTTAAAGGAGACTTTTTTTATCATATTCTTAGTTGGAGAAATAATTATAAATTTTTATTTTTAGATAATGCAAAAATCCAAAAAAATGATGCAGTAATAATTTCTGTGCCATTTTCTGATAATGGGTACATACATCCTAAAACAATTGATGTCCTCAAACAATGTGATGCATTAGGTGTACCTGTTATGTTAGATTTTGCATATTATAATTTAGTACGTGATCTAAACTTCTCTCTAAATCATTCATCAATCAAATCTGTCACATTTAGTTTAAGTAAAGGATTTTTTCCATTAGATCGATTTAGAATTGGAATTAGATGCAAAAAAGAATTTAGTGATGACCCAGTTGATTTTTTTAATTCATTAGACATGGTAAATAAACCTGGAGTTGCAATAGGATATAAAATTATTAAAAAATTTTCACCTGATTACAATCAAAATAAATTTAGAAAAAAACAATTAGAAACATGTTCGTTATTTGGTTTGGAACCATCTAATTGCGTTACATTTGGATTGGGTGATAAGAGATATTCAAAATTCAATCGTGGTTCACTCTGGAATAGAGTGTGCTTATCTAATTTTTTACCTTGATCCAAAAGGATTATTAGCTAATTCTCTTTTCAAATTATATTGTTAGAAGATTCATATAAACAAACCACTGATACGTTTGAAAATTTTAAAGAACGTGCAAGTTCATCTTGGCATTTTGATCCTTCTGTCAATTCCAAAGATTTTGAATATCTTGGTAGATTGAAAACAAATTTTGAGCCTATATTGGAATTAATGAACGATGATAAAAATTTTAAATTAATAAAAATTGTTGATGAGAATGTAGATCATCCAGACTTAACTGAACGTATAAATGAATTTAAAAAATGGGGATTTACTGAACATAATACTAAATCACTACAAATGAAGGATGAAGATTTTCCAGAAATTTTTAAACCATTTAAAGAATTTTCAAAATTAGAACATTGTACAGTTGTAGCATTGAAACAGTATCCAGGACAATGTTTACCATGGCACATAGATACATTGGTTGGTATTAGAAAAAAATTCAATATTCCAGAAGATGTTAATGTAATTCGATACTCATTAGTTTTAGAAGATTGGAAATGGGGACATTATTATCTTGCCGGCAATAGTATTTTCCATCAGTGGAAACAAGGTGATATAATTCAAATGCCACCAAACATGTATCATACGACATGTAATTCTGGAATTACACCAAAATTATCTATGACAATCACTGGTGTGCCTACAGACAAATCAAAAAATTTGATAAAATCTAAAAATTTTGAATATTTTAATTAGCATAAATTATAATCGAAACATTCTATGGAATCTTGTATAAAATATAATTTTTTGATTCATATAAAATATTCCAGTTTTTCGGATTAGTTTCTTGAGGTTCAATTAACAAATAATCTGGTATACGTTCTGTGTTATTTTCCCTTTGTGGATATGAATAGAAATCTGAAACAAAAATATCGTACTGTCTCCAATCTTTTCTCAAAACATGTTCTTCCAAATTTATTGGATTCCCATCTGTTTTATCCGCAATGAATTTACTTTTTGCATAATATGCAACCAAATTATGTTCTCCCATTAGGTATTTTGTTTCTATATTTTCTTCTTTAGCAAGAATTTGACCAATATTGTATAATTCTTGAGAGTGAAATTCTACATTGTCTTCAAAAATAGAATCATTTTCATACAGAAACCAATTTGCCATGATATTTGATGTCGCTAAATTAACACAGATTATAAACACTATTGTTGGTATTAGAACACTTTTTTTATTAATTTTTGAAAAAAATACCGCGCATAAAATTGCTAAAATTATTGCTGGCGGAAATAATCTAATAGGATTTGTCAATTCGGCAAATATACACATAATTGGAAAATAAATTAAAAATGTGATTATAATTGGAAAAAAGTTTTTTGGAATTGCTTTTCTTATTAGATACATTCCACCAAATAATGGAATCATTCCGATGAAAGGAATTAATGGAACTATCGATAGATTATTCCAATTATAGTTTAGATTAAGTATTACTTGTGTTGTACTATCAAAAATATTTTTAGAGAAATTTTCTATTAGTTAAAGAACATATTGGATTCATTGCAAACAATTACTTTTTTAATATTATTCAAATTGTAAGAAGTCAGATCGACAAGCTCATAATTCCCGCAATTCTGAGTTTTACAATTTTAGGAAATTACGCACTTGCATTACAAATAATGGCTGCACTACAACTATTTCCAAATATAGTTTTTAAATATATTTTACCTTATGACGCAACTGGACAATCAAACAAAAAAATTAAACTTTTTACAATTCTAATTTCAGTCGTAATTAGTATTTCTGGAATTATACTTGCCCCAATTATTATTCCAGAATTTCTTCCTAAGTATGTTGAATCTATTAATGCTGTTCAAATAATGAGCGTTGTTGTAATTCCAACATCAATTACCTTTATCATTACATCCAAACTTCTTGGCATGGAAAATAGTAGGCATGTCCTAATAAGCCGATTAATCGGGTTAATCATAATCTGCCCAGGTATGATTGTACTTGGTATGATGTTTGAAATAATTGGCGTCGCAGTAGCATATGTTGTAGCTAATACTGCTTCATCTATATCACTAGTAATTTCTAATTATGTACTAAATACAAAAACTCATCAAAATTAGATAAACATCCTATTTTTTGAATCCATTACTATTTAAGATATCAGGATTGATATTTCATTTGTCATGAAGCTTTTTTCAAAAGTTATCATAGTAATAGTATTAACAATTTTAGTTTATGTTTCATTTTTAATAATTTCTGATGTTAACTCTATTTCAAACGAATTTTCAAATTTTCAAATTGAATATTTGCCAATAATTCTTATTTTAATAACATCAGGTTATTTCTTATTGATTTTAAGATGGAACTTACTTCTAAAAAAATCAGGAATTAATATTCCAAACACATCCAGCATTTTAATTTTTATGGGTGGTGTTTCCTTATCTATAATTCCTGGAAAAGCTGGTGAATTAATTAAATCGGAATTATTAAAGGTAAAATTTAACATACCACGTTCTAAATCTGTATCTATAATTGTTGTTGAACAAGTATACAGTGGAATTGGTCTAGTTGTAACATCTCTTTTTGGATTATACTATTTTGATCTTGGATTATACATAACCATTGGGTTTTCTGTCATCGTAATTTCATTATTCCTATTATTATCTTCTACAAAACTATTTCAAAAATTTTCTAAAATTTTTCAAAAAATTAAATTTTTAAATAAATTTGTAGAAAATATTTCTGAATCACAACAAGTTGTTAAAAATTTGATTACGGGAAAATTTATTCTTATTTTAATATCTCTTTCAACATTATTTTGGATTTTTATATCAACTTCAGTTTATTTTATTCTTATTGGATTTGGAATTAATATTTTTGAATTATTCACCATTTGGACAATGTATACTAATTCAATTATGTTAGGATTTATATCATTTTTACCAATTGGAATCGGTGTTGTGGAAGGAAGCTTTGCAGGATTTATGGCTTATAGAGGAATTGATATTTCTATAGCTCTAACATTAATTATTATAGTCAGACTTTTGGTTGAATGGTTACCAATTAGTGCAGGATTTATTTGTCTAAAACTCATTTACAATAAAAAATCATATAATGATAAAAATTAATTTTTATCATTATTTTGAATAAACATACAATCCAATTGCACCATTTTGTGGTAATGAATTATCCATATCTGAAACATTATTCTTTAACCATTTCAAAAATATTTTTATTCGTTTTTTATCTATTTTTTTATCCATATCTTTCATAATATTTGGAATTCTTTTTTCAAAATCTTTTATCATAATTTTTCCATTACCCCATGACGCTTCAATGGTTCTCCATTTTAATTTCATATTTACTTTTTTTGCCATTTTCAAATGTTCATTTGGTGTTAGATAATGTAAATCTGCGAGTGTGATTGGAGCATTAAATAGAAAATATAATGTCATGAGGACATATCCTCTAGGATTAGTCCAATTTGGTGTTGTAAGAATTATTTTTCCATTTTTATTTAAACAGCTTTTTAGTTTTTTTATAATTTTTATTGGATTGTCCATATGTTCTATTGTACCAATTGAAACAATTATGTCAAATTTTTCGTCTAGTTTTATAACATCTAATTTTTTGAATTTTAGATTTTTTCGTTTATTTGTTTTTTTAGCAATTTTTATTGCTTCATCTGCATAATCAATTCCTAGAACATATTTTGCATCTTTTTTTGCAACTTCTCTAGCAAAATTTCCTGTACCACATCCTACATCTAGAATTCTTTTCCCTTTCCATGTTATTTCCTTAATTACTTCTTGCGTTTCTGTAGATGTAGTTCCTTTTGTAATAAATGGAGTAAAATGTTTTTTTTCACCTTTTAAAAATACATTCTGATAGAATGATTCTAACTCTTTATTTTTGTTTCATCAAATTCTTCAGCAGAAATTTCCTTTTCATCATCATTTTTTTTAAAAATTAATTTATTATTTTCATCTAGTTTAGAATCTAAATTTGATATAGTTTTCCCATCCTCTTTTATCTTAAAATTTCCTTTCATAATATTCTACATGCCTTCATAAATTTAAATTTTAAGCATAAATTCATTCATACTTTTCTTTCCTTAGAATATTAAATATACTAGAAAATAATCCTTGATGTATGAAATCATCATCTTTGGATCTTAAAAAAAAGTGTTCATTGATTAAATTGGTTATTACTGATGTTGATGGGGTTTTAACAGATGGAGGAATGTATTATACCGATAAAGGTGATATCATGAAAAAATTTCATGCTAGAGATGGAATGGGAGTTACACTGTTAAGAAAACATAAAATTCTACAATAATCATTACAAAAGAAAAAACAAAAATTGTCAAAGTTTGGAGTAAAAAAATGTCTATCAGTCATCTTTATGATGGAATACAGAACAAATCTTCATTATTCAAAAAAATCACTCAAAAATATAAAATCCAGCCAAAAAATATTGCATTTATTGGTGATGATATTAATGATGTTGAATTATTAAAAAAAGTTGGTTTTTCTGCAACCCCGAATGATGGAATATCTGAAACCAAACAAATTTCTGATTATGTATGTAAAAATATTGGTGGACATGGTGCATTTAGAGAATTAGCTGATTTAATTTTAAGTTCAAGAAAATCTAAACAGTGTTAATAATGAATAAAAATTCCAAAATCCAAAAATTATTTGATGAAAGTGCAAAAATAATTCTTGATTCAAAACAACTTGAAAATCAAATTACCGATTCTATTTTGTTAATCACAAAATCATTAAAAAATAAAAAAAAGATAATTATTTTTGGTAATGGAGGAAGTGCTGCAGATGCACAACATATGGCTGGAGAATTAATTGGTAGATATTTGTTAGAACGAAATCCTTTATCTGCAATAGCATTAACTACCGATTCCTCAGTTTTGACTGCTTTAGGTAATGATTATGGTTTTGAAAACATTTTTTCTAGACAATGTGAAGGACTTGTTAAACCTGGTGATATTGTATTTGCAATTTCTACTAGCGGTAATTCAAAAAATATTCTAAAAGGAATCTCAAAATCTAAATCCTTAGGAGCTAAAATCATCTCATTAACAGGGAATAATACATCTAAAATGAAAAAATACAGTGATGTAGTAATTCCTGTATCGTCAACTACTACCCCTAGAATACAAGAAGCTCATAGAACTATTATACATATTATTTGTGAACAAGTTGAAAAAAATCTTCGTAAATAATACTAAACATTAGTAAGTCACGTTTATAAAAAAAACTTTTGAACCTAAATTATGGTATTTATCACTGCTGAAATTGGAATTAATCATAATGGAAGCTTAAAAACTGCAAAAAAACTCATTGATGTTGCTAAGAATGCTAGATGTGATGCAGTAAAATTTCAAAAACGAACCGTTGATCTAGTATATGATGTAGATACATTAAATTCTTCACGTGAAAGCCCATGGGGCACTACAAATAGAGAACAAAAAAATGGACTAGAATTTTCTTTAAGCGATTATAAAATTATTAATAAATATTGTAAAGAAAAGAAAATCCCTTGGTTTGTTTCATGGTGGGATACACAAAGTCAAGTTGAAATGCAGAAATTCAAAACAAAATTCAATAAAATTGCTTCTGCAATGCTTACTCATAGAAAACTTCTTGAAATTGTTGCTAAAGAAAAAAAACCTACATTCATTTCAACGGGAATGAGTACAGTAAATGAAATTGCTTCTGCTGTTAAATTATTTAAAAAATATAAATGCCCTTTCGAATTAATGCATTCACATAGTGCTTATCCAATGCCTTTGGAAGAAGCTAATCTCATGATGATTCCAACTTTAATGAAAAAATTCCATTGTGATGTTGGATATAGTGGTCATGAAGTAGGTGCTTACAATATTTGTATTCCTGCTATAGTATTAGGTGCTACTTCTATTGAACGACATATAACATTAGATAGAACAATGTATGGATCAGATCAAGCTGCATCATTAGAACCTGAAGGTTTACACAGAATGGTTAGAGATATTCGTGATTTGGAAAAAGTTTTAGGAGATGGTAAAAAACGAATATGGAAATCAGAATTACCTGCAAAAACTAAACTAAGAAAAATTTTTGCTTGATTATGAAACCAAATGTTTTATTCATAGTTATTGATTCTTTAAGATCTGATCGTTTTATTGGTGAATCTAGAAGTTGCAAAACTCCATGTATTGACAAATTATTAAAAACTGGTACATATTTCCAAGAAACTTATAGTTCATCTGATGTTACTGGTACATGTCTTGGAAACATGTTCACAGGAAATTATTCATTAAAAACTGGTATTACACTAAAAAATTTTAATAAAAACACCATAACCTGTTTTGATATTTTAAAAAATCATGGTTATTCATTATATGGATTAATTCCTGATCTTACTTGGTTTCATAAATTAACTAATGATTTTGATAAAAGAGATATGTTCTTCTGTGCAAATCTTGAACAAGATGGTTTGAATGATGGAATAGGTAAAAAAATCATTAATGTCTTAAATCAAAAATCAGAAAAGCCTTGGTTTTATTACATTCATCTTGAGGATTTACATGATAAAATTATTGTACCTGAAAATTTTTCTGGTAATATTTATGGTGATACTGATTATGATAAACAAGTATCGTTTATTGATTCGTGGTTGTCACAAATCATTAATTCTGTTGATTTACAAAATACAGTCGTTGTAATAACTTCTGATCATGGGGACTATTTACCCGCAATAAAGGATTTTTCTGCAATTCCAAAAACACAATCTTTCATGCGTAAAATCAAAAAAATTTTTCCAAAATTAGAACCACTTGGAATAAAATTATTTATTATATTAAGAAATATTTCGGAAAATTATAAAATGAAAAAATTAAAACAAGAACTTGATGATACACAATTAAGAACATTAACCAAAAAAGGAGGAATAGATCTGTTTGATGATGTTTTACACGTTCCCCTATTTTTCTCTGGACCAACCATCCCATCTAATATCATAATTAATGAATTATCTTCTGGTGTTGATATTTTTACAACTTTACTAAAAATTTTGAAGATAAATTATAATTTTGAATCTATTGATGGAAATGATCTTACAACTTTCTTCACATCTGAAGAGAGCATTAATAGAAATATCTATCTTGAATCTGGTGATATTCAAGAACAAAAAGAAGGAAAAGTTATTGGAATTAGAACAAAAAATTACAAATACTTGAGATCAAGAAGTAATCCAAAACAAAATATTTCTTTGTATGATCTAAAAAACGATCCTATGGAAACAAATAACATATCATCAAATACCGAATTAGTTAAAAAAATGGAAAATTTTTTAACTGATTTTCTTGATAAACATGATCCTATGGAAACATCATCTACACTTACTGAATCTGAAGAAATAAAGATTAATGAAGAACTAAAAAAGATGGGATACATAAAGTGAAGTTATTTGGAAGTTCAATCTTTATCTAAAAATAAAAGAATAGGCTTAAATTTTTTGAGCATACTAAATGATATTAAAAGAAGACCTGAAGATGCTGCAGAAGAATTAGGAGTGACAACTGAAGAAATTAATCAAATCATTGCTGGCGAAAAAGAATTGTCTATTGAAATTATTAATCGTGCAATTGAAATTTGGCCTGTCAATAAAAGAGATTTTTTCATATTTGAAGATGATTGTCCAGACGGAGTGAAAACTATGTCATCAATTGATTCTGAAAAGAGTGCTAGAATAATGAATCGCGCAGGAAAACCATACTATGAATATCGTGATACTGCAATGAGTAAGGTTGCACCATTTAGACCTGAATGGATTCTAGAACTATGTAATGTAGTAGACAATGATCCTGAAAATAAAATAGTTCAATGGAATAATGGACATTTCATGCATCAATTTACTTATTTTATTGGCGATGTTAATTTTTATTATAAAGATGAAAATGGTAAAAAACAAATCGCAGAGATGAACACTGGCGATTCGATGTATATTACTCCATTTGTCCCACATACTTTTGCTACCCGAAATAATTCCAAATCAAATGGCCTAATACTTGCACTAACATATGGGGGAAAACTTACCGGTGAGCCTCAACAAGAATTATCAACCATGTCTAATCTAGGAGATAAATTTGCATTAGATTTTTCATCAAAAAACTCTGCAAGTGCTTCCTTATTGAAATATCATCGTGAAATTTCATCTTTATCATTGAAAGAATTATCCACAAGAACTAATATTCCAATTGAAAAATTAGATAATTTTGAAATTGGTTTAGTCGAACCAGAAATCTTGGATTTAGAAAAAATTGCTAATGCATTAACAGTAAATATTAGAGATCTTTTACCAAATGATAAAATTGAAGATAAAGTAATTTTAAAACACCATCAAGATTGCAAAACATGGTATTATCCTGAAAACATAAAATGTTATAAATTCCATCAATTGGCATCCACTACTGCTTTACCATTTTCAAAATCATTTGAAGTGGAATTATTTAATTCAGAAAATTCTGAATTAGATCTTGTTTCAGGTTTGCATCAATATGTTTACAATATTGGTCAAAATCATATCATACTGAATTGGGAAATCAGTGGTCAAAAACATAATCAAATTATTAACCCAAATGATTCCTTATACATAAAACCATTCATAAAACATAATTTTAGAGGAGTGGGAAAGTTATTGATTCTACGAGTTGGTGGAAAAATATCCGGTGATTCTCAAAGAGAATTATCTACTGTAGGAAGAGAGAATGCAAAAAGGGCAATTTCTGAAACCACTTTATGGTTTGATAAAAAAGGTAAAAACTAGATTACATTAATAATATATTATGAATCAAAAAAATGTTATAGTTATCATGATTGATGGAGGTCGACTAGATCATGCTATGAATTCTGATATATTTTCTAAAATCAAATCTAATTCTGTCTTTATATCTCAATCCATTACTTATGGTCCTCATACAATTGCTGCAATGCATGCTGTTTTCAGTGGTAGCTATGGATCCAGAACTGGAACCAATAGCTATTGGTCTACTTTTAAATTTAAAAAAAACAAATTCAAAACTCTAACTGAATATTTACATGAAAATGCTTACTACACTCATGCAGATGTCATAAACCAATTAGTTGTTCCAAAACAAGGTTTTGATGATTTTGTTGTACATGATGAGGACAATGATGATTTAACAAAAAGACACAAAGAAATACTTCATAATTTGACATCTTTACCTGATAAAAAAAATTTTTTTGTCTATTTACATTTTAGTAATATACACACTGGAATAAAAAATGAAGTTCTAAATGTATATACAAATCATAGTCAAGAATTTTTTGATAATTTGGATAAAAATAAGAATAGGTATAAGATATTATTTAACAAAGCAGAAAATTATTTAGAATCAATTTTAGATGAAATTAAAAAATTACAACTAGATGAAAATTCATTAATTTTAATAATGTCTGATCATGGAATTAGCATTGGAGAAAGATTTGGTGAACATGCTTATGGTGCATTTTGCTATGATTATACTCTGAGAACATTCACATATTTGCTTGCAAATGATATTCCTTCGATTGAAATAACGCAACAAACTAGAACTGTTGATTTTATGCCTACTATTCTTGATTACCTGAATATTCCTTTAGATGAGAATTTTAGTAAATTAGATGGTGTTTCATTACTTCCATTAATTAATGGAAAATCACTTCCTGAAAATTACGCATTTACTGAGACTGGAAATCCTCTTTATGAAAAATCTCCTCCAAAAGAACCAAATGTAAAATCAATTCGTAGTTCAAAATGGAAATTAATATTCAATGAACATGATAATTCTAAAGAATTGTACAATCTTGAATCTGATCCTAACGAATCAAATAATTTAATTGGCACTGGAGAAAACATTGAAGAAATTCTTTGGAATAAACTGACTAATTTAATAAATACACGTGATTAATCTGAAAATTTTTCTTCAGCATTTTTCAAATCTTGCATAGTATCAATTTCACTCCATTTACCTGAAATAAAAATAGGTTTAATCTTAATCTCACACTCAATTAATTCTTGTAACATATCTGTTAGATATGCTTTTAAAATTGTTGGAGCCCCATGAAAACTACTTTGATTTTCTTCTACTTTTTCATCATATTTTTTAATAAAAATATCTGAACCATCATTAGAAAATTTGATTATTCCTAAAAATTCACCTACAGAAGAATCATTATTTACTATATTTTTTTTAATCTGTAAAATTTTTCCATTTTCACTAATTGAAACATTTTCAGCTTCTGATTTTGGATGATCCGTTCTTCCTTCATAATCTTTTTCCCAATTCATATCAATAGCAATTGAGATATTTTCTTTTGAATCTAACATTTGTTGAATAATCTTAGATTCAAAAATAATATCTGAATACAAAACTATGACATCACCTTTTAAGAAATTTTTAGCCTTCATTAAACTACCTAAAATATTATGTTTTTCATGATCATTATCATTAATGTAATGTATATTTTTTATTTCAAATTTTTCACTATATTTTCCAGTAATTACAGTGATATTATTAATTCCTAATTTTTTTAAGACTTCAATTTGATAATTAATTATTGGTTTACCATTAATATTTATCAAAGATTTTGGTGTTGACTTTATATCATTACTAATGCGTTGACCTGACCCAGCCGCTATTATTATTGCATTCATTTTATTGCATTCATAAACCTGGCTGTAATTTTTCTGGGGGATAATTCTACCCGAGAACTTCTTTCTTTACTTTTTGTTACAAGTACATGTATAAGAACAGGACCAGTTAATCTTTGGCTTTTCTTTAAAACATTTTCAAGTGTTTTTTTTGTTTTAACTGAAAAAATAGTATAATTGGTAGCCTTTGCAATTTTTGAAATATTAATTTTATTTGCATATGTTGGTTGACCACCTGTTGATTCGTGAATATTATTATCAAAAATTATATGAATCAAATTTTTTGGTTGTAATGCTCCAATTGTGACTAAAGATCCTGGATTCATCAAAATATTTCCATCTCCATCAAAAACAAAAACTTTTTTTCTTGAATTTTTTAGCGCTACCCCTAATCCGATGGATGATGCTAAGCCCATAGAACCTATCATATAGAAATTACTTGGTTTATCTTTTACATTAAACAAGTCTCTGCTAATATATCCATTTGCTGAAATAATTGTTTCATCACCAATTTCATTGACAATGATTTCCATGGCTTCTTTTCTAATCAAGAAATTCCCTCTTTACAATTAATGCACAAATTTTTTTATCTTTATTTTTTTTAATTGCCCACGTACATGCATTTTTCCAATTTTTTTCTGAAATTATTTTTGATTGTAACCCTAAAATTTTGATTAATTCAGGCTGAATTTTTCCAATTTTTTTATGTTCTGGAGCATCTCCTGCTAAGTAACCTCTCCATCCAATTAAAAAAATCATTGGAATATTATACAATTGTACTAATGATGTAATTGTACTTAATGAATTTGCAAAACCTGCATTTTGCATAAAAACTAGTGAATTACTTTGTGACAATGACATTCCTGTTGCTATGCCAATTGCTTCTTCTTCTCTAGTTGCAATTATGATTTTTTTTTGCCTTAATCCTTCACTAATGAAATTTTTTAATGTTGAATCTGGAACTCCAACAAAGTTATCTATACCTTTGTCTACTAGAAAATTAAAAATTTTTTCTTGAAAATGTTTTTTCAACTCATATAACCTAGTTTTTTTAGTTTTTCTTCAATATTTTTTTCTTGTAATTTAACATCAAACATTTTTTGTAATTCAAAAATTTCTTCCATTGATGATATATCTTCTGAAATTTCATCCAAGCTTTCAGCATTTTTTAATTTTCTTAACAATTTTGACATTGATTTGTGTGCTATTCTTAATGATTGATTTGCATAAATTACCATTTTTACCTTATGTGAAATTAATTCATCAATTTTCACACTACCATATGAAGTAGGAACAACAATAATTGGAATTTTTCCTTTCCAACTTTCACAAAATTCAAAAATCTCATTTGGAGTTTTATTTTTTGAATGAATTAAAATTGCATCAGCTCCTGCATTTTCATATGCATTAGCCCGTTTAATTGCCTCATTAACACCTAATCCTGCAATTAATGCTTCAGTTCTAGCAATAATCATGAAATTCTGATCTATTTTAGCTTCTTTTCCCGCAATAATCTTTGCAACAAATTCTTTTTCATCTACCAATTCATGTTTACCATCATCAAGAAGACTATTCTGTTTTGGAAAAATTTTATCTTCTATACTTATTCCTGAAACTCCTGCTTTTTCATATTGTTTTACTAAGTGCGATACATTTGCTGGTCCTCCAAAACCCGTATCACAATCTGCAATTATTGGGATATTACATGAATCTACCATATTTTTTGCTACTTGCAAAAATTCGGTCATTGTCATTATGCTGGCATCTGGAACTGCATGTGTTGCAGAAATTGCAAAACTTCCAGCCCATATTGCATCAAAACCATTTACTTCAACTAATTTTGCTGACATTGCATCAAAAGCACCTCCAATTTTCAAAATACCGTTTTCCTTAATTTTTAATTTTAATTTTTCTGGCTGTGAAGACATTATTCATCCTTTTATGTCAAGTTATAAAAAATATGTGATATATTGATTCGATATGTATGAAATTAAACAACCATCTCAAATAATCATTAGTCGTGACTCATCAAAAAATTTCAATTTCCCAGAAAATTCTTTGCTCATTACTTCTTCTGGTACTGTTAAGCGGGGCTGGTTAGAACATTTGGGTATTAAAAATTATTTACTTTTTGATAACGTAGAACCTAATCCTTCACTTAATACGGCAAATCACATAATTGAAAAGTTCTCCACCAAAAACATATCTTGTGTAATTGGACTTGGAGGTGGTAGTAGTTTAGATGTCGCAAAGTATGTGGGGAGTAAGATAAAAAAGAAAAAAATTATGATTCCTACTACATTTGGTAGTGGAAGTGAGGTTACAAGAATTTCAGTATTAACTGTAAATGGAAAAAAACAGAGTTTTCATGATGATTCTTTATTTGCAGATACTTCAATTATTGATTCTTTTTTTATTCAAAACTCTCCACCTGAAATAATTAGAAACTCTGCTATAGATGCAGCAGCTCAGTGTTCTGAAGGATTTGATAGTCTTAATGGAAATTATTATACAAAATTTATTTGTGAACATGCATTTAATCTATTAGAGAATGGTATTTTGAATATGAATAAAGAAAATATTGTTTTAGGTTCATTAGTTTCTGGTTTAGGATTTGGAAATTGTTCAACTACATTAGGACACGCTCTATCATATGTTTATTCTAATGAAGGATATTCTCATGGTCATGCTCTTGCTTTTACTACACAATTTGCCCATGAGTTCAATTCATCAAAATTTAGTAAAAGATTTGAAAATATTGTAAAATATTTAGATTTTGAAAAAATTTTACTTAAACAAGATTTTACTCTTGCTGCTGATTTAATTCTACAAGATCGAAAACATTTAGATAACAATCCTAGATCAGTAAATAAAAATAACATTATAAATATTTTAAAAAAAATTCAGAATGAATAATTTTTTATTTTTCTCTTACCACACTTACTAGTGAATACAACAAAATTGCAGTAATCAATAAAACAATTCCAATTAAAACAGTTCCTGCACTAACTACAGTTAGATTAGTATTTAATTTACCAATTTCAACATAGTAATCGATTGATAAATAAGTAAAAATCGCACCTATAATCAAAAACACTATTGATGGAATTCCATAAAATTTTAGTGGATGTTCTATTGATGTATATTTTATTGTACTAATTATGACTGATGTTCCATGGCTAACTGGATTATGAGTTGGCTTATTACCTTCATAAAGAATAGTTATTGGAATCTCTACAATTCTTAATTTATTTTTACTTGCTTTGATTAAAATTTCTGTTGATATGCCCATTCCCTTCTCCGTCGGATCAATTTTCTCTAATGTTTTTTTATTGTATACTCTAAAACCACTTTGAGAATCAGTAAGTTTTTCATTAATTGTTGAATTTGTTACTTTAGTTATTATGTTGATTCCTAATTTTCTATACTTTGGAATTTCAGTAGAATTTTCTAAAAATCTAGAACCGATGACAATATCTGCTTGATTATTTTTTATAGGTAAAATCACCTTTTCAATATCTTCTACTCTATGTTGACCGTCAGCATCAAATGTTACCAAAACATCTGCTTCTAATTCTTTTGCTTTGACAAAAATAGTCCTTATTGCTGCACCATACCCTTCATTACGTTCATGAGAAACCACCGTTGCTCCCATTGTTTTTGCGATTTCTGATGTTAAATCTGATGAACCATCATCACAAACTATTATTTCATTAGATTTTTTTTTTAATTTTAAAATTATTGAGCCTATATTTTTTGCTTCATTATATGCAGGAATTCCAATTATTACCTTCATTATGAATATTGAAAATCGAACATATAAAATTTAACTGATAAATTATACTTACTAAATCACAATCTACTCTTGATAAAATCAATTGCATCCACTGGGGATGGATCTATCTTAGATAAAATAGCAAGATAAATTGAGGTGTAATCCAACAAATAAATCAAACATACGAGTTTTGAAATTATATTTCCATCAACTGAATACACTTCTTCATAATCTATATTTTTACTTTTAAAATACTCTTTAATAATTTTCCATCTTTCTTTTGTTTTCACATAATCATCTATACCTTGTAGTAAAATTGGTTTGAAATTATTATTATTTTCCCAGGTTGAAATTGAATTATGTGATGCTTCTATCACATCTTCTATACTAGTATGAATTTTTGAATTTTCTTGTAATGAATTTTTAAATCTAATCGCTGCAGCTTTTAATCCATCAGGATAGTAGATTAATGGGTTCAAATTAATTTTTTTTGCTAAATTTAATGATTGATTTTCTTCATTAAGTTTTTTTGAATTAATATTATTCTGTAACTGATCCATTTTTTCAAGTGATTCAATTACCTCTGATTTTTGTATTGGTAATGCATCCCCAAGTATGTTAAGAATTGAATACAAAAACACTCCAAATGATGCTCTTGGTGAATGATTCATTGGAATATTATAATGTGGAATTGAATTCTCCATACATTTTTTCACCATAATTCCTCCTGATGAAATCGCAACAAACTTTGCATCTGATTTAGATTTGTAATCTAATATTGATAATATTTCCTTAGTATTACCGGATATGCTTATTGCAATCACTAATGTTTTACTATCGACCGTTTTTGGCAACAGATATCCTTTAACAGTTGATACGTGAAAATTTTCTCGTGATAATATAGCTTCTATAATATCTCCAATTGCACCTGAGCCACCCATTCCAGCTAAAACTACATGATCTATATCTCCAAATTGTATTTTTGGAAATTCTTTCTTATAAGCATCTCTTGCTAGTATTGCCCATTTATCATAAACTTCATACATTTTTTGTGGATCAAATTTCTTAATTTGCTGCATATCCATATTGCACCTAAAAACTACATCTAATAAAACACTAAGGTATCATAGATACTTTCTGTCTAAACAAATAATAAATTCCTAATTCGAAAAAAAATATTATGACGTTGAAAACAATAGAATGGAAAGATAATTCTGTAATAATGATTGATCAAACCAAACTGCCAAATGTTCTTGAATATGTTACTTACACAGATTATAATCAAGTTGCTGATGCTATTCGTACTCTAGTTGTTAGAGGTGCGCCTGCAATTGGTGTATCTGGAGCATTTGGTCTTGCTTTAGCTGCATTACAAAGTAATACCACTGATAAAAATACATTAATTTCATATCTAGAAAATGCCAAGAAAGTTCTATTTGAAACAAGACCTACTGCTGTGAACCTTGCTTGGGGATTAGAAAAAATTATGCATGTTGCTAAAAATGCAAATTCTGTTGACCAGCTAAAAACTGATGTTGTTGAATATGCCAAAAAAATGGCAGAAGAGGACATACAAATCAATATGACAATGGGGAAAAACGGTTCCGTATTATTTGATGATAATGATACAATAATGACTCATTGTAATGCTGGTGCTTTAGCAACAGTTGGTTATGGTACTGCATTAGGTGTTATCCGTGCCGCAAAAGATAGTGGTAAAAATATCAAAGTTATAGCAACCGAAACTAGACCTGTACAACAAGGTTCAAGATTAACTGCATTTGAATTAAAACATGATGGAATTGACGTTAGTCTAATTCCTGATACAGCAGTTGGTTATACTATGGCAAATAATCTTGTAAACAAAATTGTTGTTGGTGCCGATAGAATTTTACGAACAGGCCATGTTTACAATAAAATTGGAACATATCAAGTAGCAACTATGGCAAAACAACATAGCATTCCATTCTATGTTGCAGCCCCTCTTTCTACATTTGATATGAAGAGTAATCCTGAAGATGTTATCATTGAACAAAGAAAAGCATCTGAAGTAATCGGAATTGGAGATAAAAAAACTGCCCCTGATGGAATTAATGTAATTAATCCTGCATTTGATATGACTCCACCTGAACTAATTGCCGGAATTATAACTGAGAAAGGTATTGCAAAATCCCCCCTTGAAGAATCTATAAAAAAATTATTCCAAGCTAATTAATAGAAAGTTTTTATTCATTTCATGTTACTTTTTGTCATGAGTACTGTTAATGTGGAGCAAGTGCGTGATTCATTGAAAAAATGTATGGATCCAGAAGTTCCACTAAGTATTGTTGACATGGGTCTGATTTATGGAATCAATGTAACTGAAAATAATGACGTAAATATCAAAATGACAATGACAACAAAAGGCTGTCCATTACATGAAACAATGGTTGACGATGTTAAACGATATACAAAAAAAGTTTCTGGCGTAAATAGTGTTAATGTGGAAATTGTCTGGGATCCTCCTTGGACTATGGATAAAATGTCTGATACAGCCAAAGCCATGATGAAGACAATGGGATCGCAAAGTACTCCAGCTCCTATCAACTATGAAACTGCTGTCCCACAAGGTGTAGGAAAATTAGTAAAACAAGAAGATGGTTCTTTGATCCTTGCTAATGAACACGAACAAGGTTTCATGGTTAATCAAGCCATCATAGATTTCTGGAAATCTTGTAATGGTCAAAGAAAAGTCACAGAACTGGTAGACTTGTTTGCACAACAAACTGGTCTTCAACGAACACAGGTTGAAAAAGAAGTAATGCAATTACTAAAACAGCTTCATGAAGGTGGACTATTAATTATACCAAATGAAAGCGATGCTCCAAATGTTGAATTTAAAAAATCAAATTAAATTTCTTTAATCTCTGTTATCTTTGCTAATACAGAATCCATCTTAACTATTGCACGTTTTTCTTCCCAACCTAATGCAACATACCAATCACCTGCATCATCATCATACTTTGTTTCTAGTGTTTCAATTTTTCCAGATTTTATTTTGTATTCTTTCAAAATTCCTGACATTGCAAGTGACACTGCATCTTTTTCTGTTTTTAATCGTCTATCCATTAAACCAATACCAGGACTCATATCATGATTTGAAAATTATCTCTAATATACTTGATTATTAAAAAAAGGGCCCGATGGGATTCGAACCCATGGCCTGGTGGTCCGAAGCCACCCGCTCTATCCAGGCTGAGCTACGGGTCCAAAAAAATAAGCATTTAACTGGTCTAAATATCTGTCTCAGTTATGAAAATATCAAAAAAAGTTGCAGGTGTGGAATATGCAATCCGAGATATTGTATCAGCCGCACGTGAAATAGAATCACAAGGAAAAACTGTTGATTATCTAAACATAGGTGATCCTGTACAATTTGGATTTCAACCACCACAAAATGTGAAACAAGCAATGGTAGATGCCATTACTAACGGAAAAAATTTCTATACTCGCTCTGAGGGTTTACCTGAATTAACAGAAGGAATTGCTAAAAAAGAAAACGCAAAAGGTCTGTCCATATCCTCAGAAAATATTCTAGTAACAAATGGTGTCTCTGAAGGTCTAGACATGGTTATCTCTTCAATAGTTGAAGAAGGCGATGAAGTTCTTCTTCCAGGACCATATTATCCTCCATATGCTTCCTATGTTCGATTACATGGAGGTGTACCAATTGAATTCTCAGTTGACTTGAATTCATCATCTCCTAATATTGATGATATCAAAAGTAAAATCACATCAAAAACTGTTGCAATTTGTTTAATCAGTCCAAATAATCCTACTGGCTTGGTATTCAATGAAAATTCTCTAAAACAAATCATAAATGTTGCCAATGAACACAATCTCTACATTATCTGTGATGAGATTTATGATCAAATAGTTTTTGATGAAAAGTTTACCGGTATTGGAAAAGTTGCTGGTGATTCTCCGGTCATTGTCCTAAATGGTTTTTCTAAAGTTCATCTAATGTCTGGCTGGCGAATTGGTTACATTGCATTTAACAACTCCTCACAATTAGATAACATTAGAGAAAATTTACCAAAACTTGCCAGAGTTAGAATTTCGACAAATCTCCCAGTTCAATATGCCGCTTTAGAATCACTAAATGGTCCTCAAGATTATATACCAAAATTTGTTTCAGAACTAAAAACTCATAGGGATTATGTCATTAAAAGACTAAATGAGATGAATGGAATCTCATGCTCAAATCCAAAAGGAGCATTTTATGCATTCCCAAAAATTGAACAAAACAAATTCAGTTCAGATAAAGAATTTGTTTTAGAATTACTAAGGCAAAAAGGCGTTCTGACAGTTCATGGCTCTGGATTTGGAGAACAATATGGAAGCGGTCATTTCAGAATTGTTTATCTGCCAAAAATGGAAAT
>Ga0233427_10000194_pt1 | contig 81071 bp, 83 predicted proteins | sample SI_118_April2016_5_FD_179885 | JGI IMG/M metagenome (GOLD analysis project Ga0233427, IMG submission 179885) | Seawater microbial communities from Saanich Inlet, British Columbia, Canada - SI_118_April2016_100_MG | ecosystem: Environmental > Aquatic > Marine > Inlet | place: Canada: British...
TACTCTTGTTCTTCTCTGTGTCTCTGTGTCTCTGTGTCTCTGTGTCTCTGTGGTTTAATCTAAATCTCTATGGTTTAATCTAAAATCCCATGACGGCGCAGGTCGGTCTTCAGGCTATCGACGGTGGTGAACTGATGGGTGCGGACGCCCGCTTCCGTGGCCTTGGCGATATAGGGTGTGAAATCATCCACGAACAGGGTCTCATCCTTCTGCCATCCCAATCTGGGGATGAGCGTGTTGAAGGAATCTGTAGACAGTTTGCTGGCGCCAACTTGTGCCGATACAAAGAACCGATCACCAAACAGGTCTTTAATCTCGGGCACGATCAGGTGGGCATTATCAGCCATAAACCAACCGTTGTTGGTTAACGCCGCCAGCTCGTGAGTTTTCTGCAATGTGCTGACCAACTGAATCATTTCCGGGTCGGGGATCGTAGTTTCGGCCCGAGCTCGGATGAACATATCGCGGTCGATCGGGGTGCCAAGCCGCTCGGCAATTTCTGCGAGGTATTGATCAGTGGTGAAAATGCCGGTGTCGGCGGTATCTTCGAAACCCGATGTGAAGATGAGGTCTTCGATGACAACGGCTGAAACGCCGGTGGCGTCCGCAATGATATCCAGCCTGTCCTGAAAATTGTAGGCGCACAGAACATCGTCCATATCGAAAAGGATGTTTTTGATCATTCCGGATCACTTGCGCGCGCGACGCCGATCATGGAATCGCGGCTGACCAGGGTGGCCAGCTGGTCCTCGCTCCAGCCTTCAGTGCCTGCCGGGCGCATGGGCAGCACGATATAACGAAGTTCCGCGGTGGAATCGTGTACGGTCACATCTTGATTGTCAGGAATCGGGGTGCCGAATTCGGCCAGTACCTCGCGCGGCTCGCGTACAACGCGGGCGCGGTAGGATTTGGATTTGTACCAGGCCGGTGGCCGGCCCAGTAACGAACGCGGATAACAACTGCATAAAGTACAGACCACCACGTTGTGGGTCGATGGCGTGTTTTCCAGTACCGTGATCTCGGCATAGCCCGGATCCATGTCCGCCAGTTTGATGGCGGCGAAGGCATTGTCTATCAGTTTGGCCTTGAAATCATCATCAAGCCAGGCTCTGGCCACAATGCGGGCGCCATGGGTTTCAGATGAAACACCTTCAATGCGTTCCATGCGGGCACGCATTTCGTCCATGGTGTAGACGCCCTTTTCTATCAGCACTTCATGCAGGGCAACACCCAGCAACTGGTGATAGGTCTGGGGTTCAGGGTGATCTTCCTGAAACGGGTGCTTGTGCGGCACGCCGGGCGGGGTCAGGTCATCATGATCATGGGGCATGATTTACGGACTCCAACCAGTGCTCGAAGATTTCGATTTCCACGGTATCAGATTTCCGCCCTGTATAATCGGACCAAAGGTCGTTCTGATCCAACCGAACGCGATAGACCGTCCGCATGGGCTCGCCCGGCTTATGATAGGCCGACATCTCGGGCTGTACCTGCGGGGCGCACACCCGAACAATAGTGCCATGATGGCCCTTTACGTAAGCGGGTACCCGGTGGTGGCGTTCATCATCGCGGTGTGAAATGCGCACGGTGTCGCCATCCGAAAACCGCGTATTCATGATGCGTCTCCTGCGGTTTGACGGGCCTTGATCTCGGCCATCTTGGCGTCCAGTTCAGCCTGGGTAACCAGCTCCAGTTCTGTGCACCATGTGGCAGCACTGGCGGCCCAGCGCTCGTAGTAACTGAGATTGGTGTAGTCCTCGGGCTTCAGCGATTCAATGGCGCGGCGGAAAGCGGCCGTATCGGCCGGGTAACCCTTAGCGCCCAGCACATAGATCAAGCCGTCAACCAGCCGTTCCCAATAGGCGAAATCATGCTCGTCCCGGTCAATGGGTTTTTCCCCTTCGGCCAGCAACAGCCCGCCCAGGTCATGTGGGCCAATACGGCGCGGATCATTACTCATGGGGATCAACCTGAATGGTGTGAGTTACGAGACCGGCTTCGCCGGACCATACGTGAAGCTGGTATCCGGGCGGCTCTCTGGTCACGCGGTATTCGGTGCAGTCGACCAACATATCCGGCGCCAGATGGAAAGCCGTTGATGGGCAGATACTGGCAACGGTGCCCGCAAACCGCGTGAATGAGGTTCGGTGCACATGACCACAGATGATGCGTTCAATATTGTGCGATTTGGAAACGATGGCGGCAAAATCCGGCCCATCCAGACAGCGATCCTTGTCCATAATCCTTATACCCGTCTCATAGGGCGGGTGGTGCATGACGATCACGGTTGGTTGTTCGCGCTCTTCGGCCAACCGGATTGATAACCAGTGCAAACGCTCTTCACACAAACGCCCGAAATGCTCGTCATTTTCTTTGGTGTCCAATGCAATAATTCGGACGGGGTGGTGGTTGATCGCATAGTGCATATATGGCGGATCAGTGGGTAGGTAGCCCTTATCGCCGTGCATGGCCAACAAGCCTTCGCGCTTGTCGTGATTGCCGGGAATAACATAAATCGGTATTTCAAGGTCGCCGAGAATCTCAGCCAGTTGCTCATACTGCTCAGGCTCGCCGTTATTGGCAAGATCACCCGATGCAAGAACGAACCGAGGTCTTTCCTCGGTTGCATTGATTTGTTTCACCACGGCACGCAGGTTTTGATTGTGCTGGTGCTCAGGGTCTGCCGCTACATGGCAGTCCGTTATTTGCGCGAAGATCATGCGTAAATGCCGTCCCAAGTTTCTTCGTTTCGCCAATGATGACGCGCGAAACACAAACTGGCAAGGACGGGTTGAAATAGTGGTATTGGCAGGTCCTCGGCGTGGTGCTACAAGGCCCGCGAAATGACTGACCTCAAACACATACGAAATTTCTCGATTGTCGCCCATATTGATCACGGAAAGTCCACGTTGGCGGACCGCATGATCCAGATATGCGGTGGTCTGGCCGACCGGGAAATGAAGGAACAAGTGCTCGATTCCATGGATATCGAGCGCGAGCGCGGAATCACGATTAAAGCTAATACCACGCGCCTTTCCTATACGGCGAAAAATGGTGAAATCTATCAGCTAAACCTCATGGATACGCCAGGCCATGTGGATTTCGCCTATGAAGTCAGCCGCTCATTGGCGGCTTGCGAAGGCTCATTGCTGGTGGTGGATGCGACGCAGGGTGTGGAAGCACAAACACTAGCCAACGTGTACCTGGCGCTGGATGCTAATCACGAGATCGTTCCAGTCTTGAACAAGATCGATCTGCCGGCATCAGAAACAGAAAAAGTTAAAGCCCAGATCGAAGATGTGATCGGGCTGGATACGTCGGATGCCATCGAAATTTCGGCCAAGACCGGCATGGGCGTAGAAAATGTTCTGGAAGCCCTGATCGAGCGCCTGCCGGCACCTGAAGGTGATATCGATGCGCCGCTAAAGGCTCTGCTGGTGGACAGTTGGTATGATTCTTATCTGGGCGTCATGATTCTTGTGCGCATTCACGACGGCGTGCTGAAACGTGGCATGAAGATCAGGATGATGGCCAATGGTGTCAATTATCAGGTAGATCAGGTCGGCTTTTTTACGCCCAAGCCAGAAAAAGCAGATCAGCTTGGTCCGGGCGAAGTGGGATACTTTACCGCCGCCATTAAAACGGTAGCCGATACCAGCGTGGGTGACACCATCACCGACGAACGGCGCCAGACGGAAGCCCCCCTGACCGGCTTCAAGCCGTCTATCCCGGTGGTGTTTTGTGGTTTGTTCCCTATCGATTCAGGGGAATACGAAAATCTGCGCGATGCGCTTGAAAAGCTGCACCTGAATGATGCCAGCTTTCATTTCGATGCGGAATCATCGGCCGCCCTCGGTATTGGTTTCCGGTGCGGGTTTCTAGGCCTTTTGCATCTGGAAATTGTTCAGGAGCGACTGGAACGTGAATTTGATCTGGACCTGATTACCACGGCACCGTCTGTGGTTTATCATATCCATCAACTTGACGGCACCATGTTTGAGCTGACCAATCCGGCGGATTTTCCGGATGTGGTTAAAATCACGTCGATTGATGAGCCATGGATCAAGGCTTCGATTATGGTGCCGGATGAATATCTGGGATCGATTTTGCAATTGTGCACCGAACGTCGCGGCGTCCAGCTGGACCTCACCTACGTGGGCAACCGTGCCATGGTTATCTATCGCCTGCCGCTCAATGAAGTGGTGTTTGATTTCTATGACCGGCTCAAATCGATCTCGCGTGGCTATGCCAGCTTTGATTATGAAATGGACGGCCATCAGGAAGCTGACCTGGTTAAGGTCAACATTCTGGTCAACATGGAAAATGTGGATGCCTTGGGTTTTGTTGCCCACCGCAGCCACGCTGAAGGCCGCGGCCGTCAAATCATCAAGCGTTTAAAAGATCTGATTCCGCGCCAGTTGTTCAAAATTGCCTTGCAAGCCGCCATCGGTGGCAATGTCATTGCGCGTGAGTCCCTGTCGGCCATGCGCAAAGATGTGACAGCCAAATGTTATGGCGGTGATATCACGCGTAAGAAAAAGCTGCTGGAGAAGCAGAAAAAGGGCAAAAAGAAAATGCGTCAGTTCGGCAATGTGGAAATACCACAATCTGCCTTCCTCGCCGCCCTTAAAACCGGCGACGATTAACCTGCATCACGTGTTTTCCTTATAGGCCGGGCGGCAGACTGAAAACACAGCTCAGTCGTCGTTATCGGCATCTCGGGCGTGGGTTGATTTTTTGCCTGTAAATGCCAGACCATCAACGATCCGAACCTGATCGTCGTCGAGCGGAACAATTGTGCTTTCGTTCATTTCATCCAGTGTTGCCCGGTCGCGCACTATATCGCTCATAAATTCTTCGTCGTAATTGAGGCCCGGATACCCGGCAGGTACGTCGCTGACAAAAACACTGTCGCGCATCTCCTCGTCATCATCCTGATCCAGATGAAACATGAGATGGGACGGTGCCCGGTCGTCCTCATGAGGGTCATAATTCTCATCCAGCATGGCCTGATCGCTCAGTTCATCAATCACGAACAGAGATTCGCGCTGACGTTCATATTCTTCACGAACTTCCGGTGACATGATCCGGTTGGGCCGACAGTACCACGTCAACACCCCGCCCGGCACCCCGGCCAGTAGCCACGCCGGAATTTGTAAAATGCCAACCAATATGGGATCCCACAACGGCATCCAAAAACGCTCGATCCGAATTTCCGAGACCACCAGATGCCCCGGTGCCATGGCGTACCAAAGGTCATAGGTCGAGGTCATAATGCCGCCTCTGCCCAACTGCACTAAAAATGGTTCTGTTGCAGCCGCTGCAAACGCCAGCGCCAATAATAACCAGCCTGTATAGAAGAGAATTCGCATAGGGCATCATAACCATTTTTAGCCACATAGAAGAGACAAATCGGGGAAATAGCACTCTGAGGGTGTGTAAGTGATTTCTCCGGGTGAAAGAGGCCGGTCAGACCAGTGCGCTCTTGGACGTAGCCCAATCTACGAAGGACCGGGCCTCTTGGCCAAGCGGCCTGCTGTTCGGGGTCAGTAGATGGTATCCAAACCCGGTTGATACGTTTTCTGTACCCAATGGGCACACCAGCGTGCCGTCATCCAGAAATACATCCACCAGGTGACGCCATCCTAGTGCGATACCTTGTCCGCTGCGTGCAGCTTCGAGCACTGAAGGGTAGTCATTCATAATCATGTCCTGATGCTCCATTGGCAGGTTTACGCCTTTTTCAGTCAACCATACGCGCCAACTCATCCAGTTCCAGTGATCATCTTCCAACGCAATGAGAGAGTGGGCAGGGAGATCGCGAACTGTTTCGATGGGGCCAAAACAGGTGAGATATCGGGGGCTGCACACGGGAAACACAACCTCATCCAGCAATGGAATAACATCGTACCCAAGCCACGGGCCTTCGCCGTGAATGATAATGGCATCCATGTTATCCGCCAGACAGTCTTCATCCACGTCAGATGATATTATTCTGATGATAACGTCGGGATTGGCCTGTCGAAACTCGTGTAAACGAGGCATGAGCCACAGTGAATTCACAGATTTATCCGTGGCGATGTTCAACCGGCGTTTGCCACCTGTTGCCCGAACCTGTTCCGCCGCATTGGCAATGTGCGTGAGGGAAAAGGACACTGTGTGTTGCAGGTCGCGACCTTCGGTTGTCAGTGTAACAGCGCGATTGGCGCGCACAAACAGGGCAATCCCCAGATTTTCTTCCAGCAGTCTGATTTGGCGGCTGATCGCGGCCTGGGTAAGGTTGAGTTCTGTGGCGGCGCGGGTAAAGCTCTGGTGCCGGGCTGCGGCTTCAAAAGCAACCAGGGTGCCTAGCGGTGGTAACCGTTTGCCCAAAAAACGCATAACAAATCCTTATGTAAAATGGTCAGAATTCATCGTTATTCATTACGAATGTTTAACTATAGGCTAATTTACAGAAAACCTAAACATGGGAGTTTGTTATGACGAAGACCGCTTTTGCCTTTGGTGCTGATGAACAGGCGTTCACGCGCGACCGCCGCAAGTCCTTTACCATCCCGGCACGATATTACAGTGACCCTTCTATCTATGAGGCCGAAAAGGGTGCTGTGTTTCATCGGAACTGGTGGTTGGTTGGTCATGTAACCCGGTTCCCGGAGGTTGGCTCCTACGTTCGAGTAGATGTTCAGGATCAGGGTGTCCTGGTCATCAAGGGGCGCGATGGCGAATTACGCGCGTTCTATAACGTGTGCCAGCATCGCGGCCATGAAATGGTCAAAGATGATGATGGTCGTCTCAGAAACCTGATGGTTTGTCCTTACCATGCCTGGGCTTATGACTTCGAAGGCTCGCTTGTGCGGGCGCGGAACACCGAAGAGTTGCCTGATTTTGACAAGTGTAACTTCGGCCTAAAATCGGTAAAACTGGAAGTCCTTGCTGACTTTGTATACGTCAACCTTGATCCGGACGCCGAGTCCCTGAATGACCTGACCCCCGGCATTGAAGAAGAAATGCGCTACTATATGCCCCAACTGGGCGAACTGGAGTTTGCAGGCCGGGTCACCTACGAGGTGGGCTGTAACTGGAAAGTTCTCATCGACAACTTCCTGGAATGCTATCACTGCGCGCCAGCACACCCGGCGTTGGTGGACCTTATGGATATGGATACCTATACGACGAAGACCTATCAGATACACTCCAGCCATATTGCCGGGGCGCCGCTGTCCGTTAACAATGCTGCCTACAGTTTTGAAAAGGGTGATGTAGATTTCGGTTACGCGGCCTGGTACTTGTGGCCGAACCTGACCATCTGGGCGTATCCGGGCGAGCCTCTCATCCTTACGCTACAAATCGTTCCCACAGGTCCTGAAACATCCATCGAATATCTGGACTGTTACACCATGGACGGTAAGCGGACTCCACAGCTTGAGGAAGCCATCAAGTACATGGACGAAGTACTGCAGCCGGAAGACATCGGCTTGTGCGAAAGCGTGCAAAAGGGATTGCGCTCTAACGGTTATAACCAGGGCCGCTTTGTTGTTGATGAAACGGAAAGCGAATTGAGCGAACACGCCGTGCATCACTTCCAGGAAATGCTGCTGGATGCCCTGGACCGGGTTAAAACGAGCTGACCTCAATAAGGCCGATCCATTCATTTGACACCTAATTTTTACAGGGAGAGTACAATGGCAAGAATAGCACTCATTGGTGCGGGGCCATCCGGTATTGCCGTGATGCGGGCTTTCCAGTCCGCCGCACAAAAAGGCGAAGACATTCCGGAAATCATTTGTTTTGAAAAACAGGACGATTGGGGCGGGTTGTGGAATTACACATGGCGCACTGGACTGGATGAACACGGTGAGCCCGTTCATTGCAGCATGTATCGCTATCTGTGGTCCAACGGCCCGAAGGAGTGCCTGGAGTTTGCCGATTACACCTTTGAAGAACACTTCGGCAAGCCGATCGCGTCATTCCCACCGCGTGAAGTCCTTTGGGACTATATCAAGGGTCGCGTCAAAAAAACAGTTGTGCGCGACTGGATAAAATTTGAAACAGCCGTGCGTGACGTGAGCTATTCAGACGATAGCGGTATGTTTACGGTCAAAGTCCATGATATTGCCAATGATCATACGTATTCAGACGAATTCGATTATGTTATTCACGCATCAGGTCACTTCTCTACGCCGCATGTGCCGTTCTTTGAGGGCCTTGACCGCTTTAGTGGTCGTGTGTTGCACGCCCATGATTTCCGCGATGCAATGGAATTCAAGGGCAAGAATGTCATGGTCGTCGGCGCCAGCTATTCAGCCGAGGACATTGGCTCTCAATGTTGGAAATATGGCTGCAAGACAGTAACGGTATGCTATCGGACTGATCCCATTGGTTGGAAATGGCCAAGCAACTGGGAAGAAAAGCCCTTGTTACAGAAGGTCGATGGCTACACCTGCCATTTCGCTGATGGCACCACAAAGGATATCGACGTCATCATCCTGTGTACCGGGTATTTGCATCACACACCGTGGTTGCCGGACAATATGCGTGTCTCAGGGGCAAATCTGTTGTGGAAAGATGGTGTCTATAAGGGTGTCGCCTGGATCGATAATCCCAAGTTTTTCTATGTTGGTGTGCAGGATCAGTTCTTTACCTTCAACATGTTTGACGCTCAGGCTTGGTATGTCCGCGACATCATCATGGGCAAGATTAAGCTGCCATCCGTAGAAGAAATGAAAGCAGACGACAAGAAGTGGAGCGACCGTAACGCGGCGCTGGAAGGTGCTGAACAGCAAATCTACTACCAGGGCGATTACGTTAAGCAATTGATTGAAGCCACCGATTATCCGACTTTTGACATTGATGGCGTCTGCAAAACGTTTGTGCAGTGGGAGCATGACAAGGCGCACGACATCATGACCTTCCGCAATAACTCTCACCAATCTCTGATGACAGGCACCCAGTCCCCGCCGCACCATACGCCGTGGAAGGACGCCATGGATGATTCAATGGAGGACTACCTGAGAATCTAGGTGTTCATTCTGGTTGCATTCTGGCTGGGTGCCCTGTCTGCGGGTCAGCGCAGGGCATCCAGATCAAGCTCGGGCATACTGCCCATCCACATGGCGTAATCTGTGTGATCCGGGATGTGGTCACCTGTTTCTGTATGCACAAAGATGGTCAATCCGCGTCGGTTTGTAGCCAGCCACGGGACAAGTGTGCCGAACAAATCAGGCGTGAAGGCGATTTGATAGCTGGGCATGGGGTGCGGGCCTACGGGCTCATCACGCCACCGGCCCAACTCGGCTGCCGGGAATTCTTGTCCCACGCCATCACGGACAAGGCTTGCAGCTTCTTTGGTTTTCGCGTCGTAGTAAACGTGGGCGTGATATCCGGCAATTTGGGTGGTCATATTGGAGGGTTCTCCCGTTTGTGGCGTGCCTGAAATGATACCACAAAATAGTGAGAAAATAGCCTGATTCTGGGCCTTGCCCGCAAGGCGTCTGTGCTATAGGTTTCGCTCCAGCTTGCATTTTGGTTCGGGTTTCTGGACCACCAAGCAAACCCCTGCGGAGGGGTGGCCGAGTGGCTGAAGGCGCACGCTTGGAAAGCGTGTTTAGGGGTAACTCTAACGCGGGTTCGAATCCCGCTCCCTCCGCCACTTACCCCAAAACATTACAACCAATCACCCCGTCTCGACCGGCAATCCCGCGTCGCGCCAGGCGTTGAAGCCGCCGTCCAGCTCAAAAACGTTTTCCAGACCCATGTCTTGAAGCGTCTTGGTGGCGAGGGCTGAGCGCCAGCTGGACGCACAGAAAAGCACCAGGCGTTTGCCGGAGGCGAATTCCGTTTTGTGATAGGGGCTTGCCGGATCGACCCAGAATTCCAGCATGCCGCGCGGCGCGTGCATGGCACCGGGAATGCGGCCGTCACGGGCCAGTTCACGAACGTCCCGGATATCAACGAATAGTGTATTCGGGTCAGCATGGGCCGCTTCGGCGTCCGAAGCTGGTAGTGTGGCAATCTCTGACTTGGCCGCCGCGACCAAATCTTTTACGGGTGTGATGGGCATCCTGTATCTCCGGCCATTATTTCATTGAGCATGATCTGATCGTCAGCGGTTTCCGTCGATATAATCGGCGGTGACGCACAGCATCTCGAACATCAGGTTTGCCACGGTAATGCACGTGATACCGGTGGGATCGAAGCATGGTGATACTTCGCTGATGTCGGCGCCGACGATCTTTTTGCCGCGCAAGGAGCGCAGGATAACCTGTACATCACGGGGTATCAGGCCACCAATCTCCGGCACGCCCGTCCCCGGCAGGAAGGCCGGATCAAGGCCGTCAATATCCAGCGATATATACACCGGTCCATCACCCAGGACTTCGCCGATTTTCTCAATTGCCGCGGCGCGGCCCATGTCTTCGTAATCGTCCATGGTAATGATTTCGAATCCGGCATCGTAGCCATACTGGATATCTTCGGCGCCGGTGAAGCGGCTGCCGCGCAGGCCCAGCTGGATCACCCGATTTGGATCAATCAGGCCTTCTTCCACGCCCCGGCGCATGAACGTGGCGTGGTTGATCTTGTCACCACACAACTCGTCCAGGGTGTCTGCGTGGGCGTCGAAATGCAGGATGCCCACTTTTTCGTCCGCCGCCAGCGCCCGGATAATGGGGAGGGGGATGGTGTGATCCCCACCGATGGCAATAGGGGTAATACCCGCGGCCTTAAGGCGTTCAAAGAATGCCTGGATACCATCGATAGATTTGTCTTTGCTCATGGGGTTGATGGGGGTGTCGCCCAGATCAGCCACGTTACACACATCGAAGGGTCTGATGCCGCTTGTGGGGTGAACCCGTCGGATGATGCGGGACGCCTCACGCACGCCGGCGGGGCCCTGGCGGGCACCGGTGCGATAGTTCAGCCCCAAATCGAAAGGAACGCCTACGAAACCAATATCTACATTTTCGGTGATTTCATGGGTAACCGTGCGTAAAAATGTGGCAACACCAGCAAATCTGGGGGATTCAGCAGGATCAACCGGCTGGAACTTATCATTGTCTTTCATTACATATCCTTATTGCGAATGTGGAACGATTAGATTTATGCGTAACGAAGTGACTTTCATCACTGTTAATCCTTGATAGACGTGTAGAATACCCTCATATGACACGACGAATACTAAAGGAGCACCCTGGCAATGGACAATACGACAATTATACTTGGCACGATATGTGTATTTATCGCCATCTTTTTGGCGGTCAGGTTTGAGTATCGCCGTTCCAGTTGCCAGTACGGCGGGGCCGATACCGGACATAACAACTGGTTGCTGGGGATGATCAAAGAAAGAGTCAAAGCCATTGCCAAAAAACGGGCGCAAAAGGTTGTGGATGTTTGCGATTATTAATCGCCCCCCTTTTTAGTCGCCCCTCTTATGGAAGCGCTTGATCAAAGTATCTGTTGCCTCATACTTCCTTTCAGATCGTGACAGCATTTGAAGGGCTCCACATGGCAACCACCCCCAACTCAATTACCCCCGGCGCAATCAACATTCTGCAACATGTGACGACGGCCACCATTACAACGGTGTTGCTTAAAAAAGGGCTGCGCAATGTGTGGATGCGTGGCACGGCGCCCTTGTCAGCAGATCAACCTCGCGTGGTTGGCCCCGCTTTTACCCTACGATTCGTTCCTGCCCGCGAAGACCTGTCCACGCCGGCATCCTGGTCATCACCTATCTCAACCCGGGCAGCTATCGAAGCGATGCCCAGCGGTTGTGTTGTCGTGACAGACGCCATGGGGGTGACGGACGCGGGTATTTTCGGCGATATACTATGCGCGCGCATGGCAAAGCGTGCGGTATCCGGCCTGGTTACGGATGGGGTATTGCGCGATGTGGATGGTGTGCTCGGCACAGGCCTTTCCGTTTGGTGCCAGGGTGCCGCTGCGCCGCCCTCCGTGGCGGGCCTAACGTTCGTTAGCTGGCAGGAACCCATTGGGTGCGGCGGCGTTGCTGTTTTCCCGGACGATATTGTTGTGGCGGATGCGGACGGTGCGGTCATTATCCCGCAGGCTTTACTGGACCACGTCCTCGCCGAAGCGCCGGAACAGGAACGCGTGGAAGAATGGATTATGGAAGAGGTACAGAACGGCGCATCGTTGCCGGGGCTCTATCCTATGGACGAGGAAACCAAAGCCCGATATGAGGCATCAAAAAAGACCTGAAAGTTTTGTCAGTAGTCGATTATGCCTTCTGCGCGTGATTTAACGGCGGCGGCGTTCGTGGGTTTCGATGATTTTCCAGCGCACGACGGGGATATCTTTCAGGCCCTCGACCGAAATGGCGTAGACCTCGACATCTTCTTCAGCATGCATATGAAAAGAGGTTGGGACCTGAATGAAACTTGCTTCCTCGCCATAAAAATCCCCAAGCTCCAGAGTCTCGTATATTTCACCTTCAAGCATTCTGTTCAATCGACCCTTGGCCACAACATAAATGTGATCTTCATCGGTCAACGGCACATCTGTGCCCGCTTTGACGATTACTAGCCGTGCGTTGCGGGCCAGTGCTGAGAAAACAACCGGCGAGATGAATTCGCGGAAAAGCGAGCATTTTCCCAGTACGGATTTTCGCCCACGGGCCTCGCTGAGTGTACTTTGGAGATCATTAATACGAACGAATTCCTTGTATTGTACTGACGAGATTTGAAGGACCGTTACAAAACTTGACGTTCGGTAGGTACGGAATGAAGGCCTGTCGGTTAGGCACGATGTTTCACCGATCAGGGCCCCGGCGGTAATCTGTGCTTTGAAATCATCTTCAGCATTGAAGGATTCAACCGTACCGGAAATCAGCAGGTACACGCTTGAGGGGCTGTCGCCCTTTTCAAGGACATTTGCCTCCGGGTTGAAATTCAGGGTTCGGTTATTCAGCAACCCTCGAATTTCTTCCGGGTCGGATTCCGGGAAATAGCCCCGCAGGTAATGGAAAGCGTTCCGGCGTGAGAAATCCTGATGGGATTCGATCAGACGCTCGGCTGTTCCGAATGGCGCACCAGAGCCGATTTCCTTTTCGTGTTCGGAAAACGGCGCGGCGCGGTGTGAAAGAATAATTTTGCCGGATGGGTCATTGGCAAAATCTTCTGGCTCACCATGAATCATGCCGCCGCCCGCATCAATTTTCTTAACACAGACCTTGTTGAGATATTGTTTCTTTATTTTCTCACAGTGTTCTCTTGATATGCCCGGTGCGCTATCGTTCTCGGTAACCATGCCCTCAAGAACATCGAACGAGGTAATGTCGGCCAGGTGGGCATAGGTGCGATAACCATCCGGTCCCAAGGCTCGAAATTCCATGATACTGGTTTCAACCGGATGTGGTGAGTAAATAGGTTTAACGGAAAGTCCGCCAATCGGATTCCACTCATCAAATGTCAAATCGCGCACATTGAAGAAGTTTTCGAAATCTGACTCATCCCGACTCATCAGGGCAGACAACTTCTTGAACACGGACGCACGAACAAGTGGGGTAGCATAATAATCAAGTTTGCGACCCGTCCGGATAATAGATGTAATGCCGGCTAAATGATCGTCATGGGCATGGGTATGAAAGACGCCTTCGATTTCATTGACACCGATGCCCAGCGACTTGAGGCCGGCTTCAATGTTGGGCCCTGCATCAATCAGGAAAATACGACCCTGATAGATCAGGATCGAAGACATGGCCGGGCGGTTGATATCCCATCCATCGCCATTCCCGGAATGAACCACAGAAAAGTAATCGCGTTCAATCGTATGGAAACCAAGTGGGAATGGGGGCGGTACATTCTCTCCCTCTTTGAGGTTGAGGTCGATTTCAATTGTTTCCCCGTTATATGAGAATTCATACACGTTGAGCCGCAGTCGTTTGACGTATACCCCGTTTCTGATCTCGACGGGGTCCTTGTCCACAACACACGTGTCGAGAAAATCTTCCGTGGGTTTGATGCTGCCAAAGGCAAAGTGCAGTTTGATACGCATCATGTCACGGGCGACTTCGGGTGAAATACCAGTGGCGATAATCTCTTCCTCAGAGATCAGGCCGTAATTACCCCGGTAGATATAGTTCATCTGAGCATTGACCTGGTCTTCATGACCAATCAGTAGCGGTTTGATACCCGTGTTGTTGGGGTGACCGGGCAAGGCCATTCCCTGCCGGTACAACATTTGCAAGACCGGGAACTCTGCCAGATTACAAAAATTACCGTTTTGAACGGGCAGGTCAGACAGCAAAATTGCGTTGGGACCGGATTCTGTGCGAATCCCATCAATTTCGCGTGGCATAATATAGCCCTGGCGCATGAGGTGTTTGACGGAATCCGCCGGGGCACCACATAAAATGGTCAGATCAGCATCATAGAATTCAACCCACCAAATCCCATGCGTGATTTTTGCCGCGAATAACCCCGCCATTTTACTTGTTGTCCAAGTGTTAGTACGAAACGTTAATAAATTATCTGTATGGCAATGTGTGTGCTGACGGTACACATGGTGATCGCTGCGTGAACTTCAACATATTTCAACATATCGAGACTGTAAGAAAGTATACAGATGGATAGTTGACCTTAATGTGATGACGCGCACAGCACGTTCTTGGAATGTCTGAACGCCCACTGATACTCTATTATGATTACATCAAGCTGAAACCATAATGCCGCCGCGATCACGTTTTGTTTACGGGGGCAGAGGCAGTATCAGGCCAATTGACGTCACGGAAAGATTGAATTTCGATCTGATAGCCATCCGGATCTTTCAGGAAACAGTGATAGATATTGTAGGCCGGATTTTCGGATGGTGGTGTATCGAACATAACGCCTTTCGACCGCAGTGTATCGTACCATCCATCCACATCGTTTGATACCAGTGTCACAATGATACCATCCGGGTTAGATGGACGTTCTTCGCTGCATGTACATACGCCAATAAAGCTGTGGGGACTGGACTGGAATATCCGGCAGGCGCCCTGATCCAGGATCAGCGGGAGTTCCAGTGTCTGCTCATAAAATAATGCGCTGGCATCCAGGTCGCGGGTATAGAGGAATGTCACTTGTTGATCGAACATGATACTTACCCCATCGTAACGTCGTCAGTTTTCTGGTGAGAGAAGATGGATGTGTAACCATGTGTCCAGTCAGGCGGCATACGCATCTCAGTTGCTTCCTGATGGACACGCCCCGTACGAACGCCGCGCACGATTTCACCATAGTGAGTGCTCGGATAGGGCGCCGCTGTAAACGGCACCGCATCGGCGGCCGTATAGCCGATAACCAATGCAGGGCGCGATTGCGGGCTGTTATTCTGGCGTGATCCATGAACTGTGGCGCAGTGGTGCACACTGACCGTGCCTGCTGTGCCGGTTAACGTAAGGGCCTTGTCCAACCCCAGCTTGTCGTGTTGTTCATCCGGAATATAGCCGACCCAGTTTTCCTGATCATCATAGTGATCATAGACGGGGCCTTTGTGGCTTCCGGGAACGACTTGCAAGGGTCCCTGTTCAGGGCCCACATCATCAAGAAAGACCAAAAATTGAGCCGGTGACAAATTGGTGTGTGGATAAAAAGGAATGTCCTGGTGCCACTTTACTTCCTGTCCGCCGCCAGACCATTTGAAATTCACCATGAATTCCCGAAATGAAATGTTGGGCCCCATGATGTCGGCGGCAAGATCGGGTAGAATGGATTGAGTGGCAAATTCCCAGAACACGGCGTCTAAGTCATCCACGAAAGAAATTCGGCGCAGGCGCGGGTCATCATAGCAATGCCCGTCTTCCAGATCATAAGGCCCTTCGGACTCGGTCAACGTTCGGCTGTTTTCGATCTGTTTGGCGAGGGCTGCATTGATCTTTTCAATCCAGTCCGCACTGATTAACTGGGGCAGGCATATATAGCCATCATCGAAATAACCCTGGCGTTGTGCTTTGCTGATCACCGTTGGTTCGTGTTTTAGGATGTCTTCTTGTTTCATGGCTGTTTCATGACGGCGTCACCCTTTGAATGTGCTTAATAACGGGCAAGCCTCTTCCGCAAGAACACACGGCTTCGCCTACCTCGGTTTGATCACCAATTTCGTATCTGATCAAGGGCATAACGAAATTCTGTAGCGGGGTAACGACTACCCGCCCTGTCTGTCCCGGTTGGCAGGGCGTGTCGTTATTGTCGAGAACCTCAACCATCAGGGATTCCGCCATGGTGTGCAGGTGCTCATGGTCGGGGCATTGTGCAGCGATAATACCGGCTTCCTGGGTTGAATAGATATCCCACACAGGCAGGCTCCATTCCTCATCGCAAAGGGCGCGCGTATCGCCGCTCAATGGCTCACCCGTGCAGATTATATGCGACAAGGTTTCGAAGGAAATATTGCGGGCTTTGGACCTCGTGATCAAGTCCCTGAGACTGGATGGCGATGTCATGAGATAGGCCACTTTTGTTTTGAGCAACCAGTCTATCTTGTCATCAACGGGTCGGTTGGTGTCGCAATAATACATGGGGCCGGATACATGCCCTGCGGCCCATGGCACGGCTTTGTTCTGATCGGCCAGTTTTTTCGTGTGGGCATTCAGAACAGTGATGTTAGCCATGGGTTTAGAGAATTCGACTCCCGTCCATCGGTGGGCCCTCAAACGGTTGGCGTGAAAGAACAGTTGATCCACACTGCTTTTCTTGATTGTTACCGGATCACCAGTGGTGCCCGATGTGGATGCGCCCGTAATCGGATCGAACGATGATGGTACAGCCGTGGACTGTAATTTGGCACCCGCCTTCACCACCTCGTCCCGCTTCAGAATGGGTATCTGTCGCCACATGTCTATTGTGAGGCCCGTGGTGAGATTAGTGGCCTCGCTTGCCGTGCAAACACTAGTCAGCCGGTCCCGGTAAAACGGCACGGTGGCAAAGGCATGATCGATGAGGCCACTAAGCTGATTCAGTTGCAAAGCCTGGAGCCGCTCGGCGTCATAACTCTGGCTTTGGCTCAGTTGAATATCCATGACCAGAATACTGGCATCACCCGCACTGGGCATGCGCGGCCAAATAAGGGCTGTATCACAGGTTCTGAATACGTTCGGCTTCGCCATGGGCAAGGATTCCGGTTGCACTGGTTTCCAGCCATCGTAAGATACTCTCACGCAACGTTCAATTTCCTTCCGGTCAGGAGATCGTTAAATGAAAGCGGCTGTTTGCCACGAATTTGGAAAGCCTTTGGTTATCGAAGACGTGGACATTGCTGATCCACAATCTGGTGAGGTGAAAGTCCGACTCTCGGCCTGTGCTATTTGCCATAGTGACATCACCTATATGGAAGGAAAATGGGGCGGCGCGTTGCCGGCCATTTACGGGCATGAGGCCGCAGGCGTCGTAGAAAGCACCGGTGACGGGGTCACAAACACAAAGGTGGGCGATCACGTTCTGGTCACGCTGATCCGATCCTGCGGGACCTGTCATTATTGCGCGCAAGGTGCGCATACAAACTGTGAAGCCGTATTCTCATTGGGTGAAAAAAGTCCCCTGTCATTTTCTGACGGGCGTGGTGACATTGTGCAGGGGCTTGGAACATCCGCTTTTGCGGAACAGGTTGTTGTTCATGCATCGCAGGTGGCACCGATCCCGGATGATATCCCCATGGAAAGCGCTTCGCTGATATCATGCGGTGTGATTACGGGCCTGGGCGCTGTGACCAATACCGCCCAAGTCCCGGCGGGCAGCAACGTGGTTGTGATTGGCGTAGGTGGTGTGGGCCTAAACAGTGTACAGGGTGCCGCCCTGTCTGGTGCCAAGACGATCATTGCGCTTGATCTGAATGATGCCAAGACTGAAGCCGCCCTGGATTTCGGTGCAACGCATGGTCTAAACGCTGGTGCCAATGATGTGGTGGATCAGGTCAAGGCGCTGACCGATGGCCGTGGTGCGGATTACGCATTTGTGACCGTGGGGGCCACGGTCGCTGTTGAACAGGCCATATCAATGATCTCGCCCAGTGGTGCGGTGGTTATTGTTGGCATGCCACCAGTGGGTGCTACGGCGGCGTTCGCGCCATTGAACCTGGCCGACGCCACGCAAAGAATATTGGGCAGCAAGATGGGATCGACCAAGCTGGTCTCAGATATTCCGAAGCTCACATCGCTTTATAAACAAGGCCGTCTCAAACTGGATGAGCTGATAACCGGACGTTACACGCTGGACCAGGTAAACGAGGCGATTGAATCCGTGCGTCGGGGTGATGCTTTGCGAAATATTATTGTATTTGAGTAGCCTGACATCAAAGGAAGAGCCCATATGCCTGATAATTTTGAGCGCATTCAAGTCACGCCGGTTGCTGCCGCCCTTGGGGCGGAAATCAGCGGGGTGAACCTCGCCCAGATGGACGACGAGACATTTGCGGAAATTAAAGAGGCGTTCGGTCGCTATTCCGTCATTTTCTTCCACGATCAGGAAATAACTCCGGATCAGCACGTGGCCTTTGCCGAGCGGTGGAGCGATATTAATATCAATCGGTTTTTTAAACCGCTGGATACCCATCCCATGATCGCCCAGGTCATAAAGGAGCCAGACCAGAAGGACAATATTGGCGGCGGGTGGCACACGGATCATTCCTATGACCAGATACCCTCGCTGGGTTCTATTCTGTATGCCTGTGAAGTCCCTGCCATGGGCGGTGATACGCATTTTGCCAGCATGTACAAAGCCTATGAAGCCCTGTCACCAGGCATGCAGGAAACGCTGGAAGGCCTGCAGGCCTGGCATTCCAGCCGCCATAACTATGGTTATGTGAACGTTGATCTTGAGTCCCGCAAGGATGGTCGAATAGGAAATCCGGAACTGGCCACGCAGGATGCCTTGCACCCGGTTGTTATCACCCACCCGGATACAGGCCGCAAGGCGTTATATGTGAACGATAGTTTCACGGTCCGGTTTGATGGATGGACCCAGAAAGAATCACAACCTTTGTTGAATTATCTCTATGATCATGGTGTTCAGCCCGAATTTACCTGCCGTTTTCAATGGCAGAAAGGGTCCGTCGCCATGTGGGATAATCGCGCGACCTGGCACTATGCGACCAACGATTACGCGGGCCAGCGCCGGGTCATGCATCGGATCACACTGGAAGGTGTGGCATTGTCGGCCTAGATTCACTAATTTATCGAATAAATTGCGGAATCTTCCTTCTATATGGTAGGTTTTTGCATATCCTTCTTCACAGGGAGGAAAAACAGATAGTCCAGGGAGTTAATAATGATTAGAAAAGACCTTATAAAAACAATGCTTTCAGACGGCGTAGCTGACCGTGAAACAGCTCTTAAAATTGCTTCTCTACAGTCCGGCTTTGAATCAGGGTCGATTGATCGTCGCGGGTTTATGACCGGTGCCGCTGCACTCGGCGTAGGGTTGGTTGCGGCGACGAGTTTTGTGAGCGAAGTCCAGGCTGCGACACCGAAAAAGGGTGGCCGCATGCGGACCGCGCTGACCGGTGGCGCAACAAGTGATACGCTGGACCCGGGTCAAATCCTCGATCTCTATATGTTGGTCGTACAGTTTGGTCAGGCCAGAAACAACCTCACCGAGGTTGACGCCAATGGCGAGCTGGTTGGTGAACTGGCGGAAAGCTGGGAAGCTTCTGCTGACGCCAGCGAGTGGAATTTCAATATCCGCAAAGGTATTGAATTCACAAACGGCAAAACGCTTGATGCCAACGATGTTGCTGCATCACTCAATCATCATCTGGGTGAGGATTCCACATCTGCTGCCAAGGGCATTTTGAACGGCGTTGAATCCGTCAAAACTGATGGCAAGAACAACGTTGTTGTGAAGTTGTCCGGCGGCGATGCCGATTTCCCGTATATTTTGAGCGACTATCACCTTCTCATGTGTCCGGCGAATGACGACGGCACCATTGATTGGCAGTCCGGTATCGGTACCGGCAGTTATTCAATCACTGAGCATGACCCCGGTGTGCGTACGCTTTCCACACGCAACCCGAATTACTGGAAAGAAAATTCGGCGTATTTCGACGAAGTGGAAGTTTTCCAGGTCGCCGATGCCACCGCCCGTACCAGTGGTCTTCAGTCCGGTGAGTTCGATGCCATGAACAACGTGGCACACAAAACCGTTCACTTGCTTGATAAAGCGCCTGGTATCAATGTTCACTCCGTCACAGGTAACAAACAGATTACGTTGCCCATGCGTACCGACACGGCGCCATACGATAACAATGATGTTCGTATGGCCGTGAAACATATCGTGGATCGTGAACAGTGGTTGAAGCTGATCCTGCGTGGTAATGGTGAGTTGGGTAATGATAACCCTATTGGTCCAGCTAACTTCTATCGGGCCACCACAGATGAGTTGCCTCAGCGTGCATACGATCCTGAAAAAGCAAAACATCACCTGAAAAAGGCTGGCATGGATGGTCTGAAAATTCAGTTCCATGCAGCGGAAACCGGATTTGGCGGTGCCGTTGATGCGGGTCAGCTGATGCGTGAATCAGCCCGTGCAGCTGGCATCGACGTGGAAGTTATCCGCGAGCCTAACGATGGCTACTGGTCCAATGTTTGGATGAAAAAAGCTTTCAGTGCTTGTTACTGGAGTGGCCGTCCAACTGAAAACTGGATGTTCTCTCAGGTTTACGCCGCAGACGCCAGTTGGAACGATACCTATTGGAAACATGATCGGTTTAACGAACTTCTGATCATGGGGCGTGCTGAACTGGATCAAACCAAACGCCGTGATATCTATGTTGAGATGCAGCAGATCGTCAATATGGAAGGCGGCGTATGTTTGCCTCTGTTTGCGGCTGATCTTATGGCTGTTAGTGACAAAGTCGGCATGCAGGATAACATCGGCAACAACTGGGAACTGGATGGTGCGCACTTCGGTGAGCGCTGGTGGTTCGCTTAAGTCCACGATTGATTTGAAGAAAAGAAGGTCGGCTTTGCCGGCCTTCTTTTTTGCCTATATTGCTTGTCGCATATGATCAGCATACCAAAAGGCGAAGCTCGCTACATTCGGTTCCAGATCGGCACAATAGCAGCCCTGTTTGGCAAACGGTGACGCAAGTCCTTTGTGATACCGGGCAAGAGCCGGGATATCTTCGGCCAGCGCCGCATCCATGCGGTCGTAGTACACTTGAGAGCATTCCTCGAACTGATCCAGCGCCACGGTTTCCGGTGGGAAACACACCGTCATGACCACCCGACAACGCCCTGTTTCCAGTGGCGTTGCTTCATAAATCCAGATGGCTTCCGTGCTGGCCGCAAATGTCATGTTGGGGAATAGCCAGGTATAGCGGGTGCCGCTCTTGTTGCGGCCTTCCAACCATGGAATGGCGGGCAGCGCGTAGGCTTGCGTTGCCTCCAGCAATCCACCGGTCCCTTCGGTGACGCTGAACTGGCTGGCATACTTTCCAGTAACCGCATCGGCAGCTTCTGGTCGCGCATATACATTGGCAACGGTATCGGGGTGAACATAGGGCAGGTGATAGTACTCGTTAAAGACTTCAAGAAAGCCCTTCCAGTTACAATCCACCTCAAGTTCCAACCGACGGGTTGTAACCAATTCGCCCATCTTCCAAGGCGCGTGCAGTTCAGAAAAATCACCCAGCCATTCATCTAAGTCCGGGGTGGCATCATCGAAACAGATAAAGGCGAAACCGTCGCGCTCGGCAGCGCGGAACTGGACCAGGCCATGGTCACATTTATTGAAGGTTGCGCATTCAGGCATATCGGGCGCGCCACGTAATTCACCATCCAGACCATAAGTCCAGCGATGGAATGGGCAACTGATGGTCTGGGCATTACCGCTGCCTTCCAGCATCAACGATCCCCGGTGGCGACAGGAATTGGAATAGGCCTTTAGAACCTGGGATTTATCGCGCACCACAATAACCGGAATATCGGCAATGGTCAGGGCGCTGTAGTCGCCCACGTTTTTCCATTGATCCCATCGCCCGATGCCGACCCACGATGTACGGAACACCGCATCGCGTTCCAAGCCTGCAACGTCTGCATCCGCATAGCATGCTGGCGGCAGGCTGGCCGATGTTTCGATGGGCGCCGCAACACCGTTTAAATCAGTATGCAGCTGCTCAAACATGGCATAGACCTTTCAAAATCACGCCGCTTTTTTCCGCTGCGCGGCGACGGTATCATTGACCAACGGCTCACGAACGCCGCTACGCAACACATCAGGATCAAACGCTTTGCGGGCGAAAACTTCCAAAACCATGGGCCGGAAGAATTCCAGCGGCAGGTCATCATAGGCCGGATCAAAACTGTTCTGATCCCACAGCGCGCAAAAATCAGCACAATCATCAAAGCACGCATGATCGCGATATTTGTCGCGCACGTCCTTGTTGCCACCCACTTTGTCAGCGTAATAGTATTTTTGAAAATCCGCATGAACCTTCACGGTCCAGGTGCATTGTTCACGCACAAACGGAGCCAGAACAACGGCCGCATATTCATCGTGATTATAAGGCGCGTACACATCACCAATATCGTGCAGTAACGCGCTTACGACCCAGTCGATGTCGGCACCGTCCCGCCATGCGCGGGTGGCGGATTGAACAGAATGACCAAGGCGCGAAATCTGGAATCCTGAAAAGCTGGTATCCAGCGCATCCAGTGAGTCGAATACGCGCTGGCCCGTGCCACTGGCGTATTCGATTTCCAATGGCTCAAGAAAGGCATAATCCTCTACGTCGCCTTGTTGCATTTCTGTAAATTTGACCTGTTCCATACGAACTCCCTGTCGAATTAACGACTCAAAAATGATTCCAAAATGGCCCTGTTACCAAGGTGACACCGCTTGCGTGGCTGGACAATCGATAAAAACACTGTCAAAGCCATTAGTATTGCTTATGACTAGGTTGAGGCTTATGGCAAAATCACTTCCACCACTCACATGGTTTCGGGCATTTGAATGTGCGGCTCGACATCTTAGTTTTACAGGCGCTGCGCGGGAAATGAACATTACTCAATCCGCCGTTAGCCAGCAGGTACGCCTGCTGGAGAATCGGTTGGGTACCCAGATGTTCGTGCGCAAGGCCCGCGGTATTGCTCTAACGGAATCCGGGCGCCGGTTGATGCCTTATGTTTCCGGTGCTATGGCCGATCTGTCATTGGCCACAGAGATGTTTGATCCCCATCAGGGCGATGACATTCTGGTCATCGCCTGTAGCAGCAGCTTCGCCCGGCTGTGGCTTTGCGGCCATATTGGTAATTTTATGAATAACCAGTCTACGCGGGATGTACGGATCGTCAGCGCAAACTGGCCGGATGACTACACCAAGGTGGATAGCGATGTACAGATCAGATACGGATCGAGGGATCTGGTCGGCGATGGTGCCGAGCGCCTTATGCAGGACACCATGCTTCCCGTTTGCCACCCGGATATGGAATCTTTGTATTCTGGTGCGTTTCAGGGCCCTCTGATCCACACTATGGGGACGGCAAATACCTGGGGGCGGTGGTCCAGTGAAACCGGTGTGGATGTTGGTGCAATTGCCAGCCTGTCGGTTGATTCAGATGAACTGGCGCTTGAACTGGCTGAAAACAAGCAGGGCATTGCGCTGTGTGGAGAATTCTTGTGCCGTGACAAGCTGGAATCGGGGCAATTGTCCCAGCCTGTGCCGGGCGCCATTGTTTCTGATGAAAACTACTACGTGGCGATCGGTTCGGGCCGGGGCGCAGAGACTGCGGCGCAGGCATTCGTCACCTGGCTGTTTGAAGCCATATAACCAGTTATGGCTTAATCATTTCATCTGGAATTTCACAAACCGGAATGGGTTCCATTTTGTGCTGATTGGCCCGGTTCAAGCGGCGGTAAATGGCAAGCACTTCAGCCTCTCTGTCACTAAGGTTTTTCTCATCACCTGAAAATTCCATGGCCCATTCCAGTTCAGGATACGTGGCGCCCAGTTGGTCCTCGTCGGTTCTGTCATCGCCCCATAAACCATCTGTGGGCGGGGCCTGCATAATTTCGTCGCTGATACCCAGCCCCTTGGCCACGGCGTAGACCTGAGTCTTGGTCAGATCGGCGATGGGTGATATATCAACGCCGCCGTCACCGTATTTGGTGTAAAAGCCCACGCCGAAATCTTCAACTTTGTTGCCGGTGCCCAGCACCAGAAGCCCGCGGGCCGCGGCATGATAATAGAGCGTGGTCATACGCAGTCGCGCGCGTGAATTCACCAGGGCCATATCGTGACCGGCAAGGTTCTCTGGCGATGTTTCGGCCACTGATGTTTTAGATAGGGCCGCAACAAAATCGTCATAAACGCCGGTCAATGACACCTCGACAGACTGTACGTTGTCGTGGCTCTGTTCCAGCCATTCAATGTGCTGACGGGCACGGTTGACCTGATTTTCGGGCTGATGAATGGGCATTTCTACACACAACATGGGCAGGCCGGTGCGGGCGCCCAGTGTGGAGGTAATGGCCGAATCAATGCCGCCTGATACACCGACAACAAAGCCTTTAGTGCCTGATTTTTGCGCATAGTCGGACAGCCAGCCCGTAATGTGTTCGATTACTCTTGCCTCATCCATCAATCTGGCCTCATCATGAAAGTCGGGAATTTGAAACACACTAGTTGATGGTCACATGAAAAGAAACGAAGTTGTAGATTATGTCATTGTGGGCGCCGGGTCGGCGGGCTGTGTGCTGGCTAACCGCTTAAGCGAGGGCGGTCAGGACAAGATCGCTATCCTCGAAGCTGGCCCTGCGGACCGCGATCTGATGATCCATATTCCGGCCGGTGTGTACAAGGTCTACAAGGACAAACGCATCAACTGGAATTATGACACCGAGGCTGAACCCGATCTGTTTGAGCGTCAGGTTGAGATGCCCCGTGGCAAGGTTCTGGGTGGATCGTCGTCTATCAATTCCATGGTTTATATGCGCGGTCACCCTAAGGATTATGACCGCTGGGCCTCAGAATTCGGGTTGGAAAAATGGACCTATGACCAGTGCCTGCCTTATTTTCGGCGCTGCGAGTCCAATGAACGGGGTGAAAGCGAATGGCACGGGGGCGACGGGCCGCTGAGCGTCTCGCAAGCCAGCCTGAAGAACCCATTGTATGATGTGTTCCTTGAAGCCGGTGAACAGGCCGGGCAGGGCCGCACCGATGATCCCAACGGTTATAACCCGGAAGGCGTCAGCCGACTGGATAGCACCAAACGCAAAGGCCGGCGGTGCAGTGCGGCGGTGGCTCACCTAAAGCCAGCGCTGTCGCGGCCTAATTTGTATCTTGAAACTCATGCCATGGTTCAGCGTATCCTGTTTGAAGACAACCGTGCCGTGGGCGTGGAATACACGCGAAAAGGCAAGACATACACCGTGCACGCCCAAAAGGAGGTCATCCTGTCAGGCGGTGCGATCAATTCACCACAGTTACTGATGTTGTCGGGCGTTGGTCCGGCGGATCATTTGCGTGAACACGGTATTGATGTGGTGCTGGATTCGCCCGGTGTGGGGCAGAATTTGCAGGATCACGCCAACATCACCCTGAAGTACGAATGTACCAAGCCGGTAACCATCCACAAGGTGGCAAACCCCATCAATAAAGCTCTGGCCGGTGCACAGTGGTTGTTCAACCAAACCGGTATCGCGGCATCCAACATCTGGGAGGCCGGTGGCTGTGTGCGTGGTAACTCAGATGTAGATTATGCCAATCTGCAATATCACTTTGGACCCTTTGGGGTGGAATACGTGGGGGATGAAATCCGCATGGATCAGGCCTTTTCGATCCATGTCGATCAGCTGCGGCCCAAAAGCTCAGGCCGGATTGAGCTGAAATCTGCATCACCCGACGACAAACCAGCGATGCATTTCAATTACATGACCGAAGAACACGATCGGCGTGAGATGATTGAAGCTGTGCGCACGGCTCGCGACCTCGTGGCCCAACCTGCCTTTGATGATTATCGGGGCCGTGAGATTAATCCCGGCCCGGACAACGCATCTGACAAGGACGTCGAAGCCTGGATCCGTTCGGCGGTGAGTACGGATTTCCATCCGTGTGCCACCTGCCGGATGGGTAATGACGAAATGGCCGTTGTCGATGGTGAAATGAAGGTGCGCGGCATCGAAGGTCTTCGGGTGGTGGATGCATCTGTCATGCCACAGGTGGTCAGCGGGAATCTGAATGCGCCCACACAAATGATTGGCGAGCGTGCCGCTGATTTCATCCGCGGTGTGCCACAAATGAAACCGGAGCACGCGCGGTTTAAGTTTAATGAGGCCTGATCCATGCCATAATGGAACGGGGGTTTTACAAACGCGCTGAGTTACGCGTTCTTTTCAGGAGGTTATCGTTATGAAGAAGATTGTTATTGGGCTTTGTGTTGTTGTTGTGGCGGTTGCTGGCGGCATGTTTTTCCTGAGTCAGAATGCGCCGAAAATCATTAAGGCCGTTATTGAAGATCAAGGCTCTGCTGTTACGCAGGTATCCGTATCCGTATCAAATGTGGATTTGAGCCTGACTGATCTCAAGGCTGGTATTCGCGGTTTGGTCGTCGGCAATCCAGACGGCTTCAAAACGCCGCAAGCCATCAGTCTGGGTGAAGTCAGCGTGAAGATCAGCGATGATTGGACCATGGACACCATTGTTGTGGAAGAAGTGATGATTAGCGCGCCTGAAATCACTTATGAAATTGGATCGAACGGCTCAAACATCGATGCTATCCAAAGCAATGTGGAGAAGGTTGCCGGCGGATCAGGCTCATCCGATTCATCATCAAGTGGTGAAGATGGCCCCAAAGTGGTGATCAACGATCTGTACATCAAAGGCGGCAAGATCAACATTTCGGCATCGTTCATGGATGGATCATCGCTGAGCACCGATTTGCCGGACATTCATTTAACGGATATCGGTAAGGAATCTGGTGGTGCCAGCCCGGCTGAAGTCGCTGATGAGATTATCTCGGCCATCACCAAGTATTCCAGTTCAGCTGCCAGTGGCATTGACCTGTCGTCACTTGGTCTGGCGGATATCTCCGGCAAAGCGGCCGATGTGGCGGGTGAAGTTGGCGATACGGTCAAAGACGCCGCAGAAGAAGCCGGTGGATTGCTTGAAGGGTTGTTAGGTAACTAGGCCTGTTCCCAGGGCTCAACCACAATGCCTTGACTTAACTCAAGGACGGGCAGGCGCATCAATCGTATGATTTCATGAATACCAACAATACGTTAGGGATTCGTGATGATTAACATTGATGACGTCCGGTCTGGCCTGACGGCTCGGCTCGAGGAACTTAGCCAAAAAGCGAAGGAAATCGATAGCTCACTTCGCGAACCCGATAGCGCCGATTCGGAAGAGCGCGCTACGGAGAACGAAGACGACGAAGTCCTTGAAGATATCGGCCTCGCCGCCCTTGAAGAAATTGCGCAAATCAAAGCCGCGTTGGCGCGCATGGATGTTGGCACCTATGGGCAATGTACCCTGTGCAAATCGGCTATTGATGAAAAGCGGCTGGAAGCGCTACCTATTGCCGCACACTGTATGGACTGCGCGACCTAGCCAAATATACCGATGGCGAGAAACCCAAGGCTGACCAGTAATCCCAGTATGGGTACCGCCAGCGGATAACTCACGGTCTTAAATGACCTGCCGTCGCGTAACCGGATGCGGATCAGCGCACCATTTACCAACGCGAAGATAGCCAGCGTGATCAGTGATGTGGTCTGGGCTAGTCCAGCCAGTCCGAACCCCAGCGCCAGGACCAACACCACACCGACGACCATGCCGGTTGCATACACGGGCGTCCGTGTGCGGGCATTCACGGTGGCCAGGATGCCGGGTAACATGCGTTGCGATGCCAATCCATACAGGACGCGCGAAGCCATAATAATCTGAATCAGCGCGCCATTCAGCACAGCGATTATACCGATCATACTGAGGATATAAGCCGATTGCCCGGTCTTGCTTTCATAGATCAGGACCAATGGGGCTTCGTGAGACGTAAGTTGATCGAGCGGCACCGCAAGCACCGCGATCACACTGATCAGAACATAGATCACGGTGGTCACAACCAGTGTGATGACGATGGCCATTGGCAAAACCTTCGCCGGGTTTTTGGTTTCTTCAGCCACATTCACCAGATCCTCAAACCCGATGAAGGCGAAAAACGCCAGAACGGCCCCCGCCATAACGACTGAGAGCGATCCCCATTCCAGACTTGGCACCATCTGGGGCAGTACCTCGGGTAATCGCGTGAGTTCATCGCCGCCGGCCCAGATCACCATGCACAGGCCGCCAATTTCGATGATGGTAACAACACCCGCGGCGATCACGGACTCGCTAATCCCCCATGCGGCGACAATACCCAACAGGCCAATAATAAGAATAATCGCCGTCACCCGCGACACATCCAGAAATTCATGCAGGTATCCCACAAATGCATTTGCGATCGCGGCCGCCGAGACCACGCCTGCAAACACCACCATCAGGCCAATGACCAGAGACAGCCACTTGAGCTCAAATGCTTTTTGTATGTAAAAGGCCTCGCCCGCGCTGCGCGGGAATCGGCTGGCAAGTTCGGCGAAGCTAAAGGCCGTCAGGCTTGCCATGATTGCGGCCATCAGGAACGCAGCGGGTGCCTGCATGCCCGCTATGTTCGTCACTTCACCAATCAGGGAATATATGCCCGCACCAATGGTCGTGCCCAGACCGTATAGCGCCAGCATGGGCAACGACAGGCTGCGCTTTAATTCAGGCTTCTCAGGCATAGATCACGGCTCTCCGGTAGGCTCGTTATCTCAACCTACAATCAGAACTTATAGATGTACTTGATCTTCCTCAAGGTCGTGATTTGGGACCGGTGCTAGACTACCTCTATTGTTACTTGATCAAAAAGGAGATGATCATGTCTATCAAAACAGTTCTGGCCCCCGTAACGGGCAGCAATTGCGATATATCTGTGCTGGGCGCGGCTTTAGCCATTGCGCGTATGTCACGTGCGCATATTCAGGTCTTGTTTTTACACCGGAATCCGCAGGATGTGTTAGTCCCGCATGTGGGCTATGAGCTGAGTATGGGTGTTGTTGATTCGTTGGTTGAATCGGCCAAACAGCAAATTAACCATGACCGCACTACCGCCCGTGCCAGCTACGATGCATGGTGCGCTGACTCAGGCGTTGTTGAGGTGGATAATCCGGCATCCGACCATGATGCAGATACGACGGTCTCTTATAGCGAGGTTATTGGCGATCTGTTCACCAACTTGGCCGAGGCGGGGCGCATGGTGGATATGATCTGTCTGGCCCGCGCTAGCGACGATGCAACGGCTGACGAAGCTTCTCTGATTCAGGCCGCATTGATGGAAACTGGCAAGCCTGTTGTGCTGGTGCCCGGCGATTCAAAGCCGGAGGCGATCAAATCCATCGCCATTGCCTGGAATGGGTCACGGGAGTCCGCCCGCGCCGTGTCGCTGGCCATGCCTTTGCTGGAATCAGCAGAAATTGTATCCGTGATTGCGGCCACTAGCGATGATGTGAAGCCGGAAGATGTGACCGCGTTTGCAGATTCTCTAAAATGGCACGGTATTAACGCCCGTCCGAGCATGTTTGCCCTGAATGACGTCAATCTAACTCAACGGCTTCAGGATGAAGCCGCAAAAACCGATGCGCAACTATTGGTCATGGGGGCGTATAGCCACTCTCGCCTGAGAGAGTTCGTGCTGGGTGGTGTGACGGATGAGATTATCAATGATGGCCGCATGCCCGTGTTGATGGCGCACTAGTTATTGTGTATACAACTGTAGGTAAGAGTGACCAGTGATCGCTGACCCTGGCGCAGACACACAGCAATCCTCATTCCTATGGTGCCTATGTCAAAAAAATCTACGCCTGAGCAGACCGGTGATGCTGAAACAAAAAAGGCACTACGGATAGGCCACGCCGATCTTCCTGACGACTTGTACTCTTCTGGATCTCAGGGGGTTGCCGTTTGGGATCATGAGCAGAACCTGGTTTGCTGGAGCCACGAGTGTGTGGAATTCTGGTATAAGCCAGAGGCGATTCTTCAACCCGGCATGCCGATGATTGATCTGTTGCGTCACATCGCGAAAAAGGGCGGGCTTGGTGATGGCGATGCGGCTACGTTGGCGCAAACCGAGCTTGATCGTGTTCGCCAGGCCGGACCGGAGTCTGAAGATGACTTTAGAATGCTCGGTGGCCGACTTATTCATGTTCAGCGGAACGCATTGGCGGGCGGGGGGCATGCCTCTACCTACACAGATATTACTGATCGCCAGCGAGCCGTGGATGAATTGAAAGAGCAACTGGAGAACTTCCAGCAGGCGGAACGCATGGGCAATGTGGGGCATTGGTTGTGGGACAAAGTTGATGATCGACTTATTTCATGCTCCGAGGAATACGCCCGAATTTTTGGAATAACGGTCAAAGATTGTATTGAAGCGACAGACTCCTTTAAGCTCGACGTAGGTTGGGTTCACCCGGAAGACCAAGACCGCTATGCCAACACGGTCATGGGCGAGCCGGGCTTCGATATTGAATACAGAATTGTCACCTGTGACGGTGATATCTGCCACGTGCGGGGATTTGGCGAGCCGGTATTTGATGACAATGGTGTGGTGATTTGTACCCGTGGAACCTTGCAGGATATCTCCAGATACAGGATTGCCGAAGATGCGTTGGCTGTCAGTGAAGCCCACTATCAGGAAATTTTTGACGAGGCACCCGCCACCCTGTGTGTAGAGGACTGGTCACCAATTAAGCAGATGGTTGACCAACTTGCTGACGATGGCGTAACGGATTTTGCCGCATACATCGCCGCGCATCGGGATTGGGCTGTGGATGCATACAATGCTGCGACAGTACTGCAGACCAGTAAGGCCAGCCTGAAGCTCTATGGTGCTGCGAATACCATTGAATACAAGGAGATCACCCAAGGTGATTCGATATTACCTGAGGAAATAGATGCCTTCATTGAAGTCCTGCTTGGTTTAATCAAGGGAATCTGGACGTTCGATCTGGAGATGATGGATAAGAATGTGGCGGGTAGTAAATTCTTGGCCCGTACACGCGGCATTATTCCGCCGTCATACAGGCATGACTGGTCGCGGTTGATCTATTCCATGGAGGATATTACCGAGAAGAATGCATCCAAGCAGGCGCTGCGAATGGCAAAAGAGGAAGCCGAAGCGGCCAATCGTGCCAAATCAGAATTTCTCGCGCATATGAGCCACGAGTTACGGACGCCGCTAAATGCGATCACAGGTTTTGTCCAGATGATGATGAATGAAACCTTTGGTCCGCTTGGTGGTCCAAAATACCGGGAGTACGCGGGTGATATTTATGACTCCGGTTTGCATCTTCTCTCGTTGATCAACGATATTCTTGATCTGTCCAAGGTCGAGGCTGGTGAGATCGATGTTTCCCAAACGGAATTTCCGCTACGTCGCACAATCACCGAATGCATCACGCTGGTCAGCGCACAAGATATGAACCAGATGGGCCGAATCCATGTGGAACCTTCGGACAATGATATTAATCTATATGCTGATATTCGAATTTTCAGGCAGGTTCTTCTGAACCTGTTATCCAACGCCAGCAAGTTTACGCCCGCTGATGGAAAAATTGTGATCAGCTATAATAAAAATGCCGATGATAGTGTGGCCATCCGGATCGCAGACACAGGTGTCGGTATTGCGCTTGATGATATGGCAAAGGTGCTCGAGCCGTTTGGCCAGGCCCGACAGAGTATTTCAACCACGCACGAGGGTACGGGACTTGGACTACCGCTAAGTCATAAACTTATGCGGTTGCACGGCGGTTCGTTGGCGCTGGAAAGTGAGATTGGTGTTGGCACAACGGTAACGATTGTGTTTCCGTCTCAGGATTAAGGCATCACACACATCATTCGATTAACCTGTAGGAGAGGCTGTTATGGGCAATATGATTTCGTTTTCGAGACCGGGTGGTGGCTCATCGACCGGTTACCTGGCCACAGCTGAAAACCCAAAAGGGTCCATGGTGGTTTTGCAGGAATGGTGGGGGCTGAACGATCAAATCAAGGGTGTTGCTGATCGAGTTGCGGCGGCTGGCTATACAGCGTTATCACCCGATTTATATGCGGGCCGGGTAACCCAGGACCCGGACGAGGCCAACCATATGATGACGGGGCTGGATTGGGCTGGTGCCGCCAACGAAGACGTGCGTGGCGCACTGCAATTTCTCAAACAGGATGGCGGTAAGGCCGGTGTCATGGGCTATTGCATGGGTGGCGCGTTGACGGTGATCGCCGGTGTGCATGTACCGGAATGCGATGTGGCGGTGTGTTATTACGGCATTCCGCCGCTAGAGGTCGCTGACCCATCGGCCATGAAGGTACCGTTTCAGGGGCATTTTGCCACGCAGGATGATTGGTGTACGCCGGAAGCCGTCGCTGCGTTGGAAGTTGCGCTGAAGCCCTCAGGCGTTGTGCAAGAGGTCTATAGTTATGAAGGCGAACATGCGTTCTTTAACGAAGTGTCGCCTGCCTACAACGCAGATGCGGCGGCCCTGTCATGGGACCGTACACTGGCATTCCTGGCTGAGCACTTATAGGCTGACTAGTCTTTACGTGTGGCCCACAGATCGAACTCGTCGGCCTCGATAATCGTGGCCTTGACGATATCGCCGGGCTCAACATCGAAATCACCGTCCAAAAAGACGGACCCATCTACGTCGGGCGCATCACCTTTGGTGCGCCCGATGGCACCTTCGGAATCCAGCTCATCAATAATCACGTCCATGGTCTGACCTACTTTGGTGGCCAGCCTGCTTTCGCTAATTTGCCGTTGCAGTTCCATGACCTGTTCCCAGCGATCGGATTTCTCGTCTTCGTCCACCACGCCTGGTAATTCATTGGCGATCGCACCATCAACGGCTTCATATTTAAAGCAACCCACGCGGTCGATCTGGGCTTCATCCAGCCAATCCAGCAGCAATTCGAAATCTTCTTCGGTCTCACCGGGGAAGCCTACGATGAAGGTTGACCGGATAGTCAGGTCCGGACAGTCCCGTCGCCATGCGGCTAGCCGGTCCAGTGTTTTCTCACCGTGCGCTGGTCTGCGCATCGCTTTCAAAACGTCAGGGCTGGCGTGCTGAAACGGGATATCCAGATAAGGCAGGACCTTGCCTTCGGCCATCAACGGGATCACCTTGTCCACGCTGGGATAGGGATACACGTAATGCAACCGGATCCAGGCACCAAGCGAGCTCATGGCATCGACCATATCCACCATGCGGGCGGCAACCATTTGGTCATGCCATTTGCTTTCCGCATACTTGATATCCTGACCATAGGCGCTGGTATCCTGTGAGATGATCAGGAGTTCTTCAACACCCGCCCGTACAAGGCGTTCGGCCTCATACAGCACATCATTAGACTGTCGGCTGACCAGATCGCCCCGAATGTCGGGGATGATGCAGAACGTACACTTGTTGTGACAGCCTTCGGATATCTTGAGGTACGCATAATGCCGGGGGGTCAGGTGCAGGCCCTCTTCGGGGACCAAATCCATAAACGGATCATGCAGGGGTGGCACCACGTCATGTACGGCCTCAATCACGGCTTCGTATTGTTGCGGGCCGGATACGGCTAGCACCGCTGGATGTACATCGAGGATGGCGCTTTCGTCGCCGCCCATACAGCCGGTGACGATGACTTTGCCGTTTTCTTTGATTGCTTCACCAATGGCCTCAAGGCTTTCGGCCTTGGCCGAGTCCAGAAAACCACAGGTATTGACCACAACCACGTCGGATTCTTCGTAAGTTCCGACCAGGTCATAACCTTCCGAGCGTAATTTGGTGATGATCCGTTCAGAATCCACCAGCGCCTTGGGGCAACCAAGGCTGATAATGCCCACGCGCGGGGCGATATGTTGATCAGTGTTTTTTGTCATGCCTTCTAGTACCTACTATCTACTGTACCAGCAAACGCTATTTGAGCAGACGATTATAGGTTTCGTTTGCACATTCGTACGGTCGTGTGCTCGATTAGGCGAAACCGAAGGAGAGTCCCCATGGCTGACACAGAACCCATGAAAACACATACCCAGGTCGTCGTTATCGGCGGCGGTGTAACCGGGTGCAGTATCCTGTACCACTTAGCCTCAATGGGATGGACTGACTGCGTTCTGTTAGAGCGCCGAGAACTCACGTCCGGGTCCAGTTGGCATGCGGCGGGCAACCTGTTCGTTCTGACTGCGCCCAACAACGTATCGGTTCTGCAAAAGTACACCTTTGAGCTATATGACAAGCTGACGGAAGAAAGCGGTCAGGATTGTGGCTTCATTGCCGCCGGTGGCCTCAGCGTGGCCCGTACCGAAGATCAGTATACGTCCATGAAAATGGCCCGCAGTCGAGGCAAGCGTTTAGGCATCGAAGCCGAATTTATCTCATTCGACGAAGCCAAAAAACATGCACCCTTGCTGAACACCGATCCCCTGCATGCGGTGATGTATGAGCCCATGAAGGGGCAGGTTGATCCAGCCAGCGCCACGCAGGCCTATGCCAAGGCCGCGCGCAATATGGGGGCCAAAGTTTACCGTCATACCGAAGTCATGGAGACCAACCCACTGCCACAAGGCGGGTGGGAAGTGGTCACCCAGAACGGCACCATCGAGTGTGAGGTTCTGGTCAACGCCGCTGGTCTGTGGGGCCGTGAAGTTGCTGCCATGGCGGGTATACAGCTGCCGCTGATGCCGGTGGAACACCATTATCTGGTGACGGAAAGCATTCCTGAAATCGAAGCCATGGATAAACGCTTCCCCAATATATCGGATGCGGAATCGGGTTTGTATTTCAGGCAGGAAGGCCAGGGCCTGTTGCTGGGCGCGTACGAAAGTAAATGCGTCCATTGGGCCGTGGACGGCACCCCGCTGGATTTCGATCACGAATTGCTGGAAGACGATCTTTCCCGTATGGAATGGAACTTCGAGCGCGGCTGTGAGATTTTCCCTGTGCTGGAAACATCGGGTATTAAGACCGTGATCAACGGCCCTATGATTTTCTCACCTGATCTGGGCCCCTTGCTCGGACCCTACCCCGGCATGAAAGATTACTTCTGCGCCAACGGTGTGATGACCGGGTTTAATCAGGGCGGCGGCATTGGCCGCGAATTGGCACACTGGATCATTGATGGTGAACCCAGTTTGGATATCTTTGGCTGGGATGTGGCCCGCTTCGGCGATCACGTGGGGGCGGCTTATGCTCGCGAACGGACCCGGTATTTCTATGAGAATCGCTCATCACGGATTTATCCGGAACAGCATTTCCCGGCTGGTCGCCCGGTGCGAACCTTCCCCGTCTATGACAAACAATTGGCGGCGGGCGGTGTATTCGGTGAGAGCTTTGGTTGGGAATCACCATTGTGGTACGCCCGCGAGCAGGACGAACAGCACGATATTTACGGCTATAAGCGCGGTAACTGGCATGACGCGGTGGGCGAAGAATGTCGCGCCGTGCGTGATGGGGCCGGATTATTCGAGGTTTCCACCTTCGCCAAGTATCTGGTTATGGGTGAGGATGCCGAAGACTGGCTGAACTATCTGTTAGCAAACAGAGTCCCCACAGAAATCGGACGCTCGCGCCTGTCGCCTATGCTCAGCCCCGCGGGCCGGATTATCGGTGACTTCACCGTCACTAAACTGGACGAAACCGGCTTTATGTTACTGGGCGCCGGTGGCATGCAGCGCTATCACATGCGCCATTTCGAGACCATGCTGGACGAAAGTGACTTCGTCAGCAAAGACGTGGAGATGGAAAACCTGTCCTTGAACTGGGCCGGGTTAATGTTGGCCGGACCGAATGCCCGCACGATCCTCGCCAAGGTTGCCGAAGAAGATGTAAGCGGCAATGCATTTCCATTCCTCAGCGCCCAATCCATGAAGATTGGTAACGTGCCCGATTCCATTGCCTTCCGCGTGTCGTTCACGGGCGAGTTGGGATACGAGATATACTGTCCCATGGAATATCAGCGCACGCTGTTTGAGACGCTGATGACGGCTGGTGCTGACCTTGGGCTGAGGCTGGCCGGTGGTCGGGCGCTCATGTCGCTCAGGCTGGAGAAATCATTCCCTACATGGGGCACGGATTTGTCGCCGGACTACACGCCGTTTGAATGCGGTATGGAACGCTGGTTGAAGCTGGACAAAGGCGACTTTATTGGTCGTGATGCGGCGCTTGCTGCAAAAGAAGCCGGGCCGTCTGTTCAGCGTGTGACGCTGGTGGTGGACGCCGATAATTATGATTGCGTTGGCGGCGAAGCCGTCTTCGTGGATGGAAAATTTATCGGCTATGTATCATCGGGCGGCTATGGTCACACGGTTGGTGAGAGCCTTGCACTGGCTTATATCGATCCAACTGCCTTTAGCGAAGGATCAGCCTGTACGGTGGAGATTCTGGGCGATGAACGCCCGGCTATGATGACCATGATCCCGCGCGTGGACCCGGACGGCTCACGCATGCGTAGCTAGCCTGCTGTATTCATTTCCACCAAAGATAGACCACCGGTCGGATCGATCTTGCTGCCCTAAATTTGGTCATGCATAGATTTTAAAATCGGTGGCCTTTGCCACAGGTTGAACGGTGCGCCCCCGTTTTGACAATTCCACCAAGCCATATTTGCTCATGGTTTTTAGTGTTCGTGACAAGTTACTTTGATTGCGTCCGGTCAAGTGGGCGAGCTCACCGATAGAGTTTGGTTTTGACCGTTCCATTTCTTTTAACAAGGCTCGATTATCCTCACTCAAGACCTCAGAAAGTGACTTTATTGACGTGAACCAAATTTTCGGATCGCCGGGTTTTGGCTTTAAATCACCCTTGGCAATCGCCAGCACTCGCTTACGGATTCCTTCTTGCGACATGATTCCGATACTTACTCGTTTCATTGTCCAGCGGCCTCTTTAATTACGTTGTCAACGTCAGCGAAAAAATCTGACATTAATTGATAAGCGTCCTGGAACTTGTAAGTGACGCCTTTATCTATCGAACTCCGGTGTTTGTGATCATATGTAAATTTCACACCAGCATACTTGAACTTCCTAGGCGGCGGCGGGGCATGTGCATTGCCATGTGGAATGTTTTCGTCAGGCTCCACACGATGCGCTACTATTTTTACCCAGAAGCCACCAGCTTGCTCAATGATACTACCATCCAAATCAAGCAGTGTGCTGATGCTTTTGTCATCATACATATATTTAATATATCATCTGATGATATGTTTTGTCTACAAATTCCGACAAGATCGCCACATCGCATATATATATGCATGCGATCAAATAGTACTAAATCTGATCGCCCACATACGGGTTGGTGGCGCGTTCATGGCCGAATGTAGACGTGGGGCCGTGACCGGGAACAAACGTCACATCATTACCCAACGGCCACAGACGGGTACGGATGGCATTGAGCAGGTCTTCATGATTGCCGCGCGGGAAATCCGTGCGACCGATGGAGCCTTGAAACAAAACATCGCCCACAAAGGCCACATCGGCCTCGGGTTCATGAAACACCACATGACCCGGCGTGTGACCGGGGCAGTGATAAACGTCCAGCGTCAGATTACCCACCGTGACCTGATCTTCATTGACCAACCAACGTTCGGGTACAAAGGCGCGCGATTCCGGAAAGCCTGAATCGGCGCAATCCTGCGGCAGGCGATCAATCCAGTAGGTGTCGTCGATATGCGGCCCTTCGATGGGCACGCCCAGGCGATCTTTCAGGTCAGCCGTGCCGCCCGCGTGGTCCAGGTGGCCGTGGGTAATGAAAATTTTCTCAATGGTGACGCCATTGTTCTCGGCTTCGCCCATGATGGTATCCAGATCACCACCGGGATCAACCACGGCCCCCTTCATGGTCTCATCACACCACAGAACAGAGCAGTTCTGCTGGTATGGCGTCACGGGGATGATGGTGGCTTTTAGTGCCATGGGGATGTCCTCAAGTGAAGTTATAGCGTTGTCATATCATGGCAATTATCAGGCTACCACCGATCGTTTCCGGGACGCATATCACTGACATCCAACTTGATATCAAAACGCTCACGGATTGCCGCATCCAGTTCCGGCGCGATGTGACCGGGATAGTGTTCGGCCAGCGTCTCACGCACATAATCGCGGGCCCGTTCTTCCATGTTCTGCGCGCCATCTTCTTCCCACGCTTGCGGGGTGGCGCGGTCGGCCACGGATGGGTAGCGGTACTCACTTTCCATCAGTTCCAACGTCTGGCCGTGGCCCAGATAATGCCCCGGCCCATTCACGTTCACGTCCGCAATAACGTCCAGCGACAGGGTTTCATCAGTAACTTCGATACCACGAATAGCGCGCATCACATTGCCCAGCATGTCATCATCCACAACGAAGCTTTCCAGCGTACAGCCCAGCAAACTGGCATGCATACCAGCCGACTCGTGGACCATGTTGGCTCCGGCCATACCGGCCATAAGTGTCGTGTAAGCTTTCTCAAACCCGGCTTGCGCATCCGGAACTTTGGAATCCGCCATACCCGCAGGCACGCTGGTGGGCAGGTCATAGAACGTGCCCATTTGGGCAACGCCCGCCGATAACAGGGCCTGTTCCGCGCTGCCACCACTCATGGACCCGGTGCGCAGATCGGCCACAAACGGCCATGGTGCAAATGTCACGGGATGCCCCGGTGAAATTGCATGCACATAAACTAATCCAGCCAGGGCCTCGGCCACGACCTGAACAATGGTGCCAGCCAATGCGGCAGGTGCGGTGGCACCGGCCTGTGGCGCTGACGCAATCATCAGCGGCATGCCGGCGCGAATGTAAGCTTCCTTGATCAAGCAGCGATCTTCGGCGTAGCGTAATGGCGGCACACCGTCGCCCTGCACCGCGTGACAGATGGGGGCTTTCTTAAAGCGGCCTTCACCACCCAGCGCCATATCAAACATGGCCACCACACGTTCCACATTCTCCACACTACCTACCGTGATGCCCCATGGCTTGGTGGTGCCGGTCATCAGGGCATAAGCTGTGTTGATATCCAGATCGTCCAGGCTCGTCATATCTCGCGCGATGAGCGGGCGGTAACACCAGTGAATATTGGGTAAGGTGTCGATCAGGCGAACGACATCGTACAGATCACATAATGTGGGGTCGCGGTAGGTCTTGGACTGAAAGTCTCGAATACCAACCGCCCCGCCAGCGGTGCCATAGTGCACCTGTTTGGACGAAATTTCGATGGACCGATTTTCATCCAGACCATGCAGGGTCCACGATTTGCAGGTGCTGGCCAGCGTGTCTTCCACCATGGACCCTGGGATCAGGATACGACCTGCATCGCTTAGACTGGCACCTTGATCCAGCATGGCCTGACCGCCGGGTGGCATATTGCCAATCACGCCCATTCCCACGGTTTCCAGCGTGTGCAGGGCCGCTTCATGGATGCGGTTCACATCATGATCGGTCAGGGCGCGGTACTGACCACCCACAAATCCGGTGGTTACCACATCATGGGTTGCTGTTTCGGCATCCCGGTGGGCCAGACGGGCGTTGCGACCACCGCTGCGTCTTGTGGCCATGGATCAGATCTTCCGTGCGGCCATTTCGGCTTCATAAATGGCCTCTTCAGCAGACCGGGGACTGAGACAATCACCGACCAGGTGAACATCTGCGTCACACCCCATGAGTTCATGCTCCAGCGTGGTAACAGGTGCGTGCCCTTGCGCCACCACCAGCGTATCCACGCCTTCACAGATAATAGGCTCGCCACTGGTGGAATGCTGGAAATACACGGTGTCGCCATCGGCCCCGTACAACCTCGCGTAGGGAATAACCTCAACACCCACTTTGTGCAGTTCCCCCGTCCAATGCCAAGCCAGATATTTTTGCAGGTTTTGTGCGGCATGCATCCCGTCCACGCACAGCCGTACGTGTGATCCTTCCAGCGCCAGCTTCTGTGCCACGCCCACACCGACCCAGTCACAACGCCAGTCGGCAACGACCACTTCGGCACTCGGATTGACCTCACCCTTCAAGACCTGCCATACGTCAACCGCATGCACGTCTTCGGCAATATCGATATCCGGCTTAAAGGGTACGGCCCCGGTGGCAACAATCACGGTGTCTGGTTTTTCCTGATCGATCAGGGCGCGATTGATGGGTGAGTTCAATTTCACCTCAACCCCGGCCAAGTCCATTTCGCGCTTCAGGTTGTCCACCAGAACGCCGAATTCGGCCCGGCCCGGCAAGCTTTGTGCCAGAAGAACCTGTCCGCCCAGTTTGTTTGATGCCTCATGCAGAACCACGCGATGTCCACGTTCGGCGGCGACCGCTGCGGCTTTCATGCCAGCGGGGCCACCACCGGCCACGATGACGGTTTTCTTATCGGTGGCTTGTGATGTTACTTCAAGGCTGAGTTCACGGCCGGATTGTGGATTCTGAATGCACGATATGGGCACGCCCATATGATAGTGACCGATACAGGCTTGATTACAGCCGATACAGGCGCGGATATCGTCGAGCCGTCCCTCGCGGGCCTTGTTGGGCATTTCAGGATCGGAAATCATGGCCCGGGTCATGCCGCACATGTGGGCCTGACCGTCTGCCAGAACCTGCTCGGCGAGCTGTGGTTGGTTGATACGCCCCGCCACAAAGACGGATTTATCCACCACCGCATTGATGGCGCCGGCTTTGGGTGCCGTATAGGCATGTTCAATGGCCATGGGCGGCACCACATGGATGGAGCCGCCAAGTCCCATCATGGAACCTACGGTTACATTGATAAAATCAAGGCCGTCTTCGTCATTCAGGCGGCGACAGATATCCAGCCAGCCATCGGCATCAAGGCCATCGGGCTCGATTTCTTCGGCTGAGATGCGCATGCCGACGACCTTGTCTTCGCCCACAACCTTACGGGTGGCGGCGATCAGTTCGCCCACAAATCGGAAGCGGTTTTCAGGCGACCCGCCGTATTCGTCTTCACGGTGATTGGTCAGCGGGTTCAGGAACTGGGCCATGAGCATGCCGTGGCTTGCGGTTAACTCAACCCCGTCCAGTCCGGCCTCCATCATGCGGCCAGCGGCGGCGGCAAAGGCGTTAATGATGGTGTGTATGTATTCCACCGACATAACGCGCGGCATGCAATGAAAACGGTGATCCGGTACGGCGGATGGCGCATGAGAAACAAGGTTCATGCCATTGTGCATACGACTGATACGGCCACCGTGATTGATTTGTCCGAAGACCTTGGTGCCATGTTTGTGCACAGCGTCGGCGGCTTTTTTGTATCCGGGGATACAGGCGTCGGTGCTTGAATCAATAAAGTAACTTTCAGATACGTCATCCGCATAGGGCCGGGATGATTCCATGATAATCAGTCCGGCACCGCCACGGGCACGAGCCTCGTGATAAGCCGCCATTTCGTCGGTGGGCGAGCCGTTCTTGGCCAAAATGGTTTGGTGCGCGGTCGAGAAAATTCGATTACGGATTTCGTGACCGCGAATTTCATGTGGCGTGAAAAGATGCTTGAAGCTCATAGCTCTATATCCATCAGTTTGGTGGTTGCTGTGATTGAGCACTTAACGCGCGAGTTTGGCAACGTCTCAATTGTGACAGATGATTCCAGCAGGTTGTTGCGTTCCTCGCCAAATTAAATTCCCAAGCTGGGGTGCACATAGTCTTCGTAGATGCCATCTGGCTTGTCAGGGAGTTTGGCTTGAGGCACGGCATAGAAGCGCGGTGCTTCCCGGTCCTCCAGACCACCCTCGAAGGGCAGGCGCATAATCAGGCCAGCACGATTGCGTTCAGCTTCTCGCATGGCTTTTTGCAACTCTTCGGCCAGGTTCAGGCGCCACGGCAAAACATAGTAACGTGGCTCCACCACATCGGGCAGGCGCAGCCAGAGATATATCCCCCGGCCTTCCCTGAGGGCAGCACCAAGCACTTCGGCCTCATCGACGACGGCGCTACTGAATTCGAGGGCTGCGGGCTTGGGTCGGCTCAACAGATCGCTAAAGGCGCCATAGCCAACAGCAGCAACCAGCGCCAGCAGGGCTACACTTCCCACACGGAGCGTTACGTTACGGTGCGACCACACAGCAATCAGGGTCAGAGCAGCGGTGAGCACCACAAAAATGATGTAGAAGGCGGGTAATCCTGACATCGGTTCAGTCATTATTTGCTCCCGTAAACGCGCAGTGGCTTGTACAAACTGTTGACGCTACCCGCTTGAACAACGCCTTTCTCATCAAGCGTGAAACGAAACACGGTGATCTCCTGCCCGACGTAATCAAGGCGTGCCGTGGTGCCGAGAATAGGCACCACCATGGGGCCGTCCTTACCGTCCAGTTTGACGCTGATAATGCAGCGAACCTCCATGGGCGGTGGTTTACCGTGGTCACCCCGGTAGGCGTGGATATTGACAATATACTCACCGGGAATGATGCCACGTGTGTAGGCGACCTCGTGGTTGATCATGGTTGGATCCATGTACTGGCCCAGATCGTCGCGCAGCAGGTTAAAGAATACCGCACCCTTGTTCGAATACCCGACGGGTAAATCGTTAGGTGCCTGAATCCAGAGATCCACATCCGCGTTGAGTTCACTCGCCCAGGTTATTTCAACGATAACGTTGCCGGGCGGCGGTATGGTTGCTTCAGCCTGTTTGCCACGCGGATTGATGTAGGGCAACAGCAGCACGATGACCGCAAGGAAGCCCATCAGGGCGAGGCTGAGCACATCGCGAAACAGCACGCCTCCCGCTTCGTCGTGATTGTCAAAGGGATCAAGCATGGTCCGTTATCGCCATCGTGCCTGATAAATGATCAGGCGTCTCGGCGCGTTCGATGATGGCGTTAGCCAGATTTACCGTGCCCGTGGCCAACAGTTGGTAGTTGACCAAGAGCCAGACGTGAAGGACAGAGCCCACCAGAGTTGTGTAGAGCGCCACTGCCATGCCTTTGATCAATGTGGAGACCATGGGGCCGATGGCACCCACGTCGGCCACCGCATTGGCATCAACGCCTGAGAGCGCAATGATGAAGCCAATAACTGTACCGATTAGACCGAGGGTGATGAGGACATTGCCAATGGTGCGAACCACAGCAATTCGGGCATACAATCGAGACCGTAGGCAGTCGGCGATAGCACTTCGGGCTTCAGGCCGCGCTTGTTCAGCAAGATCACGGTACCACATGGCTCGCGATGGTGTTGTCGAGTCCGGATTTGTTGCAGCATTGAGTTCACGACTACACCGAAATATCCGGTGGGCGCTAATCAGCCAGCCCACGGTGAAAACAAGGGCGATACCCGACGTGATGCGCGTGACATCAGACCCAATAACGAGACTGATCCAGCCCTCAAACCAAGCCAGGATGAGTAATGCCAACGCAGCCACGTTAAATGCAGCAAAGCGTAGAACGAGTAGATAGGAACGCATAACCGTTCTCCTCAATAATCTCCCTTGATGGCCCAGCTGTTAGCGGGCGCTACACAGCTTGCCTGTTCGACATTGCTCAGGCAAGGGCCATGGAAACCACCATTTGTCCTCGACAGGATCACTGGATATATAGCACAACGGTCATGGAGAAAATTTACATTTGACCAGCACAATGATAACAGTAATCATAATCAGGCAGTGAGTATTAGACCTGATGACACTGCTTCAGCGAACAAAACGGGGCTTTAGGGAGATTTTTAGTGAGTGCCATAACGAACAGCAGGACTGCGCTGCCCATCACAATACGAGGCGTCACCAAGACATATGGGGATGTTTATGCCCTTGATGATGTGGATCTCGACGTCAGCAGTGGTGAATTCATTACCCTGTTGGGGCCGTCAGGATCAGGTAAAACCACCTTGCTGATGGTGCTTTCCGGGTTCAACCGGCCTGATTGCGGCAGCGTTATGTTCGGTGATAAAGAGGTTATCCGTATGTCACCGCACGTGCGCGACGTGGGCATGGTGTTCCAGAATTATGCCCTGTTCCCCCATATGGACGTTAACAACAACGTCGCATTCCCACTGAAGTTGCGTAAGGTAGGCAAAGCCGAGATCGCCGATCGGGTCAAGAAAGCTCTTGATCTGGTGAAGCTTGATGGACTGGGTGAGCGCCGCATTAGCCAACTTTCAGGTGGCCAGCGCCAGCGCGTTGCCCTCGCCCGTGCAATCGTCTTCGAGCCGCAAATTCTGCTTATGGATGAGCCTCTGTCGGCGCTCGACAAAAACTTACGCGAGCATATGCAGATCGAGTTGCGCCGCCTGCATGAAATGCTTGGCATGACCACGGTTTACGTCACCCATGACCAGCGTGAGGCGTTAACTATGTCGGATCGGGTCGTCGTGGTAAATCATGGCAAGCTCATACAAATCGATGAGCCCAAGCAACTCTATGAACGTCCCCTCAGTAAATTCGTCGCCTCATTTATCGGTGAGTCCACATTTCTGCCGGTAACCGTCGACAATGACCAGGCGATGCTCAACGGTCGGTCAATCAAACTCGCCGAAGCACCAGCCAGCAAGGATGGCGATCAGTTATTGCTGCTGCGCCCCGAGAAGCTGGAAATTTTACCCGGTGACGGCCAGGGCGGCGATTTCAACCGCTTCAAAGGCAAGGTCAAGGACCTGGTCTATCAGGGCGAAAGTTTTCTGCTCTACGTTGACTTGGATGACGGACCGGAAATCAGCCTGCGCAGTTCGACGAGGCGAGAGATTCTCGATGCGGTACCGGACAAGGGTGGTGAAGTCACCATCGGTCTGCACCCGGAAGATACCATCGTCGTTAGTGAGGATGGCTCATGACCGCAGTCACCCAAGAGACCATGAGCAAAGAGCTTAATGCAGACGGCCTGGCTTCGGACGAGACGCGCGAGCGATGGATGGTATTGGGCCTTTGTGGACCGGCACTGTTTCTCATTGGCATCGTCATGGTTGTACCAGTGGCCTGGTTGTTCTGGCTCTCCGCGGTCGGTGCCGATGGCACCTTGTCAATGGAGAACTACGAACGGCTATGGCAAAGCAAATCTTACGCCCGAATTTTCTTAACTACATTTCAGGTCGCGTTTGTCACGACCGGCATCTGCATGCTGATTGGCTACCCCCTGACCTATATGATGGCGCAGTTGCCAAGGCGTGCTGCAAATATTGCCATGATATGCGTATTGCTGCCCTTCTGGACGTCTCTGTTGGTCCGGACCTATGCCTGGCTGGTGCTGTTGCAGCGCAAGGGGCTGGTCAACACCTGGTTGATCGACGCCGGTATTATCGATACGCCGCTTAGGCTGGTTCACAATTTTACCGGTAATATTATTGGTATGTCGCAGATTATGTTGCCATTCCTGATATTGCCGCTGTACGCCTCCATGCGGGCTATCGACCAGGACTTTGTGAAAGCCGCCGCGAATTTGGGGGCCGGTCCTTTCAACGCGTTTTGGCGGGTATTCCTGCCCCTTTCGTTGCCCGGGCTGTTCGCCGGCATGTTGCTGGTCTTTGTGCTTTCGCTGGGCTTCTTCGTAACACCAGTGGTGTTGGGTGGTGGCCGAATTATCATGGTTGCCATGCGGATTGAGAAGAGTATCTCGCTCTATTCGAACTGGGGCGCGGCGAGTGCTTTGGCGGTGGTCCTGTTGATTATGACCCTGGCCTGTCTTGCTGTGGCCGCCAAGCTGCTCAAGCTCGACAAGAGTCAAAGTAGTAGTGGAGGGACTGAGGGATGAGTTGGTTTAGTGCACCCGCTTCGGAGACCCAGATCACGCATGGTGCGCGACTCTGGCTTTATATCATTTCCGGTCTGGTCATGTTTTTTCTGGTCGTGCCATCGTTAATTGTCATGCCGATGTCGTTTTCCGGGTCCACCTATCTGGAATTCCCACCTGAGGTATGGTCGACGCGCTGGTATGGTGCCTACTTCGAGTCGAAAGCCTGGATGAATGCCACGAAAACCTCGCTCACCGTGGCGGTGCTGACCATGTTGCTGGCCACACCCATGGGAACATTGGCGGCGTATGGTCTGCACGTGTCACGTTTCCGTTTTTCCATGTACATTTATGTGGTCCTGTCCCTACCGCTCATGGTGCCCGTCATTATGATCGCGATTGGTGTGTTTTTCCTCTATGCCAAGCTCGGCATGATCAACAGCATCAGCGGCCTGGTCCTGGCGCACAGTATGCTAGCGGTGCCACTGGTCGTCGTTTTGATTGCCTCCGGCCTTAAATCCTACGATATGAATCAGGAGATGGTAGCGCGCAGCCTCGGCGCTTCGCGGGCCCGCGCCTTTCTGACCATCACATTGCCGCAGATCAGGTTCTCTGTGATTACCGGCGCTTTGCTTGCCTTCCTCACGTCTCTTGACGAGGTGATTGTGGCCCTGTTCGTTTCCGGTGGCGAGAACGCAACAATTACCCGGCGCATGTTTAATGCTCTGCGTGACCAGATCGATCCGACAATCGCCTCGATCTCGACCTTGCTGATCGCCGTATCCATGCTCCTGCTGATCACGGCTCAGGTATTCGGTAAGGAGCGTGATTAACAAGGCCGTAGCGTAGACGCCGGTTCAGGAACCTGAATTGCCAATCTGAATTATCAGGCAATTATGACAAAATAAAACGCCGGCCGGGAGTTATCCCGGCCGGCGTCTTTTATTACACCAGTATAGTGGTGTTTATTCGGTCATCATTTCGTCAAACATTTCCTCGGCACGAGCACCGTTGATCCGCCACCATTCAGCGTCGTTAACGAACTGAATCTTGGCATTCGCGGGGCTAGACGGCAGCGATGCCGCAACCTCAGGTGTGATAACGCCAATTTCGAAGGCTTCCATATTGGTCGGGCCGTAGGCGATATACTTGGTGAGGTTTGCCTGATAGATGGGCTTGGTCATTTCACCGATTAACTTCATGGCCATGTCCTTGTTAGGCGCGCCTTTAGGCACGTAATAACAATCAAAGGCAATCTGGCCCTGGTTAAAGTTAAGAGCGGCATTAGCGCCATCATCGATGGCACCGGAGAAACGACCGTTCCAGCCGGTGCTCATATCCACTTCACCATCTTTCATGAGTTGGGCATGATGCGCACCTGATGACCACCAAACGGCTACATGGGGTACGATTTCCCGCATTTTATCAAGCGCGCGTTCAATGCCACCATCTGAGCTGAGCACGTCGTATACCTTATCCATTGGTACGCCGTCTGCAATCAGGGCAAATTCAAGGTTGCCAGCCGGACGTGCCCGCATGGAACGTGCACCTGGGAACTTATCAACATCCCAGAAGTCGGCCCATGTTTTTGGCCCATTGTTACCATAGGTGTCGGTGTTGTAGGCCATCATCGTGGAATAGGTCAGCATGCCGACGCAGTAGTCATTGCGCAGATTTTCCGGAACGTGAGTCACATCGATGACGCTGTAATCGATGGGCTCAACATTGCCATCGGCACCGCCACGCATGGCTTCACCCGCACCACCCTGGACGATATCCCAGGTCACCGCACCGGCTTCGACCTGAACTTTAATATCGGCGTAGCCGTTGGACAGCGTATCCTCGACGTAATCGATGCCCAGTGCTTCGGTAGCCGGGCCCCAATGCGCTTTGCGATTGGCTTCCTGCATTTTGCCGCCCCACGAGACGAGTGTCAGTGTTTCGGCTTGTACCGGCACCGCCGATATGCCGACAACGAGTGCAGCAGCAACAACTGCAGCACCTATGTGTGTTAGCTTAACCATGATCGAAATCCTCCTCGGTTTACTCTTCTTGTTCATTATCAGTAACTCATTTGAGTCCACTCTTTTAGTGAGCGCGTAAAACTGTAGCAGTTCGATTGAGAGTTTCAAGTGTGGCGTTCCAAATACGCATGCCCATTATTCATTGGGTGGGTAGTTGGAGCCCGCTATAGGAAATACCATGGGTGATAATTGTTCCGCCGTGCGCCCGTCCCAGTCGAGCTCAGGCGTATGTGATAGTGATCTTTTTTGCGCCTCTTCAAGCGCTTCGCTGGCAGCTTCATAGTCAATTGTCAGGACTTTGCCGTCTTCCACCACCAGGCGGCCATCCACATAAACATCGCGGACAGCCCGCTCGCAAGCTACGTATAACAGGCTCCTGATCGGCTCTCGCATGGGCCGCATGGAAGGGTGTTTCAGATCGATCGATACCAGATCGGCCTTACAGCCTGAGGCAAGTCTGCCGATATCGTCGCGGTGCAAGGCCCTGGCACCACCGATTGTCGCTACATTGAACACATCACTGGTATCCAAATCGGCGACAGTCTCGCCGATGACCCGTGCATACATCATGGCAGCGCGCATTTCCTCGAGAAAATTGTGCGGGTACGTATCCGTGCCGAGACAGACGTTGACGCCCTTTCGAATGTAGGAGCCCAGGGTACGAAGCGTGATGCCGCGCCGGGCAAAAACAGTGGGGCAGTGCGCGACGTTCACGCCTTTTTCGGCCAATGTGTCCAGGTCAGTACGGCTGCTCCAATGTAGCCATGGATGATGGTCAAGGAAGATAGCGTGCCCGATAATGGAACGATCACCCAGAACACCGAGCGAGTCCAAAAACTGCACCGCCGTTTTACCGTGGCGTTGTTGTAGCTCCTGAAACTCCGTAACGCTCTGGGCGGCGTGGATTTGCCAGGGCAAATTTTCCTGTTCTGCATAATCGAATGAATCACGAAGGATTTCAGGGGTGCATGTGTCGATCTGGGCTGGGTACACCATGCCGCTCAATCGCCCGCTCGGATGATTTTCGGCTCGCTCGATAACCTTTGTGGCGTTGTCGAATGCCTTGACCCCGGCATCCTCGTTCCACTCATACTGCAAACTGTGACCGTCGGGTGTGTACCAGCGTGCGCTACGGAAGCCGGGTGCTATGACACCGCGAATGCCACTATCCGCGACGATGTCCAACCATCCGTCATAGGGTGCGGAGAGATCAGTAAACGTGGTGCACCCGCTCATGAGCAGTTCGGCGATTGCCACCTTGACCGACGCCCTGCCGCCTTCGGCGTCATTGCGGAAAGTGCCCAGAAATTCGTAGAGCGAGCTGTGATGAAATCCCGGGCTGTGGGTTTCATCTGTGATGCCTTTTCTCAGTGCCTCGTCGGCTGGGTGAGCGTGAAGATTTACAAGGCCCGGGATGATCAAACGATCTCTGCCGTCAATCTCTGTATCGGCGGCACCATCATATGAGGCCCCAACGTGGACAATTTCCGTGTCGGTAAAAGCCACATCAATATCCCGATAATAGGCGTGGGCGCCCCGAGCCTCATCCCAGCCTACAACCCAGTCAGCATTTCGAATTACGGTGGTATTGTTCATTCTCGCTCCTCGCGCCCGCGCTTGAGGCAGTGGGGGAAGCCCAGGCCGATATTTAGCAACAACTCAATCTCTGACACCTAATGGAGAGGCTGGGCTGTAGACAGTAATAAAGCTTTCACAGACGACTGGATTGTCTTCATGCCACGGAACACCCCAACGTTCACACTGTCCCATGAAATATCTCCTGTGTCCAAAACTCCAGTTCTCATGGCTTGGGAGCAACCCTCTTTCTGGCCCCTCGGAAGCGGCGAATTCAGGCCCAACCTGATTGAAGGGTACAATGTTGATGCCAATGATTTTGACCACGCAGACCGGGGTGCCATCCAGTCTGACAACGATCCAGTAATCCCCAACCCGGCGCATTGGAACGTCATCCAGTTCAAACTGTATTTCCTGGTGGCAGGTTCCCCGTTTCAGGTTCTTTGCCGCCAACTCTCCAATGGCATTGATCCTTTTAACAACGGCCTCATCCGCTTCGTCACATTCTGCAAATGGGAGGGCGTAGTGGCGCGACTCCTCATCAATATTGATTGCCGTGCAGGCATCTTTCCAAAAGGCGGTAATTTCAGGGCTGTCATGAAAGATCATCAAATTTTCTCCACTTAACAATTGGTTTGTTGCGCAAGTTCTTTAGCGATGCTTGCAGATCAGTTGGCCAGCACGCCACCATCAACCATGATGATAGAGCCGACCATATAGCTGGCCCCGTCGGACGCCGTAAACCAGACAACCTCGGCTATTTCTTCAGGTTTTCCGAGCCGTTTCAAAATGGTCTGAGACGATGTCCGGGCATCATTGTCTTCAGGGATCTCTCCCAGGGTGGGAATGATCAGCTCTGTATCGATGGGTCCGGGGCAAACAGCATTGATACGAATGCCGTTTTTCGCTTCTTCAGCCGCGAGTGCCCGTGTAAACTGGACAACGGCTCCTTTGGAGGCGCAGTAGAGGGCACAGCCATTTGCCGATTTGAACGCCAATTCAGAGGCAATATTGACAATCACCCCTGAACCGTGTTTCCGCATGCCGGGCAATGCCTGTCTGCAACAGAGGTAGACACTTTTTACATTGGTATCAAAGATCGTATACCAATCATCCTCTACGGTTTCTGTTAATGAAAGTGGCCAACGTCCCATGGTTCCGGCATTGTTGACGAGGATATCGGTAGCGCCGTGTTCTTCTTCAATTCTCTCAAACAACGCTGTTACCGCATCATCAATCCGCAAATCACAAACGTACGATATTGCCTCACCGCCTTCTGCGATAATTTTCTCAACAGTCTCGGTCGGTTCGTTAATATCGACGGCAATGATCAAATGCCCATCCCGAGAGGCTCGCAATGCAATTGCTTGCCCGATTCCTGATGCTGCACCTGTTACGATCACATTTTTCTTCACGGAAGCCTCCTTCACCCCAAGTATGGGATGTTAATGGAAATATCCGTTGAGTAACGACATATCTGTAATGCAGCTGGTTTCAGCTCGATAGCGGGCATATTTGTGGAGCGTTAATCACCTCTGCTGATAGCCAGTAACGGAAGTTTTGGGGGACCGGAAATCCGGTCTGTTTTACACCTCTACGCCAATAAATTTAAGTGAATGTGATAAGGGTCACAGCTCGGTTACTTTATGGATTTTAGGATACAGACTTGTTTGGATGTCTGATGCCGGGTCAGATATTAATGAAGGGCGACCCAACATGAAGAAATTAATGGTTTGTATCGTCGCCGCATTGTTTGCCGGCAGCCTCGCTGCCTGTTCGCCAGAAGTAGGTTCTGATGAATGGTGTGGCGATTTAAAAGAAAAGCCGAAAGGCGAATGGACCGCCAATGAAGCCGGTGACTTTGCGAAACACTGCGTCTTGTAGCGTGAGCTCACCTCGATAGACATCAAGGCTTTTGCTCTGGATGCCTTCGGGCGGGAACCGGCCACGGTATCAAAAGCGGGCTAGGTAGCATAGAGCAATATGGCCTCAGGTTGCCCTTGAAAGTGCATATGATAGTGGTCATATGTGATTCATGAGCCTTCACTAAGGCAGCGGTGTACCACCATTATGAGAAATAGATAATCTTGAATAAAGATCCTTAGATCACAACTGGATAAACGAAGTGGCCCAAGAAACCATCCAGCAAAGCTCGGAGTATGGCCATCTTTTGCAATTAGCAAAGGAACGTTCCAGTGAGAGTAGAAACGAACTCGGTACTATAATCCAGGATTTACTCGAAGATCAAAGTTCTAGCGTGAGTGACCGTGAAAAGAACTTGATGTTCAAGATTCTCGAGTCCTTGGTCAAAGAGCTTGAAGCCTCTGTTCGAAGCGATGTGGCGAAGCTCCTGGCCCATCGGGGTGATGTTCCCCAGTCGATAATTACTCATCTCGCTAATGATGAATTTTCAGTTGCATCACCTATTTTGACCCACAGCGAGCTGCTACGTGAAGTCGACCTGATCCAGATTATCAAGGATCGAACTGTGGAATACCAGTTAGCCATTACCCTCCGACGCGAGATCAGTGAGGGGGTTTCCGAGGCCTTGGTGGCCACCGGTCATGAGGATGTCATTGTCAGTTTGCTTGAAAATCGGGATGCTCAACTTTCTGAATCCACAATGGAATATCTGGTTGAAGAATCCAAGCGCGTCGATACATTTCAAGAGCCACTGGTCCGTAGGCATGACCTACCAAACAATTTGGCGGGGAAATTATATGGCTGGGTTTCCGCAGCCTTGCGTGAAGAAATTGTCTCAAAATATGATCTACCGCAGGAAATCATCGACGACCTTCGCACAAAATTAACTGCTGCAAATTCTCGAGACGTTAAGGAAGAGTCAGAAACGTTACCGCAGGCTACGCTGGACCTAGTCGAACAGTTGAAAGCCAAGGATATGGTCAATGTCGATGTTCTGTTGGCCGCTCTTGAACAAGGTGAAGTTTCTCTGGTTCTGGGTGTGTTTGTTGAAATGACTGGACTTAAAGTCAGGTTCGCCAAGGACATCATTTTTGATGGCAATGGCGAGGAAATTGCCGTTGCTTGCAGAGCCATTAATCTTACTGAATTGCAGTTTCTAACATTGTTCAAGAAAACCCGTAAGCGAATTGCGTCTAATCGAACGGATATGACATCAGATCACATCAACAAAATTTTAGCATTCTTTCGAACCATGACACCTGAGGCCGCTCAAAATGCCATGAAAAACTGGAGAACTCTTTAGGTCACGTGAATATGAAGCCAAGGAACCCAACACAATGACGGACAGCCAAAGGAGACTCAGTCGCAGAAGTTGGCCATCTGTCATTGGGACAGATACGCAGCGAGCCGCACGGGGGCTATCGCGACTTGAAGATATCACTCGACTTATTTCTGAGTGGGTGTGGGAATCAGACCCACATGGTACGATCACTTTTACCTCAGGCAGAATTACAGAAAAACTTGGAATCCTTCCTGTACAAGTTGTCGGAAAACCATTTTCGAAACTTGGCATCTTTCTAAGTGACTCAGGCGAGAAGCTTGAAATTGATTGGAGCAAGCCTTTTCGCGACAAACTCTTCCAGGCGCAAGATAAATCAGGCGCTGAAAAACTGTTTTTGATCAGCGGCATTCCATTTTATGATCCAGAAACAGGGATATTTGAAGGTGCTTCAGGAATTGCCGAAGATATAACTGAAAGGATCAATTCGGAAAACGAACTAATCCAGGCCCAAAACAAACTAGAAGACCGGGTAGTAGAGCGTACGCATGCGCTGGAAATAGCGAAGAACGAAGCACAGTTTGCTAATCAAGCGAAATCCGATTTTCTGTCAACCATAAGCCATGAGCTGCGGACGCCGCTTAATGCGATTATCGGTTTCTCAGATTTAATTAAATATCAGATTCATGGTCCTGTCAGCCCGCCTAAATATCAGAGTTATGTTGACGATATCAATGAGAGCGGCAGCCACCTCCTCACGCTGATCAACGGAATCCTGGATATGTCAAAGATCGAGGCCGGTGAGTACACGGTCTTTGTTGAAGATTTTGCACCTTCGGAAGTTATTGCAGAAGTGCTCTCGATGTTGGAGGGGCAGGCAAACGAAAACCAACTATCCCTGAGTACTGAATTCCCCCAGGTAGCCCTGATGGTTAAGGCAGACCGGACCATGACGAAGCAAATTTTGATCAATCTTGTGACTAATGCCATTAAGTTTACGCTCGAAGGGGGGAATGTGGTGGTTAGGATGTCGCTGGTCGGAGAAAATGTCGTTGTTAATGTCACCGATAGCGGTATTGGCATGTCACCAGAAGAACTTGAACGTGCGCTTGAGCCCTTTGTGCAGATAGAGCGAGAAAAGGGCCGCTTTCATGAGGGGACAGGCTTAGGGCTTTCTTTATGCAACCACTTTGCCGAACTCCAAGGCGGCAGGTTTTCGCTGCAGAGCGAACCGGGCAAAGGCACGACAGCGACCTTTACTCTTCCGTCGCGTGATCCAGATGCTGTGGAAACAGTCGACGCCCCTTCATGGTTACCGTCAATGAGTATTGGTATCAAGAAGTGGGACTCGGATCATATAGCCCTACTTGATCTTATTGTAACGCTTCAAGATTCTGAGGAAGGAAATGATCCACCGGAGGCGAGAAAGATTATCTTGGAGACACTCATTCGATATGTAGATATCCATCTAGCCTCAGAAGAGTTTGTTATGAAGCGGTTGGATTATCCGAAATACGATGCACACAAATCACGGCATGATGAATTCCGCGCGTGGATGAAGAAGTTACAGGCCACGCCTCTCGATTCACCGGATGATTGGCAGAGAACGATAGTGGCTGATGCGCTTTTGGAATGGTGGTACAATCACATCTTAAAAGATGACATGGGTTACAAGACATTCTTCGATCCGAGGCGAGCGGATATCTCCGATCTTTTAGCGGATTATAAAGGCATCCAGCCGCCCCATCCACAGTGAGCATACTGAGTTGTTGGCGGCGTAGAGTAGTCGTTAGGATGTCTGCTTTGGGTCATGAACGGAAGTTTCCCGGAACCGGGAGCGTAGTCTGCTTTGCAGGCCTAAGCGGAGGTTCCGATGGCGGAGAATCATCAGGTTAAAACGCTAGTGGACCGCCAAGGTCAAGATATCAGCACCCGAAAGCAACGTGTGCAAATATCATATGCCATCGCTCATGAACGCAGCATATTGTTAAACCGTCTGTATTGCTGATAACCTCGCAGATCATCGGATGATCCAGGGACTAGCCTTTGCCATGAGCACGTCAGACACACCTCAATCTCTCGCGGTGGTGGATGTGGAGAAGGCCCGTGCGATCGGCATTGAGGCTGACGATTTTTTACGCGAAATGTTCAACGGGTTTCGCCATCATTATGCCGATGCGGCTGTCAGCATCCGAGCGCATCTGGATAACGGCGAACACAAGGATGCCAAAATGTTAGCCCATTCTATTGTGGGTATTGCGGGCACGCTGGGCGCTGAACAGGTTTGCGCTGCCGCAAGGGCGCTGGACCGTTCGTTGACAGGTGATGTGGATGTGGATGGGGCCGAACGCGCCCTTGACGATTTCGGCGCATCGCTCAGTCGTCTGATTGCGTACATCGACGAACATTACCCTACCCATACGGTGGTATAGACCGATCGCGCATATCGGGGAATGCTAGGGGAAGTTTTATTTTAGGGAGACGAGCCATGAGCGCGCGCAATTTTAACTACGACACCAAGGATATCTGGCAGAAGGATATCGACCATCACATCCACCCATGGACAGATTTTTCCACGTTCAAGGAAACCGGATCACTGGTGGTGGCGGAATCGGAAGGAAACTACATCTACGATTCTGATGGTAACAAGTTTCTGGATGGCATTGGTGGCCTGTGGTGCGTGAACATTGGTTACGGGCGCGATGAAATGGCCCAGGCCATGGCCGATCAGGCCCGCCGCATGACCTATTATTCATCATTCGGACACCACACGACGGTTCCGGCTGCCGAACTGGCGGCGAAACTGGCGGAATTGGCACCGGGCAACCTGAACCACGTCATGTTTGGGACCGGCGGTTCCATGGCCAATGATACGGCTGTTCGTATGATCCATTTCTATTTCAATCAGCTTGGCAAGAAGACCAAAAAGAAGATTATCACGCGGACGGACGGCTATCACGGCAGTACCTATCTTGCCATGACCCTCACCGGCATCGATTTCGATCACATCGGGTTTGATCTGGCACCGGACCTGGTTCACCGGGTCTCGAACCCCAACCCATACCGTCGCCCGGACGGCATGTCTGTGGACGATTTTCTGGAATTCCTGATCCAGGAACTGGAAGACAAGATTCTGGAACTGGGCCCTGACAATGTGGCGGCCTTCTTTGCGGAACCCGTCATGGGTGCCGGTGGCGTTATCGTGCCGCCGGAAGGTTATCATCAGCGTGCGCTGGACGTGTGTCACAAGTACGGCATGCTCTATGTGGCCGACGAAGTGGTGACCGCATTTGGCCGCCTTGGCCATTTCTTTGCGTCAGAATCAGTGTTCGGCATGGTGCCTGATATCATCACATCTGCCAAAGGCCTGACCTCTGCCTATGCGCCGTTGTCAGCCACCATCATTTCAGACGAAATCTATGACGTGATCAGTAAACCCCAGTGCGAGGGTGGCATGTTCACCCACGGCTTCACCTATTCCGGACATCCGGTCTGTTGTGCCGCTGCGCTCAAGAATATCGAAATCATCGAGCGGGAAAATATTTGCGGCCATATTCTTGACGTAGGCCCTTATCTGGAAGAGCAACTGAACACTTTGCGTGACTTGCCTATCGTGGGTGACGTTCGTGGCAAGTGCTTCATGATGTGCGTAGAAAACGTGGCAGACAAGGAAACCAAAGAACTGCTCCCGCCCGAGGCCGCGGTGGGGAATCGTATTGCGGATGCCTGCGAAAAGCGGGGCGTTATTGTCCGCCCCATCGCGCATCTGAACGTGTTGTCACCACCATTGACCCTGACCCGTGATCAAATCGATTTCATGGTTAAGACGTTGCGCGACGGCATTATCGAGGTCCAGGAAGGCTTAAAAAAAGACGGCTATTGGAATGGATAAGCTGGCCGGTTAGAGCATTTTATCGGCGGGCGAGGGGCGCGCCATTTTCGGCACAGATTGCAACCAGCCCACAACGGCATTCACCACTTTCGCTAAACCCACAATCGGGCAGGTGTGTCAGGTATTTTGAGAGAATATCAACAGCCTGACTCAGGTATCTGGTTCGGTTCTCCAGCGTGCGCCGGACAACAGATTCAAGGTAGCCAGCTTCACACGGTTTCGGCAGAAAATCAGACGCCCCGGACCGGAAGCTGGCGATAGCAACCTGCTGTGACGCATCCGATGTAAGCATGACAATAGGCATGAATAGATTATTGCTGCGCAACATGTTCAGCGCCATGATCCCATCAAGACCAGGAAGGTGGTAATCCAGCAGGACCATATCTGGCGCGGATTTCTGAATGCATTCCACAATACCATTAGCGGACGTCCTGCAGTCAACGACGTAACCAGCACTTTCAAGCACCGCTGAGATAAAGTTAGTAATATCCGTGTCGTCATCAACGACGAGTATTTTATCGCCCATAGTTTCTTCTGCTTTGCATCATAATCCCCCTCAAATGATATCGCGCACATATCTATATTAGGATCGCGCGATGAACTTTCAACAGCAAATCGCACAAAATATTGGCGCCGCAGTTACCCGTTTTCCGTACGGAAGTTAAATAACCGTCAGTGTCTTATCAAAGGGCGTCAGGTATTCAAAGCCGTCATCGGTGACCACTATGCTGTCACCGATGCGGGTGCCGTACTGGCCCTGTACCGTGATGCCACCATCAACAGCGAATGACATACCCTGTTGCAGAACGGTTCTGTCGCCTACTTTCAATTCCGGACTTTCAAGAAATGAATAGCCGATGGCACGACCTGTCCGGTATCCCGGTGCATGGCCCGCGTCGCGATATACTGCGTCAGCACAGGCGTGGACTTCTTCAGCGACCGCACCCGGGCGAATGGCATCCAACGCAGCTTTTTGGGCGGCAAGGGTGATTTCGTGGTTACGGGCCTGCTCGTCGGTGACTGATCCGATGAAGTAGTTGCGATCAAAGCCCAGCTTGTAATGCTTGAAGTTAACCATGCCACAGAAGCAAAAATAGACCGGATCACCCTTTTGCAATTTACGCACGTTGGAACGGCGGTGCACCATACAGGTGTCGTGGCCCGATTGCAGAACTTGCAGATTGTGAATCGTGGGTGAGTAAAAACGGTCTTTGTCGGGGTCCATAAACTCAGCGGCCTTGCGGGTGCCACCGGCAATAACGGCCAATGCCAGTTCGTACTCCGGCACACCTTCGCCGAGCGCATCGCGGCCACCTTCCAACATGGCGATGGCAACCTGCCCGGCCTGGCGCATGATGGCGATTTCATTTTCGTCCTTGATCACGCGGATTTCACCCACCATGCGGGCGATGTCTGTGATTTTGGCGGTTGGTACATTGGCGCCGATATAACCGGCGATGATGGCAGGCATTTTTGCCGCCTCGATACCGATCGTCATTTTGCCTGTGCCCAGTGTTGGCCGCATGGCATCACCCCAGGGTGCGCCATCGCCATCTTCCCACGGGATCACGCTGTCGATCCAGGTCATCGCCCGGCACATGTCTGATTCCATGAGTGGCGTGATAATAGAGGGCGCGTCACCTGCTGGCACAACCATGATGGTCGGGCGTCCGAACTCCAGCCCCAGATAGTTCCAGTAGCCACCGAAATAGGCGATGGAATCACCATCGGTCAGAACGGCAGCTGAAATACCCGCGTCGCGCAGGTGTTCCTGCAATACGGCTGTGCGTTGCTCACAAGTCTTGCTCATGTATTCAAATCCCTGAGTTTCTACCAATTAATGACATAGGGCTCTATCACGCCCGCTTCAAACCATTTCACGAACGCAGGCCAAGTATGTATGGCCTCCACATAATCAGCACAAACAGAATCCAAGTCCACGCCGTAGGTACGGAAACGCGACGCTATCGGCGCGAACATGGCGTCAGCAATGGTAAAATCACCAAATAGGAAAGGGCCATCGCCTGTGCCGCTGTGAGCAGCCCGGCACTCATTCCAGATTTCGCTGATGCGCATTATATCTGCATCCACGCCCGGTCCGGGTATGTGGTCGGGTGCGGAATGGCGCATATCCATAGACATATCACCACGCAAGGCTACAAAACCGGAATGCATCTCAGCCGAAATAGCGCGGGCCAGAGCCCGTTCGTTGGTATCCGTCGGCCACAGGCATGCCTCCGGGAACTGCTCGGCCAGATACTCACAAATAGCCAGGGAATCCCACACTGTCAGATCGCCATGTTTCAGGATCGGCACTTTGGCTGCGGGGCTATGAGCCAGCAGTTTGGTAACACTGCCAGCCTCATAAAGTGGGATAACTTCTTCGTCAAAGGCAACGCCCGTTTGCTTGAGCGCCAGCCAGCTTCGCAAAGACCACGACGAGTAGTTCTTGTTGCCCAAAATGATCGTGAAATCGTTCATGGTTGTAAGGCTTTCACATTGGTTGAATTAGCGGCATTCTGGATGGAGAATTTCACACTGTCTACTACATGTTTCTGGGAGATTGATCGTGCCGAAAAAATATTTTGCCTCATCAACAGAGGGTGCCGTAAACCTTGTTGCATTGGCGCCCGAAGATATGGCGGCGTGGAAGCGGACGCTTGATGCCGCTGGGCGGGCGTGGGTGAAATCATGCGAATTTTCAGGTGCCAGCGGCACACAGTGTTTGATGTCCAGTGCCAAAGGTAAGCTGGCCATGGTCGCGGTGGGGGCTGGTGCCGGGTCGATCTGGGATTGGGCCACCGTGGCGAAATCATTACCTGTGGGACGGTACCGCCTTCAGATTGGATCAGGCCGGGGAACAGACAGTGCGGAACCTGACGCCGAACAGGCCACCACTGCCGCATTGGGATGGGCATTGGCCGGGTATTCGTTCACGCACTTCAAACAATCATCCAGCTCTGAGCTGGCCCAACTGGTGTGGCCGAAAAAGGCCGACAAGACTTATGTGCTGGCCACATCCGGTGCCACGTATCTGGTGCGTGATCTAATCAACACACCGGCCAACCATATGGGTCCCGGTGAACTGGCCGACGTCGCCGCCAAGTTGGCTAAAACGCACAAGGCCAAATTCAAAGTGATTGTGGGTGATCGATTGCTGCGCGCCAATTATCCGGCGATCCATGCGGTGGGCCGCGCCAGTGACAGCGCGCCGCGCCTCATTGATATAATCTGGGGCAAGGCCAAACACCCCATGATCACCCTGGTCGGCAAGGGTGTGTGTTTTGATTCAGGCGGCCTTGATATCAAATCGGCGGCCGGTATGAAGATCATGAAAAAAGACATGGGTGGCGCTGCGCAGGTTCTGGGTCTGGCTTCCATGATTATGGCGCTTAAATTGCCGGTCCGCCTGCGCGTGCTGATACCCGCAGTGGAAAACAGTATTGCCGGTAATGCCATGCGTCCAGGCGACGTGGTGGCCACACGTAAGGGACTGACCATTGAAATCAGCAACACGGATGCGGAAGGCCGCGTTGTGTTGGCTGATGCACTGGCCGAAGCCACATCTGAAACCCCCGAAATGATCCTGGATTTTGCTACCCTCACAGGCGCCGCACGGGTGGCGCTGGGTACCGAGCTACCAGCATTGTTTTGTAATGATAACAAAATGGCAGACGGGCTATTGGCGCATAGCCACAAGGCCAGTGATCCCCTGTGGCGGATGCCGCTCTGGCAGGGTTACGCACCACAAGTGGCGGCCAAGGTGGGCGATTTGAACAACGCACCGGACGGTGGTTATGGCGGCGCTATCACGGCCGCGCTGTTGCTGGAACGGTTTGTTGAGCGCGAAAAAGGTCAACAGAAAAAAGGCCTACAAAAATGGGCCCATATTGACCTGATGGCCTGGAATTTGTCATCCCGACCCGGTCGCCCGGAAGGTGGCGAGGCCATGGGGATTAGAGCGGTGTACAGTTATCTGGCGGAACGTTTCGGAAAGTAATTGAAAGCAATGCTTGCTTCTTCGATATGAATTGAATTATGTTCGTTGTCGAAACGTAATGAAGAGGAGCCTATGGGCATGGATATTTCGGAACTTCAGGCACTGGACATGTGGCGTCGAGCCATTGTCAAGAGCGTTCGTATTGAAGCTCCCGATCTCAGTGCGCGACAAATGGCCATGTTGCTGACGGTTTATTTGACACCGCCACCACATACCGTGCGCGGGCTCTCCGCCGAACTGAACGTATCCAAACCGGCGGTAACGCGGGCCATCGATCGATTAACCGAACTTGGTATGGTTCGCCGCAAACCGGACGAAACCGATCGTCGCAGCGTGCTGATCCAGCGCACCGTCAAAGGCTCGGTTTTCTTGCGTGAATTTGGCGAAATTGTTGTTAAAGCGGCCCGCAACGAGGACGACAATGATTCCAGCGGCCTGCCTGGTCGCTACTAAGGCTGGTCGGTACTAAGTTCTTAGCCTTGAATGATGCGCTTATGGTTCCGCGTCCGGAACCTGTCCAGATAGGTGGGAACCACGGCTTCAACTGTATGGGCCTGAACCCCCAGATCACTGAGGCCCGGCAGATTACCTGACAGCACATTGTCGTTATGCATCAGCGCAACCTGGTCACGTGTTAACCAGGGCTTGGGCAGCTTTTCAATAAAGAAGCCCACCAGTTCGGCGACGGTAAAGCACACCGGCATCAAAATACGGCTGCGACCGGTAACCGACAGGATAATTTCCATCAGTGATTTGAAACTGTATTGGGCCGGGCCACCAAGCTCGTATGTCTGACCGGCGGTGCTGCCATCTTCCAGTGCATTGACCATGGCTTCGGCCACGTCGCCCACATAAACGGGTTGGAAAGCAGGGCCACCCTTGCCGAAGAAGTCGATGCTAATACCGTGCTCACCACCCAGCTCAATTTTTGGCATAATAGGGGCGCCAATCACCGGTAAGGTCACGGAGAATCGTGTCAGGCTGGCAAAGATATTGAAAAAGCGGTCTTCCGGCCCAAACACGACACTGGGACGCATAATGGTCGCCGATGGACAGGCGTCGGATACGGCAGTCTCGCCCATAGCCTTGGTCTGGGCGTAACGAGACTCAGACTCCAATGAAGCACCAAGGGCGGACATATGGATAAGCCGTTTGATGCCGAGCGCCGCGACCACAGTGGCCACATTTTTGGCCCCGTCTACGTGCACCCGGTCGAACGTCTGCTTGCTCCACGGCGACAAAATACCGACCAGATTGATAACCGCATATGATCCCTCAACCGCGGCCCGAACGGACGCCAGGTTTTTGACATCGGCTGGCCATGCGACCACCTGCCCGGCATCACCCATGGGTTTCAGATGCGCGGCGGCTTCCACGTCACGAACGGCGGCCCTGACGGCATAGCCTTTGGCGGCCAGTCGTCTGACCAGATGCCGTCCAATAAAACCGGAACCACCAAATACGGTAATAATTTTCCGAGCCATAGATGCTATCCTTTGTTCGCACGTGTTCGCATACGGTTACTGAAATGCATTATCGGCGTAACAGGCGGTGAGGTAAACCTGCTTTATGCACTTCCTGTACACTAGATGGTTGACAACATCGGTGTTGGGAAATAGGTACTAGGCCGTCGCTCAACAGCGACTGGTTCCTACGCTTAATGCCCAGGTGGCGGAATTGGTAGACGCGCTGGCTTCAGGTGCCAGTGGCCGCAAGGTCGTGGAAGTTCGAGTCTTCTCCTGGGCACCAATCTTACAAACCAAACCCAGTCTTGCAGACTGCCCCCCACTTGTTGGGGCGGTTTGGCGATTGGTGCATTTGTGATATTTACTACTCATGTCATCATCTGCACTGGTACTGAAACGCAAGTGAGCGTAAAACAGTGCTGAGCAATGATTTAGAGGTCACGTCAGATGAACGCGAAAAAACCCGCTAGCGAAATATTCTACCATCAGGGCGATCTGCCCGCCGATGTAAGCTTCGGCAACATGGTTGCCGTGGATACAGAAACCCAGGGGCTTAATTTGCAGCGGGATCGCTTGTGTGTGGTCCAGCTTTCAGCCGGTGACGGCACCGCGCATCTGGTTCACTTCCCCGAACGCAATTATGACGCGCCAAACCTGAAGCGGGTTTTGGCTGATACCGGTACCGTGAAGCTGTTTCACTATGCGCGGTTCGATGTGGCTGTGTTACGGCGAGATCTGAACATCATGTGCACGCCGGTTTTCTGTACCAAGATTGCGTCCAAACTGGTTCGCACTTATACGGATCGTCACGGCTTGAAAGAGTTATGCCGGGAATTACTTGGGATTGAGATTTCCAAGGAACAACAATCATCAGACTGGGCCGCGCCAACGCTCAGTCAGGCACAGCAGGAATATGCCGCGTCCGATGTTTTGTACCTGCATGCCTTGCATGATAATCTGGATGCCCATTTGGTGCGCGAGAACCGCCGCGAATTGGCGGCCGCCTGCTACGCTTTTCTGCCTGTTCGGGCTGAGCTTGATCTGGCGGGCTGGCCAGAGGAAGACATCTTCCACCACTAGCTTCACTCCCGGCATTGAATTTGGCCCGTTTCGGGCGTATCTAATGGCTACTAAATGTTAAATTTTACCCGCTAGGGTAGGATGAACGCTGTCACACCCAAATTGTACAGGACGCCATGAGCCTATCATCGAGCCAATCAAAGAATTCTGAGCACAAAGGCAGCCACGATATCGACTCGGGTCGTCGGGTGCTGGCCAATTACGCGTCCGCCCTTTTGGCGCTGGCGAACACGCTGGATGATTCATTTTCTGCGGCCCTCGATATTTTCGATAACGTTAAGGGCCGCGTGGTTGTTACCGGCATGGGCAAGGCTGGCCATGTGGGTGCCAAGATTACGGCGACCCTGGCATCAACCGGCACGCCCGCCATGTTTGTCCACCCGGCCGAGGCCAGCCACGGCGACCTGGGTATGATCACCAAAGACGACGCCCTGTTTATTTTATCCAATTCGGGGGAAACGTCAGAATTGGTGGATATTCTGAGCTATGCCGTCCGGTACGGTATTCCCACCGTGGCGTTGACCGGGCGTTTGGATAGTACGCTGGCACGTGCTGCCACGGTGACACTGACCTATCCGGTTCACGATGAAGCCTGCCCCATGGGGCTGGCGCCGACCACATCAACCACCATGATGGTGGGGTTGGGTGATGCTGTTGCTGTATCGTTACTGGAACGCAAAGGCTTTTCGCCGGACGATTTCCATAAATTTCATCCCGGCGGCCAGCTCGGCAAGCAATTGTTGAAGATCAGCGATCTCATGCATAAGGGCGACGCGCTGCCGTTGGTGACAGCCGACACCCCGCTGGGTGAGATGATTGTGATCATGACGGAAAAGAGCTTCGGTTGCGCCGGTATCGTTGACAGCGACGGCAGACTAAGCGGTATTTTCACTGATGGCGATTTGCGCCGGGCGTTTCTTAAGCCTGATTTGACGACACCGGCTGGCGAGTTGATGACAGCTGATCCCAAGCATGTTTCAGCCGACAGTATGGCCAGTGAAGCCATTCTCATCATGAATGAAAGCAACATCACCACCTTGTTTGTGACGGAAGATAGTCGCCCCATCGGTATCTTGCATTTGCATGATTGCCTTCGCGCCGGTATCGCCTGAGCCACGAAACAGAAGATATTGTGATGATCAGCCAGGCAGACACTCCGTCAAACCCGCCAAATCTGCATCAGCGATCAGATGACCAGCGCTCTGCGGGCCACGGGTTGCCCAATATCGGTGCCGCGCGGACGTTGAATCCGTTGTATAGCCATCTGGTCCGGTTTTTTAAATACCTGCTGCCATTTTTCGCCTTTGTTCTGGTGGTCGCCGTTATCGCCTGGCCATACTTACAAAAAGACAGCATTCAAATGTCCATCGGTTTTGCCACGGGTATTTTGGGCGAGTCTGAAGACCCCACAATGGTCAATCCGCGCTATACCGGTGTGGACAAGGACAACCAACCCTTCGCTGTGACGGCCGATCTCGCCCACAATCTGGTTATGGATACAGACCATGTGGAACTCCAAATGCCCAAGGCGGATATCGGGCTGAAGGACGGAAGCTGGATGGCGGTGACTGCAGAAACCGGTGTCTTTGACCGCTCGGCCAAGTCCCTTGATCTGGCCGGGTCGGTCAATCTGTTTCACGATCTGGGTTACGAGTTGAATACCGATGTGCTGCATATCAATATTCAGGCCCGTACCGCGGAAAGTGCTGTTACGGTGCGCGGCCAGGGTCCAATTGGTGATCTACTGTCGGAAGGTGTTCGTCTTAATAATGAAACGCGCGTCATTGTGTTTACGGGCAAAGCCCGTCTGATCCTTTATCCTGATGTCATGGGGGGCGCGCAATAATGGCTATAATGTTGAAGCGGTTACCGATATTTGTCTTTGCTCTTGCCGGGGCACTGATGTGCCTCAGCCCCGCTGCCGAAGCACAGAGTCTCGATATCACCAGCGCTGGCGATGGCGGGCCAATCGAGATACTGGCCGATGATGGTATTGAATGGCATCAGGAGGAAAAGGTTTTCGTGGCGCGTGGTAACGCGCGCGCTATCCGTGAAACGGTAACCGTGGATTCCGATGTGTTGCGCGCCTATTACCGCGAAACTGATGGCGGCACCGAAATCTGGCGTATGGACGCGAACGGCTCTGTTGAAATCCGCTCTCCAACCGAGACCATTTACGGCGACGAAGCCATTTACGATGTGATCAATGGCGTCCTCGTGGTCAAAGGCGAAGATATCCGGTTCGTGGCCGGTGATGATCTGATCACCGCTGAGCAGCAATTGGAGTATTGGGAAACCAAACAGATGGCCGTGGCCCGTGGTGATGCCATGATCAAGCGGCCGGACAGAACTGTCTACGGTGATGTGCTGGCGGCCCATTTCAGTCGCGACGCCAGCGGTACCACCAGCGTGAACCGCGTTGATGCATACGACAATGTGAAAATCGTGACCATCAGCGATACGGCCACATCAGACCGGGGTGTCTATAATGTGGTAACGGGCGTGGCCACGTTGACCGGTAATGTGAATATTATGCGCGGTAAGAATACGCTAAGCGGATGTAAGGCGGTTGTTGATCTGAACACCGGCATCAGCAAACTATTCGCCTGCGAAAATGGTACCGATACGCGGGTTCAGGGCACGTTTCAGAAAGAGTCAGAAACAACAGAAGACCCTGAATAATAGCGAATAATCGAGAATAATCAGAGCGTTACGATCATGAGTTGGCTAATTGGCTAAAATTTGGCATAATTGTTGCGTTAGAGTAGTACACTGTAAAATAATGATACTATCGGGCGCTTGTCATCATAAGCGAACGGGTGGAAAAGCTAGGGCATGAACGAAAACAACAACACAGGCGCCGAACCTGAACAGGCTGCACAACCGCAGCTGGTTCCCCATGCGGGTGAGCCCGGGTTGTTTGCTCACGATCTGGGTAAGCGGTTCAAGAAACGCCCCGTGGTTCGCGGTGTATCTCTTTCCGTGCGTCGGGGTGAGGTGGTCGGCTTGCTGGGTCCCAACGGGGCGGGCAAGACGACCTGTTTTTATATGATCACCGGTTTGATTCAGCCCGATCATGGCTCAATCATTATGGATGGTCAGGATATCAGCGCGTTGCCCATGTACCGCCGGGCTCGTTTGGGTATCGGATACCTGCCACAGGAAGCATCCATCTTTCGCGGACTGTCCGTCGAAAACAACATTCGCGCCGTGTTGGAAATTACAGAACCTCAGCGCGAACGTCGAGAAGCCGTGCTGGATGCCTTGCTGGCCGAGTTTTCCATTACCCATTTGCGGCGTACACCGTCGCTGGCGCTGTCGGGCGGTGAGCGCCGCCGGGTGGAGATTGCCCGTGCACTGGCCTCGAACCCGCACTTTGTTCTTCTGGATGAGCCGTTTGCCGGTATCGATCCCATCGCGGTGGGCGATATCCGTGAACTTGTCGCACACCTGAAGGATCGTGGCATTGGCGTTTTGATCACCGACCACAATGTGCGCGAGACGCTGGATGTGATCGACCGGGCCTATATCCTTCACGACGGAATGACTTTGATGGAGGGCGCGCCACGAGACATCGTTGGCAACGAGGATGTGAGGCGCGTGTATCTTGGTGATCGCTTCAGCTTGTAAGCATCCCGTATTAGATTGGTCGATTTGGGGAGCCAGACCATGGCGTTGACCCCTCGACTGGATTTACGGCAGTCCCAATCCCTTGTGATGACACCGCAATTGCAGCAGGCGATCAAGCTGCTGCAAATGTCGAACATGGAACTCTCAGAATATGTTGATACCGAGCTTGAGCAAAACCCGTTGCTGGAGCGCGATGAGGGTGACCAGCGCGATGATGCCATAACAACACAAGATGAGCCCGGTTCGGACCAGCTTGAAGGTGTCGATGTGGCGTTGGATGAGCAGGTCGCACCCGAGGTGGACAACCTGACGCCTGTGGATTTTGACTCACAGCCGGGTGACGTGGAAATCCAGACTGACGCTGCGTATGACGTGGACTACGACAATCACTATAACAACACCAGCGACCCGGAATCGGTCGAGGCCCCGGCTGCCAGCATGGAAATGGGAACCATCGGTGGTGCCACGGGCGGCGGCGGGTACGATGGCGATCTGCCTGGTCTGGAAGAAACCCTGTCGGATCAACCCACCTTGCGCGAGCACCTGCTTGATCAGCTCAACATGGATATGTTTGATCCGGTTGACCGGGCGATTGGGCAGAATTTAATCGGTATGCTGGATGAAGCGGGGTACCTGATTGCTGATTTGGATGCGCTGGCCGGCACGTTGGGTTGTCCGCTTGACCGTATTCACCACACATTGACCCGGCTTCAACAATTTGATCCCGTCGGGATCTTCGCTCGCGATCTGGGCGAGTGTCTGGCATTACAGTTGCGCGATGTGGACCGTTTCGATCCGGCCATGGAGCAACTGGTGGATAATCTGGACTTGGTGGCGAAACGGGAATTTACGGCACTGTGCAAAATATGCGAAGTGGATATGGAAGGTGTGGTCGACATGGTCGACGAGATCAGAAACCTGAATCCTAAACCCGCGGCCAGTTTTGTGCATGAAATTATCCAGTCCGTGACCCCTGACGTGATGATGCGCGCACAACCCGGTGGCGGCTGGTTTTTAGAACTGAATAGTGAAAATCTGCCCCGGGTGCTGGTCAACAATCACTACTACGCAAAAATTTCCAAGGAAGTGGATGACAAATCGGAACGTGATTACATCGCTGAACAGTTCCAGTCCGCGAACTGGTTGGTAAAGGCACTACACCAGCGTGCCACGACCATCCTGAAAGTGGCGACTGAGTTGGTTCGCCAGCAAGACGCATTCTTCCGCAAAGGGGTTCAGCATTTGCGACCTCTGGTGCTGCGCGATATTGCTGATGTGATCGAGATGCACGAAAGTACGGTTAGCCGGGTTACGTCCAACAAGTACATCTCCACGCCACGTGGTATCTATGAATTGAAGTATTTTTTCTCGTCTGCCATTGGCAATTCGTCGGGTGGTGAGGCGCATTCTGCCGAATCGGTGCGCCATCAGATCAAAGAATTGATCGATGCAGAAGATCCAAAGAAGATATTGTCGGACGATAAAATTGTTACCATATTAAATGACAGTGGTATGGACGTTGCGCGTCGGACAGTCGCCAAGTACCGGGAATCGTTGAGAATCGGCTCATCTGTCCAGCGCAGGCGAGAAAAATCGGCCCCTAAATAGGCTGTTTTGTGTCTGGCTCCAGCCTGTTCACAAATGATTGTGCGAAAATGGGCTGAAAGAAAGTGTAAACCGTGCTATTGACTTAATGGTGCCGTGAAACTAGTTTCCGGTCCGTCGCAGGTCGGAGGCTCCCCCGGAATAGCGGGCGATATACGCTTAAAAAGAGTTCTGATTGTACGGAAACCTGACATTGCGAACCATGAAACCTGAATTCAAAAATTATATGGTAAAATAACCCATGGAAGTATCCGTTGAGGGACATAACGTCGATGTTGGCGACGCTTTACGCAGCCACATCACCGATCATCTAACAAGTGGCGTATCCAAGTATTTTGACAAGGCTTTGAACGCTGGTGTGACCATTTCTCGGGAATCCAGTCATGGATTTCGAGCGGAGATTTCCGTTCATCCGTTCCGGGCCATGATTGTTCAGGCCAGCGGCACTGGTGGTGACGCCTATGGGGCATTTGACGGCGCGTTTGAACGCATCGCCAAACAGTTACGCCGATACAAAAGGCGCCTGAAAGATCATCATAAAACCCGGCCGGTTGATGAGTTTATCACGGCGCAGCAATACGTGCTACAGGCCGAACATGAAGATGAAGAAGTTTCAGAAGATGGCCAGCCAGCCATCATTGCCGAAATGGGCACTGAGATTTCCACACTGAGTGTGGGTGAAGCTGTTATGCGGATGGATCTGGCACACGCGCCTGTTCAAATGTTCCGTAACAGCAACAACGGAAACCTGAATGTGGTTTATCGCCGTGAAGACGGAAATATCGGTTGGATCGATCCGGTTCAGGCAGATTAATAGTTAACGATTAGGGGGGATGTGGCGACCGTAATCGCACCATCCGTTAAATACAGATTGAGGTGATATCATGGAGATCTCCGATCTCTTAACGCCGGAAAGCGTCATTCCAAGTCTGCGGGCCAGCAGCAAGAAGCAGGCGCTGCAGGACTTGGCAAAGAAAGCGTCAGAAATCACGGGCCAGCACGAACGGGCCGTATTTGATGTGTTGATGGAGCGTGAGCGCCTTGGCACCACGGGTGTGGGCAATGGCATCGCAATCCCGCATGGTAAGCTGCCCAGTCTGGAAAAACTGTATGGCGTATTTGCCCGCGTTGAGCAGCCTGTGGATTTCCAGGCTATTGATGACCAGCCCGTAGATCTCATATTCCTGCTGCTGGCACCGGAAACCGCTGGCGCAGATCATTTAAAGGCGCTGGCACGGGTATCACGTTTGTTGCGCGACAACCCTACTTGTGACAAGTTACGCGGCACTGATAGTGGCGATTCCCTGTTTGCCTTGCTGACAGATTCTGCCGAGGACCGAGCAGCCTGACCCCCCTGAAATTTGACCGAGTACCATCAAATGACATCATGTGACTTGATTGTGATCGGTAGTGGGCCTGCGGGTAAGCGGGCGGCTATACAAGCGGCCAAATGGGGAAAATCTGTTTATGTGATCGAAGAGCGCCAATCCGTGGGTGGCGTGACGGTTCATACAGGCACGATTCCAAGTAAGACCTTGCGCGAGACCGTATTGAACTTGTCCGGTTGGCGCGAACGCGCGTTCTATGGCCGCTCGTACAGGGTAAAAGACGACATCACGGCCGAAGATCTTAAGCAGCGGCTTGATATGACCCTGACCCACGAGGTCGACACGCTGGAGCACCAGTTCGCTCGGAACAATGTGAATATCGTGTGCGGTTATGCGTCATTTGTGGATGCCAACACGATTCAGGTTCAGATGGCTGATGGCAAGGAACAGACATTTGTTTCCAATCGTATTTTAATCGCAACGGGAACGCAGCCACACCGTGACGAGTCGATTCCCTTCGATGGTGAATACATTGTAGATAGTGATGAAATCCTGGGCCTTAAAAAAGTCCCCGGTTCACTGACGGTTATTGGGGCCGGTGTGATTGGCGTGGAATACGCCACCATATTTTCGACCCTTGATGTTAAAGTGACGTTGGTCGAGCCGCGTGACAGTATGCTGGACTTCATCGACCGAGAACTGATCGAAGATTTCACCCACCCAACCTTCTTAGCTTTTTCTTCATATGCAATTTCCTAAAAACAAGTATTACTCATTCTTCCTTTTTTAGTATCGCGAAGCAATGGCTCTGTCTTTGACGCAAGTCATAGCGGCAGAAGATCACCTATGGTAATGTTGTGTCAGAACGTGTGAGATCAAAGGTGGAGGTCCGTTATGTCTACTACTCGGATGAATACTATCATCGCCGTCGTTGCAGCAGCCCTCATGTCTGCGATATTCACTGTCAGTGGTGCCGCGCATGAATCTGATGATCGTGCTGATATCCCAACGACTAACCAACCTATGCCAGTATCGCATGAGCACATGGCGGGTTCTGGCATGAATATGGGCCGCCTGATCGTACCGGAAATGAGCCCGGAACGGGGTATGGAATTATTTGTTAGTACGGGTTGTGTCGCCTGCCACGCTATCAATGGTGTCGGTGGGCATGACGCGCCCGCTATGGATGCTCATGAAATGGATCAGATGATGAGTCCATTTGATTTCGCTGCCAAGATGTGGAATCACGCATCTGGTATGATCTATGCGCAAGAGGAGGCCTTTGGCGAACAGATTGAACTCACGGGGCAAGACCTCGCAGACATTATTGCTTTCGTCCATCATGACGAAGTTCAGCATGGATTTACCGAAGGCAACCTGACGCTGGAGGCCCGCAGTATGATGAATCATAATCATGGGGAGGAACCTGCCCATATGGAGCACTCCGAAGAACTTGGCCATGAACACATGATGAGTGACTAAAGGCAATCGCCACGAAAGGGCATTCAGATTGACGGCAGAAAGGTTCTCGACTTCGGATCAGGGTTTCGTGGCGCTGATTTCGTCTTGGCTGAGGTTGTTGATTTGACGTTAGTGGAGATGCTGACATGCCGGTTATCATCAGACGTGCTGAAACGCGCGACATACCTGATCTCTCTTATGCCTACTCGCAAGCTAGCGGGGATATTCTACTCATGACCAAGAAACTATGAATCTCCCCCATATCCATTTCTGAGCCAGCTAACGGCTCCCACTCCCTCATCTGGCCATAATTATGGTCCCGATGCCCCAAGCGATCAGAACAACGCCGGACGCACGGGGGACCCACAGGCCGACCCGGGTGATTTTCTCTGCAAGGACGAAAATTGAAATTGCGGCGATCCACAAAAAATTCATAACACCGCCAACGAGTAGTAAGGCCATCAAGGCCCAACAGCAACCGACGCAATAGGCGCCATGAGAAAACCCCATGCTGAAAGCTCCACCGACGCCATCCCGCCAACGGGTCATCAAAAAACTGAGTGGCGTCTGGCATTGTCGCAAGCAGGCGTTCTTGAATGGCGTCCATTGGTAAAGACCCACCGCGACGAGCACGAGGCCGCTATAAATAGCATTGGCGCTGGCCATCATGGGCGACACCAAGGCCGCGTCCTGCAGGCCCAACTGCAGCATCGTTGCGGCTAAACTAAAAGCTGACCATACGGCGATGTACCCGGCGACGAAAATCCCGGTATGGACAAATGGCTCGGCGTTGGATCGTTGGTTACGGTTTATCTTGGTGAACATCAGGATCATCGGCGTGGCGCTGGGCACCATCATACCCACCATCATCACTGCCCACATGACAAACATCAGGCCAAAGTCGACAGCGGTCCATGGCACCACCCGAATCTTCGTCGTGGCCGCCATATCGTTCATATCGACGGCCAAAAGGGTGAGGTAGAACCAAGCCAGCGCCGTGACGCTGAACAGGCTGAAACAAACGATCCAGCGGTCACGGCGTATCATGGATTTTACACTGATTGTCGTCATAGTCTGACGCTCAACCCACGTCCATGGGAAGCGTTTCGTCGTTACCCCATTCGGACAAGGATGCATCATAGATTGAGACGTTCTCGTAGCCCAACATGGTCAGCGCGAAAGCGTCATTTGTTGAACCAATTCCGGCGCCGCAATAGAGGATAATTCGTTTGGCATCGCCCACATCCACCGCATCGAAAATATCCTTGAGTTTGTCAATTGGCAGGTAGGCGTCAGTGTCCGGATCGTGCATAGCGCCGAACGGCACGTTGACGCTACCGGAGATATGACCCTTACGCCCGAAAGCACCACCGCCCTCACCGGTGTGCATCATGGCTGGTAGCGAATTGATGATGAGCGTATCTTTGTCATTGATCGCGGCCAGCACATCGTCTTTACCAACGAATGCTCCGGTCCGTATCCTGGCCTTGAACGTACCCGGTGTATAGGTGCATGCTTCGCTTGAGACAGGGCGTCCTTCCGCAACCCACTTGGGCAAGCCTCCGCTCAGGATAACGGCTTTATTAAAGCCAAATGAACGCAGCATCCACCATACCCGTGCGGCCCACTGGCCAGGCGTGCTATAAAGAACCACAAGGTCATCGTTGCTAATACCATATTTCTGCATAGCGGCGGCGAACTGTCGTTCGGATGGTGCCATCATAGGCAAACTGGATGATAGGTCAGATAGATCAGCCAGAACATCGATATAGCCCGCGCCCGGAATATGTTTGCTGCTGTAATTCGCACGATCATTTGCAAACACAAATGGCTGCGTTTTACCCTGTACCGGGTCGGGGTTCATTGAATTGTTCACGGTGCAATCGAATATCCGTAAGCTTGGTTGGTCAAGGTGTTGCTCTAGCCAATCCGTATCAACGAGATACTTTGGATGGTTTAGTCCTTCATTCGTCATAGTCTTTTCCTTGTGTTTTTATGATTGTTTTGAGATTAGGCGTTCCCGCTAAAGGAACGTCTGTGGGGTCTGATTGATCTTTTTTCTTCCATGTACACGGCTGGGTAATCATGGCCCGGTATAGTTGAAGGGTGAGAAGAAAGCGGTTTTTTCGCTAATTTCCCAATTGATATCGTGGTCGGTATACGTGAGGTGATTGGACCGGGCGACGACGGCGGTATGACCTGGCGAAACACACAATGGATGACCGCTTATCGTGACGTCTCCGTCACCCTGGCCGACAATAGCTGCGATTTCGACCTCTGCCACATCAGGGATGGAGACGGAGCGTTTCTTGCCGTCGGCCTTGAAAGTGATAGGTAGGCTGCGCACGCCCAGATCATTGATGATATGAGCGGCAAGCTTCGACGGGCTGCCGCCCACCTGCCCCGTATATATTTGCCTCAACGCTTCGCTCTGTTCTTCGCTCGCCGTATCATCCAGATAAAGCGCCCCGGTCCATTCGGTCTCGAGCATGTGGCCCGGCGTGTATATCGCCCTTAGGATATTGAGCCCGTCTAAAGAAATGCCCTCAAACGTGCCTTTTTCGATATGCCACCCAATCAACACCGTGCACTCCCCCGTCGTCGGGGAACTTAAAAACACGCAGGGGCACGCGGCATCGCAGTTGCAGGCCTCAAAGTATTGTCCCTCAAGTTTCCAGTTGGCAGTCATGTGATATTCCCTTCGTCGTTGGTTGTTTCGCCGGATCAGGTTGTGCTGAGGCTTGTTCTTGACGGCACGACACAAACTGAGCTAGATAACTAACATTCATATAAAGGGAAAAAACGTGGCGTTTCCATGGCACAATAAGCAATTTTCATGGCGCAACGTCCAGATTTACAGGATTATTCAACCATGGACGTGTTAAGCGATATTTTACACTCAGTGCATCTTTCCGGCACCATGCTGGGCCGTGCCGAATTCAGCGCGCCCTGGGGTGCGTCCTCAGAGGGGGTTAAGGGTCCTGTTTTTCATATGTTTCTGAGCGGTCATGGCTTTGTCACGTTGGAAGGCGGCAGCCCAATTCCAGTTTCTACAGGTGACTTTTTGATGATGCCACATGGACATATTCATAGCGTGCAGAGTGATCCGGGTGCCCCGATTTTAAAATTTACCGACATGATGGTTGGCAGTCCGTTGCGTAAACCCGAGGTCATGCGGAGTGGCGGTGGCGGCGCAATTACCACCTTCACCTGTGGTCGCCTGTCGTTTGATCAGGGTGAGATGCATCCGCTATTGGCACAGTTGCCTCCTCTCATTCATATTGAAGGCGACAGCGCCAGCGAATGGCTAAAGGCTACGTCTCAGTTGATCTCTGAAGAAATCCGCGCCGAACGCATTGGCTCTACGGCCCTGATGGACCGTTTAGGTGGTGTTTTGTTTATTCAGGTAATCCGCAGCTATGTGGAATCTCTCTCTGACGATCAGGCCGGATGGCTGGGCGCGCTTCGCGATCCGCGCATTGGTGGCGCACTTGAACTCATTCATGAGAAACCGGCGAAGGCTTGGAGCATTGGTGAATTAGCGGCTGAAGTGGGAATGTCGCGCTCGGCTTTCGCGGGGCGGTTTAAGGCGCTCGTGGATGAGACGCCCATGCAATATTTAACGCGATGGCGCATGCATCGAGCCGCGTATTATTTACGCACAGAGGGGCTAAACATCCCTCAGGTCGCCGACCGTGTCGGCTATGAATCCGATGCGACCTTCGCTAAGGCCTTTAAGCGTTATATCGGAACGTCACCAGCTGCCTATCGGCGTTCGGAAGATGGATCAACTATAAACCACGCAAATTGAGAGGTGCTATCAACGGTGACCGCATGGAAATATAAGAGGTCCACAGGAGGCCAGACTCTCATATTGTCACTCAAACCACCGTCATTTCTAAATCGGACCGGGTCTCATTTCCAGGTGTAATTCCTTGCCGTCGTATGGGTGTGCACGGGCCACATCTTCATCCAGTTCTACACCCAGACCCGGCTCGCTAGGCGGAATGACATAGCCGTCTTCCCACTGAATTGGCTTTTTGAGCAACTCAGCATAAAAACCATCCCAGCGATTTTCATGGCTTCTATAAGGCCGACTACAGCACGGCTGTTAACTGGTATATGAAGGCGACCGAACGTGATATGCTCGACGCGAAAATTCTCGATAGAAGGAACTAAGATGACTGGACAACCCATAGAGCGTGAAACCTCGAGCCCCCATCGTGTCCTCCAAAAATCACTGGATCTTCCTTGTGGCGCGGTCCTGAAAAATCGGCTCGCAAAGGCGCCAATGACGGATACGCTGGGGAACGGTGAAGGCGATTCCACCGAGGCGCAGGTTCGACTTTACGAGAAATGGTCGGAAGGCGGAACCGCCCTGTCTATCATCGGTGAAGTGCAAGTGGACCCGCGCTTTCCGGAGAATCCGGGAAATCTGGTGCTGGGAGCGAATAGCGATCAACAGGCACTACAGTCATTGGTCAAACGAGCCTTGATTGAGGGCGTTCATCTGTGGCCGCAACTCGGTCATGCCGGTGCCCGTTCACACCAACCTGTTAGCGAGCCGAAGGGGCCATCTGCGCTGGAAATCGACGGTCTTCAGTGTGCGGGTATGTCTGTGGAGGACATCCAGGAACTCCCGGACATGTATGCAAGATCCGCAGTCTGCGCGAAGAACGCAGGATTTAGCGGCGTCCAGGTTCACGCTGGGCACGGGTGGTTACTCAGTCAGTTTCTATCTCCACTGTTCAACCGCCGGAGCGATGGGTATGGCGGCGCAATCGAAGCACGATGCCGCATCGTTCTTGAGGTGGTAGACAAAGTACGGCGTGCCGTTGGTCCATCCTATCCCGTCGGCATCAGGATCAACTCGACGGACAAGCTGGAAGGGGGATTGACCGAAGATGATGCTTTGGAGGTGGTGCGCCTTCTCGATCAAACCTCGGTCGATTTGATCGATATTAGTGGAGGGACCTATTTTCCCGGGGCGAAAGAAATTTCCGACAGTCCGAATCAAGGGCCCTATTTCCTCGACTTTGCTCGACGTGCAAAAGGTGTAACCAATGTGCCGCTGATGGCGACGGGTGGCTTCAAACGACGTGAGCAGGCAGTCGGTGCAGTGGCGAGTGGCGCAGTCGATATGGTGGGTATTGCGCGTGCAATGGCTCTCGATCCCCGGCTTGCGAAGGTCTGGTTGACTGAGGAAGGTGGAGATCCTGACTTTCCGATATTTGAGTCCGCACCGCCGGGTGGGATAACGGACTGGTACATCACGCGACTACTAGCGTTGGGCGATGATCAAGAGGATGAGTTCAAGCTGAGCCTGCCCTCTGCCATGCGACTCTATCGAGAACGTGCCGATCAACATAGTGTTCAATGGCGAGAGAAGTTCTCACGTCCAGCTGTTTCAGGCTAAATAATAGGGCTAAACGGGCGCTTGCTACCATGCTCGCGTTGTCGCCTCGTGTGCATCGTGGCGATATGGTGGTGCAATGAACCCCATCTTTTGGCTATCAGCAGAAGTTAATAACATGCTCAAAAAAGTCTGCTCTTGAGAGAAAACCGGACATGAACTTGGCTCGCCGAAAAGGTCTGCGAATGACCGTAGCGGAAGTTCAACTCATCAAAGACGGAATGTCTGCTAACAGTTAGAAACGGTAATTCCATAGACCATTGAGGTATTTCGGAGACTTCCTTTTTTATCCCACAGCCAGAAGTATGGTCAATTTTTCAAAGATGCTATTAATTCTGGTTGAGCAACCACTTTGCAAAATTAGCCACGCTTCGATTACTCATGGCCTCTGGTCTATAAGCCAGAAAGTATCCGTAGTTTTCCAACCGAATATCACTTAGCCGGACAAGCCTCCCATCTACCAGTTCCTGAATCATGAGGTCATCATTCAGCGCAATGCCTTGACCGTCTGCTACCGCCTGAACTCGAACATTCGGATCAGGGATTGTCAGCACGTTTGATTGCTCAGGGTACTCGATTCCAGCCGCCCTGTACCAATCAGCCCATGCATGACTACTCTCCCGATCATGCAGAAGCGACAGAGATGCGAACGCCCGTTCCAACCCTATTGCCTGAACTGTTGAAAGCACCTCTGGCGTACCCGTCGGGAATGCAGGGCACGAAAACAGTTGCTCAACAATCATGTCATCCCACAGCCCGTCACCCCACCGGATAGCTAAATCAATGCCTTCACCGTCCAGGTCCAAAAGATCGAGCATGGGTTGGATGCGTAGGCGGATATCAGTATGTGACTGTATAAAATCCATCAGTCTCGGCGATAGCCAACGTGACGCCAGGTAGGTGGACAGACCCACAGTAACCGTGCCGCTTTCTTCGGATCGTAAAGCATTGATACGACGTTCCATCTCCAGGAAAGATTGTTCCGTTGCATCAAGCAGGTTTTGCCCCTCTGTCGTTAGCACAACACCACGTGGCACACGCCGAAAGACCAGAAACCCAAGAGTCTCTTCCAGCATTCTGATCCGGTAGCTGATGGCACCCTTGGTCAGATTCAAATCTTTGGTCGCCGATGCGAAACTACCGTGGCGGGCAACCACATTGAAGACACGAAGATCATCGAAATTTTGAAAATGCATAAATATGAGTTTAAAAAATTTAAACGTAACGATCAAATCATTTGATTTGTCGGTGGCCATAATCGCGCTTACACAAAGTAATAAGGTGTTTCTACCTCGATTGACGATATTTAACCGGCAAAAATATTTAAACAATGATTCAACCAGAGTCAGCATTGAATGCCCCAAGGGACGCTAACCATGCGGTCAGACGTGGTGGTCGAGCAGCCCGTCGCACCAGTGGGAATGGTGCCAATGCTGCAATCTCGAATTCCATTCAGCGCATGATTCCTGCCTATCAGCTGTTGGATGAGGAAGCGCTGGTAGCCATCGAGCGACAAGCGGACTGGATTCTCAAAGAGGTGGGGGTGGAGTTCCGCGGCGATGACGTGGCGTTGGCACTGTTTCGGGATGCCGGTGCTGAGGTGAGTGGTAACCGTGTTCGGTTGGACGAAGGGCATGCGCGACACCTGTGCAGTACGGCGCCCGCCGAATACAAAATGCACGGCCGAGATCCCGCGACGTCATTTGTGCTGGGGGGCGATCATGTTGTTCTGATGCCAGGATACGGATCGCCGTTTGTGACGGATCTGGATCAAGGTAGGCGGTATGCATCGCTGGAGGATTTTCAGAACTTCGTGAAGATGACCTACATGTCCCCGTGGCTACACCATTCCGGCGGAACTGTGTGCGAGCCCGTGGACGTGCCCGTGAATAAGCGGCACTTGGATATGGTCTATGCTCACCTGCGCTATTCGACCAAACCTTTCATGGGCGGAGTAACCGCACCCGATCGAGCGGAAGATTCCGTGGCCATGGCACGGCTGGTGTTTGGTGAGGCGTTCATGGAAAAGAATGCAGTAATCCAGGCTAACATCAATGTGAATTCGCCGCTGATCTATGACGACACCATGTCCGGCGCATTGCGAATTTACGCCGCTGCCAACCAGAGCGTAGCGGTATCACCGGCAATATTCGGCGGCGCAATGGGCCCCGTTTCGCAAGCCGCCATTGTCGCCCAGACCCTGGCGGAAGGCATGATTGGCATAGCCCTGACACAGCTGGTGCGCAAAGGGTGTCCTGTCGTATTAGGCAGTTTTCATTCTACGATGAACCTCAAATCCGGTGCGCTCACATTTGGCTCTCCAGAGGCCAATCTGTCGTCGTTCGCCATGGCGCAGTTGGGTCGTCGATTGGGCGTCCCTGTGCGGTCCACCAATGGCGGGCAAATCACGGCGGCCAATTCAGCCGATGGTCAGGCCATGCAGGACAGTACCAGCAGCATGTGGGCGTCCATGTTGTCAGGCGCAAACCAGGTCTGGCACGCCGCCGGATGGTTGGAAGGTGGCTTGACCATGTCCTACGAGAAATTTGTCCTGGATTTGGATCATTGCGGCATGATGTTGCGCATGATCCAGGGGCTGAAGGTCAACGACGAAGAGCTTGCCCGTGATTCTTATCGGGAATCCGGACCGGGTGATAATTTCTTCTCTACCAGCCATACCATGGAACATTACAGCACCGCCAATTACCAAAGCGACCTGATCGAAGCTGGCCCTTATGAAACCTGGCTTGAAAACGGTAGCCAGACTGCGGAACAACGCGCCACGTCCAAATGGAAAGAAATGGTGAACGCCTATGAAGCGCCACCCATTGATCCGGGCGTGGACGAGGCGCTCAAAGACTTCATTCACCAACGAAAATCCGGTGTGCCAGACGCCTGGTATTGAAATTTGAACAGGGAGATAAACATGACCGAAGAACTTAGCCGAACCTCCGCACTTGCTGAACGCCACCGGGCCTTGGGCTCCGGCCTGGAAGACTGGAACGGCATGGGCACAGCATGGACCTACGATAGCAATCCCAACGATGAGCATGATGCCGTTCGTGAGGCGGTCGGCATGTTTGATATGTCACCGCTCAAAAAGGTTTTCCTTCGGGGGAGTGATGCTGCTGCTGTTCTGGACCACACGATCACCCGCGACGTGAGCCGGATTGCGGTCGGCCAATCGGCGTATACATCGGTTCTCACCGAAGAAGGCGGCGTGGCCGACGATGCAATTGTTTCCAGTATTGGTAACGGTGAATGGATGGTTGCACACGGTTCCGGTGATATGATGGCTTTGCTTGGGGCCTCGGCGACTGGGAAAGATGTGTTCATTGAATTCACCGACGATCTGCATGACATCTCTGTGCAGGGTCCAGGGGCGCTTGGCGTAATCGACGCCAATTGCTCCATTGATCTGGCACCCATGAAGTATTTCCATCATGCCACAGCAGAAATATTTGGCCACGCTTGCAGGTTGTCGCGTACCGGCTACACCGGCGAACGCGGTTATGAGATATTTGCCACGGCAGATGTGATTGTTGATATTTGGGATAATCTGGCTGGTGCTGGTGTTGCTCCCTGTTCCTTTACGGCATTGGACAAGGTTCGTATTGAAGCCGGGTTATTGTTCTATGGTTACGACATGTCCTCGAGCCAAACGCCGTGGGAGGTTGGCCTTGGATTTACAGTCAACCGCACGAAGAGCGATTTTCGCGGGAAAACGGCCCTCATGGCAGCGGAAGGTAGCGAACGCGTTCGCAATGTAGGGCTGGTCATTGATCACGGTGACATGGTCAATGGTGAAGAGGTGCTATCGGTCGATGGCCGCACCGTAGGCGTGGTTAACAGCCCGTGTTACTCTCATCGCTTGGGGAAATCCTTGGCCCTGGGGCATATTGAGGTATCAGTTCCCGACGGCACCATTCTTGCCTTGGCTGGTGGTGATATCTCGACCACCGCGACGGTTGTCAGCCTGCCCATCTACGATCCTCAGAAAGCAAAAACGCACGCAGGGTAATCAAAATAGATCAACATTTCTGTTGTGGGTCCAGGCTGTGCAAAAACGTGATGCATGATATGATTCTCCCATGGTGTTAGCGGGAGGATTTGATGAAGCGTTTTATTGAAGGTGAAGACCGTAGCCAAAGCACTTTGCTCCCCGAACGTCTTGATGACTATGTTGGCGAGGACAATCCCGTCCGCGTTGTCGATGTGTTTGTTGATGACCTCGGGCAGTAAGGCCGGTGGCCAGTTCACCAAACAGGACTTCCGCTACGTGGCTGATACAGGCAAACAGCGCCGGATCACCCGCTGGGAGCATGAGCATCTTCTTGAAGATGTACAGCGGCGATTGGATGAGCACCCGCAGATGATGAAGCAACGCCGAGAAACGGTTGAGCATCCGTTTGGAACGATCAAACACTGGATGGGCTATACGCACTTCCAGATGAAGACGTTAAAACGGGTCGGCACTGAAATGGCGCTGCATGTGCTGGCCTACAATATCAAGCGCGTCATCAATATCATGGGCATCCGCCCGCTGATAACGGCGATAATGGAAGCATAGGCGTTCGTTTGCGTCATTTTGGGCGCGTACTCAGCAATACAGCCCCAAGAACGGTCAAATCCGACTCGACAACTTCCGAAAGTGGTAAGGTAAAAAATGGCCAAGCTAAAGTCACTCAAACCTACGCCCATGGCATATAGG
>Ga0233427_10000199_pt1 | contig 79727 bp, 84 predicted proteins | sample SI_118_April2016_5_FD_179885 | JGI IMG/M metagenome (GOLD analysis project Ga0233427, IMG submission 179885) | Seawater microbial communities from Saanich Inlet, British Columbia, Canada - SI_118_April2016_100_MG | ecosystem: Environmental > Aquatic > Marine > Inlet | place: Canada: British...
TGAAATCACTCACTGAATATCTTACATTTGAGGTTAAAACTAGAAGAGCATTTGTAAACATTACATCAGATATTGAGAAATTAGTTACAAAAAGTAAAATCCAAGAAGGACTTTGTCTAGTAAATGCGATGCATATCACTGCTAGCGTTTTCATTAATGACAATGAAGGTGGATTACTACATGATTATGAAAAGTGGTTAGAAAATCTGGCACCACATGCACCAACCGATCAATATGATCATAACAAAACTGGTGAAGATAATGCAGATGCCCATCTAAAACGACAAGTAATGGGAAGAGAAGTTGTAATTGCCATTACTAATGGAAAATTAGATTTTGGTCCATGGGAGGAAATTTTCTATGGAGAATTTGATGGAAAAAGGCCAAAAAGAGTTTTAGTTAAAATAATCGGTGAATAATTACCCAAAGTCTGCATCACGTTTCTGACTTTGTGATTCATTCTTTCTTGCAGCATCTCTGAACTCATCATCATGGTTTTGAGGCCCGTGTCCACATTCCATACATGCTATTTTGAATCCATCATCACTTTTTTGATATGTTTTACATCCACAGAAACATGTCATGATGGAATGTAATTTCTTTTATGATATATCTTTTAGGATATCTTAAGATGACTCACAACATTGACCAATAGGTATTTCAAGATCATGTGGACATTTTCTTGGGTGCTTTAACATTGTGCATAAAGCATCTGTAAATTGTTTATTCATATGATGTTCAATTCCACATACCATCTCCTCATTAATTTCTACTTTGAGTGCACTATCCATCAGTACTTCTAATAATCTACTATTTCTCATCATACTTGCACCAATTGCTTTTCCTTCATCTGTAAGTTTTACCCCTGCTTTATTGTAAGAAACTAAATTTTTTGTGTTTAATTTTTTAAGCATTTGAACTACACTTGGTTGTCTTACGTTGAGCATTTTAGCAATTGTACTGATTTTAACTTCTTCTCCTCTTTCTTTGAGATGCCAAATCGCTTTTAGATACATCTCTATATGTTCTGCATCTGCAGTTCCAACAAATAGAGTCTCTTTATCGTCTAGTATGTCCATGTTACATCTACTTTGAGTCTTTTAATAAATATTCAAAGTACTGTCGTGCAAATCCTGCTAATCCTGCATGATCAGCCCAAATTGCAACAATATCTGAAGAATTTTCACCTGCAACTTCTGGACCTAACAAAATTACAACGTATTTTTTATCTGATATTATTCCCCCTCCAAACAAACCTTTCTTGATTTTTACTGTTGCAACTCTTTTGATTGCCTTGATTGATTCTTTATCTATTTTATCTGATGCAAGTATTGTAATGTCTACTCCTTTATCATGAAGTGATCTTAATTTTGGTAATGCTTGTTTAACTAAATCTTCTCCTGCTTCTGGTAATGCAATCATCACTTCATTTCTACAACTTTCAACCATTTCTAAAATTTTAGCAGCAATGTTTAATGCTCCTGATATTACCCAAATATCTGGTTTTTCACTTGTTCCACTTTTTTCATATAATGGAACTAGTTCATTTAGAATTATACTTTGATTTTTTGAAAAGTCATTTTCCATTTTTTGTTTTGTTGATTCTAGTCCTGTTGATGGTGATTTTGCAAAATATTTTGTAGGTCTTGAATCATCTGAACTAATCCAACTTTTTTCTTCTAGAGTTCCTAATACTTCATAAATTTTTGAGTATGGTACACCTGACTTTTGACTTAGATCAGATGCTGTTAATTCCCCTGTTTTGAGTAGAGCTGAAAATGTTTTGATCTCATAACTAGTAAGTCCAATTTTTTCTAGAGATTTTTTTGTTTTATCGGATATACTCATGCGATCTTATCGATCTACTTTGCTATTTAAATCCCATACGACTGAGTCCTAAATTCCCCACGGGGCCAAGTATGAAATGCATTATATACCAATTTAGAAAAATTTCTTTTATACAATGGCATTAATTCAGATATCCAATCAATCAACTAAAAATTTAGGTAAAAAATCTACTATTAGATTCACCCAAAGTATTTGTCCTGATTGTAACATGATTTTGGATGCTGAAGTCTTTGAACGAGATAATAAAGTCTTCATGTCCAAGGTTTGTCCAACTCACGGTGAATGTGAAGAACTTTACTTTGGTTCTTATGAAATGTACAAAAAATTCAGTACATATTGGATGGATGGTAAAGGTGCTCATTCTCCAAATGTAATGATTGACAAATGTTCTTGTCCAAATAATTGTGGCTTATGTTCAAACCACTTGTCCCACAGTGGACTAGCAAACATGATTGTAACTAATAGATGTGATTTGACATGTTGGTATTGCTTTTTCTATGTAAAGAAAGGTCTTGAAGGTGCTTACATGTATGAGCCAGATCATACTCAAATTCGAGGAATGATGAAAACACTAAGGGCAGAAAGACCAATTCCTGGAAACTCTATGCAGATTACTGGTGGTGAACCAATGTTGAGAGAAGATATTGCTGATGTTATCAAAATTATGAAGGAAGAGGGCGTTGATCATATTCAGATGAACACAAATGGAATTAGACATGCAATGGATCCAGAGGCAGCACGTGAAGTAAGACTTGCTGGATGTAACAACTTGTATCTTTCATTTGACGGTGTAACTGCAAGAACCAATCCAAAAAATCATTGGGAAATTCCATATGCTCTTGATAGTTGCAGAAAGACTGGTACCACTGTAGTGTTTGTTCCAACTGTGATTAAATCAATTAATGATCATGAATTAGGTGGAATTATCAGATATGCTCAAAAGAACATGGATGTAGTTCATGCTGTTAATTTCCAACCAGTGTCATTAACTGGAAGAATGGGTAAATCCGAACGTGAAAAATATAGAATTACGGTTCCTGATTGTATTCAAAGAATAGAAGAGCAAACAAACGGTGATGTAACTGTTGATGATTGGTTCCCAGTTCCTAGTTGTATGCCATTAACAAATGTAATTGAAGCATTTTCAAGTAAACCAAAATATGAATTATCTATCCACTTTGCTTGTGGTGCAGGAACTTACATCTTTGAGGATGCAGATACAAAGAAATTTGTCCCATTAACTAAATTCTGTGATATTCAAGGAATGTTAGAATTATTTGAAGATAAAGCAGAAGAAATTCGTTCTGGTAAAAACAAGTACTTTACAATGTTAGAAGTTGTAAGAAAACTCAAAGGTTTTGTTGATTCTAAAAAACAACCAGCAGGATTAGATTTAGCAAAAATGTTTGGAAATATTCTCATGAAGAGATCATTTGATTCAGTTGGTTCATGGCATGTAAAGGGATTATTCTTAGGAATGATGCACTTTCAAGACAAATACAATGAAGATTTGGAAAGATTACAAAGATGTGATATTCACTATGTAACTCCAGATCTTAGAATAGTTCCATTTTGTGCCTTTAATGTAATTCCTGAATGGTATAGAGACAGAATTCAAAAGAAATTTTCAGTCACTGTTGAGGAATGGGAACAACGAGAAGATGTTAAACTGGAAGATTGTCTTTACAGAGGACTCATGAGACGTGGTGCTGGTGATGAATTAGCTGCTGGTTGTGCTAAGAGTCAAATGTTCCATGATGCAGCACAAGCAACAATGTAATAGAATTTTAATCCAATACCTTAAAAGGTCTACAATTAATTTTGTTTTGTGAAAATTCTATACATATCTCCACGATTTGAAGGAGGTATAGGTGGGCATGCAAAAAGAGTTGCTGAAAAATTACGTGAACAAGGCCATGAAGTAAAATTAATGCATATTCCGCATATACCAATTAAAAAATTAAAGAACCCATCATTTACAATATTTGGAATTTTAAAATCTTTAACAAATCGTGAGCAATTTGATGCTGTTCATGCTTGGAATATTCCATCTGCATTTGTGATGAAATATATAAATTCTAAAAAAAAAATTTTATCTGTACATGGGATATATTCTGAACAGATTGGAATTTTACATAATAAATCAATTGGAAATTTAGCTAGTAAAGCAGAATTCCAAGCTTTTAAAATTTCAAATAAATTAACAACTGATTCAAAAACAATTAAAAAAAATTATAAAGCAAAACTTGATGCAAATTTTATTTATTTACCAGCTCCATTAGATTCTAAAAAATTTGAGAAAATTGATAACATTGAAAAAAAGAAAAACCAAATAATTTACATTGGCCGAGACAGTTATGAGAAAGGTATTGATATTCTAAAAAATTTTGAATCCAAAATTAATGGTGAAATTATTTATTGTACTGATTCTCCATGGGAAAAAACTATGAGTATTTTAAAAGCATCAAAATTACTTATTGTCCCATCTAGAATGGAAAGTATTCCGCAAGTGATAAAAGAAGCATTCTATCTAAAAATACCTGTTATAGCAACAAATGTTGGAGGCATTTCAGAAATTGTTGAAAATGGAACCACCGGAATTCTAATTCCACCAGAAAATCCTGAAAAAATGATTGATGCAATAAACAATCTTTTGGATGATGATTTACTAATTGATCAACTCACAAAAAATGCATTTGAATTTATAACTAAAAATTTTACATGGGATGTATTACTTCCAAAATATATTGAATTATATGAAAAATAATGAAATTTTATTCATTAGTTTTTATTTAGTGGTTTAAAATTTTGTTTATTGAAGCAAAAACTTATTGATTTTTTAGTTTGTCCAACATGTAGAAAACAGGTAGATGTAAAAATTAGAAAAAAAATTGGTTCTGAAATTATTGAAGGATTAATTAAATGTCATGAATGTAGTGATGATTTTAAAATTACAAGAGGTATTCCTAGATTTGTAGTTGATAAAACTAAAGATTTTGTAAAAACAGAAGATGCTTTTAGTGAAAAATGGAAAAAACATCATAAAAATCACCAGAAAAAAGACTGGGTAGATTTTCAAAGACAATGGTTTTTAGATAGATATGGATGGAAAACAGCCGAAAATTTTAACAATTTTTTAAAATCAAAAACTATGATTCTTGATGCAGGAACTGGAATTGGTAACAGTGCAAAATTTCTTTCTACAAATAAAAATTCAGAAGTTATTGCATTAGATGCAAGTGAAAGTATTGATTTTGCATATGACAAATATGGGAAACTACCAAACATACATTTTCTACAAGCTGATCTTCGTCAATTACCATTCAAAAAAAGTTTTTTTGATTATATTTATTCAGATCAAGTTCTTCATCATACAAAAAATACAGGAACTTCATTCAAATATTTGACAAAATTTTTAACAAATTCTGGACATATCTCAATTTATGTTTACAATAAAAAAGCTCCAGTGAGAGAATATGTTGATGATTATATACGAAATAAGACTGTTAAAATGACTACTGTTGAATGTACTGAATTTTCTAAACAAATGGCATTTTTGGGAAAAAGTTTAGCTCAGTTAAAGAAGAAAATCAAGATACCTCACGATATTCCTCTTTTGGGTGTTAAAGCAGGTGAATATGATGTTCAACGTTTTGTTTATTGGCATTTTTTGAAATGTTTTTGGGATGAATCTGATAATTTTGAAAGAAGTGTTGGTGTAAATTTTGATTGGTATTCTCCAAAGTTTGCATTTAGACATACTCCAAAAGAAGTTAAAACTTGGTTTAAAGAATCAAAATTAAAAATTACAAACTTTAAAGAAATTGAAAGTGGAATAAGCGTAACTGGGAAAAAATAGAATTTATTAATAAATTAATTATAAATTATTTTTCAAATCATTAATAAATTTTGCAGCTATAATTTCCCAACTAAAATTATTAGATACAAATTTTTTACCTTCAATTCCCATCAATTTCATTTTTTTAGGTTCATTAAATAACTCTGTAATTTTTTTAATTAATTCATCTGTATCTCCTTGTTTAATTAAAAATCCAGATTTTTGATCCAACATCAATTCTGGAATTCCACCAACATTAATTGCAATTACTGGTTTCTCCATAAGTTGTGCTTCAAGTAATGTTAATGGTGACATATCTAATCCTGAAATTAATGCATAAACATCTATTTCACTTAAATATTTTCGTACTTTATCTGGATATTCTAATGGGCCTAACCATTTGAAATTTTCATACTTTTCTAATCGTGTTAAAATCTCTTTTCTAAATGGACCATCCCCTACCCAATAAAATTTGACATTTGGTAATTTTTTGAGAACTTTTTCTAAATTTAACATCTCTTTAGCTTTTTCCCAAATGACTGCGCCTTGAAGTAGTCCTACACAAGGATGTTCTAAACTAAAACCTTCTTCATAAAACCAATTTGATGGATTAATTCCTTGATACATTACAAATGTTTTTTTATTGACAATCTCTTGAGTTGTTCGTTTTTCTAGATATTTGCATATTGGAATAATTGCATCTGAGTTTTCAAAACATTTCTTTCCAATTTTTGTCCATACCTTTAATGCAATTCTTTTAGGAAATGATTTGTAAAGAGTTTGTTCAGCAGTTTTCATTTCTTTCCAATAATCTCCTCTAAGATGAATAAACAATGGAATTTTTTCCTTTATTGCTGCTAAACCAAAATGTCTTTGCCTATCAATTAGAATAACATCTGGTTCAAATTCTTGAATTAGTTTTTTAAATTTCTTCCTTGTTTGAAACCAATTTTTAATTTTCCTACTTGGAAATCCATCATAATATTCTACATCAAAAACAACTTTTGTTTCAACTCCCAAATTAGTTAGTACCTCGGCAAATTCATTTAGATGAAATATTTTTGAACTTGAAGCACCAATTAATAATTTCATTTTAAACCCACTTTATACTCAATACCTATGTTGTAATTAAATCACTAAAATTCAATTATTCAAATTTGATATTTTCTTCTCTAACCATTCTTCAATACTGATTGTTGGATTCCAATCTAATGATTTTTTGATGTGAGTAATATCTGCTAATGTGGCACTAACATCCCCTTCTAATGCTGGACCATGAATAGGCTCTAAATCAAGACATGATGCTTTTATCATCACATTTGCTAATTCTAACACTGAAATATTCTTTCCTGTTCCTACATTAAAAAAAGTATGATTGATTTGACTTTCCATAGACATGATGTTTGCTTTAACTACGTCTTCTACAAACACAAAATCTCTTGATTGTGATCCATCTCCATTGATTTTAGGTGGTATTTTATTTTGAATTTTTTGTAGAAATAATTTTACTACTCCTGCATATTCTTTTGATTGTCTTTCTCCAAACACATTGAAATATCTTAAACCAATTGCTTTTAATCCATTCTTAGAAAGTTTTTCAGCTATTTGATCATCAGCTAATTTTGTTTCTGCATAAGGATTAAATGGATTTTTAGGATCTGATTCTTTTATTGGTAATGAAACAGGATTACCATATACACTAGATGAACTTGCATATACTACTTTCAAATCTAATTTTTGAGCTATAAGAAAAATGTTTTCTGTACCCTTAACATTTACATCCAAATATTCATTTTTCTTTGTGAATGATTCTTGCACTGATGCTAAAGCAGCTTGATGAAAAATTCCATCAACATCTTTTATTTCTTTTTTTAATTTTTCATAATCTCTGATATCTACATTTACTATCTCAATTTTATCAATTACTTTTTCAAGATTACTTTTTTTACCGGTATGAAAATTATCTAAAACAAGAACTGAATCTCCTCTTTCAACTAAAAATTCAATAATGTGACTTCCAATAAAACCAGCACCACCAGTTACAACATATTTCATAATAATCACAAATTTGATTAAGTATTTTCTCCTATACCTAATGCATGATAATCCACTTTTAATTTTTTCTCAAATAACATTCTTCTAGTATCTATGAAAATTTTCTTCTTCATTACTTTTATTTCATTATTTGATATTTTCTTATATTCAGGCCATGGAGTAAGTAAAACACAACATTGACTATTCATTAAACTATTTTTTATTGATTTTGAATATATAATTTTATCACCAAAAATCATTTTTGTTTTTTCAAGTGCTTTTGGGTCATGTACAGTAATTATAACATTTTTTCTAAGTAACTGTTTAATTAATTCAATAGAAACTGAATCCCTAATATCATCTGTAAATGGTTTAAATGATATTCCTAAAATTGTGATCTTTTTCCCTTTAATCTTTCCCAATAATTTTTCAATATTTTTTATTATCTTTTTTACTTGTTGTTGATTGATTTCTTCTACTGCTTTAAATAAAGTGGAATTAATTCCTTGATTTTTTGAAAAATTAATTATTGCTTTTACATCTTTAGGTAAACAAGACCCACCATAACCAGGACCAGCTTCTAAAAACAAATTTCCAATTCTTGGATCTAATCCTATTGCAGATGCTACATCTTGTACATTTGCACCTGATATTGTCTCACAAATACTAGCAATTTGATTAATAAAACTAATTTTAGTAGCTAAAAATGAATTATTTGCATATTTGATTATTTCTGCAGTTTGATTATTTGTTTCAATAATTGGAGCAGCAGGATGATTTTTCTTGTAAAATTTTCTCAAATAATTTCTATAATTATTTTTTTTACTACCTAAAACAACAATGTGTGGATTAACTGTGTCATCTATAGCTTTACTCTCACGTAAAAATTCAGGATTTGAAATTACACCAAAATCTTCGTCCACTTTTTTTCCAGATTTTTTTTCTAATATTGGAATAATTACATTTTTTGTTGTTCCTGGTGTGACTGTACTTTTAATTATAATTATTGGATTATTTTTCAAATATTTTAATTCTGTCCCAATTGTTTTTGATACTTCTTTAATCATTGATAAATCAATCTGACCAGTTTTTAGTTGAGGAGTTCCTACTGTAACAAAAATTAATTTACAATTTTTTATTTCTTTAGAAATATTTGATGATACTAAAAATTTTCTCTTTAATGCTTTTTTTAATACAGTATCCAATCCTGGCTCATAAAACGGAATATTTCCAGAATTAATCTGAGATATTTTTGATTTATCTGAATCTATGCCTATTACATGATATCCTTTTGAACCTAAAACTGCAGCTAATGAAAGTCCTACAAATCCTAAACCAATAATTCCAATTTTCAATTCCACATAATCACTCTCATTAAAAATTAATTGATATCATACGTTATTTCAAGTGATTCTTTATACGAATCTACAGTACCTACATCTATTTCCTTTTCATCGCTTTTAAGAGGAATTGCTAAAACTTGTTCTCCTTTGTTTAGTAATAATTGAATTGCATCTGTTAATTGATATTCATTACCTCTACCTGGTTTAATTTCATTTAAACAATCAAAAATAATTGGTTTGAAAAAATACAATGGTAAAATTCCTAAGTCTGATTTTGGTTTCATTGGTTTTTCTTCAACTTCTAACACTTCAAAAAGTGAATTATTTATTTTCTTAATTTTGGGAACTCCATATCTTTTATGGTCCTTAATTTTTTTACAAAGTAAAATTGCAGCTGCTTTTTGATTTGTTTTCGCAACTTCTAATAATCTTGTAATAGGATGTTCCAATTTTCCAATTATTGCAACATCTCCTGCATGTAGTATGAAATTTTCTTTTCCCACAAACCTTTCAGATTTCTTTACAGCATCTCCAAAACCAAGAGGTTTATGTTGGTTGACCCACATTATGTTTGATTTGTTTAATTTTTTATAAAAAATTGAGATCGATTCTTTTTGTTTATCTTGTAATTCTTTTAAAAATGCTTCATGTGGTGTAAAATGATCCTCTATTGATCTTTTCTCTCTTCCAACCACAAAACAAAAATCTTTAATTTCTAATGAATATAGTTGTTCAAAAATAAATTGTAAAAGTGGTATTACAATTCTTTGATTATTTTTATATTTTGTAAAAATTGGCATCATTTCTTTTGGTAATTCTTTTGTAACTGGTAAAAGTCTGGTACCTTTTCCTGCGGCAGTAATTACAGTTTTTATCATAAAAATCATTGTTACTAATATTGATGTGTTTTTAAATTTTCACATAATATCACAAATTTATATTGCAATTTTTCATGATTAACTAAGAGGAGTTTAGTTTGAATGAAAAATTGAATAATATCATGAATTTGACTTTGGATAAATTAAAGAATTCTCTTGCCGATGGTAAGATTAGGGTTTGTGTGATTGGAATTGGAAGAATAGGTCTTCCTACAGCCTTATCTATTGCAAAATCAGGACTACCTACAATTGGAATTGATGTAAATTCCAACTTAGTAAAAATGATAAATGAAAAAAATTTTCCTTTAAAGGATGAACCTAGTTATGACAAAATTTTTCTTGATGTCATAAATAATGGCCTCTTTAAGGCTACAACAGATTTTGATGAAACAGTCGCAAATTCAAATATGATAATTTTGTCATTACCAACTCCAATGAATGAGAAAAATATTCCAGATTATTCTATTATTCTTTCTGTTGCTAAACAATTACAAAATTCGCTTACATCTGGAAGTCTTGTAGTAATTGAAAGTACAGTTGAACCAGGATTCATTGAAAATGAATTTGTTCCAATAATTGAAGGAAATGGATTGAAAGTGGGACAGGATATGGGAGTCGGAGTTTGTCCAGAAACAGCAAATCCTGGTGAAATAATGAAAGATTTTACTAATTTACCTAGATTAGTTGCAGGTATGGATTCTAACACTACTGATATTTTACTAGAAGTTTATCATCATATTTTTCCAGTTGAATTAATTAAAATGCCAAATTGTAAAACTGCAAATGCAGTAAAATTAACCACAAATGTTTTTCGAGATATTAACATTGCATTTGTAAATGAACTAGCATTATTATTTGAAAAATTAGGAATTGATACTTTAAAAGTTTTGGAAGCAGCTAGTAGAAAATACAATTTTCAAGTTCATTTTCCAAGTGCTGGTGTAGGGGGACCATGCCTTCCAGTTAATTCTTATCAAATGATAAATTCTGCAAATAAAATAGATGAATCATTTTTACAACTTGTTAGAACTAGTAGAAAAATAAATGAAAAAATGCCTGAACATGTTGTAGAATTACTTTTGGAATGCTTATCTTCTATAGGAAAATCATTAGAATCTAGTAATATTTTGATTTTAGGTGTATCGTACAAGCCAAATGTTAAAGATGTTCAAATTAGTCCTGCAGAAAATGTAATTAAAATTCTTAAATCACGTAATGCTAAAATTAGAATTTTTGATCCTTTTTTTATTAATGAAAAAGTATTTGATTTTGAAACAGAAAATAACTTAGGAAATGCATTAAAAATTTCCGATGCTGTCGTGATAATTACTCCTCATGATGAATTAAAGACTATAACGGTAGAATTTATTGTAGCAAATATGAAAAATCCAATTATAGTTGATTCTGTTGGAATGATTGATATCAACGCAGCAAAAAAAGCTGGTATAATCTATAGATGTATAGGCCGTGATAGAACTGGCTGAAAATATTGTTGATAAAGAATCTGTTATTGATATTCTTACATTAAGATATGCTCGAAAATTACAGAGTTCTTTAACAAAATTATCATGGAATGATTTTAAATCTAATAATTTTGAACCTTCAGTAAATGAAATTGAAAATTTAATTCAAAATAATATAAAAAAATCAATTAGTGATCCTGATTCTAAATCTATTTCAGTTGCTTTAAGTGGAGGTGTTGATTCATCTCTTGTTCTTGCACTTTTAAAAAAATCATTGCCTAACTCTAAAATAAATTCATTCTCAATAAAATTTTCAAATAGCATAGATGAATCTGAACAAGCAGCAAAGATTGCTGAAAGTTTAGATGTTGAACATAAAACAATTCTCCTTGATAATTATTTATTAGAATTACCAAAAGCAATTAGTATTATTAAGGAACCTTTTTGGGATCTTCATTTTTATCATGTAGCAAAAAATTCTCAAGATCATGATTATCTTTTAAGTGGTGATGGTGCTGATGAAATATTTGCTGGTTATGTATTTCGATACAAAAAATTCCTACAATCTGTAACTGAGAAATCTACTCCATTAGAAAAAGTCAAAGCTTATCTTGCTTGTCATGAACGAGACTGGATTCCTGAACAAGAGGAAATTTTTTCTGAAAAAATGGATTTTTCTTGGGAAAAAATTCATTCTTTACTACTGCCATATTTTGATAATTCATTATGTTTACTAGATCAAGTAATTTTAGCAGATTTTAATGGTAAATTATTACATAATTGGTCACCATTATTTTCACAAATTTCTAAATCATTTAATATTAAATTAGTAACTCCAATTCTTTCTAAAGAAACAATTGATTATGCATTTTCAATTCCTAGTCATCTAAAATATGATCAAAATTCTAATACTGGTAAATTATTATTAAGAAAATTACTTTCAAAGTATGTTGATAAGTCATTAATGCAAACAAAAAAACAAGGATTTACTGTAGATACAATTAATCTTTGGAAATCTTATGGAAAAGATATCTGTGATAATTATATTACAGATGGTAATATTGTAAATAATGGATGGGTAAATAAAGAATGGATAGTAAAAAATATTCATAAAACTGATTTAGATATACGACATATTAACAAATTTTTGGGGTTATTGGGATTTGAAATTTGGTATAGATTATTTATTACTCATGAAATAAATACAAATACTAAATTAGAATAATTTTTTGTAATTCATTTTTCATTTTTAATATAATTACTAATTGAATCTAGGAATTTTTTTGCAATAATTTCCCAGCTAAAAATTTCTTCAACAAATATTCTTCCAGATTCCCCCATTTTTAATGATAATTCTTTATCATTAATTAAAATCTTAATTTTGTCTATTACATCTTTTGAACTACCTTCTTTTACTAAAAATCCATTTTGATTATTTTCCATCATTTCATTTACTCCTCCTACATCTGTTGCAATTACTGGTTTTTGCATTAATTGTGCCTCTTTTAGAGTGAGTGGAGCCGTGTCCATTCCAGTAATTAAAGCATAAATATCAATTTCTGACAAAAAATCTTTTACTTCGTCTGGATATTTCATTCTTGATAACCATTTGAAATTACTAAATTGTTCTAATTCTGTAGTTATTTTTTCACGATACAGCCCATCACCAACCCAATAAAAGGTGATATCTGGTAATTGTTCTAAAACATTTTTTAAAATTAACATTTCCTTAGTTTTCCCCCACCAATTAGCGTCTTGTAATAATCCTACGCAAGGATGCTTAAGATTTGAATTCTCAGAAGGAAACCAATTAGAAGCATCAATTCCCTCAAAGAAAATATGTGTATTTTGTTTTGGATGATGCTCTTTTACAATACTTTCTAAATATTTACAAATAGGAAAAATTGCAGTTGCTTCACTAAAACATTTTTCTGCCATATTATTTCTAATACGTAACACTAATCCCATAATTGGATCTTTAATGATGGTTTTTTTGGCCCACTCAATTTCTGACCAATAATGACCTCTTAACAGTACAAAAAGAGGAATCTTTTCTTCAATTGTATAAACTCCAACTCTAGCCTGTCGATCTACAAAAACACAATCTGGTGAAAAATCATGTAGTAACTTTTTAAATTTTTTACCCGAATTAAACCAATTTTTAATTTTTCTACTTGGAAATCCTAATCCATAATCTGATTCATTTACTATCTTGTATTCGACTCCTAACTTTTTTAATGCTTCACCAAATGCCTTTAAATGAAAAAATTTTCCTTTACTGCCAGATACAATAAGAATCTTCATTAGTTAATATTTTGAATAAGAGAAAAAACACAATTAAGTCTATGTATTTTACTAACTACATGAAAGACATTGCAATAATAGGGATTGGAAGATGGGGAAAATTACTGTTAAAAGAATTTGATGTACTTTCAAATATTAAATATTGCCATTTTTTAGGAAATAAAAAAAATCAAAATTGGTTAAGAAAAAATTACCCTAAAATAGAAATAGTAAAAAATATCGATGATATTTTAAAATCTAATGTGGAGGCAATTATAATTGCAACACCTATCTCTACGCATTTTGAAATTTCTAAAAAAGCACTACAAAATAATAAACATATTTTTATAGAAAAACCATTAACTACATCAAAAAAAGATGCCTTAGAACTAATCAAATTAGGAAAGAAAAATAATTGTTTTATTTTTGTTGGAAATATTTTTCTACATCATCCTGTTTTTAAAAAAATTATGAAACTTACAAAAAATGATCCAATTCAACATGCAAATTTCTATTGGAATAAAACTGGAACTTTTAAAGATGATATATTTTATAATTTATTATCTCATGAATTATCAATTATTTTAGAAATATTTGGAAATCCTTTAAATTCAAAAATACTTTATTCTAAAGGAATTATTTCTAAAATCGATCAATTGATTATTGAATTTAATTTTAATAAGAACAAAAAATGTCTAGTTAATTTAAATAGAATTTCTAATTTTAAAAATAAATCAGTTTTATTTAAAACAAAAAAGAAAATCCTTCTGTGGGAAAATAATAAACTTTTCCAATTTAATCAAAAAAATCTAAAATATGATTTAATATTTACATCTAAAAATGAACCACTTAAAATTGAATGTAAAGAATTTTTAAGATCAATAAATTCTAGAAATCTCTCATTAGATACTTCATATACTGTAATTCAAATATTGGATGATTTAACTAAGAAAATATCTTGAAAATAGCGGTTGTTGGAGGAGGAATTTTTGGTGTCACTGCAGCTATAAAATTATCTAATCATTTTTCTGTGGATTTATTTGAAAAAAAGAGTGAAATTTTTCAATCTGCATCTGGAATAAACCAATATAGAGTACATAGAGGGTATCATTATCCACGAAGTAACGATACCGTATCGTCTTTACTTCATGCTGAAAGAAGTTTCAAAGATGAATTTAATTCGGCAATAGTGAATTCTAGGGATCATTATTATTGTATTTCTAAACGAGACAGTTTTACTACTGGAAAACAATATCTTGAATTTTGTAAAAATAATAATTTAGAATATGAACTTTTTACTCCTGAAATAATAGATAAAAATAAAATTGAACTTTGTGTTAAAGCCAATGAATCTCTTTTTGATCCATTAAAATTAAAAGAAATTTGTTTGAACAAATTAAAAATTTCAAAAGTATCACTTTTAATGAACACTAAGGCTACAATGAAAAATCTAGAAGATTATGATTATATTGTAATTGCAACATATGCTTCTTTGAATGAATTATTGGAAAATTCTCCAAAATCTCAATTAGATTATCAATTTGAATTATGTGAAAAACCTTTGGTTAGATTACCTCCATCTTTTCAAAATACCAGTATGGTTGTAATGGATGGTCCATTCATGTCTGTAGATCCTTATGGAACAAGTAATGATTTATTTGTAATGGGAAATGTTGTTCATGCAATTCATCAAAGCTCAGTTGGAAAAATTCCTAATTTTAATGAAAAATTTAATCATCTATTAGATAATGGGATTATAAGAAAACCAAATATTACAAATTTCAATTTATTTGTTGAATCCGCATCAGAATTTATGCCTGAAATTAAAAATGCAGAACATGTTGGTTCTATGTATACAATTAGAACTGTTTTACCAAGAGTTGATAAGACGGATGAAAGGCCAACTATTGTAAGGAAAGTTAGTGATAATATTTTTACAATATTTTCTGGAAAAATTCCTACCTGTGTTAATGCCGCAAATGAATTAACAGAATCAATATTAAATCATTAATATCCTAAAATCTATTTTTCAAAAAATCCTAATTAATTTTCATATTAATTGATATATCAGTATGGACATAATAAAACCATGAAACAAAACTCTTTTTCTAATTTAGAATATTACTTTAATTTGAATCCCAATTTTTATAATTATAATTTATGTATAATTTTTTTAGGAAATTTGTAATATAATGATAAAATTATTAATTATAATTGTTTTAATTTTAACTTCTATTTTATTAGGAATTTTAATTGGTCATTATGAAACTTTTCCATATGATATTTTAAAACAATCAAAAATTCTAATTCATGAAAATTTTAAGGATGAATCTGTAAATGCAGAAATATATGAAACTGATATTGATTCTCTAATTGATATTTCTAATGAACAAGATATTCAAAAGAAACGTAAATCTTTAATTCAATTTATTTGGAAAACTCAAGAACTTCCATCAAATTCTAATTTAATTTATGAAAAAGAAATCATTGATTCAAAATATGAAAGTTTGAAAAATCTACAAAGTATCAACAAACTTACAGTTTCAATGAAAGATAATGTAAATTCCATATCTTATCTTTTTAATTCAAAAACTCCAAATGGGAATTTAATTATATATCATCAAGGTCATAAAGGAGATTTTATTCATGGAATTGACACAATTCAGATTTTTCTAAATGAAGGTTATGATGTTTTAGCATTAACTATGCCATTATTAGGAATGAATAATCAACCAATTGTAGATATCCCTAATTTTGGAAAAATAAAATTAACAACACACAACCATTTAAAATTTCTAGAATATGATAATTTCTCACCAATACTTTATTTTCTTGAACCTATCACAATTTCATTAAATTACATAGATGAAAATTTTAATTATAAATCATATTCTTTACTTGGAATATCTGGAGGGGGATGGACAACTACTTTGTACTCTGCATTAGATGATAGAATATCAAATAGCTTTTCTATTGCTGGTTCTTATCCAATCTATCTTCGAAGTGATCCAAAAAATCTAGGTGATTATGAACAACTTGTTCCAAAATTATATTCTATATCGAATTATTTAGAATTGTACATAATGAGCTCTTATGGGGAAAATAGAACTCATATCCAATTTTTTAATAAAAATGATCCTTGTTGTTTTTCCGGAAATTCATTTATTTCTTATGAAGATCCTGTTAAAAATAAAATATCTCAATTAGACAATACTGACTTTCAAATCTATTTAGATGAATCCCATAAGGAACATAAAATTTCTAAATTTGTTACTGATAAAATCATTGAACAATTAATTAAAGATTAATTTTTATTTTTATTTGATTGAAATCTAATTTTTTTTAAAAATGGTATTTTTTCATTTATTGAATTTCTGAATTTTAAACGTTTTTCAAATTTTTGATACTTCTTTATTTGTTCATTTAGGTATGTTTTATTATATGCACTATCTATAGGGCATTTCAGTGATTCACTATCAATCCAACACATTCCGTATTTTGAATCAGAGGTCATTTTCATTTTCAATATATCTTCCTGTTTATCTGAATGGATTAAAATTGGATCAAAGAAATTAGATATTTCAGTATCTATTAATTTTTTAACTCCGTAGAAAGGCCTATCGATATAATCATCAAATAATACACAAAATCTATCATCTGCTACTTTAAGAAAAGAATAGAAATCATGTCTTACCCCATCAAAAAAATGAGGTCCATCTATGTATGCAAATTGTATTTTAGGCAAAATTTCTTTTGACATAATTTCTGCAGAATACCCTGTTAATGATTTGATGTGTTTGAACCATTCTTTTTTACCTACTTTATCCCAAATTTCCTTTCTTGATGTTGATACATTTGAAGGTCCATTTCCAAGATCTATAGGTTTTATTGTTGTTTTTTCCATGGACTCAATATCTATAGTGAAAATTTTTCCGTCAATATCGTGATCGGCCATTGCCCATGCCATACATAAAGTCCCATAACCCGACGCAGTTCCAAATTCTAGAATATTTTTAGGCTTATATTTTGCAACTAATGCATAGAGTAAAATTCCTCTTTCATAATTAAGACGTACAAAATTTCCTTGCTTGTCCCTAAACAATGCAGTACTATCACCAAGTTTTTGAAATTCTTTTCCAGATGGAATTTTAACTTCCAATTTATCTATAAATTCATCAAAATCTATTTCTTCCAATTTCATATTACCTCATTAAATAATTCAACTAGACTATCTACAGCCTTATCATTATTTAGATACTTCATAGTATAATCCCTACCTTTTTCAGCAATTTCCCCCCATTTTGGATTATCTATATCATTCAAATATTCTTCAAATTTTAACTTGTAATTTTTTTCATTAATGAAAATAGCTGTTTCATTATTCTTATATCCTAGATATTCCCCATGATTGTTTTCATTTACCTCCATAAATGTAAGGCAACCTGATGCAGATATTTCCCAATATTTGATTGTGGGATAAAATGTTGTTGCAGCAATTGCTGCACAATATTGAGATAAAATATAATTATAATCTTTTATGGAATAATTTTTTGCTACATCCCTAGCATGCTCAACATATGGTAAATCACTACACAATGTCCTTAATTTATAAAAATACCAGCTAGATCTTTTTGGATTAATAATACTATTTGCTATTCTAGATTTTATAGTCATCTTTCCTAATGCACCAGAATTCAAAATTTTATTTTTTATTCTTTTATTGAATGGTTTTTTATTTTGATATAAAGAAGATTCTAATCCAAAAATCACTGTTTTATAATTATAATCATGTGGATAAAATTTGTAAAAATAACTTTCATGCATGAAATTAAAATAATAATTTATTTTGAATTTTTTATGAAAATCAAATTTATTTTTCCTTTTTGCATCATGAGGATCCCCTACTCTAGACACAACAGGAATATTTAGTTCATTAATACCATTTAATTCAGGAGTACCTTCATTATAATTTTCAGGTATTAAAATAACATCAAATTTATTTTTTAATTTTGATGTATCAAATTCATTTTCTTCTGGAAAATATGAAATATCTAACTTAGAATTTTTTTTCAATGATAGCATGAAAAAATAATATGTAGTGTTATCAAAGTGCTTCCCAGTCAGAAATTTGTAACTTGGTTTGTAAATAAAGGCAACTCTAATTTTTTCATTCATACTAATTTAACTATATTCCAATATTTTCTTACTTGATAAATCTGTATTTTTAATAAATCATGACTCATATTTTACAGATTAATTGATATAGGTCAAAATCAAATTTTTTGTTATGGCAAAACAAAGATTTTTTTTTCGAATGTGGTATTATTTTAGAAATGGTTGGGCTACCTATTTTTCATTCATTTTAGCAGCAGTTAATACTTTGACTGTAACATATTATTTGGCTATTGAACGGGTTCCAATTCTCCAAACATTATTCCCTACTTTTGCTCAATATGTGATAATTATTGCAGCCATAGGGATCCCATTATTAATTGGAGTTGGGTATGCACATTTCAAAAAAACAAAAGCTAGACGAGCTGAAGTTGATGTTCTCTTTGAAACTGATCCATACAGGAGACGATTTATTGTAAATACTGAAGCTATTCTTGAATTAAATCTGAAAATGACAGAAATCCTGTTAAAATTATCTGAGAATGAAAAACTTTCAGAAATTGATAAAGAAAAAATTTCAGATTATAAAGAAGAACTATCAAACCATGTTTCTTCTCGAACTTTTAATAATAAAAAAGATTATGAATTCATAAAGAAAATAGATAGAAATAAAAAAGATGGATAAATAATTTAACTCAATAATTTTTGGATTAAAACAAGAAAATTAATAGTACATAAAAAAACCCAATTCATGGAAAGTCATATTGGAGTTGGAGTGGGTAAATTTATTGAAACTGAATTTGAATCTGCCAAAAATCATATCTGGATTTCTTCTCCAACCATTTCTCAAAATATTGGTAAAAAATTATTTGATCTTGCTAAAAAAGGAATTAACATTAGAGTATTAACTAGTGATAAAATTACTAATGAATCAGATCTGACAAATCAATTAGCAAAAAAATTGATTCTTACTAACAAAAATAATAACAATTTATTTCCTTTAGACTATAAAATAGTAAGTCCAAAAGAAATCCCAATGATTCATGCAAAAATCTACATAATTGATGGAAAATGTGCAATAATTGGTTCTGCAAATCTTACAGAAAATCATTTTTGGAATTATGCTGAATATATTTTAGTTTTACGCGAACCTGATTTTATTCAAACAATAAAAGAGGATTTTGAAAAATTATGGAATTCTTGCCATTATGCTGAAATAGATATGCCTGGAACGAAAAAAAATTTCAAAGATAAAGTCCGAAAGATTCGTAGAGGTTTTACTAAGTAAAGATTAGAATTAATTATTTTTTAAATTTATAATTTAATAAATTTTTTAATTATAAACTAAATTATTAAAATTAAATTATTTACAAAGCTTATAATGAATACTATGTTTAGAATTTTTAGAAATTGAAATCATTTAGAATACTTATCCCTCTCTATAGATTTATGTTAAAAAAATCAAGTCGAGGATATGGGCTTGGAAAAAAAGGACCAATAAAAATTATTTTAAAATTAATGAATCAATTTTTTAGAGCAGAGATTGTAAGTGTTCATGGTCATAAAATGATCTTACCTGGGAAAGGGTTTGATGAATATTCTACATTGGGGGTATATGGAGAATTTGATACATCAAGTGTTGAAAATTTAGTTCATGAGGGTGATTTTGTAGTAGATGTTGGGGCAGCAATTGGATATTACACTTTAATTCTTGCACGAGCAGTTGGTCCTAATGGCCTGGTATTTGCATTTGAACCAAAAATTGAAAGATTCAAAATTTTAAAAAAGAATATTGAAATAAATGGTTATTCTAATGTCATTCTTGAGAATAAAGCTATTCTCCCTTCAGAAATTGAACCAACTTTTTTTAATATAAAAAATAGTCAAGGTGGGGTTAGATTAGTAAAAAATTCTGAAAAAAATGATGTTAGTTTAGAACCTGTAAAAATTGATGTAGTTGATTTAGATACATATCTAAAAAAATACACTGCCAAAAATGAAATATCATTCATAAAAATTGATGTTGATGGTCCTGAATTATTTGTGTTAAAAAGTGGAAGATCTATTTTAAATAATAAACATCTTAAAATTTTAATTGAATGGGATAAAGATTTGTCCAGAAAAAGTGATTGCAATCCTGATGAAATTATTGATTTATTAACTGAAAATGGATTTAAAATTTATTATCCTGATTATGTTAACAAGAAATATTTTATCGTAAACAAAGATGAATTACTAAATATTGAATCATCTGATACAATAAATCTTTTATGTAAAAAAGATTAACATTACAAAAATTTCTATTTTAGAAAAATACTTAGGTTATTTTTCCCAATTAAATTTTTTCCCTATAAGTTCATACAATTGTTTATTTTTTGGTTCATAGTATTCTAATAATTTTTCTCTTGTTGATGGATTTAATTTTGAATAAGATCCTTTTTGCATTCTTTTAGGATTCTGAATATTGTAATTTTTCAGATTGAGAAATTTAAAAATATCGTTGAAAACTTGACTTGTATTTTCTCCAAATTTCTCTGTAGATAAAATTAAAATATTATTTTTTGGAAATAATTCAAACCATGGTTTTAGTTGATCATAATAAAATCCTTTTTTCAAATAACTATTGTTTTTAATTTTTCCACCATCATTTTTATTTTCTATACTGTTGATTTCATTTTGAATAAGTGAATCAAATGATTCAATTTCAGCATTTGCCCGTAAATGTAAATTATATTCAGAATATGCTCTATCAACAGGATTTCTAAGAATTGCAATAATCTTACTATTTGGTAACATTTCAAAAATTCTATTGACTATTTTTGTATTTTGAATATATGAAGATGTAACATCATTTGTAAGAAACTTACCATTTTTAACTTCATAAATTTTTTTTTCAAATATTGTAGGAAAAAATGATTTGTAGAATCCAATTCCTAAATCATAATTATCATCAAAAAATCCAATATGATCATGTGATGATTTTTTTATGCATGGATGTTTACCTAAATATTCATAAAGACTTGTAGTACCACAACGTTTTGCACCTATAACTAAAAAATCAGGTAAAACACGAATAGATGAAGTTATACCATAAATGTGTCTTTGAAGTAAATTGTACTTAATTTTTCTGTAAATATTCCTCTTCATTGAAATTTTATTTTTAATTTCATGCATTTAATGAAATTTGGATCTTCCAAATATATAGTAAATAAATCGATAATGAAAATTATAATAAAATTATATAGAAATTAATTTAGTTTGTATTATGAGTTCGAATAAAAATTCTATTTGTTTTTCTCACATGGAAGATCCTGATGGAATTATTTCTGCAGCTTTAATCAAACAAGTTTTTAATTCTGATATTAAATTAGTAAATTATAACAATTTTATTAATGAACTTCAAAAAATTGAAAATAACCAAAATTTGGAAGAACTGATTATTTGTGATTTAGAAATTAAATTAAATAATTTAGAGATTTTTTTCAAAATAATTGAAAATTTATCAAAAAGAAATGTTTCAATTTTATATATTGATCATCACAATTTGAGTCTTAATTCAAATGAAAAATTGAAAAAACTTAATGTTCAAATAATTCATTCTAGTGATGAGTGTACATCCTCACTTATTTATGATAATTTTATTGATAAATTAAGAAAAAATTCATCCTTACTTTCTGCATGTGCATGTATTACTGATAATAGAGAAAATGGTATAATTGCTAAAAAAATTTTACAAAAGAATGATCTTATGTATGTCCGTTTAAATTCTTCATTAATATGGTATTATATTCAAAATAATCAAAATAGTCAAAAAAAATTAGATGTTATTGTTGATCAATTTTATAATAATTATCATCCTTTAGAAATTAAAAATATATTTGATGAAGCAAAATCATTTTCACTTAAAATAAATGATTCAATTGATAAAATTAATGAAAAAACAAAAAAATTTAGGAATTTTGAATGTATGGAAATATCTAATGGAAAATTAGAATTCACCGCAGAGAAAATTTTATCCACTTCGGAGAAAAATGTTTCATTAGTTTATAGAATATATTCAAATAAAATTATTAAAGAAATAGTTATTCTATCTAATAATTTTTGTGAAAAAAATATTGGTAAAATCACAAATGACTTATCATCTGCTTTTAATGGAACTGGAGGCGGAGATCCTAAAAAATCAGCTGCAATAATTCCTAAACAGAATTTTAAAAAATTTTTGGAAGAATTTGATCTTTCATTAGATTTGTCTACAAAATGAACTAAAAATTATTTTTCAATAATTTGTATAATTTAACAAAAATAGACTTTTTGAAAGGAGGTTTTTGATTAAACGCAGTCATGTATTCATCATTTGAAGAATTTTTTTTATTTTTAAAATCACATCTTGCTTTTAATATGTAATCTGTTAATGTGGGGTACATTACAAAAGTTAATTTTAATTGATATAAAAAAACATTGCTTCTAAATTAGTTAGGTTTGTTAAAATTGAGGTTTTTTCATTTTCAATAATCCCAATCAAATCGCTGATTAATTTCTTCAAATAATTTTTCATTATATGGTTTATAAAATTCAATTAATGATTCTCGTGTTTTTGTGTTCATAGGTGAATATTTTTTCATTTTTCTTTTTTGTGGGGTTTTAATATTTTCTTTAGGAATTTCTAAAAATTCAAACACTTTTTGCAAAGTTTTATTTGGATTATTTGCCATTTCTTCAGTTGATAAAATATGAAATTGATTAAGAGGAAATTTTTTTATCCATAATTCTAATTGATTAACATAAATTCCCTTTGCCAAATATGCAGGTTCTTTAATAATATCAATTATTTGATTGCTTTTACTATTCTTCTCACCATTTTTTTTGATTAAGTTTATTTCTCTCTCAATAACTTCTTCAAATGAGTTTAATTCTTTTCCCTGATTAATTCGATCTGTATAATTTGAATATGCCCTATCTATAGGATTTCGTAGAATTATTATTAATTTTACATTGGGGAGAATTTTGTTAATTCGATTTACAGCATCTTCTTTCCAAAAATAAAATGGGGTATCTTCACCTGTAAGAAATTTTTGATGTTTTAATTTAGAAATATATTTTTGAAAAATTGTTGGAAACATTGATCTATACCAATTTAATCCCAATTCATAATTATCATCAAAAAATCCTATTTCATCATAGGCTGCTTCAAAAACATTTTGGTGTTGACATATGTTGTAATACAATGATGTTGTTCCACTTTTCATTGCTCCAATAATTATAAAATCTGGTAATACTCTGATTGGAGATGTAAAACCGTAATAGTGACGTTTTAGTAAAATCCAATAAGTTTTTCTTATAAATTTTGAATTTTTTATTTGATTTTTTACAGACATAGATTAACTGTTCTAAAGTTATATTATATCTTATTTATAAAAAATATTATAAATTATCATTTAACATATTGTGTGACTCTATTTTCATCATCGCTGAATATCACTCCAACCGTTCTTAGTAACGAAATTTTATTTTCTTTACAAAAATCAATTAACGTTCTTACATAATCAATGAATTTGGATTCAGGTTCGTTTTCTCGTTTAATTGCTGAAAAAAGATCATCATGATCTAACATTACATGTTTTTCAACATTTGGTAATGCATTGGTGATATTTTGAATATTTAATACACCTTTGGGGCTTTCAATTTTTGGAACTAAGTTTACATGTTTTGGGATTAGTTCTAAATACTTTTGTAAATCTGATGATTGTGTAACATTCGAAATTGCAAGAAATTTGATATTTTTATTTTCCTCTAAAATTGGAACAAGTTCTTCTAATGTATATTTATTATTTGGAGGCTTAATTCGTCCTATGGGCAAATCGACAAATATGTCATGATCCGTATGCTTTTCTAAAATCTTTTTTAATTGTTCAATACTATTACACCATGCTAGATTAATTCGTAAAATTACATTCTCAGGCAATGGAACGTCATAATTTGCATAATTCTGAGATATAATTATCATCAAAAGTTTTTTAGTTTTTCACTATTTTTATCTTTTTATTACACAGAAGAATTCAAAAAGATTTTAAATTTCAATAATAGGTTATTTCAACGCTTAATTTTTAGTTTATTATAATTAATTTCAAATATTTTTACTATGGTATTTTTTTCATTAATTTCTTCATATTTTTTTTCTAAAAATGGATATTTTTCTTCGTTATGAATTAGATCTTGAAAATACATATCTTCTGTATTATCAGAATTAACAACTAAATGTGTAAGTCCTTTATCTTTAGATTCTATGATGTACTCTTCAATGGATTTTGTCTGATCTCTTGGAATTTTAGGAACTTCTGCCATAATATGTCCATCAATGTACATTTGAGGCAATGTTGGCCACCTTTCAATTACTTCCACTGATTTCAAAAATTTTCCATGTTGGTACGAATTTACCCCATTTGCATTATAAAAAATAAATTTTGAAATACCTATACTATCTTTTTCTGAATCATAATCAATTTTCTTATAATCCAAAAAAAGTAATCCAGCTGTTATAATACTCCCAATTATTATCATTAAAATTATATTTTCATATTTTCTATTACTCACAATTTTTTTTATTGAAAATAATGAAATTATACAAAACAATGGAAAAAGAAAATAAATGTATCTGGTTTCTAAAAGTGGAATAGAATATACATAGAAACTAGGTATTGCTAGAGAAATAATAGGTATAATTATCATTAAATTAGTTTTTTTCCATTCTCTAAAGAGAATAATGGCTCCAAATGGGACAAATAATATAAAATTTGGAATCATTGTCCATCCCAAATACTTTGGAAAATTTTCAATCCCATTTAAGATGAATTTAATTCCTGATTTTCCATTTGTTACTTCAGATGGTTGTAAATGATAATCAATTGTCTCTGAAGCTCTACCAAAAATTCTGTCATCCCCTAAAACATCCGTTTTGTAAGTCATAATCGGGAATAAAACAATGAAAAATATGATCACTGCTAAAATTATTTTTGGAATCACTCTGTATTTTTTTTTATTTTTAATAAAGAACATAATTAAAATTGCAGCAAATAAGAAAATCCCTTCAGGTCTTATCATAGTTGCAATGGATGTTAATGCAAATGAAAAATAGACAAATTTATTGTTTTTAATAATCACAACTAATGATATTGTCATTAATAATATGAATAATTGATCGCCAATTCCTATTGTAGAATTTAAAATTATTCTAGGATCAAATGCAAAAAATATGGAACCTAAAATTGCATATTTTTTTCCAAAAAATTGTCTTCCTAAAAAATACACTGCAATAGGAATTAAGGATGATATCAAAATGGAAAAAATTTTTTGTAATTGCATATAGCTTAATGCATTATCAAATTCGAATAAATTGAAAATACCTGCTAAAAATATAGACCAACCATTGTTAGATGGTGAATAAGTTTCTGGTAAATATCCTAGTCTACTTGCATCTATTGCATAAACAAAATATTCCAATGAATCAAGTGCGATAGGAATTTCAAAATCTACGTAATTTATCCTAATTGCAAATGCAACCATAACAATTATTGATAATGAAATTAAAGGTATTTCTAAAAATTTCCCAATTTTTTTATCAATATTGGAATCTAATTGTGTATTAGAACCAAGTTTTTCATCCAATTTATTTTTGGTTAAAACAGTATCATAAAAATTTGATGTGTTTAAAAATCTAATTTTTGCTTAATTAATGATCAATTAATTACTGACTATAATCAGATGTCAGTAAATGAAAAATAAATCAATATTGATGGTTGTAGCGAAATACCCAGCTACTTCTGGTCATACAACTGTGATAAACAATTTGTGTAAGGAATTAAACATTCTTGGATACAAAACTGCTATAGGTGCATTTTCATTTGATTCTAAACCACCTTTTAACATAGATACCATTAAACTTAGTAAAACTAAACTGTTGACTTCTGGTGTATCTTATTTGAATTATGATATAATTCATCCACACCAAGCAAGAGTTTTGTATTATTTACTAGCAAAAAAACCTGATAAATCTATAGTATTTCATTACCATGGTGCATCTAACAAAATACAAGAGAAAAATTTTAAAATTGCTTTTTCTTTATTTAGAAAAAGAATTAATAAAATCATTTCAGTTTCTAATGCAGGAATTACACAAATGCAGAAATTAATTCCTGACATAAATGCAGAAGTGATCTACAACGGAGTAGATACTAAAAGTTTTAATCCTGATTCCACAAAATTTTCTAAAAAAGGAGATCCTCAATTACTTTTTGTTAGTTCTCTTAGACAATACAAAAAATCAATTTTTCTTGTAGAACAAATGGAAGAAATTTTGAAATATTTTCCAAATGCATATCTCCAAATAATTGGGGAAGGAGAGGATTATAATAAATTACAAACTTACATCAAATCTAATTTATTAGAAAAAAATGTTGAATTGGTTGGAAAAATTCCTCAATCAGAACTACCCAAATGGTATTCTACTTGTGACATTTATGTTTCTGCAAGTACTTTTGAAGTTTGTCCAGTTCCTCCTCTTGAGGCAATGTCTTGTGGAAAACCTCTGATTCTTTTTGATATTGAACCTCATAGAGAAATTTTAACAAGATCTAAATCTGGAAATTTTTTTTCAAATGATCCAAAGGGTGATTTTATTACAAAAATTAAACAAGTATATGAAAATAGAGAAAAATTAGGAACTATGGCACGAAATTTTGCTATATCTCAGGATTGGTCAGAAATTTCAAAAAAACTCTCAACGATTTATGAAAAATTATGAAAGTTTTTTTATTGCGTATACTAGTCCTATCTCATCAGAATATGGCTTTTTATTGATTTCAAAATTATTCGTCTCTAATTTTTTAATTATATTTTTTAATCTTTCATTAGAATTTTTTTCAAATATGTGATATTCCAAAATTATATTTTTAATTTTTTCAATTATTTTTTCATTAATATTTTCTAAAATTTCAAATTCTGCTCCTTCTGCATCAATTTTTAATAAATTACAATTTTTTATTTCATTTTCTAAACAGATCTCTTCCAAATTTGTAGATTTAATGTTTCTAGATTTTGATGTTTTTTTATACATTCCATGACCTGATTGATCATTACTTAAAAAAATAGTAATATTTGAATTATTATTTGATACTGCAATATTTTTTGGATAAATATTTTTAATATTATTAATTTTAATATTTTCCTTTAACAAATCAAAATTTTCTTTAACAGGTTCAAATGTAAAAATTTTCCCGGACTTGCATTTTTCTGAAGCATAAAGAGAAAATAATCCTATATGTCCGCCGATATCAATTACTGTGTCGTTATTTTTTATTTTAAATTCTTCATTTGAATATTCTTCAACTGCCCAGACATTAATTAACGCCATGAGATCTGTTGAATTTACTCGTATCTTCATTTTTGTTCCTTTTTTTGTTTCAAAAATTACCGTTTCATTTTTTGTAAGTTTTAGATAAATGGAAGGAAATATGTACCAATTTTTAAAAACTCTCATGAGTCTTAGAATGATATTTATTTTCTCTAAAAAACTGACCATTTTCAATCAATTTTATGATTAATTATTACGAATTAAAGGTATCAATTTTTAAAAAACTCTTTTTATTGAATTGTATGAAAATTTTAATTTCTGGTGGAATGGGATTTCTAGGTAGTCATTTAACCGAATCACTATTATCTGAAAATCATAAAATTATTTTAATTTCAAAAAGCCTTTCAAAAAAAAATAATATTAAATTATTTGAAAAGAGAATTGTTATTGAAAAAATCAATGTAAAAAATACTCTAAAAATGGAAAAAATTATTCTTAAATACAAACCTGATGTCATTTTTCATCTTGCAGGCCAAACATCTCATTCTAAATCATTTGAAAATCCTTTGAATGATGTAGATTCTGACATTAAAGGTACGATTGGAATCTTGGAGATATTAAGAAAAAATAATTCTTCGTGTAAATTCATTCTTGGAAGCACTTTTGTAACTATTGGAAAACCTGAAAAATTACCTGTAACTGAAAATTCCATTTGTAACCCTACAACGCTTTACGGTGCCAATAAATTACTGTGTGAACATTATTGTAAAATTTATCATAATTTGTATGGTCTTAATACCATTATTTTCCGTGTAACAAATGCATATGGACCTAGAGAACAAGTAATTCCATCTAAAAATGCAATAAACTTTTTGATCTATACAGCTTTTACAAAACAAAAAATTTCACTTTATGATCATGGAAAATTCTTTAGAGATTTAATTTATATTTCTGATGTTGTAAGCGGGTTAAAAACAATTATGAAAAAAGGAAAATCTGGAGAATTGTATTGGATATCATCAAACAAAAAAATTTGGTTTTATACACTTGGAAAGATATTACAAAAATTTACTCATACTCAAGTTGAATATGTAAAATCTCCAACATATACAAAAAAAGTTGATGTTGGAAATTTCGTAGCTAGTAATTCAAAATTAAAAAAATTAGGTTGGGAACCAAAAATTTCTATTAATAACGGAATTAAATTAACTCTAGAATTCATGAAAAAAATTGATATTTAAATTTGCAAGAATCTTTCAAATGACGTAAAATTAAATTCTGCCAAAAGTTTTGTCATTTTCTCTTTTGCTTTTTCTAAATTATGATATGTGATAAATGAGTCTTTTTTAGGAATTTTAATTCTGGGCATATTTTTTGGATCTAATTCCCATGAATGAATATAAAATGTACTTGGATGAGTTGTTTTTTCCATTCTTCTAATGGCATTTTTAATTATAGCTAATGGTAATGTTCTCAAGTAAAATCCTCCTCCAGCAGGAATTTTTTTACCCAAAAATTTTGTTGTTAACAACGGAAATTCTATAATTTTCCCATTTGGATTTTCAGAATCTATAGAAGAACTTGATATTTTATAAGGGAATTTTGGAGCTGATGGAATTCCATACATACTTGTTTTTACGGGCACAACACTGCTATCATATACATAATTATTTTTTTCTAAAACATCTATTATCCATGAACATTCTTTGTTTAATGAAAAAGTTGGTGCTCTAAACCCTTTACTTTTTTTGTTTGTTAAAACATCAAACTCTTTTATCTCTAATTCAAATTTTTTGTTATACTCAAATGAATCTAATCTTGTATGATTCATAGTATGAAATCCAATTTCATGTCCATTAGATAGGATTTTGTCAATCATGTCTGGTTGAATTTTTAGCAGTTCACCTACAACAAAGAATGTAGCATACGTTTCATTTTTTCTTAACCATTCCAAAATACTATCTAAACTATTGATTATGATTGGTTTTCTTTCCTCTTTTTTTACATGAGGACTAATAAGTTCTGGATGATACCAGTCTTCAAAATCAATTCCAAGAATATTCATAAGTCATTCCAAATTATTAATTCTTTAAAATATTTTATGCTATTCAATTTTTTTTACAACTCTTGCTGGATTTCCTACTACTACACACGCATCAGGTACATCTTCAAATACACTACATCCAACTGAAACAATGGAATTCTTTCCAATGGAAACCCCTGCAGTGATTATTGAACCTGGATTTATTACTGCCCCTTCTTTAATCGTAACTTTGGCAACTTTTCTTGGATAAGATGTCTTTTTTAAAAATAAATTGGCCGTTGGATTTATGTGTGCAAAAATCATAACGTTTGAACCAATAGTAACATTATTTCCAATTTTAACTAAGTTTGGATATACTAAGTCAATTAACACATAGGGTGAAATATGACAATTTTTTCCAATTTTTACACCCCTTGAACGTTGCATTTTGATAACAAAATTTGAACGTGGTGATGAATAAGCTAATTTATGATAAATCCAACTTTTTAGCATTTTTAGTTTAAAATTTATTTTTCCTGTCCGACCTTCCAACCCATAATATTTCATTAATTCTAATTCATTTTCCTCAAAAACGTCATTTTCATCCATTACGAATCAGTCTAAATAGATTAATCTTTAAACTTTCGGTAAGTTTTTTCATGAAATTTTGATTAATAATTAATACGAAATATTTATTGTGCTTTTAATAATCATATTAGTAATGGAGAAATCATTATCAGAATACTTGAGCCTAGCTGAAAAACTCATTCTTACTAGTCATAAAAAACAAATCAAGATTGGATTCTTATCTAGTTTTACCATTAATGGTCTTCCTGAAATCATAAAAGTCAAATGTGATGAAATAGAAACTTCATGTCAAACATATCTGGGTGGATATGATCAATATAATCAAGAAATATTTGATTCTAATAGTCAACTGTACAAATTTGAACCTGATATTACTTTTTTACTTTTAGATATACGAAGCGTATTAAATGATTTTTTTTATTTTCCTTATAGTTTTGATCAGAAAGATAAAAAAAATTTAATAGATAAAAAAGTTCTTGAGTTAGTAAACTTAACTAAAATATTTTCTAAAAACTCATCTTCAAAATTAATCGTATCTAATTTACATATACCATTCTTCTCTCCATATGGAATTGCTGAATCAACTTCTAATTTTGGATTTCATGATACAATTATCTATTTCAATACACAACTAAAAGAAAAAATCCAAGAGATTGAAAATGTTATCATCTTTGATTTTAACGGATTTGTAACTAAATATGGTGAAGAAAATATTTTTAATTATCAAAATTATTTTTTTGGTGATATTAAAATCTCATTAAATTTTATTCCTTATTTAGGAAACCATTTAATTTCTTATGTAATTGCATTTTTAGGATTAACAAAGAAATGTATTGTTTTAGATCTAGATAATACTCTTTGGGGTGGAATAATAGGAGAAGATGGCTTTGATGGAATACAACTTGGACCTCAGCCTCCAGGAAATTCTTTCGTAGAATTTCAAAAACATTTAAAGGCATTTTCACAAAGAGGAATAATTCTTGCAATAAACAGTAAAAATAATTTTGATGATGCAATGAATGTAGTTAATAATCATCCAAATATGATATTGAAAAAAGAAGATTTTTCATCTATTGTGATAAATTGGGGAGATAAAGTACAAAACATACGTGAAATCTCAAATCAATTGAATATTGGTTTAGATAGCATGATATTTTTTGATGATGATCCTGTAAATCGTGACTATGTTCGACGAGAATTACCTCAAGTACATGTACCTGAAATCCCTTCAGATCCTTCTGAATATTCCAAGATTTTATTATCGTTAAATAATTTTAGTACATTTCAAATTACGTCTGAAGATATTAGTAGAAAAAAAATGTATTCTGAGCAAAAACAAAGATTAGAATTAGAAAAAACTAGTTCTAGTTTAACTGATTTTTTAAAAACATTAAATCTTAAAGTTGTTATTAAAAAAGCCAATAATTTTACAATCCCTAGAATATCTCAACTTACCCTTAAAACAAACCAATTCAATTTAACAACAAAACGCTATCAAAAAGATACAATTGAAAAATTTAGTTCTGATGAAAAAATATTAGTTGGTTGTGCTCAAGTATTTGATAAATTTGGTGATAATGGAATAACTGGAGTCTTTATTATTAAAAAAGAAACATCAAAAGAATGGATTTTAGATTCATTCTTACTAAGCTGTAGAATAATGGGAAGACAAATTGAAAATGTTATAATGAATTATGTTGTTGAGGAAGCTAAGAAAAATAAAGTTGAAACAATAAAATCTAAATTCATTCCCACAGAAAAAAATACCCCAATTGAGAATTTTTTACCCTCTTGTGGATTTGATAAAGAAGGAGATTATTGGATTTATCATGTTGAAAAACCATTTAAATCTCCTGATTTTGTTAATGTCGAGGTAAATAATGTCTGAAAAACTTTATTCATTGATATCAAAAATTCTTAATATTTCAGAAGATGAAATAAATGATGAATCAAACCCACAAACCATTTCTACTTGGACTTCGTTTAACGGCTATGTGATGCTTTATGAATTAGAACAAACATTTGATGTTAAATTTAGTATAGATGAGGCAATGGATGTTAAGAATGTTGCAGATATTAAACGACATCTAAAAAATCACGGTGTAAATTTTGACTGATATTAAAAATTTAAATTTTGATGAAATTCAAATTGATCAAAAGACATCATTTCAAATACATATAACTGATGAACTAATAGCAAAATTTGCTGCTGTATCTGGTGACTATAACCCACTTCATATGGATGAAATTTACGCACAAGAATCTAAATTTCATCAAAGAGTTTGTCATGGAATGTTATTAGGTTCATTTATTTCACAGTTGGTGGGAATGCATATTCCTGGAAAAAAATGTCTGTATTTATCACAAAATTTGAATTTTCATAATCCATGTTATATTTCTGATACAATTACCGTTGAAGGTATAGTTAAGGGTAAAAGTGATGTGACAAAAATTCTAGAAATAGAGACCATTATTCATAATCAAAAGAATACACTTCTAGTTAATGGGGTTGCTAGAGTAATTGTTCTTGAATAATTATTGATGAATTATGCTAGATAAAATTGGAATCGGGATTGATCTTGTAAAAATTGAAAAATTCAAAAAACTTGAATATAAAAATAACACAGATTTTTATAAGAATATTTTCACATCATCTGAAATAAAATACTGTTTAAAATTTTCTGAACCATATGAACATTTTGCAGGTAAATTTGCTCTAAAAGAAGCTATAATAAAATCAATTGGACTAAAAATCCCATTGATTTCAATTATCACAGATCATAATAATTTTCAGCCTATAGTAAAAATTAAAAACTCATCTGACTATTCTTTCATGGTAACCCTATCTCATGAAGATGAGTTTGCTGTTGCAGTTGTGATTTCTGAAAAACTTTAATCTTTTATTAATTGTTTTTTTGCTTTTTTACTCAAGAATTCTATCATGTTTAAGAATACTTTACTGGGAAATCCTTCAGATACATCTTTAGGAACTTCAATTCTATCTGGAAATTCTTTAATTAATTCTAAATCTGATATTTTTTTCTGATTTTCAATTTCAATTTGTTTTTTTATTATAAATTTATGATTTTTTCTTAAATCTGATTCTGCTTGAATCTTTGCAGAAATATATCCTTTAGAAATATAAAATAACCAAACTAATATTTCAGTATACCATAAACTCCATTTAATTTTTTTTAGAGTTTCTTTTGAATAATGAGTCTTTAAACAATATCTTCGATTTCTTTCTAACCAATAAAACTTCTTTTTACTCCATTTTAGTGAATAACTTTCAGCATGAAATATTGCTGTACTAGGAACAAAATATGATTTAATTCCTTTTTGATTAGCTCTCCATCCTAAATCCAAGTCATCATGATACAAAAATAAAAATTCATCAAAAAATCCTAATTTTTCAAAAATTATTCGTGATGAAAATAAACAAGTCCCAGAAGCATACCCAATTGTAATATTTTCATTACTCTTGATTTTGTCTAATTTACCTTTATCTCTGGCAAATCCAAATCCAAAAATGTGAATCATGTTTCCTGTACTTTGCAAAATTTCTTTATTATCTAAGGATAAAATTTTTGGTTGATACAAACCATCTCCATTTTCTTTGTATACAGTAAGGAACTGTGAAATTAAATTAGATTCAACAATTGTATCTGGATTTAAAATTATGATGAATTCGCCTTTTGCTTGTTTCATACCAATATTATTTCCTCCACAATAACCTACGTTTTTGTTGTTTTGAATTAATTTTATGTTTGGAAATCTTTCTTTACATTCATTTTGACTATTATCAGTCGAAATGTTATCAACAACTATTATCTCAACATTATTGTAATCTAATTTTTGAAGTGATTCAATACAATTATGTAATAATTTTCCTGCATTATAATTTAGTACAATAATACTTACTAGGGGATTATTTGTTTCCATTTGTATTGTATTCTCAATATGCCTAATTAAACAATGATGTAATGATGATGGCTTGACTATATCATTCTAAGTAATAATTCAATCAAAGAAATATTTTTGTTCCCTCTCCAAGAAGAAAAGTTTTTTCATCTGATTCTTGTTTGAAACTCAATTCTGAATTTGATGAAATTATACTATTTACTATGGTTGATTTGATTGAGATGTGACAATTATTCATAATAATTGAATCTTTGATTTTTACTTTAGAAATAATACATTCATTGCCTATAGTGGCATTTGGTCCTATCTTTGAACCTTCTTTAATTATTGAATTTTCACCAATCAAAACTGGTCCAATAAGTTCAACATCGTTTTCTATCTTAGATCCTTTTTCGATAATTATGATTCCACTTTTTTTTACATTTCCACTGACTTCACCTTCTATTTTGGGAATGAATTTTTCTAAAATGGTTTTATTTGCATGAATAATATCTTCTGGGGTTCCTGTATCTTTCCAATAATCAGTAATTGTATTGTATGTTATGTTGTCATTTTCTTTTAATAGTAAATCTAATGCATCTGTAATTTCTAGCTCATTTCTCCATGAAGGTTTTAGTTTATTGATAATTTCAAAAATTTTTGGCGTTAAAAAATATATCCCTGTAACTGCTAAGTTTGTTGGAGGATTTTTAGGTTTTTCAATTATCTCTTTTATTTTTCCATTTACTATATCTGCAATGCCAAATCTACTTGGATTGTCTACTTCACACAACAGAATTGATGCATCCACTTTTGAATTTTCAAATTGTTTTGCAAATTCTGAAATTGATTTTAAAATTATGTTATCGCCTAAAAATACAAGAAACTTTTCATTTCCAACAAAATCCTTACATAAATTAATTGCATCTGCTATACCTCTAGGGTAGCTTTGTTCAATATATCTAATATTTATTCCAAATCTATCTCCATCTTTATAATATTCCTTAACTTTTTCAGAACCAGTACCGCCAATTATTATAGCAATATCTTTGATACCTGCATCTTTCATTGTTTGAATACAATATTCTGACATTGGTTTATTTGCAATGGGAAGTAATTGTTTTGGACCTGTATGTGTTAATGGTCTTAATCTTGTCCCATGTCCGCCATGAAGTAGTATACCTTTCATATTACTTGAATTTTTTCTTTATATTAATAATTTAAGATTATTTTTTCCACGGTGTGTTCTCTGAAATTATGTTAAAGTATTTTCCCCACCATTCTTTATTATCTGAATACCATTGAATAGTTTTTTCCAATCCTTTTTCAAATTCTACTTTAGGTTTCCATCCTAATTCTGACCTAATGAGTGATGAATCCATGGAATATCTAAAATCATGACCAGGTCTATCTTCAACAAATTCTATCAAATCAGTTGATTTTCCCATAATTGACAAAATTTTATTCACTATAGTTAGATTATTAATTTCATTATTTCCAGATATATTATATGATTTCCCTATACTTCCTTTTTCTAATACAGATGTAATTGCATCACAATGATCATCAACAAATAACCAATCACGAATATTTTCCCCTGTTCCATAAATTGGAATCTTTTTGTTAAGATTTGCTAAAATTATTGCTTTTGGAATAAATTTTTCTGGAAATTGTTTTGGCCCAAAATTATTTGTACATCTAGTAATTACACAGTTACAATCATATGTTTTTTGATATGCATTAATCAATAACTCCGCGGCTGCTTTTGTTGCAGAATATGGACTAGAGGGATCAAATCTAAAATTTTCGTTTGCACTCTTATTTGTTAAGCTACCAAATACTTCATCTGTAGAAATATGAAGAAATTTCTTTTTTGTATTCTTTAATATTTCTAGAATAGTAAAAACCCCATTTACATTTGAATCTAAAAATGGCTTTGCTTCTGAAATACTTCTATCAACAAAAGATTCTGCTGCAAAATTTATTATTACATCATGTTTCGAAATAAGATCTCTCATTAATTCAGAATTTGTAATATTTCCTTTCACAAATTTGTAGTTCTGATTTTTTTCAATATTTGTTAAATTGTTTTCATTTGATCCGTATAACATAGCATCAAGATTAGTAATCTCCAAATCTTGACGTTCTGTTAAATTTTTTAAAATGAAATTACTTCCTATAAAACCAAGTCCTCCTGTTACTAAAATCTTCACAGAAAATCTACTTTCTTTATTTGTAATAAATCATTTCAAAGTTAGCAAGTTGTTTTCCTAAATTTTAGTTAAAAATTTATTAGAAATCAATAGAAATATCAACTGAACACGTTGACATTTTCTGGTTTTATCAAATATTCTATAAGATCACTATTCTTTAAATTAGGATATGATATTAAGCCAAGATTTAATCATGAAAGTTTAGCAGATATCGATAAAGAATATCTTCAGATAATCAATTCTATCAAAAATTATACTTTAACGAGTCCAGAAAGAATGGCAGCATTAGTTAATTCTGTACAATATATTACACAAAATCAAATTTCTGGAAATATTGTTGAATGTGGAGTTTGGAAAGGCGGTTCCATGATGTTAGTTGCAAAAATGCTTCTTGCATTGAATAAGACTGATTATGATCTTTATCTTTTTGATACTTTTGAAGGAACTACAAAACCTAGTAAACATGATTTAGATTATTTAGGAAACTCTATGTTAGAAGTTTGGAACAAAGAATTTGAAGGAAAGAGTCAACTACCTGCTTCTGCAGATTTTGTTCCTTTGGAAGAAGTTAAGAAAAATCTCTTTTCAACTGGATATCCAAAAGGAAAAATTCATTTTATTCAAGGAAAAGTTGAGAATACTATTCCAAAAAATGCACCAGAAAAAATTTCTTTACTTAGATTAGATACCGATTGGTATGAATCTACAAAACATGAATTAAACTATTTATTCCCACGATTAACATCTGCTGGAATTTTAATTATAGATGACTATGGTCATTTTAAAGGTTCAAAAAAAGCTGTTGATGAATATTTTGAAAAAAATAAAATATCTTCTTTTCTATTTAGAATTGATTATACTGGTAGATTATTGGTTAAATCATAATTGTAATCTTAGAAATTCAAATTTGTTATGAAAATTAATAATATTCCATATATACAACTTTAATTTCTAAATCATGTGGATAAAATTCAAGAAATAAAATTAGAAAAATATGAAACTAAGGATATTCATGATGCTCACATAAATGGCTCATTAAATGTAATTTGGCGTGATTGGGATAATGCCATTCTCAATCATCCAAAGATGGTTTATGTAACATCTGTAAATCCCCAAGAAATAAAAGGTCCACACATTCACTTAAAGCGTCACAGTTATTTTACATGCATTCATGGTGAAGTGATTTTCATTATACAAGAGAATAATGGTAATTATATTGAAATAAAATCAAACTCTGAAAATCCTAATCTCATTCATATTCCTCCAAATATTGCAACTGCACACATTAACATTTCAAAAGATATTTCAAAAATTCTTGTTTTAGCTGATGTTGCATGGAGACCTAATGATCATGAAATGAAAAATATAACTTTTAATGATTATGATTGGAATAAATGGAAATGATTATCTTTATTTTTAATATTATCTAATTTTTTTACTATAATTTTTATTATGATTATTTTGATAAATAAAGAATTGACACAAAAAATTTTATTTTTAGAAAATGTTCAGGATTTTGAGATTTTTAATAATAATTCCTTTGACACAGACAACATAGATGTATTTTCATTTAATATTGAAATTCACAATTTATGTGAATCTAAAAAAATCAATCATAAAATTGCTGAAGATTTTTTAGATAAAGATGATCATGATAAAATCTACAAGTATGTTACCTCATTTTATAATTGGCATGAACATGATTCTATTCCTAAAGATCTTGAATTTGAAGGAATAAATTTACTAAGTCTATTTGATACTGCAGAATTACATCATTTACTGATACGAGAAATTTATCTTTTCATAACTCTAAAAAGACTTTTAGAAAATTTTTCTAATGTTGAAATTTTAGCTAACTCCCATTTATTAAAAATAATAAAATGTTTTTCTGATAATACTAAATCAATCGTTATTGGAGATTCGAAACATATTTTTTCAGTACCTTTCCAACAATATTCTTTTTCTTTTTCATTTCTAGGAATAAATATACCTATAAAATTATCTAGAAATTCATATAGAAAAATTAAAAATTTTGTCGAATCTACACTTGGTAGAATTTTTGATCTTTGGTTTAGTGAAAAAAAACTCAAAAAATCTGTTTTATTCTTAGAATTTAATCCTGAACAATACACAGATTTGTTTAATCATTTAAGCAAAACTAAAAAAAATATCGTATTATTAAATACTAGAAGACCCGCAATATGGAATTTTAATTCCATTAAACTACTAAAAAAATTTAATTGTAAAATAATAACCCCTAAATATTTTTTGTCAAAATTTGAAAAAAATAGTATTTCAAAAATATTAAAACAATATGATAAAAAAATTGAAAATTTATGGATTCATGATGAAGCATTTTTTAATTTATTTACAATTGAAAATTATTCAATATGGCCAATCATAAAAGATACTCTCTTGCAAGTATACAAGGAACGTTTACAAGATTATATAGAATTAATTATATTTTGTAGAAAAATTTCTAAAAAATTAGATCTAAGCTGCATGATTTCTCTTAATGTATTTGGTGAAACAGAAAAAACTATGTTAAAAATCAATGACAAAATTCCCTCTATTTTGTTAGAACATGGATTTACAAATTATGTTCCTGAATTATCTTTATTTGATATTAGTAATATGTATCCATTATTCAAAGACAAAATTGCATTATGGGGAGACATTCAAAAAGACTATCTTGTTAAACAAAAAAATATTTCTAATGAAAAAATATTATCTGTTGGTAGTCCTAGACATGATGTTTTTTTCAATAAAAATATTGAAATAAAAAATGAAAGCATAACAATCCTAATTATTCCAGGCCAACTTGATGAATCAAATGCAATTTATGATACTAGATTATTTTTAAAATATGAAATGTTACTCAAAAAGTTATTTTCTGTATTAAAATCCATTCCAAATATTTCATATCTAGTAAAATTACATCCTAGTCTTCAAAAAAATAATTTATATGTAAAAAATATTATTCAAAAAATTGATTCAAATATAATCATCAATCAATTTTCAAATATTCTTGATGATATACAATCATCATCAATTATTATTAATATATTTACAGAGTTATTTCCTTCCACAGCTTTACTAGAAGGCTTATTATTAAAAAAACCAATTTTGAATCTTTGTTTACATGATTATGATTATGAATTTGAATTTGAAAAAGATAAAGCAGTTTTGTCAGTAAAATATAATGACAATCTAAAAATAAACATTGAGAAAATTTTGTTTGATAAAAATTTTCAGTCTTTATTAATTAATAATGGAACACAACATACAAAACGTTATCTTAGTAATCCAGGAACAGCATCACAGAAATTAGCAAGTATTTTAAATTCATTTTGAGATTGATAAATAATGACTGAATGGAAAATACCTCTTTACAAAATTTTTACTGATGATGAAGATGTTGAATTAGTTAACAAAGTGATTAAAAGAGGAAAATACTGGGCAATTGGCCCTGAAATAGAAGAATTTGAAAATGCCCTTTGTAATTATGTTGGAAGTGATTATTGTGTTGCAGTAAATTCTGGAACTTCTGCACTACACGCAGCTTTACTGTCATATGGAATTGGAAGAAATGATGAAGTAATAGTGCCCTCTTTTTCTTTTATTTCAACTGCAAATTCTATTCTCTTTGTAAATGCTAAACCTGTTTTTGCTGAAATCGAAGAAGAAAATTTTGGGTTAGATCCAAATCTTGTTGAAAACAAAATTACAGAAAAAACTAAAGCAATAATGCCTATGGATTATGCTGGTCAATCTTGTAAAATTTTTGAATTAATGGAAATAACAAAGAAACATGATCTTGTGTTAATTGAAGATGCCGCAGAAGGATTAGGTTCTTCAATTAATGGTTCTTCTGTTGGCTCAGTTTCTGATTGTGCTATTTTTAGTTTTACTGGGAATAAAGTAATGACTACAGGCGAAGGTGGAGCTGTAGTAACAAATTCTAAAGAAATTTGTGAAAAAATAAAATTAATTCGCTCTCACGGTAGAATTGACAGTGTAAATTATTTTCAAAATCCAGAACTGTCTACTTATGTTAATGTAGGATATAATTGGAGAATTCCAACTATGTCTGCTGCATTAGGATTATCACAACTTTCTAAATTGCCTAAGATTATAAAAATGAGAAAAGATAATGCTCAATATCTTTCATCACATTTATCTAAACATAAAGAAATTCAAATCCCTTCACCAAAATCTAAATCTGATCATATCTATCAAATGTATTCAATATTACTTGAAACTAAAATACTAAGAGATGGTTTACATTCATTTTTGACCTCCAATGGAATTTTTTCTAAAATTTATTTCTCCCCAATACATTTAACAAAATTCTATATGGATAAGTTTAAGACTCATCAAGGAATGCTTCCTGTTACTGAAAATCTGTCTGAACGTATTCTTACTTTACCTATGTTTCCAAGTATGACTAATGAAGAAAAAAAATTAATTGTTGATACAATAGATAGATTTTTTGAAATCACATAAAATTATTTTTTTAAAATTTCTAGGGAACCTCTAAAGATCCAGAAATTCCTTTGATAAAAACTTCATTCTGCATTTCTTTTGAACTATACAGTAACTTGTAGTTGTTATATCTTACATTATTATAATCCTCAATTTTTTTGTCAATCAAGGCATCCTTAATTTCCTTAATTGCATCTTCAATTGTTTTTGATGGACTAAAACCTACTTGTTTAATTTTTTCTGCTGATACTTTGTAACTTCTGTTATCTTCATTCTCTTTTGAAACTTCAATTTCACATCCAGTAAATTTGCTAATCAATTTAGCTGCTTGCATTATTGTCATGTTTTGAGAAATAACATTATAAGTTCCAGTTAGATCTTTTTCAATACCAAAAATTAGTGCATCCGCAGCATCTGATACATGTAAAAATGGTCTTTCTTGCTCTCCTCCAAAAACTGTAATTTTTCCTTCAATAGTTGCTTGTGCAATAAAGAGATTGATTACAAGATCAAATCTCATTCTAGGAGATAAACCAAATAATGTTCCAAATCGATAAATTGTAGGAGCTCTATTTAACCACCCTGTTGCTCTTTCTGACAAATATTTTTGTTGAGCATAAAAGTCAAGTGGTGACACACGAGATTTCTCATCAATCATTTTTTTAGGTTGATAACCATATACAGAACATGTACTTGCAAAAATGTATGTTTGAATATCATGTAATTGACATAGTTCTGCAAGATTTTTTGTTGCCAAATAGTTAATTTCTTCACTGGTTCTAGGCTCAATACTTGATGCAGGCATACCTACAATTGATGCAAGATGAATTACTGCATCCACGTCTGTTAATGATCTTACTGTTGGAACTAAATTTCGTATATCTTCTTTAATTAATTCAAAATTTTCATTTTGTACTATTCCCTTAATTGATTCATTCCCATACCATAATGCATCCATAACTCTGACTTTGTATCCTTTTTCAAGAAGCTTACGTGAAAGTATTGAACCTAAATATCCTGCTCCACCTGTTACTAAAACTCTCAATTATATCCCGCACCCTTAACTTTTACCACATATAAATATGAATATCTAGTTTTTTAAAACAAATTTTTATCACTATAATCATTTTTAAAAAGTACAGTCATCAATTTCCATTTTCTAACTTTTGTACCAATTCACCCATAAGTTATTTAACCATATATCTAGAGAAAATAAAATATGAAAAAAATTGATTCTATTTCTAAAACATTTGATATTAAAGGTAGAAACATTGTTTTAACTGGTTCATCTGGAACATTAGGTAGTCAATATTCTAATTATTTGAGTTCAGCAGGGGCAAATATGATTCTAGTTGATCTTGATAATAGTAAAAATAAAAAATTAGAACAAGAAATTAAAACAAAATATTCTACCAATGTACATGCATATGAAATAGATCTTTCTAACAGTGATCAGGTAAAAACCGTTTGTAAAGAAATTATTTCAGATTATAAACATATTGATGGGTTAATCAATAATGCAGGATTCACCTCAAAATTTGCAAAAGAGAAAAAAACTTCAACATATACTTCTTCTTTTGAAGATTTTCCATTAGAAATATGGAATAAGACTTTAGATGTTAATCTAACAGGAGCGTTTCTCTGTTCTCAAATATTTGGAAGAGAAATGATAAAAAGAAAAAAAGGCATAATTGTCAATATTGCATCACATTATGCATTAGTTGGAGCTGATCAAAGAATTTATGGTCAAAGTGGATTAAACTTACCTGTATCTTATGCTGCTTCAAAAGGAGCCATTGTTAATTTTACAAGATATCTTGCAGCATATTTGAGTGGAAAAAACGTTAGAGTAAATACTCTTACACCTGGAGGAGTTTTTGATAAAAAATACCATTCAAAAAATTTTGTAAAAAAATATTCTGACAAAACTATGTTAAATAGAATGGCGACAATTAATGAATATAATGCAGCAATATTATTTTTGATCTCAGATGCATCATCATATATGACAGGTTCAAATTTAGTTATTGATGGTGGATGGACTGCTTGGTAATTGATTTTATTTTTGCAAAAATATTTTAGCTAAACATTCAGCCATTTTAAATTCATATTCAGAATCAATCATTATACCTGTTTCAGGAGGAATTTCTAATGGAAGAATTTTTGGCATGTATATTTTTCTATTTTTCAGAAATTGTTTTACATTAATCGTTTGAAACCCTGTTAACTGAAAAACTGTAGGTGAATTTTGTCTTCCAATTACTCTTTTTTTTGTTTTCTTACTAAAATCTAAGTATCCATTTGATCCAACTTCCATCATATTGAAGTAAGGATTAAGATGTGTTTTATATACTGCAACCACCACATCAGCTTTTCTTTTTTTTAATAATTTGATTGATTTTTTCATATCTGAAATTCTAATAAAAGGTGCAGTGCAATCACGATTAAGAATTATATCAAATTTTTCACCATTTTTTTCCATTTTTTTTATTATGTGAAATAATACATCTTCCATACTTGCATTACTAGTAGCAAGTTTTTTTGGTCTTAATCCTGGTACTTCTGCACCGTGTTTACGTGCAATTTCTGCAATTGTTTTATCATCTGTTGAAACTATTACTTTAGAAAATATCTTTGATTTTAATGCAGATTCAATAGCATGTGTAATTAATGGTTTTCCAACAAAAATTCTAGAATTTTTTTTTGGAACTCCTTTTGAACCTCCTCTGGCTGCTATCAAACAAATTGCTTTCATGATATATCACTAAATCATTTATCTTTTAATTTTGTCTACTATTTTACACATCTCTACAAATTCTCTTAATTCATTATAATCAAAACTTACATTGTTATCAAAAAACTCTTTATTCTTATCTGATGTAATATGAATTTCTAAAATTTTGGTGCCTAGAATCATTGCTGTGACTGATGCCATAATATTATTACAATGGTTTGAATATCCATCAAAATCTTTAATGTTTTTAAAATCTAGGTCTTCTAATTCACAAGGATACTTTGGTACACAATATAACCATTTTATTTTTTTATTTGAATAAAAATCACATTTTATAGGAGAATCTTTCGTACTTACAAAAATCTCTTTATTTGTGGCAAGAACTTTTTCTAACAAAGGAGTAGTTTTATTATTTAATAATGAACGACCATCAACTTCCCTAATTTTAAAATAATTTACAAATGGTTCAATGAAGTCTACAGCTTCTGGATACATAGGAGAACAAAACCATTCAATATCATTATTTTTTGCTAATCTATTGATAGATTCAATATTATTTTTAGTAATAGAACATTTTAACAATGTTTCTTTTTCTGGATGATCTTTAACAATTTGTTCATTAAAAGCTTGAAATTTAATTGCATTACATCCAATTTCTTTTGATTTCTTTATCATATTCTCTAGTAATTGTAAATCACCATTCCAATTTACGCCAATTTCAGACACTATGTAAACCATTGATATATTTATTCTAATCCTAATTTAAATAATTTTATTCATCATTATTTTTAAAATTAATCTGTACTTTTCCCCAAAATCATTTTTTTGACATTTTACTTCAAATTGAAATTAAAAAATAATAATTATTATTTTGTAATTGATACAAAATATATTGAATTATAGGGAACTTCATATATCACTAAAATTCATTATTCCTATGAAGTATTGTACTAAATGTCTAATGCCTGATACTAGACCTGGTATAAAATTTGATACTTCTGGAGTTTGTTATCCTTGTATTAACTTTGAAAAAACAAAACAAACTGATTGGAATCAAAGATGGAATGAACTTGAAACATTATGTTCAAAGTATAGAGGTTCTAATGGAAACAAATATGATTGTGCAATAGCAGTTTCAGGCGGAAAGGATTCTCATTACCAAGTTTATCTTTTGAAAGAAAAACTACACATGAATCCTATCCTCTTAACAGTTGAAAATATTGATTGGACAGAAACAGGTAGAAAAAACTTAGAAAATTTGTCTGATACATTTGGATGTGATATTATTTCATTCAAGCCTAATAGAAAAATTGCAAGAAAAATGTTTAAGAAATCATTGGAAGAGATTGGTTCATCTGCATGGTATGTAGATTCATTGGTTTATTCATTTCCAGTACGAATGTCTATGAAGCTAGGAATAAAATTGTTAGTTTATGGTGAGGATGTTAATTATATTTATGGTGGAGAATTTTCAGAAGAAACTCCTTCTGCTAAACTACAACCAAAAAATGATGTAGTAAAACCAGTATGGGATAAGTGGTTTGAAGATGGTCAAGTTTCTACAAAAGATTTGGAAGCGGCAAAGCAACCTGATTTAGAAGAAGTAGAAAAATTTGGATTAGAACCAATTTATTTAAGCTATTTTGTTCCTTGGAATTCTCGTCATAATTTTGAAGTTGCTCAAAAATGGGGATTTAAACATCTGGGACATGAATATGTGAGAGAAGGTTCAGTTGACAACTATGATCAGATTGATTCTCTTAGTTACATGTTAAACCCATTTTTAAAATATCTAAAATTTGGTCATTCTGTGGCAACTGATAATGCATCAAGATGGATCAGATATGGTTCCAAAACTAGGGAAGAAATGATTTCAGTTATAGAAGAATTGGATGGAAAATTAGATCAGGGTATTCTTGAAAAATTTTGTGAATTTACAAAAATCTCTGTACGGGAGTTCTGGGACATTGTTGATAAATGGTATAATACTGATTTATTTGAAAAAGATGAAGACGGATTATGGAGCCCAAAATTTAAAGTTGGTTCAGGATTAATTAAATAAAATTAAATTGAATCAAAGAAAAATTACAGTCACTACTGGTTCAAGATCTGAATATGGAATTTTGCGACCTGTACTAAAAAAATTAAAAAACAACAAAAATTTTCAACTTTATTTACTAGTCACAGGTACTCATCTTTCTAAAAAATTTGGTTACACTATATCTGAAATAAAAAAAGATGGCTTCAAGCCATATTCAACGTTCAATATGATTCCTTCTAGAGATGAAAATTATTATATGGCAAAATCCATTGGTGAAGGGATTACACACTTTGCAAAAATTTTTAAAAAAATAAAACCTGACATTAACTTGCTTTTAGGTGATCGTACAGAAATGTTGGCATCAGCTATTGCAGCATATCACATGAATATTCCTAATGCTCATATTCATGGAGGTGATGTTTCAGGAAATGTTGATGAATATACTCGACATGCAATTACAAAAATCTCTAATATCCATTTTGCTGCTACACGAAAAAGTAAAGAACGAATTATCAAAATGGGTGAAAATCCAAAATTTGTATTTTTTACAGGTTCTCCAAGTATAGATGAAATTAAAATCTGCAAAATTTCTTCAAAAATTGATTTGTACAAAAAATATAAATTGAAAATTGATAATAACACTATAATCTTATTACATCATCCTCTCACTACACAAATTTTACAAATCAAATCTCAAATCCTCAATATTCTAAATGCAATTACAAAAATTCAAAATCAAACCATTACTATTTCTCCAAATTCTGATTCTGGTAATAAAATAATTTTTGATAATTTAACAAAATATTCTAAAAAATTTAGATTTATTCAAAAATTTGATTCACTACCAAGAGAAGATTTTCTTGGTTTACTAAAATATGGTGGGGTATTGGTGGGAAATTCTAGTAGTGGTATTATAGAGGCAAGCTATATTGGAACGTCTGTTGTAAATATTGGAAATCGTCAGCAGGGAAGAGAGCAGACCAAAAATGTTTTTAATGTAAAAAACATCAATGAAAATACTATAAAAACTTCAATTATACGTGCCTTAAGAACACAAAAATCAATTAAGCCTAATTATTTATATGGGGATGGAAATGCTTCAAAAAAAATTGTTGATATATTACAAAAAATTAGACTTGATGATAATTTAATTGAAAAGAGAATATACTATTGATAAAAATGACTTCAGAAAAACAACAAAAATGGGAAAAGCCTATCATAAAACATAGTAAATTAACAAAATATAACTATGTGGTTCAATACCCTGAAAGTTTAAAGCTAGGCAAATTTTTTGATATTGGAACATTCACTTATATTAATTCACAATTTGGAGTAGAGATTTCTAATAATGTACAAATTGGTTCACATTGTTCAATATACTCACATTCAACAATTGATAATAAAAAAGGCCCTGTAAAATTAGAAAAAAATTGTAAAATTGGTTCTCATAGTACCATAATGCCAAATGTAAAAATTGGAGAAAATTCTATAGTTGCAGCATATTCATTTGTTACAAAAAATATTCCAAAAAATGAAATATGGATGGGTGTTCCTGCTAAATTCAAATCAAAAATTCAGGGAAAAAATACTTGTTAGATTATCATGAAATACAAAATTTTATTTTGGATGGATACTGATTTCACTCAATACTGTTTAGGTTATTACTTCCAACAGTATTCTGAATTTGAAATGTTTGGAATTATAGACGTACCAAATAAACCAAAGAAATTTTTTTCAAAACAAAAATTGGTAAATTTTAAAAAAATATGGTTTTATTTTGATTATATTGAAAAACATGATGTTGAACCTGATATGGAATATCTTTCCAAATTTGAGAAGAAATATTCTATCGATTTACTAAAACTCGGTATAAATGAACGAATTTTATATAGATATAATGATTTTTATAAATTTTCTACTAAAGAAATTCTATTAATTCTAGAACAAGAATGTAAACTTTTTGAAAGTATTTTGGATGAAATAAATCCTGATTTTGTAATAATTGGTTGGCCAACATTACACAATAAACAATTATTTTATGAGTTAGCTAAATCTCGAGGAATTAAAGTACTTGTATCTTTTCCAACTAAAATTGGTAAACGTTGCGCAATTTCATCAATACCTCACAAAGTTCATTTTAAAACTAAATTCGATGATATGGAATCAAAAAATATTACTTTTGAAGAATTACAAAAAATCCTCAAATCTGATAATCTTTCTGGAAGAGTAAAAAATACAATAAAGAACCTTAAAAACAAAAAATCAATTCGTTTGAAATCTGCAATAAGTTTTCTTTCTTCAGAAAATTCTAACATTAAAACTCATTATACTTATTATGGTAGAACTAAATTTAGAGTACTATTCTATGAAGTAAATCAACTTTTAAGAAAATTTTTCCGATATTCATTCATAAATAAAAAATTTATTAAAAAACCAGATTTCAAAAAGCCTTTCATATTTTTTCCATTACATCTTGAACCTGAACAACAGACCCTCATTTCCACTCCTCTTTTTACAAATCAAATTGAATTCATTCGACAAGTTGTAAAATCAATGCCTGTTGAATTTGAATTATATGTAAAAGAGCATATGGGACAAGCTTTTAGATTTTGGAGACCTATAACTTACTATAAAGAGATCATGGAAATTCCCAATGTTAAATTGATACATCCAGAAGTTTCTAATGATGAAATTTACAAACATTGTTCTTTGGTGTTGACTTTAGCAGGTACTTCAAGTTTTGAAGCTGCAATTTTTGGTAAACCTTCAATTTTAATGGGTGATCTTGATTATTCAGTGTTACCTTCAGTTTACAAAATAAATGGAGTAGAAAATTTATCTGAAATAATTAAAAAATGTCTACAAACTAAAGTTAATCCTTCTGATGTTTTAAAATATATTGAAATGGTTAAAGAAAATTCTTTCGAATTTGATTTTATGGGATTTCATAAAAAATTACATGATTATTTCTTCTTTGAGGGAAATTTAATTGATGTAGATATCTCAGAAAATCAAATGAAAAAATTCTTGGTTGACAATAAAAATAACTTCAAACCTCTAATTAAAGAATATTTAAAAAAAATGAATTATGATGATAACTCTAAACTGCTTTTTTAAGATAATTTTTTAAAATTATTTCTACAATTTTTTCTTTTCCGTTATACTTCATATTTTTTTTTGAATTTAATGAAAGATATTTTCTTAATGTAAAATCATTTAATAATTTAGTAGTTGCAAGTGATATTTTCTTTTGACTTATTTTTCTACCATTTCCCAAAATTATCGCCATTTTCTTTTTTCTAACAATTTCAGCCATTTCTTTTTCATGTTCTTGTCCATATACTACTAATGTTGGTATTCCAATAGTTAATAATTCGGTTAAAGTTGTACCTGCTGCTGATATGACAATCTGATGATGGGCCATAATTTTATGAATATTGTCTACATCATGTAAAACTGTTAATTTTTTCCCAAGATTTTTTTTCAGATGAGTAATTTCTTCCCAACAATTAAAAGATTGACCTACAACAACAGATATTTTTAATTCAGTTTGAATTTTTGCTACTGCCTTAATGATTTTTGGACTAATACAATATGTGTCTGCACCTCCTTGTAATATAAGAATCGATTTTATGATTTTTCTTAATTTATAATTTTTTGATTCTTTTATGAAATCATCTTTCACAATACTATATTTTAAATCAAAAAAAGTTTTTTTTGCTCTATTCTTTTTTGGTCCAAATAATGAATGAAATCCTAAATCTACATATTCTAATTCTTTTCCAGAATAATCAATTGTTACCAAAAGTTTACATATTTTTTTTAACAATTTAAAATATCTTTCTTCATATGGGAAAAATTTTTTTAATAAATCTATTATTATTATTTCTGGTTCTATTTTACCAATTTCATCAATTTCATCATATTCATTCTTAGAACTGAAGTGACACTTACCAAATTTTCTAAGATTATTCATAATTTCTTTGTTTTCAGTTATAAGAAAATGAATTTGAAATCCTTTTTTCTTTAATTCTTGACTTAGTGCAACTGATCTAAAAATATGTCCCATCCCAATTTTATTACCTCCATCAGTTCGTATCAAAGCAATTGGTTTTTGTTTTTTCATATTCTTAACCTTAAATTATCATTTTTTATTTTATTTGTTAAGTTTCCTTTTTATAGTTATAATGAAACATGAATACATGAAGATAAACAAAGGTCAGATTAGACTTACTTCTAGAACTAAAAATTTTAAATTCGAACTTAATCGTTCTAAAGGCCATCTTTTCAGCTATATCAAAAATAGAATAGCATGGCATATTTACCCACGTGTAAACTATGTGAGTAAGTTTCCATCTCATGTTGATTTAGAATTATCTAGTATTTGTGATCTTAATTGCCCTATGTGTTATACAACTACTGATGAATTCAAAAATAAAGTGAATAGAGCAATGATGAGTTTTGATTTATTTAAAAAATTAATTGATGAATGTGCAAAACATAATCTTTATTCAATTAGACTTAGTCTTAGAGGTGAAGCATTTTTAAATCCACATATATTGGACATGATAAAATATGCAAAAGATAATGGTATAAAAGAAGTTTCTAGTCTTACACATGGTGGACATTTAGATGAAGAAAAATTTGAAAAATTAATCGATTTAGGATTAGATTGGTTAACAATTTCCTTTGATGGGATTGGTGAAACATATGAAAAAATTAGAGCACCATTAAAGTTTGATGACATGGTAAAAAAAATAAAGAAATTCAAGGAAATTAAAGAAAGAAGAGGTGTTTCTAAACCTGTTATTAAAGTTCAAACCGTATGGCCTGCAATTTCAAAAAATCCAGAAGAATTCTATAATATCTTTAATCCAATAGTTGATCAGGTTGCTTCAAATCCCTTGATTGATTGGTTGTTTAAAGATACATATGAAGAAAAACTTTTTGAAAAAAATTTTACCTGTCCCCAATTGTGGGAGCGATTATTGGTAGGAGCTGATGGTCAAGTCATGTTGTGCGGAAATGATGAAATGGGTGCCCATATTGTTGGAGATGTCAACAAAGATTCCATCTTAGATATTTGGCATGGTAAAAAAATGCAAAAAGCTCGACAAATTCACCTAAATCATAATGGTGTAAAAGAAATCAATATTTGTAAAAATTGCCAACTTCCACGAAAAACTATTCGTGAAAAATCATCCATATCTGGACGTACCGTAAATATAGATAATTATATCAATAGAAATCAAAATATTGGAACATAATATCAAAACTTAACCAATTTGGTTAAATTTTAATCTGAAATGATGTTTTGAACCCAATTACTATTTAGATATTTTTGCTGTCATTTTTTCAATAGATTGTGACTCCGATAACTGTTCAGGTAAAAATTTGAAATTTTTTGTTGTTCTTCCCCACCAAATTGTTTTAAATGCCCATTGTATCTGATCTTTTTCTAAAACTAATTTTTTATAAGAATAATCAACTTGGGATAATTTTAATTCTATATCATCTGCAAAGTAATTTTTCCAATTATATTCAAAAGAATCTTTTTTAATTTCTTCTAAACTATTATCTTTTGAAGAAAGTAAAAATATTTGAAATCTTCTTAGATCTCTTAACAATTTTTCATCAGTATTATATCCATTTAATTTTTCAAGAAAATCCATAAACAACTCTATACCTTCTTCAAGATTATTTTTATTTGAGAGTAATCTTGCCCATGATATTTCTTCAAATGGCCAATTAATTTCCCCAAAATCTGATTCAGATGCATTCCATCCTTTTCCTGAATATCCATCATCAACATACTTTACAAGTTTTTCATATTCTTTAGAAAAAATAGAATTTTCTTTACGACAAAATTCAAGAAATATTTCATAAAACTTTACTAATGCTAAATCATTAGTTTTTTGATAATATGTTGCAATGTATTCTAGAATTCCAAAACTATGAAGAGTTTGAACCATCCAAGAAAAATAATACATTTCTTTTAATTCTTCATATGTGTAAGAACTGGTACCTATTGTAAGATTTTCAAATTCAGGAATTTCATTCTGGTTAACTGATGAATGAGCTAAATATATTGGAGATCTTATTGTTTCAATTTTATTATAATCACGATAAGCTGGTTCATTCATTGGGGCATTTACAAATACTCCACAATTATAGATGTACACTGTACCAATTTTTGCATTCATAATATCCTCTAGTCCTTTTTTGAAACTTTCTAATGTTTCACCAGGCAAACCACGTATTAATTCAGTATAAGTAGGAATTTCACTTTTACGAAACGTCCCAACCAAATCAGAAAATGTCGAAAATTTCAAATTAGCACGTTTAATTGTTTCAAGAGCTGTTTCATCTAAAGATTGAAGTGATAAAGTAACAGCTAATAGTAAACCACCATTTTGTAATTCTTTTGCCATAGGGATAATTTTCTCTGATGACACTTTAGCCCATGCGGTTCGAAATAAATTGGGATATCCTTTTGTCAATGCTAATTCTTTTAGTTTACTTGCAATTCTTAAATCACGCTCTCCAAAAATTCCAAAGTTTGCATCACAACATTCTACTTGAGTTACTTTATTTTCTGAAAACCAATCCATTTCTGCAAAAAGTCTTTCATCTGAAAATTTTCTTGTTTTTGTATTTACTGCACTTCCCCAATCACAAAATGTACAGGAATATGGACACCCTCTATGGGTTTCCCATAAACATGCCCATTTTTCACTATCATTTCTATCTGTAATCTCCCAAATAATATTGGTTAAATAAGGTGAAGATAATGTAGTAAGATCATTTATTCTTGGTTGTGGTTCATTTCTAAAGTCTTTAGTTTCAATTCCCTTTACGTTCAAATAGTTTTTTTTATTAATATATTCAGAGAAAATATTCTCTAGTACAATTTCTCCTTCACCATGAACTAAAATATCGATAAATGAATATTCTTCAAAGAATTTCTCTGAACGATTTGGAACTTGTGGACCTCCACAAATAATCAAACAATTAGGATTTATTTTTTTTACTTCACTAGCTAACTTCATTGTAATTTCCCAATTCCATGTATAGCATGAACACAAAAGAATGTCTGTATCTTTACATCTTTGAATATATTCATCAATCTTATCCCTTACAATGAATGTTTTTTCAAATTCAAAATGAGTTGAAATATTTTTATTATTTTTAATATGTGATACTAATAATGCAATACTAAATGGAAAATGTCTTCTTCCATTATATTGATAATTAAAAAGACAACTATTAACTTTGAACACCATTAATCGTAATCAAATGTAATATTATTTAATACTAACCTGTTCTTGAATATTCTCGATTTTCATTAATTCACTTGGCGTAAGTACTAAATCTGATGCTAAAACGTTAGATTTTACCTGCTCAATTGATTTTGCGCCTGGAATACATGTAGAAACTGCATTAAAACTGAGTATATATGCCAAAGCAACTTGACTCATCGTTCTCTTCTCATTCACTAAAAATTGGAATTTTTTTGCTTGATTTATTCTCGATTTTATTTCGTTTTGACTGAATAATCTACTTCGAATATCTGTACTGGTAAAACTTGTTGATTCATTATATTTTTCTGTAAGAAATCCTTGAGATAATGGTTTTGAAGCAATGACTCCCACGTTATTTTTTTTTGCTAGTGTTAATAATTTTTTTATGGGTTTAAAATCTAATAATGAAAATGTAAGTTGAATAACATCTACAAATCCTTTCTCAATTAATTTTATGGCTCTTTCATATTCTGAACTTATTGATACTCCACAATATCTTGCTTTTCCCTCTGATTTAATTTTGTTAAATACTTTTTCAATTTCATTATATTCATCATCAGTATATGGAATAACATGTGTCTGAAATAAGTCAACATAATCTGTGCCTAGTCGTTTAAGACTACGGTTTAATGCAGCCATTAAATGATTCTGAGATAAATCTATCTCAAATGGATTTGTATTACTATATGATGGAATACTTCCTGCTTTGGTAAAAATACACACATCTGAACGCCTATCTTTTAGACTTTTTCCTAATCTTCTCTCACTATTGCCTAAAGAATAAAAGTCTGCAGTATCAAATGTGTTGATTCCTTTTTCTATAGATGTACAAATTATTTCTTCGGCAGTTTTTTCATTTACATCATTCATAGTTAAGGAAATATTATTGATTGTGGTTAATCCACCAAGCTGCCAACATCCAAGTCCAATTTCTGAAACAAGTAAATCTGTTTTTCCTAATCTTCTTTTCTTCATATATTACTTTGATTTTAAATTCTTATTTTTTATATTTTGTTAAAAAATCAGATAATTTCATGCCCACTATGTTCTTCCCAAATAATGATCCGCCCTCGGTTGCATTGATAGTTTTTACCCATTTTGGAGTTCTTACAACAAGATCCTTTAATGCTTCTCTATAATACTGAAAAATTGGATCAACAAAAGTGTCACAATTGAAATCTTTGTTATGAATTTTTTTAAAATTTCCTCTAGTTTTTATTTCATCAAAATCATTTGCTTTCAAAAGAGATTTGTAATGAGGTGTTTCTTCAACTGGAGAATCTGTATCGTATCCAAAATTCAATCCTATCAAACCAATAGGTGATTTTCCTAATATGGACCATGAAAAAATCCATGCTGCGGCTCCTGAATTCCCACCTGTTTGCAAACCAGGTAATCCTTTGGGATTTTTTTTATTTTTTACCATCATGTTCATTGTTTTCGTAATAGATACATTTTTTCTATAATCATCAATTAGAGGATGAAACCAAAAAACATCTAAATTATTTTTTTTACATTTTTTTACAACCTCTGGTGAACAACAAGTCGATAAAACAATGGAAATATTTTGCTTGAATTTGTTCAATATTTTATCATCAAAAAATTTTGCTATAACTTCTGCAGGATCAACTGTAACAACAAAAATTTTTGTTTTTTTACGTGGGAAAAATCCTTCCTTTAGGAATGGAATAAGCATTCTATCCGTACAAACTATGGTACCTGAATACCTAGATTTTTTGATTAATTTTAATTGATTTTTTCTTTTTACAGTGGGACCTCCGCCAATTACAATAGCAGTTTCTTTACTTTTATAGTCAATGATGGAATTGTCTAAGATTTTTAATTCTTTAATACTTTTACCATTTCTAATTGTATTTAGATTTCTAGCAAAATTACTCATCCAAAAATCCAGCATATTGAATGTTTCATGATGAACCCAATCAAAATTCTTACTTGTTTTCAATTTTTTTTAAAGTTCATCTACAACAAAAACATCTTCTAAATCTTTTTCTCTAAAAACCATAAAAGAGCCTTTTGCACCTCGTGTTGCAATATTTTTTTCTTCATATTCTAACCGTTTTATTTTTTCTTCCATCTCTTTACTACGTTTGACTTCTGGTTTTTTTGGAAGCTTATAATTTGATTTAATTAATGTCATAAAGTACTGCATACTCATTCACTATTTAAATTTTTTAAGAATGTTCAAACCATGTGATAATTTTGATGGACTACTCTTTTTTTTACATTTGTGATACAATTCTTAGTTTAATAATAAAAATTCAAAAATAATAATTTTATTTAGATTGTTTTATCAATGATAAGGCAAATTTTAATGCCCAATTTGCACCTTCATAATATTGTTTCAAATCTTCCATTTCTCTAGATTGATATTTTTTTGAAAATGCAATACAATCTTTTTGTTTACTTTCTAATTTCTCAATCAAATCTTCTTTAAATTCTTCATTCATAATAGAAAAAAAATATCATTCCTAAAAAATCTTCTTTAGGTAATTCTTATATTGATTTCAGTAACAGATAATGAATTATGAAACCTGTGAAATTGGGAAAAAAATTTGTGGGTGATGGATATCCTTGTTATATAATAGCTGAAATTGGAGTATCATTTAGAAATTTTGAAGAAGGTAAGCGTTTAATAGATTCTGCCATAGAGATGGGAGCAGATGCAATAAAGTTTCAAACATATGAGGCCGATACTTTTACAACCAAAAAAAATTTTTACAGTATGGAGATCACTGGTAATGTTTCCCAATATGAATTTCATAAAGACTTAGAGTTATCAAAAGAACTACAAAAAGAAATTATTCAATATGCCAATGAAAAAGGAATAACAATTTTTTCTGCACCAAGTCATATCAAAGATCTTGAATTTATGAAAGAATTGAATATACCAATATACAAAATCGGTTCCGATTTAGCATGTCATATTCCATTATTAAAAGAAGTAGCAAAATTGGGAAAACCAATTATTCTTTCTACAGGCATGTGTACCATGAAAGAAATTCATGACTCTGTTGATGCCATTCATTCACAAAATAATGATCAGATAATTCTATTACATTGTGTAGCTGATTATCCTTCAAAACTTGAAGAGGCTAATTTGAATGCAATAAAAAGTATGAAAAAAGAATTTGACATACCTGTTGGGTATTCTGATCATACTTTGGGAACTTTAGTTACCTTGTCTGGCGCAATTTTGGGGGCAAATGTAATTGAAAGACATTTTAGGGATGAAAGAAATGCTCCTAGTCCTGATGATGAACATTCACTAGTGAAAACAGAATTTATAGAATTGATTGATTCAATTCGTAAATTTGAAAAAGCTAAAGGTACAGGGAAAAAAATTCCAAGTAAACATGAACAAAAAAATCTTCAATCTAATAGAGTAAGTATTATTGCGATGAAAGAAATCTCTAAAGGGGAAATAATTTCTAATGATATGATTGATATTAGAAGACCAGGAACGGGAATTCAGCCAATTCATTATGATGAAGTTCTAGGAAAAAAAACTAAGCAAAATATAAAATTTGAAGAATCACTTACTTGGGAAATGTTAGAATGACAATTATCGTAATCGTTCAAGCAAGAATGGGTTCAAAAAGATTTCCTGGAAAAGTTTTAGAACAAATTAATAATAAACCTGTAGTCAAATACATTTCTGAAACTTTAGAAAAATTAAAAATTGACCGTGAAATTGATAATTTTATTTTTGCAGTGCCTGATACTCCTGAAAATAAACCTCTTTGGAATTTTTTTGAAAATGAAAAAATTAATTTTTTTAAAGGTTCTAATGAAGATGTTTTAGATCGATTTTACAAATGTGCAATTCAAAATAATGGTGACACCATTGTAAGATTGTGTGCAGATAACCCGTTTATTGAAAAATGGCAAATTACTCAACAACTTCAAAACTTTGAAAAACATAAAAAATTCACATATGGAAATGGGGCATGGGTTTTTTCATTTGAAGATTTAGAAGAATCTTGGAAAAATGGGAATCATCCTGAAGATAGAGAACATGTAGTAAGTAGAATGTATAAAACAATTGATTATCCTGATGATCTAAAAAGATTACAAAAAATTAATCAGATTTTAAATTAATAATTATGTTACAATGATCCACAAAAAAACTGTATCTATTCATCAACCGAATTACCTTCCTTGGCCTGGATTTTTTTATAAAATTGCTAATAGTGATATTTTTGTTGTTTTTGATGACGTTCAATTCCCACGAGGAAAAAAAAATAATTTTGCAAATAGAAATAGAATTAAAACTCAAGGAGGGTCAAAATGGTTGACAATCCCTGTACAAGAAAGAAGTAGTATGAAATTATTAAATGAAATTAAAATAAATAATGAACTTAACTGGAAAGAAGATCATTGGAATTCATTAAAATCAAATTATTCACAAAGTAATTTTTTTTCATTATTTGAGAAAAGTTTTCATCAAATTTATCAAAAAGATTGGAATTTTTTAATAGATTTTTCGGTTGAATTAATTCAGATTATTATGAAAATTTTAAAAATCAATACTAAAATTGTTTTTTCATCTAAATTAAAAGTAGATCAAACTGGAACTGAAAAATTGTTAGAAATTATTCAAAAAACTGAGTGTAATAGATATTTAACTGGAACTGGTCCAGGTTCAATAAAATATCTTGAAGGTAAAGAAGAATTATTTTTCAATGAAAATATAGAAATATCCTTTGAAAATTATAAGCAAATTGAATATTCTCAACTATTCGGAGATTTCATTCCAAATTTGAGTATTTGTGATATGATTTTTAATATTGGTTCTGAAAAAACAATGTCATATATTTTAAAAAAATAGCCCTATTTTTATTATAAAATTTTTAATTTTCTATGTGCATTTAATAATAAGAGTTTTGTTTTTTATCTATTGAACATAAAAAATGTTCCAAAGAAAAATTCTTTTTCAGGATTAAATGTTCTTGTCACAGGTGCAGATGGATTTGTCTCAAGTCATCTCTGTGAAGAATTACTTGAAAATGGTGCTAATGTCACAGGATTAATCAAAAGAAATTCAACTGGACTTTTTAAAAATGTCGATCATATAAAAAATAAAATTAAAATAAAATGGGGTGACACTCAAGACTTATCATTACTAGAAGAAATTACTAGGAAAACTGATATCATTTATCATTTAGCTGCTCAAAGTCATGTAGGTTATTCTATTTACAATCCTAATGAAACAGTAGTAAATGATGTAATTTCTACCTTAAATGTTTTGGAATGTGCAAGAAAAAATGATGTCAAGAGAATTATTCATGCTGGTAGTTCAGAAATATATGGAAATCCTACGTACGTACCTATTGATGAAAAACATCCATTAAATCCTAGAAGTCCATACGCTGCAGCAAAAGCTGCATCTGAACACTTGCTTCAATCTTATTTTCATACTTATGGTTTACCAGTTGTTCTATCTCGTTTTTTTAATATTTATGGACCACGACAAGGATTAGATCAAGCAATCCCTAAATTTATTTTACAAGCACTAAACAATCGAAAAATCACAATTTATGGAAATGGAAATCAAACTAGAGATTATACCTATGTAACAGATGCAGTACATGCTTATTCACTTTTAGGTTTAAAGCCAAACATTGAAGGAACTGTAATGAATTTTGGAACCCAAAGTGAAATAAAAATTAGGGATTTAGCCAAATTAATTTTAAAATTAACTAAAAGTAAATCTGTTTTATCATTTGATGAAAAACTAAGAAGTGGAGAAACTCCTAGATTATTATGTAATTCAAAAAATGCCTATAAAGTATTAAAGTGGAAACCAAAAATAGAAATTGAAACAGGTATTAAAAATACCATCGAATTTTTTAAACAAAGAAAGCATTTAGTGACAAATCTACCTTTTATGACCTAAACCATATTCTTGAATCATATTTTCAATTTTTTCAGAAACATCCGAATTAGGTTGCCATCCAATTTCATTTGTTATTTTGTTATGTGACATTAAAGGTGCATTTGGAAATTTTAAATCAGGATTTGATTTATCAATTTTAATTTCTATTTTAAATGATTTAAAAATAATTTTTTTAATGATTTCTGCAACTTGAGAAATTGATAATTGATTTCCAGTTGAAATATTATATGTTTTTCTTTCCGGTTTATTTTTCATCAAAATTTCTAATAATGACATTAAATCTTCCTTATACAGCAAGTCCAATTTCTGACTACCATCACCATGTAGCGAAATTAAATGTTCTGAAAATCCTTTTTGGATAAATTTTTCTACTGCTCCAAGATTACCACAATTCATGAAATTACCATAACCAAAAATATTAGATAATCTAAGAATGGTATATTCAAAATTTGTATTTCTTAGAATTTTCTCTTGTTTTAATCTTAATTTACCATATTCAGTAGTGGGAGATAATATGCTCTCTTCAGTTATTTTGAGTATGTTTGCATAAACAAAATTTGTTGAAAATAGATAAAATTCAAATTTTTTTATTTCTTCTAAAATTTTTAATAATTTTTGAAATTTAGTCACATTTGATTCAAAAAATTTTGCAGGTTCATTCATACAATCATAAACTCCTCCTGTCCCACTGCAAAAAAATATGGTGTCTATGTCTTTTGCATATTTTTTAATTAAATTATAATCAAAACAATCCCCCTTAACTAAATTCACTTGTGGGCATTTTTCTTGTATTTGAGGAAAATTTTTACCATGATCTATACATGTAACATTATTTTTACCAGAAAATTTGAATACGATTTCTGAACCAATATGACCTGTTCCTAAAACAAGTATGTTTGTCATAAATTTCTAAAATTCATTATAGTTAAAAAATTTCTTAAATTCAATTCATTGGAACAATTTGTGCTAATTCTTCATTAGCTTTACAAACAGGACATAATTTATTCCATTTTTCATCATGTGGCCAACTTCGCATATGTGCTAATTTTAACAGTTTTCCTGAATCTTTACTAAACATCAAATTTTGAATTCCTAATAATTCTGCATGATTAAACACTTGACTCACATGGGCACTTAATACGTCAGCGTCATCAAGTGAAACTAAGAATTTTTCTAAAGCATCCATTTTCCATTTACTAATAGTTTCTTTGTCAATGGAATCTACAGGTAAATTTTTAATTAAATTTAATCTCTCATCAAATTGTCCTAAAATAAAATCTTCGTGATCTAAAAATAATCTTGTACCTGGATATGGTGTGCAAATAAATGGTCCTGCACTAATATTATTTTTTTTAAAAAATTCAACTGTTTCTAATACATCGTTAATATTTTCATTAGGATTACCAACCATAAACGTCATTATGGGTTCCATTTTTTGTCGTTTCATAATATCTACTGCATTTTGATTATTTTGATTAGTTGTTCCTTTTTGAATATCATATTTTAAGACCTTATCACTTCCACTTTCACCACCATATGTAACATATGTACATCCTGCTTCCTTCATTCTTTTAATCATTGTATCATCTACTGATGCAGTATCTCCAGATGCTCCCCAATGAATTTTTTTGTTCAATCCTTCTTCAATAATTAAATCACAAATTTCATGTGTACGTTTTTTGTTTGATGTTAAATTTTCATCTGCAACAAAAACGTATGTTACACCATATTTTTCATATAAAAATTTCATATGATCTACAACATATCTAGCAGAATTATATCTAGCAATTTGTTGAAATCCATATTCTTTATCCATTTCTAATACTTTTTCTTTTCCAACTGAAACTATTTGGTCCCATCTGCTAAGACCATTATGTGTACAAAATGTACATTGTCTTGGACATCCTCTTTCTGTAACAATGTGAACTTTCCTTTTTGCTGTCATAGCTTCCACACTATTTACTAATTGCATATTATCCCCATAAGTATCCAAATCCATTAGATGATATGCAGGATATGGTAATGTATCCATATCTGGAATTAAAGGTCGTGGTTCAGTAAAAACAATTTCGTTATTTTTTTTATATGCAATCCCTTTGATCTTTGAAAAATCTTTATTTGAATTTTGTAAAATTTCTTTCCAAGAATCTTCCCCTTCTCCAATAACTGCAATATCTACTTCGGATGATAATCTGAGTATTTTATCTGGCATGTAAGTTACAAATCCTCCTCCTGCAACAATCAAAGCATCGGGATGAATTTTTCTACAAATTGGTAGTAATTTTCGTATGTCTTTGTACATACTACTGAGGCCACCAATTCCAATAATATCAAAATCATCACTTGCTATTTCTTCTGCAGCAATTTGTAACGGAACTCTGTTTGCATTTAAATCTAGGAAAGCAATTTCATGTTCTAAAGATTCAGCAATCGAAGCAATTATCCCCAAACCGTATGGGATATCTTGTGGTACTGCCCTTTGTCTCACTGGAGGCTGAATTAAAAGAATCTTCATACACCTTTCACAAATTTCTTATTTATAAACCTCCATGACTTTCATAAATTATAAGTATATTTTTTTGAATGAAAATTAACATCCTTTAAAAATTAAATTGGATTTTTAATCCTTATTACATTGTAAATTGATATATATGCCTGAAATAGCTGCTTGATGAATTTAATATGAAAAATATGATCAATTTGAAAAATGAAACATTGTTGGTGATTGCCCCACATGCAGATGATGAAATTTTAGGTTGCGGTGGATTAATTTCAAAAATTAAAAAAGCTGGTGGGAAAGTCTATGTTTTAATCTTTAACGCTGGTTCTGTTCATGGAAAAAATAAAGAAGAAGCTACTAAAATTTGGAAGAAAGAAACTGCATCTGCTATGAAATTATTGAAAGTTGATGAATATGACATAATTTTTTCTTCAGATAAAGATAATCGATTTTTAGATATTAAACCAATTCACACATTAATTGATACAATTGAAACAACTAGTTTAGTATCCTTAAAAAAAATTAAACCATCCATAGTTGCAATTCCTACTAATCATTCCCATCACCAAGATCACGTAAGAGTTTTTGAAGCATCCATTGCGGCTTTACGACCTTTAGGTAGTTTGACTAGTCGAACTGTAATTTCTTATGAAGCTCCTGAACATAGTAAATGGTCTGTAAGTGGAGTTTTTGAACCAAATTTTTATATTGATATTGAAAATGAAATTGATAAAAAAATTCAAGCTTTTTATAAATACAAAAATCAAGTAAGGCCTGGAGTTAGAGATAAGTTAACGATTAAAAATCAAGCGGCATATAGAGGCCATGATGTTGGAAAGAAATATTGTGAAGCATATCTAATACATCGTTTCGTTTTTTGATCTAAATTATAATTTAATAATTTTTTTCTTATTAGAAGATTCTTTTATAGATAATGCCATTTCCAAAACCTTCTTACCTTGTTTTAAATCATTAATGGTGTTTTTTCTTTTTTTAACACAATCTAAAAAATGATCTAATTCTTTTATATATTCAAAATTTTTAATGTATTGTATTTTTTCAATATTTTCTTTCTCTTTCTTATATTCATTAATTGTAATCTGTTTTTTGAAATAATCCCAAAAAAGAGTCCCTTTTGTACCTATCAACTTTAAACTTCGAGAATTTGGCTTTTGTAAAAAATCTAAATGAATTTCTCCAATGATATTATTTTTAAATTTTAATATGATTGCAGAAAAATCATCCACATCTATTTTTAAATTACCTAATGTGCATGTCATTGAAAATATTTCTGATATATCCCCAAAAATCCAATATAAATAATCTAATTCATGAATACATGTCAAAACAACTCCACCTCCTAAATCTTTTCTAGCAGAATAACTTTTTTTATAATTTTCATTTGGATGCCATGATGGAAGATATGATCCATTTTCGGCCTTAATTGAAATCACTTTTCCTATCTTCTTGTTTTTAACAATTTTTTTTATCATTTCTAAACATGGATTAAAACGAATTTGACACCCTATTTGAGTAATCAATTTTTTCTTTTCAACTACATCTATTAATTTTTGAATATTTTTATTATTGTTTGATAAGGGTTTTTCGATAAACAGATCTAGTCCATTTTCTGCTAATGTTAATGCCGTAGAGATATGTTTACTAGATTCATTTGTAATAATTCCTACTTCTGGATTTTCTTGTAACGCATTTTTTAAAGAATTATGAACTATAATTCCTTTTTTTTCTAAATGTTGAAGTTTTCTTTTAGTACAAATTATTATCTTAATATTGGAATTTTTACTTAAAATATTTACATGACGTTTGCCAATAGAACCATATCCCACTATTAGAATTTTCAATAAATTTGTCCTGATTTTTAATCAATTAAGGATTATTATTAAAAATCTAATCATGGCATGTCTTTTTAAATAGAATAATCTTTTATGAGCACAATTTTAATTTTGTTTGTGAATTGGGATAATTTAAAAAATTTCCGTGATGCAAAAAATATATCGTTTATTGGAATTTCTAATATTGGTGGAAATGCAGTATCTGCATTATTTTGGATTTTTTTAGCTGGAATTCTTGAATCTGAAAATTACGGTGAAATAAGTTTTCTATTGGGAATTGGAAGTATAGCTATTGCTGCAAGCCTTTTGGGTAGTGAACAAGCAATTACTGTATATTCTGCAAAAAATATCAAAATCCAACCACCCATTTACTTAATATCGTTAATATCTAGTAGTGTTTCTGCTGTCATTTTATTTGTTGCATTTCAAAATATTGGATTGAGTATTTTTGTTTTAGGGCATGTGATATATTCTCTAACTTTAGCAGAAGCGTTAGGAAGAAAACTCTATAAGAATTATTCAATTTACTATCTTCTACAGAAAATTATTTTTGTGATTTTAGCATTATTCTTTTTTTCAATTATGGGACCTGAAGGTGTTCTTTTAGGTTATGGTCTATCTATGATGTTCTTAGCAAAAAAAATTTATGATTCATTAAAAAATTCAAAAATTGATTTTAAAATCTTAAAATCAAAATCTCGTTTTATTATACATAATTATATTTTAGATATTTCTAGAGTTTCAAAAGGACAAATCGATAAAATTTTAATAGGAACATTGTTTGGTTTTACATTACTAGGAAATTATTTTCTCTCGTTACAAATAATTTCAGTTTTAGGAATTCTTCCAGGGATTATTACTAAATACACTCTTCCTGAAGATTCAAGTGGAAAATCTACTAAAAAAATTAAATTAATTACTGCTGGCTTCTCAGTAATTTTAACACTTATAGGAATTTTTATTGCGCCAATCTTACTTCCGTTATTTTTTCCACATTACACTGATTCATTAGAATTACTACCACTTCTTTCTATTTCTATAATTCCATCAACCATCTCATCTCTTTATATTTCTAAATTTCTTGGTATGGAAAAAAGTAATTTTATTATTTTTGCATACTTAATTTCATTCTCTACTTCAATACTTGGCCTTGTGTATTTGGGGCCTCTTTGGGGTATAGTGGGTATTGCTACAACTTTAGTTATTTCTTCAAGTTTACAGGCAACATTTTTTGTAATTTTAGATTTTAAAATATCAAAGCATTCTAATTGATTTTAAATAGTATTTAGTAAAACTTTAAAAGTTCACTTTAAAAATTATATTCTCAAAATGAAAATTCTGATTGTTTCACCAATTTTTCCTAAAGAACACAATATACGCATAGATTATGTTAATTCAGTTGTTGATTCACTTAAAGAAAAAACACACATTGAAGTTTATTGGTTAATTGTTCAACCTGACATAATCACTGAAAATAATATTCCTGAAGGCACAATTTTAGATATCCATAAATTTTCTGATGGTGTAGATTTGATCAAAAAAATAAAACCTGATGTTTATTTAGCAAATCCTACATTAGAACCAATTAACTATTCAATATCTTTAGCCTCTATGTTTTTTAATATTCCAATTGTGTGTTTTGAACATTCTTTTTTTGATTTCTCAAATCAAAAAAATGTTAAAGCCAACAAATTTTCTTTATTGTTTTCTGATCAACTTCCAACAGATACTGAGTCACAAAGTTATCTTTTACGTAGATTTAGATTTTCACTTTTCAAATTTTCTTTTCTTTTAAAAACTAGATTATCATTAAAAAAGGATTTTAATCAACTGATTTCACTTTTCAAAGATACTTTTAATTATTTTTCTGGAAAATTAGTTAAAATTAATCCCTTTGGAAATTTATATTTAATATCTAGTGAACGTTCTATTAAAACATCTAATTTAAAAATCATTGAAAATAAAAATTCAGTAATTGTTGTTGGAAATCCATATTGGGATAAATTATCTTCTAAAATTAGAAATAAGAATAATTCATCAATATCAAAAATCCCTAAATTGCTTATTGTAACAAATTCTTTATATGAACATGGATATTGGAATAAATCTCAACGTGAGAAATTCCTAAAGTCATTATTTTCTGTCCTATCTCAAAATAATTTTTCTTTCGCATTAAAAATACACCCATCATCAGAAGATAAAGCATTTTATGAATCATTTTTAAAAAAATTAAATATACAAGCAGAAGTTTTTCAAGATCAATATTTGTGGGATATTGCGTATGATTACGATGTTCTTATTTCTTATGGACATTCACAAGCTATCACTGAAATTGCTTACAGTGGCCATAAATTGATATTTTTGGATGCTGGAATTCCAATTCCTAAAGCAATATTATTGAAAAATGCAGTAGATGAAGGAAATGCAATAGAATGTAATTTTGAAAACCTTTCAATAAAGATTAATGAAATTTTAAAGTTATCTGGAAAAATTAGTGAAAAATTCCAAAATTCATGTGATTCCATTTTTCCTAAAATTGATGGAAAATCTTCTGATAAAATTGCTAATATTTTACTAGATCTTTAGTTTTTCTTTCAAGTATTCTTGATCCAAATTATTTTTAAAGTGTAAAAATTAATTTCTCTTATGGAAATTCTTGCTATTATTCCTGCACGAGGAGGTTCTAAAGGAATACCTATGAAAAATTTGATTAAATTAAATAAAAAACCACTTTTAGAATATTCTATTACATCTGCATTAAATTCAAAATTTATAACAAAAACTATTGTATCGACTGATAACAAAAAAATTGCAAATTATTCTAAAAAACTTAATGCTGAAGTTATAATACGTCCAAAAAAATTTGCAACAAATACTTCTAAAATCGAACCTGTAATCGAACATTCAATCAATTTTCTTAAAAAAAATTCAAATTTTATTCCTGATTTGATTGTTTTATTACAAAATACTTCTCCATTTCGAACATCAAAACATATTGATAATGCTCTTAAATTATATTTTCAAAATTCTTTTGATTCTATATTGAGTGTATATGCATCTCATTCATTTTTTTGGAAAAAAGTTGGTTCTAAATATACGGCAGTAAACTATGATCCTCAAAAACGTCTAAACCGCCAAAATTTTAAAGATCAATTTATTGAAAATGGTGCTATCTATATTACAAAATATTCTTTATTTAAGAAAAATAAAAATAGAATTTCAGGGAAAGTTGGAATTTTTGAAATGAATGAAAATGATTCTATAGATATTGATACTACTCTTGATTTATTATATGCTGAATCAATATTAAAATCTAAGAGCAAAAAATGAACAAAAATTTATCCATTTATAAAAAAATATTTAAAATGTGTGCTTGTGATTTTCAATGAATAAATCAAAAAATTCTATTATTGAAATTGACCAAAAAAAAATTGGTGAAGGTCAACCAACTTACATAATTGCTGAAATTGGAATAAATCATAATGGATGTGTTGAAATCGCAAAGAAATTGATCGATATTGCAGTTGAAGCAAAAGCAGATGCAGTAAAATTTCAAAAAAGAGATATTAGTTCTCTGTATAAAGATGATGTTTTAAAAAATCCTAATATTGATAGTCAAGGATTAGAAATTTTACTTGATGTGTTAAATGAAGTTGAATTTAATAATTCAGATTATTCAGAAATTATTCAATACTGTAAAAATTCTGGAATAACTTTTTTGTGCACTGCTTGGGATAAAAAAAGTGTAGATTTTCTTGAAAAATTCGATATTCCCGCATACAAAATAGCATCTGCTGATTTAACAAATTTTCCATTAATTCAATATTTGTGTGAAAAAAATAAACCATTGATAGTTTCTACAGGTATGTCTACTATGGATGAAATAGAACGAACTGTAAAATTTATAAAAAATAACAATACTTCTTTTATTTTATTACATTCAAATAGTACATATCCTTCACCTACTGAATTATTGAATTTGAATTTAATTCCAGAATTGAAACAAAAATTTAATGTTCCAGTTGGATATAGTGGACATGAATCTGATATCATTCCTTCAGTTACCGCATCAAATTTGGGTGCAGTATTAATTGAAAGACATATCACACTTGATAAAAATATGAAAGGTTTAGATCAAGCTGCATCTCTTGAACCTGAGGAATTAAAAATATTGATCAAGTATGTTCGAGAATCTGAAAAAGCAAAAGGTGAAGCAATTAAAAAAATGACTAGAGGTGAAATTCTTCAAAGAGAGGTATTGGCAAAAAGTTTGATTTGTTCAAAAAAAATTTCTTCAGGTGAGATTTTTACTGAAAATAATATTGAAGTAAAAGGCCCTTCAAAAGGATTATCTCCTCAATTTTATTATGAAATTCTTGGAAAAAAATCTACTAGGAATATAAATGTGGGAGATTTTTTACAAGAAATTGACTTAGAATGATTTTAGGAATGAAAGTAAGAAAGCATGATCTACAAGACATCTTAAAATTTGATCCTTCTATTCTTGAATTTCATTTTTCAGACAGTGATTTAAATTTAGAACTGGATGAAAACTTTGAACAACAATTGATTGTTCATTGTTATGAATATTTTGATAGAAAGTTATTGGATATTACGAGTAAAAAAGAAACTAATCAAATTCATTCCAAAGAAAAAACCATAGAATTAGTTCAAATGGCTATAGAAAAAACTAAATCTTTAGGAACTCAATTCAAAGGAACCCCCGCCATAATACTTCATCCTGGTGGTTATTCTCTAAATGAAGTGAATGAAAATGAATCAAATGAAATGAAAAGAGAAATCTCAAATTCTATTAAACAGCTTGATTTGAAAGGTGTAAATTTTCTTTTAGAGAACATGCCTCCATATGCTTGGTTCTTTGGAGGAAGATGGAATAGCAACACGTTTTTGAGTGCAAATGAAATGATAACTTATTGTAAAGAAACTGGACTGAAAGTATGTTTTGATTTGTGCCATTCTCAATTATATTGTAATAAAAATGGAAAATCATTAATTGATGAATTAGAATTGGTGAGTCCATACACGGAACATTTTCATCTTTCTGATGCTGATGATGTTGATGGAGAAGGATTGCAAATTGGAGAGGGAAATGTAGATTTTGAAAAGATTATACCTATATTAAATAAGTTTAATGACAAGAGTTTTGCTATTGAAGTATGGAAGGGTCATGAACAAGGTGGAAAAGGATTCAAATACTTTCTTGATGAAATTACTAAAAGAGGGTTATTGGTACATTGACTAAAGCATTAATTTTTGGTTTGACGGGTCAAGATGGTTCATACTTAGCAGAATTTTTATTAAAAAAAGGATATACTGTATTTGGAACTTTTCGACGAACAAGTCATAAATGTTTTGAACGTCTTGATGAATTAAAAATATTTGATGATGTAACTAGAATAAAGGCAGATATTACAGATTCCACTTCTATTCAGGAAGCAATTCAATGGGCAAAACCTGATGAAATTTACAATCTAGCAGCACAATCTTTTGTTGGAGCATCATTTTCACAACCTGTTCTTACTGCAGATACAACTGGATTAGGTACATTAAGAATTTTAGACTCTATTAGACTAAATTCTCCTAATTCAAAATTTTATCAAGCATCTTCTAGTGAAATGTTTGGAAATTATCCTGAAATTAAAGATGAGACATCAACATTCGTTCCTAGAAGCCCATATGGAGTAGCAAAAGTTTTTGCACATCATATGACAAATCATTATAGAGAAGCATACAATATTTTTGCATGTTGTGGAATTCTATTCAACCATGAATCACCATTACGTGGAATTGAATTTGTTACAAGAAGAATAACTTATCACATAGCTAGAATAAAATTTGGAATAGATAAATCATTTTCTCTTGGAAATATTCATGCTAAAAGAGATTGGGGATTTGCAAGAGACTATGTTGAAGCAATGTGGTTAATGTTACAACAGGGAAATCCGGATGATTATGTAATATCCACTGGAGAGTCACATTCTGTAGAAGAATTTCTTTCAATTGCAACTAAAGTTGCAGATCTTGGAGATTGGCATGATTTTGTCCAAATTGATGAAAAAAATCTAAGACCTACAGATATTGAAGAATTACTTGGGGATTCATCTAAAGCAAGAAAAAAATTAAATTGGAAACCCAAAGTTAGTTTTAACGAATTAGTTGAAATGATGGTAAAACATGATTTAGAATACTTCAAAGAATATTATCATTTAAAATAAAAAACATGTGTCATTTTTTTACCATAAGAAAATTTCTTTAAAAATAAAAAGTTTTTTTAGTGTGTTCAAAAATAGGTTATATGAGAAAATTCAAATGCATAATTTGTAATGGAAATTTGAAATTTATCATTTCTAATCATGTAAGAGATTCTAAAAATCATAAAGTTATTCGATGTTCAAAATGTAAACATGTTCAATTAAATCCTGTCCCATCAATGGAAGAAGATAAGATATTCTATGATAACAATTTACAAGAAAAAAATATTCATTATAATGGGAGTATAAAAGAAAATAGAAAAAAAGGTTTATCTGATCTTAGTAGACGTGTTGAATTTGTAAGTAAAATCACACCAAAAAACGGAAAAATTTTAGAAATTGGTTCTGGATATGGATTTTTTTTGGAACAAATGATAAAAAAAAATTATGATATAGTAGGAATTGAAGTGTCAAAAGAAAGACGAGTAATTTCAAAAAAAGTAACAAAAGCTAAAGTCTTAGATGTAAATATTATGAGTGATGAGATAAATTTAGGAAAATTTCATTCAATTGTATTATTCCATGTGCTAGAACATATTTCTAATTTAGAACAATTTTTGCAAAATATGAGACAAATGTTATATCAAAATGGTAATGTGGTTATTGAAGTTCCAAATTTTGATGATTACCAAATTCCTATCAATTATGAATATAAAGAATGGAATTTACAAAGAGCTCATATTCATTATTTTAATCCAAAAACAATAAAATTCATCTTACAAAAAAATGGATTTAAAAAAATTAACATTTTTGGCGTTCAAAGATATGGGATGGGAAATATGTTTAATTGGAAAATAAATCAAAAACCGCAGTTAGAAAATCCATTATTTGCATTTAAAGAAGGATATACAGAAATAGAAAAAAATTACAAAAATTTTCTTGAAAAAAATCTCATTTCAGATACCATAATTATTGTAGGAAAATAAATAATTCAAAAAACTTGAATTAAAATTTATTTTCTAATAGAAATTAAGTATTATTTTTGATTATATGGAAGAAAAATAAATTATAACTAATTTCGTTCTCTTACAACACTTACAGTCGAATAAAGAATTATTGCAGTCATGATACAAAGAGTACCTAATACTAATCCTCCCATTCCTATTAATGCAATATTTGTAATTATTTGCCTGCTTTCAGAAAAAATTTGTAATGTCCAAACTGAAAAAAATATCCCAATACTAAATAATATCATCCCCGGAATTCCATAGAATAACAATGGTCGTTCAATTGAAACATATTTCATAGTACTCAAAACCACTGATGTCCCATGGGATACTGGATTGTGTGTGGATGTATCGCCTTCATATAATACTACAATGGGAATTTCTGTAATTTTCAAATTTAATTTTTTAGCCTTGATCAGGATCTCTGTAGAAACCCCCATCCCAAAATCTGTTGGATTTATTTTTTCTAATGTATTTTTATTATATGATCTAAATCCACTCTGTGAATCAGAAACGTCTAATCCTGTTGCTGCATTTGTAATATTAGTAATTGTTTTAATTCCAGCTTTTCTATATTTTGGAATTTTAGAGTTATTTTCAAGAAAACGAGAACCAATTACAATATCTGATTTATTTTCTTCAATTGGCTTGATTATAGAGTCTATATCCTCAATTCTATGTTGTCCATCTGCATCAAAAGTAACAAGCACATCTATCTTTAATTCACGAGCTTTTAAAAAAATTGATCTAATTGCTGCCCCATAACCTAAATTTTTTTTATGTACTATCACATTTACGTCTAATTCTTTTGCAATATTCCCGGTTAAATCAGATGAACCGTCATCACATACAATTATTGTTTCGTATTTTTCCTTTAATCGTAAAACAATTGAAGCAATATTTTTTTCTTCGTTAAATGCAGGAATGCCAATTGCTATATGCATTATCGATATTTTTCTTTTGTACTAATAAAATTATTGATGTATACATTTTTCACATTATCCAATGTAAGAATAAAGTTATTAGTCATGTCAATTTTGATTTAACAAATTTAATTGATTTAACAGGTGAAGGGTCTACTTTATCTAAAACTGCCTTGTATATACTTGAATAGTCTAGAAAATAAATTAAATTGATTATTTTTGTTAGAATACTTCCTTTTTCAGACATTATTTCTTTATACTCTATATTATTTTGATTCAATAATTCTTTTAATATTATGTATCTCTCTTTTGTTTTGATGTGATCATCTATACCTTCTATTAAAATGGGCTGAACATTTGATTTTTTTTCCCATGAAACAACTCCGTTATGACATGCTTCTATTACATCTTCAATCATTGCATGAATTTTAGAATTTTCTTGAAGAGAATTTTTAAATCGTGTTGCCACAGATTGTAGTCCACATGGATAATAAACTAAGGGAATATCTTTGATCCATTGTGCTAAAGATAAAGCTAAATTACTTTCATTAAGATTTTCAGAAGAAATTTTTGTTTGTAATAACTCTATTTTTTTGATTGATTCTATTACATTTTCATTTTTTATTGGTAAAGTATTTTTTAAAATATTTAACATTGAATACAAAAATGCAGTAAAAGATGCACGTGGGGAATGTTGCATTTTTATTCGTCTATGTTCAATTTTTTCATTTTTACAATAATCCTCCATTAATCCTCCGTCTGAAAATGCAATAATTCTACATCCTAATTTTTTAGCTTCCATTAAAACGGAGAGAGTTTCTTGTGTATTCCCAGATACGCTAGTTGTTATTACTAACGTATTTGAATTAACAGTACTGGGAAGTAAGTAACCTTTTACTACATTTACATGAATATTTGTTTTTGATAATATTGATGAAAAAATATCTCCAATTGCACCTGATCCTCCCATTCCTGCAAATACGATGTGGTTGACTTTGCCAAAATTTATTGTTTCAAAATTTGCATTATAGTATTTTTTAGCAATTTCTGGCCATTTGTCATAAATAATAAACATTTTTTTAGAATCAACTGTCTCAAGATCTGATTTGGTAATCATAAAATTCTAAAATGAGGATATAATATAATGTTTAAAGGTTATCTATAATCTTAATTGAGATCAGAAAGAATTATTTCGTTAAAATAGGGTCTTAATTAAAAGAAATCATGAATAATTCATCATTAAGGACAGTTGAGTGGAAAGATAACAAAGTTGTAATGATTGATCAGACTAAACTTCCAAATGAATTAATTTTTGTCGAATATGATAATTTCAATCAAGTAGCTGAAGCAATTAAAACTCTTGTAGTTAGAGGTGCTCCTGCAATTGGTGTTTCTGGATCTTTCGGTTTAGCTTTAGCAGTTTTACAAAGTCATGCAATTACCAAAGATGAACTAATTTCTGATTTAGAATCTGCAAGAAAAATCCTTTTTGCGACTAGACCCACTGCTGTGAATTTAGATTGGGGCTTAAAAAAAATTATGAATGTTGCAAAGACTGGGGATTCCGTTGAGCAAATAAGAGAATTAGTAATTTCTACTGCTAAAAAAATGGCTGATGAAGATATTGAAATTAACAAAGCTATGGGAAAGAACGGTTCAATTCTTTTTGATGATAATGATACCATAATGACTCATTGTAATGCAGGTGCATTAGCAACGGTTGCATATGGAACTGCACTAGGTGTTATTAGAGCAACAAGAGAGAGTGGAAAAAATGTTAAAGTAATCGCAACAGAAACTAGACCAATTCAACAAGGATCACGATTAACTGCATTTGAGCTAAAACATGATGGATTTGATGTTAGTTTAATTCCTGATACTGCTGTAGGGTATTCTATGGCAAACGGATTGGTGAATAAAGTAGTAGTCGGCGCTGATAGAATTGTAAAGACTGGTCATGTCTTTAACAAAATTGGAACCTATCAAGTAGCAACAATGGCAAAACAACATGGAATTCCATTTTATGTTGCAGCACCATTATCCACTATTGACTTGGAAACTAAAGCAGATGATGTTATCATTGAGATGCGAAAAGGAAGTGAAGTGACCGGAATTGGTGACAAAAAGACCGCACCTGATGATATCAATGTGATTAATCCTGCGTTCGATATGACTCCACCTGAATTGATTTCTGGAATTATTACTGAGAAAGGTGTGGCTACAGCTCCGTATGGTGAGTCAATTCCAAAATTATTTGAAGCTAATAATTAGAAAGTTTTTATTGTTTTTCAAATATTTCATAACATTATGAATACTGTTTCTGTACAAGCCATTGAAGACTCTTTGAAACAGTGTATGGATCCTGAAGTACCTCTCAATATTGTTGAAATGGGATTAATCTATGGAATTGATGTTGCAGAAAATAATGATGTTAATATCAAAATGACAATGACTACACAAGGTTGTCCTTTACATGAAACTTTGGTTGAAGATGCAACTAGATTTGCCAAAAAAGTTCCCGGAGTTAATAATGTCAAAATAGATATTGTATGGGAACCTGCATGGTCAATGGATAAAATGACTGAAGAAGGAAAATTAAAAATTAAAAATATGGGTGCTACTATGAATACTCCTGCACCAATTAATTATGAAACTGCATTACCTCAAGGTGTTGGAAAATTAGTCAAACAAGAAGATGGTTCAATGGTTTTGGCAAATGAACATGAACAAGGATTTATGGTAAATCAAGCTATAGTTGATTTTTGGAAGTCATGTAATGGACAACGTAAAGTTACAGAACTTGTTGAAGTATTTGCTCAACAAACTGGATTACAAAGAAAACAAGTAGAAAAAGAAGTTATGCAATTACTACAACAACTTCGTGATGGTGGATTAATTGCAATTGCTGGTCAACCAGACGTTCCAAATGTAGAATTTAAAAAATAATCTTAAAAAATATAGTTTGAATTTGCACCATCAAAATTAATTGTAACCCCTGTTAGATATTTTATCTTATTTTCAATGATTGCTTTAACAAAATTTCCAATTTCTTCTGGTTCACCCAATCTTTTCATTGGCAAAGATTTTTCAAATTCTTTTATATTTTCAATCAGTTCTTTAGTTCGATCTGTATTAATTGGACCTGGTGCAATGTTAATACAACTAATATTATTTTTGGCATAATCTTTACTTAACACTTTGAAAACTTCTGTAAAAGCTGCTCTATATGCTGATGAAATTATTAATTTCATATTTGGTTCTTTAATTACACTTGAACTAATTAAGAAAACATATCCACCATCATTAATTTTAATATTTTGTAAAATCGTACAAAATCCTAAAAATAATTGATTATGATATAATTTCCAATCCTTTTCTGTAATATCTGAGAATTGTTTTGGTACAGGACCACCTGTATTTAGAATTAAGATATCTGTTTGAGTATATTTCTCTAGAAATTTTTTAACACTTGTTAAATTTGATGTATCTATATCATTTTTTGAAGCTGCAAAAACATCGATTTCTATTGCTTTTAGTGCATCTGATATTGCCTTTCCAATTCCTCGTGAACCGCCAAGAACGATTGCTCTAGTCATGTTATTTTCAAAATGAACTTGATAATTAAATTTCTTTAATTTCAGTAATTGTTCCTAATACTGAATCCATCTGAATTATGGCTTTTTTTTCATCCCATCCTAATGCTACATACCAGTCCCCTGCATCATCATGATATTTTGTCTCTAAAGTTTTGATATTTTCTGGTTTTAGATCATATTTTTTTGCAATTCCTGATACTGCAAGTGCAATAGCATCTTTTTCCTTTTCTAGTCTTCTTTTCATTAATCCGATTCCGGGACTCATAATTTTCTTAGATTGTCTTTTCTAATATAGTTAATTAGAAAAATTACTCACAAAGCCCAACTTTTCAAATCGATAAATTTACAATATTTCAAATAGTGCTTTTTTTAAAAAATAAAAATGAAACTTGTTTCAAATATCATAAACTCTATTCCTATTCAAACTACTACTTTAGTTTCTCTAGTTTCTATTCTTGCAGTCTTTGGACCATTCATTTCAGTTTCTGGAGGATTCTGGGATGCAGTTAATCATTTGATAAATGAACCTGAATATTTTTGGAGTATTCAACACATGGTTGTATATTTTGGAGTTTTTTTGGTTGCATCTGCTGGTTTTTTGGGAATCCTTCTCTTAATAAAAAAGTCAGTACATGGAACTCTAAAAACTGGAATTTTACTTGTAGTAGTTGGCGCTACAATTCAACTAGTTGCAGGTTTTGCAGATTCTGTTTCTCATGACGTATATGGTATTGATGGATTAATTTCATGGTCACATCAACCACTCGAAATAGGTTTAGTTTTAGCAGCACTCGGTGGATTTTTAGTGCTAAAAAATAGAGAACATACTAAACTTAAAATTTTAATCCCATTTTCTATAATTGCTTTTCTTTTTTTTACAACTTGGCTTGTCTTTAATTTTGCTTTAATTTTTGGACATACAATCCAATGTATCTATATTCATGTGATATTTTCTTCAGGATGCTCAATTCTATAGTTTCTTAATTTAATAAATGATGAAATGACAATAATAATTCCACCTACAAAAGTCATAATTCCAGAATAAATCATTTCCTTTACTTTTGTATTTCCTAATTCTACTTGTATGTCAATTGGATGTTCTAGTGTATTGACAATATTTGTTGTATATTTTCCACCCTGTTTAAAATCAAAATAACTTACAGACATTTTTGTTTCTATATTTTTTTCTGAAATAATATTTTTATTTTCATCTAAAATTTGAATAAATATTTCATATTTTAAAAATTCAGGCATAAGAATTTTATAGTATCCAATTCCTGCTCCTTCCAAATCTATTTGTATTTTATGAGAGTGTTGTGATTCCAAAACAAATTCCTCTGAAATTTTATTACTTTCTATAAATATAGCTGATATCCAAATAATGCCTATCACACTTAGTATAATTCCAATTTTGAACATTGATATCTTCAAATCAATAATTTTCAAAATTGTTTGTTTAATAAGATAATCTAAAGGGCTCGGAGGGCTTCGATCCCTCGACCTAGCGGTTCGAAGCCGCTCGCACTATCCAGACTGTGCAACGAGTCCAAACAAGTAAGAATTTAACGGGCCTAAATATCTGTCTAGATACTTTGAAAATCTCAAAAAAAGTAGCAGGTGTTGAATATGCAATTAGAGATATTGTTCTAGCTGCAAGAAAGGTACAAGAAAAAGGAATGAAAGTAGATTATCTCAATATTGGTGATCCTGTCCAGTTTGGTTTTCAACCACCTGATAATGTACGTCAAGCTTTGATTGATGCAATTAACAAAGGCGAAAATTACTATTCCTCTTCTGAAGGTCTTTTGGAATTAAGACAAGAGATTGCTAAAAAAGAAAACGTTAAAGGACTCTCAATTACATCTGAAGAAATTCTAGTTACAAATGGAGTTTCTGAAGGACTCGATATGGTAATTTCCTCTATTGTTGAGGATGGAGATGAAGTACTTTTACCGGGACCATATTATCCGCCATATGCATCCTATGTCCGATTACATGGTGGTATTCCTGTGGAATTTGCAGTTGATTTGAATAATTCAACACCTGATATTGATGATATTAAATCCAAAATTACTTCAAAGACTGTAGCAATTTGTTTGATTAGTCCCAATAACCCAACAGGTGTTGTATTTAATGAAAAATCTCTAAAAGAATTAGTAAATATTGCAAATCAACATAATCTCTATATTATTTGTGATGAAATTTATGATCAAATTGTTTTTGATGAAAAATTTGTAGGAATTGGTAAAGTTGCAGGTGATTCACCAGTAATTGTTCTAAATGGTTTTTCTAAAGTTCATTTAATGTCTGGTTGGAGAATTGGATACATTGCATTTAATCAATCATCAAAACTTGATGCACTAAGAGAAAATTTACCAAAGCTTGCTAGAGTAAGAATTGCAACTAGTCTTCCAGTACAACATGCAGCACTTGAATCATTACGTGGACCACAAGATTACATCAGTACTTTTGTATCTGAAATTAAAAAACATAGAGATTTAGTTGTAAAGCGTTTAAATGAAATGCCTGGACTTTCATGTTCTAATCCAAAGGGATCATTTTATGCATTTCCAAAAATTGAAGATAATAAATTTGGAACAGATAAAGAGTTTGTAACAAAATTATTAGAATCAAAAGGAGTTCTTACAGTTCACGGCTCTGGATTTGGAGAAAAATATGGCAGTGGTCATTTTAGACTAGTTTACCTTCCAAGTTTAGACATTTTAGATTCAGCAATGAATAAAATAGAAGAATTTGTTTCTCAATAATTCCAAACTGAATATTTTTGTGGAATAATCTCTATTATACAGTCAGTATCATCTAGTAATTCTTTTGCAGATTTATTTTCTAATGTCTTAAAATATCGTAAAAGTATTTTTCTAGCTATTTTCTCCACTTTGGATTTTTCTAAAATTAAATTAGCTTCTCCTTGTCCCATCACACCATAAATATTTGGAGCATTAACTCCCACATCTATACAAAAAGAAATTTTATTATTTTTTGTAATGTTTTTTGCCTTTTGTGTTTTAGTATTTGTCCCTATGTAGAATTTTTTTCCTAAATATTTGTACCAAACAGGAGCAATGTGTGGCATTTTGTTTTTACCAATAGTTGCCAAATGCAATATTTTTTGTGATTTTAAAAATTCATCTTTTTTGTTCATTTTTTCTAAATCCTAATAGTATCATAAAAATACCAAATCCTAGCATTACCATTGAAACTTTTTCATTAGTTATTTCTCCATTAAATAAAAATTCCTCGACAAATTCTATTCCCCAAATTAATAATTGTCTGACTAGTACAATTGCTGCCATCACACAAAACATAACACCAATAGCTGAAAACCAATTTCTACCTCTCCTGTAGTGCTCGTAACTCATGACAGAAAGTAAATTTAGATAATTTTGATACCTGGATTTTTTATTTTATTTCTAATCATTGCATTAAGTAGTAACGGTGTGGACATTTCTGCAAGATATGATAATTCTATTGGTCCCAAGTAAATTGATCTTAGACCTTTAATTTCATTAATCAATTCATTTACTTTTTCAACTGAGTCTTTATCATCACCACACACAAAGATATCATAATCTAATTCTAGGGTTGGATTGACAAGTTTTTTTTCAGAAATTACATGAAATGCTGAAACTAATTTTGACTTGTCTTTCATATGTTCTGAAACAAGTTTGTATGAAAATGGCTTATTTTCTTTAATTGAAACGCATTCAAATCCGACATCTGTTTTTGTCATTGGAACAATTGGAGATACTACAACACAATTGTCTTTGATTTCTGATAATATTCCAGAACAGACTGAATCTATATTCTCATATGGAATAGATAAAATTAAAACATCACTTTCTTTTGCAACTGAAACATTATCGTTTCCAGAAATACTACCGTTTATTTCACCAAATGCTTCTTTTGCTAAATTTGAATATTCTACAGCTGATTCTGATGCTCTTGTGGCATCTCTTGAACCAATAATTACATTATGATTTTGAGACCATCTGAGAGCAAAACCTTTACCCATTCCACCAGTTCCTCCGATAATCCCTATTTTCATGATTAATCCTCAGATAATGTTATTATTATCTTTATTTGAATTTCGATCAAGTTGGGACAGATAATTTTCCTAAGACACGGTCAAGCAAAAAATAATACTGAAAGAATTTTGGCAGGAAGAACTGAAGGTGTTCCTTTAACTGATGTTGGAATTAAACAAGCAGAACATACTGCTGAATTATTAGAACACATGAATATTTCAGCGATTTATTCTAGTCCAATTC
>Ga0233427_10000202_pt1 | contig 79289 bp, 73 predicted proteins | sample SI_118_April2016_5_FD_179885 | JGI IMG/M metagenome (GOLD analysis project Ga0233427, IMG submission 179885) | Seawater microbial communities from Saanich Inlet, British Columbia, Canada - SI_118_April2016_100_MG | ecosystem: Environmental > Aquatic > Marine > Inlet | place: Canada: British...
CTGCCTGCCGTTGAACGGCGGACAATGCGGAACCGTCAACGTACCACTTGCCGTTGTTGTTTCGGCGGAGCCTCAGGTGCGCATCTTTAGCCCTGAACACGTCAGGCAAACACGATACAGTATATCCCTGACTTCGCGCCCCCCGCGCGCTCCTCCCGCTTTCTCCTGAAGCCCTGACGCAATGCCATGCGTGGTGTTTTCCTGTCCATAACAGGAAACAGATATCCGTGCGTGCGCTGTTAGCAATCAAGATTAAAGCGAGAAAACAAAATGAAACAAACCATGATTCGACGTGGCGTCGGCACGTGCGCCGCCGCGACCCTTGCTACATTGTTGGCAAGCCCGGCAACTGCCGGTGAACCCATCGTGCTCGATGAGGTGACCGTCACGGGCACCCGCGAGGAACAACCTAAGGCAGAAACAGCAGCTTCGGTGCAAAGCGTGGGTGGCATCACTCTTCGCGATTTGAAACCGGCCCACCCCACCGAGGCTCTTGGGCGGGTTTCCGGTGTTCATATTTCAACCACCAACGGCGAAGGCCACATGGCGGCAATCCGCCAGCCCATAACCACGAGTCCGGTTTATTTGTACCTGGAAGACGGTGTGCCGACGCGCTCCACAGGTTTCTTCAACCATAATGCCCTTTATGAGGTGAACGTGCCGCAGTCCGGTGGTATCGAGGTCAACAAGGGTCCCGGTTCCGCATTACAGGGCAGTGACGCCATCGGCGGCGTTATCAATGTGTTGACCCGAGCACCATCCATCGAACAGGAAACCGAAGCCTCACTGGAATACGGCGCGCACGGATTCATGCGGGGGTTAGCCAGCTTCAGCGACAGTTGGGGTGACAATGCCATCCGTACAGATTTGAACCTTACGCACACTGACGGTTGGCGCGAAAAGACGGGCTATGATCGCCAGAGTGCAACCCTGCGCTGGGATACCTTCCTCAAGAATGGAGGGTTTCTGAAAACCGTATTGTCGGCATCCAATATCAACCAAGAGACTGCCGGCTCGTCGCGCCTATACATAGATGATTATAAGAACAACCCGACGGAAAACTATACGCCGATATCCTACCGCAAGGTTCAGGCCGTTCGTTTATCCTCAGCTTATGAAAACGAAAGCGAAAATACCCTGTTGAGTCTAACGCCGTATCTGCGCTGGAACAGTATGGACATGCTGCCTAACTGGTCGCTCAGCTACGATCCTGTTAGATATACCACAGGCCACATGTCGGCGGGCATGATGGGCAAGTACCGCATGGATTTCGCACCGTACCGTACCCGCGTGGTCGTGGGCGGCGACCTGGACTACAGTCCCGGTTCCCGCGAGGAAGACAAGATTTCCAGAACCAAGGTCGGTAATGTTTATACGGACTATGCGTTTGACGAAACGGTCTACGATTACGATGTGACCTTCATGTCGGCATCACCCTACGTTCATGTTGAAACATCGCCGGTTGAGAAACTGCGTCTTTCGGGCGGCCTGCGCATCGACGCCATGCGCTACGAGTACGACAACAACCTGAGCATTGATCTCACCAGCAGCAAACACAAACGTCTGGGCGACAACACTGTCAACTTCCTGCATGCCAGTCCGAAATTTGGGGCGACCTATGCATTCATGCCGAACCTCAACGGTTTTGCCACCTACAAGCAGGCCTTCCGGGCACCGTCGGAATCGAAGCTCTTCCGTTCCGGCAAGAACATTGATTCCATGCACCTGGATGCCGTCAAGGTAGACAACTACGAAATTGGCGTGCGTGGGAAACCGAATAGTGCGCTGTCTTATGAAGTGTCGGCCTACTACATGGTCAAGAAAGACGACATCCTCACCTACACCGATGCAAGTAATGATCGGGTGAACATGAACGCGGGTGAAACGCTGCATCGCGGTGTGGAAGCACAAATCGGATATATCTTCAATCCACAATGGAATTTGGAAAGCGCAATGTCCTATGCCATGCACACATACGAAGATTGGGTCACCGATGAGAATACCGATTACAGCGGTAATGAAATGATGTCGGCCCCGCGTTGGATAGGCAATTTTTCCCTCGGTTACAGCCCTTCTTTTCTGCCGGATGCGACCTTGCAACTGGAATGGGTCAGCATGGGTGATTACTGGATGGATGAAGCCAACACTCACCGTTACACCGGTCATAACCTGTTCAATATTCGTGCCGGGTATGACGTCACCGAAAATGTCCGTATATTCGGGCGCCTCATGAACCTGACCGATGAGCGTTATGCAACGTCTGCCAAGTATGGCTCTAACGGGCATGAATTCGCCCCGGGACTGCCGATGAGCGCCTTTATCGGCGTCGAAGCGGCGTTCTGATGTTTGGCGCGCGGAAGATATATCGCGCACTGGTATTCACCACCTGCCTTTTGGCAGGTGGTGGTGCCGCTGCCCAACATACCAACCATGATCAAAACAAGGCGGGTGCCCACCCACCGGCTCAATGTTTGCAGGAAGGCACCTTACCGTCGGTTATGTGCGCCGAGGCCCCTACGCCCACCGTGGACGGGCATGGCAGGTGGTGGCTGACCTGGACTCAGCAAGGCCATGTATACGTGGCTTCGGCGCACAACCCTGCAGATGGATTCACGCGCCCCGTGCGCGTGACGCAAAGCGCTATGCATGTGGACAAGAATGGTGAAAACCGGCCCAAGGCAGTGGTCGCTGAAAATGGTGATGTCTACGTATCCTTCACGGCCAAGGGGAAACGCGAATACACCGGCGTGATCTATTTCTCCCGCTCACTTGATGGTGGGAAAACTTATTCTGCACCACGACCAGTAACGGACGAGGCTGAACCCGGTAGCCAACGCTTCGATACAATTGCCGTGACGTCATCAGGTCGAATCTACATGGCTTGGCTGGACAAACGTGATCTGTTCGCAGCCAAGAACAACGGACAGGTCTATCGCGGCGCAGCTCTTTACTATACATGGTCTGATGATCGCGGAGCATCTTTTGCGCCAAATACAAAAGTAGCAGACCATAGCTGTGAATGCTGTCGTACAGCGATGGCGCTCGACGGGGAGACGCCGGTGGTCGTTTGGCGCCATGTGTTTGCGCCGAATATTCGCGATCATATGGTGATACGCCTGAACACCAACAATATACCCGTGCGTTTGAGCGACGATCATTGGGCAATTGATGGTTGCCCGCACCATGGTCCAGCCATTTCCATAACCAATGCAGGTGTCCAACATGTGGTCTGGTACACCGATGGCGAGGTCAGGAGTGGGCTGTTCCATGCGCGCTCGGATGATGGCGGGAAAAGCTTCAGCGCACCAAGTGGTTTTGGCGCGACGGATCGGCAGGCCTCCCATCCCCACGTTCTGGCAATCGGTAAAACCGTATTCCTCGCATGGAAGGAATTCACCGGCGAGGAGAGTGAGCTCTACGTATCGCAATCGGCGGATGCGGGCCGGACCTGGTCGGTGCCCTTGCGTGTCGCGCAAACGCCGGGCCCCAGCGATCACCCATTTTTAATTCATGCCAACGGCTGGGTTCACGTTAGTTGGACAACCATGATCGAGGGGTGGCGCAGTATGCGGATAGCGCCACTCGTCGATTCGCATTGAGACGGGAGGGTGCTATGTGGCGCGTTGTAACATTCTGCATCACAGTTCTATGCATGTGGGCAAACCCCACTCATCCGTCATCTGCTAACGAGCCGATTGCATTTAACAAGGGTGATTTTGCAACCATTCGCGAATGGCACAAGGGGGACATGTTAGTCGTGGCGTTCTGGTCGCTAACATGCGCTCCCTGTTTAGCCGAAATGTCGATTTGGCATGAAATCCTGGAAACTCATCCTGACCTCACCGTCGTCCTTGTTTCCACAGACAAACTTGAGGATAGCGAGCGAATAGAAAACCTTCTTGAACGCCACCAGTTGACCGGGGTGGAGTCATGGGTATTTGCCGATCCGTTCGTTGAACGCTTGCGCTACGATGTGGACCCGAAGTGGCGCGGCGAACTACCCCGCACCTACTTCATTGATGTGAGCGGTAAGCTTCATGCTCATTCAGGCATGGTCGATCCCGCAACACTGAAATCATGGCTGACGGCGTCAGGTGTGCCATGAGACTCGAAGGCAGCAGTGAAGCAGGAACGGGTTGGGCAGGACGTTGCTTGTCGACGACCTTTGCTCTGGCGTTGCATGGGGCGGTGGTTATTGCTGTTGCGGTCTGGCAAAATCTTTCCTTCAAACCACCGCCACCACCAGTTTACTTTGAAATTATCAGTGAGGTCGCCTATCAGTCCTTATTCCCAACTCCCGAACCAGAGCCCACCCTTGATCCGGAACCTGAGCTTGAGCTTGAGCCAGAACCGGAGCCGGAGCCGGAGCCTGAATCAGAAGTAGAGTCTGAGCCAGAACCAGAACAATTCCTGCCGGAAAGCACCAACCCTGCGATAGTAGCGATGGAAACACCACCTTCTAAACCCACACCGCCACAGATCGAGCCCACGCCTCGGCAGGTAGAGCCGAGAATGCACGTAAAGGTCATAAACGTGAATAGTTCGCCTGCCTCATACAACACCCCATTGCCTCTTCCCTCAGCAGCGCCTCTCTATACGCCACCAAATGGTCAAGCAGCTTACTTACATAATCCAAAACCAATATATCCGCGTCAAGCTCGCCAGCGCGGTATGGAAGGCGTGGTATTTCTGCGGGTTGAAGTGGCGTCAAAGGGCCACCCCCTTGCTATTATCATTATGAAGAGTTCGGGATTTTCTGTTCTGGACCGAGCCGCCATCCAGGCCGTTGGAAAGTGGCGCTTTATTCCCGCAACCAAGAATGGGATATCGGTTACCGCAAGTGTTGAAGTTCCCGTGCGCTTTCAATTGGCGGATGGCTAATTTCCGACACCAAAAGAATGCCTCAACAGCCCAAGTGATGGCTCTCACGGCTCGCTGACATCTGCGCTGGGGTCGCACTAGCAAGCTAAGTGCGCAAATTCACCACGCCACGAGCTTCCAACTCCTTACGGTGTTCGAGCACACCATCAAGCCAGTCGGGATCCATCTCAGGCACTGATGACAGTAACAGGTCTGTATAATCGTGATGGGGTGGGGTCAGGATTTCGTCACGCGGGCCTTGCTCAACAACCTTGCCTTGGTACATGACCACGATTTCATCGGAAATGGCCTTCACCGTGGCCAAGTCATGGGTAATGAACAGATACGAGACGCCCAGGTCGTTCTGCAAATCCTGTAGCAGTTTCAAGATGCCCTTGGCCACCAGTTGATCCAATGCTGATGTGACCTCGTCACAAATGATCAATTCAGGCTCGGCCGCTAGCGCACGCGCTATACACACCCGTTGCTTCTCACCGCCCGACAACTCGGACGGGAAACGGTCCATATAATTTTCACCAAGCTCGATCTTCTCTAGCAGCTCTTTTACGCGTGCCTTCTTGGCATCTCCTTTGAGGCCGAAATACAGTTCCAGCGGCCGACCAATCACATCTTTGACCTTCTGGCGCGGGTTCAGCGCCACATCAGCCATCTGATAAATCATCTGGATACGGCGAAGCTGGTCCTGTGGACGATCCTTGAACGATGGTGCCAGGGGTTCGCCATGGAACAGGATTTCGCCCATTTCAGGCGGCAGTAACCCCGTAATCACACGGGCGGTTGTGGACTTACCAGACCCGGACTCGCCGACCACGGCAACGGTCGTGCCTTTGGTGACCGCCATGCTCACATCTTCCAGCACACGTACACCGTTGCCATAGCTGGCGGTGATGTTCTTAACCGTCAGAATATCATTGCCCAAGCCTTCGATATCCGCCTTGTCCTGATGGACCTTGCGAACGGATAGAAGCTCGCGGGTGTAATCTTCTTTCGGGTTTTCAATCATCTGACGGGTCTCGCCAGTCTCAACCTCGTTACCGTATCGCAGCACCATAATCCGGTCAGCGATCTGCGATACAACCGCTAGATCGTGGGTGATATAGAGGGCGGCGGTATTGTGCTCGCGAATAGCGTCCTTGATGGCGGCCAAAACCTCGATTTGTGTGGTCACATCCAGTGCCGTGGTCGGCTCATCAAAAATAATGAGATCAGGATCACACGACATGGCCATGGCGACCATGGCCCGCTGTAACTGACCACCCGAAACCTGATGCGGGAAGCGACGACCGATGTTCTCAGGGTCTGGTAAATCCATGCTCTTAAACAGGTCTTTGGATTTCTGTTCGGCGGCGCCAAAGCCCATAACCTTGTGCACCACAGGTGTTTCGGTGAACTGCTGAACAATGCGGTGGGCAGGATTGAACGATGCGGCGGCGCTTTGCGCCACATAGGCCACCCTGACACCGCGCATTTCGCGCAAACGGTCTTCGGACGCCATCGCCATATCGACACCATCGAAATTGATGGAGCCACTGACGATGCGACAGCCCGGCCGCGCGTAACCCATGGATGCGATGCCGATGGTCGATTTACCCGCACCGGATTCACCAATAATACCAAGAACCTCACCCCGGTTAAGCGACAGCGAAACCCCATGGACGATACCGTTCCATTGTTCTTCCTGGTAGCCTTCGATGACCAGGTCTTTGATCACAAGCAGTGGTTCAGACATATGTTTTTTCCCTGCTCAAATCTATTCGATATCACGGATGCCGGATGCCTTGTGCAGGAACCAGTCAACAATCAGGTTCACCCCCACGGTCAGCAAAGCAATAGCACCAGCCGGAAACAGCGGAACAATGATGCCCCAGTTAATGCCTTCAGCATTTTCGCGCACCATGCTGCCCCAATCAGCGGTGGGTGGTTGCAGGCCCAGGCCCAAAAAGCTGAGGGCGGCAATAAACAGGAACACAAAGCAAAACCTGAGGCCGAACTCAGCCAGCAAGGGAGCCATCGTGTTCGGCAAAATTTCATGGCGCATAACCCACCACAGGCCTTCGCCACGCAATTTAGCCACCTCCACGTACTCCATCACCTCCACATCCATGGCGACGGCGCGCGATATACGGAAAACGCGGGTCGCATCCAGTAACGCGATAACGACGATCAATATGTGGACTTCGGTGCCCAGAACCGACAACACCATCAACGCAAAAATCAGGGTGGGGATCGCCATGAGAACTTCCACCGAACGGCTGATTATCTGATCCACCGAGCCGCGCAATGTGGCGGCCAGAAAACCCAGGGAGATTCCAACGGCAAACGCCAGCATGGTGGTAACCAGGGCGATGCCGATAGTGTTTCTGGCACCGTAAATAAGTCGTGTAAAGAGATCGCGGCCAATATGGTCCGTGCCCAACAGCGCGGGCGGATCGTGTTCGGGGGCTTCTGAATCCCAGAAACCACCTTCCCAGGTATCGCCGATAATCTCTGTTTCGCTATAGGGCGCGATGACGGGGGCGAACACGGCGGCCAAAACATTCAACAGAACGATAATCATCCCGAGCTTGGCGGCGACCGGCGCTTCAATGACGAGTTTCAATGCTGAGTTCATGATCTGCGCCTTACTTCGGATGCCGGAGCTTGGGATTGGCAAGGATCGACAGCACATCAGCCAACAAATTCAGCAACACGTATGTCGATGCGAAAACCAGAACGCTTGCCTGCACCACAGGAAGGTCGCGTTTCGATACAGAATCGACCAGCAACTGCCCCACGCCCGGATACCCGAACACAACTTCCACAACCACAACCCCCACAACCAGATAGGCCAAGTTCAGGGCGATCACGTTGATTACCGGGGACAAGGCATTGGGAAATGCGTGGAACACAATAATGCGTGGGCGGCTCATACCTTTGAGGGTCGCCATTTCAATATAGGGGCTCGCAATCACACTGAGGATCGCGGCACGGGTCATACGCATCATTTGCGCGATAACCACCAAAATCAACGTGAGCGCCGGCAGCGATATAGAATATAGCTGCTGCCACAGCGTCATATCGGCGGTCGATTTGGAAAAGCTGGGAAACACATTGAATTCGACCGCCAGAAAATAGATCAGGATGTACGCGATAAAGAATTCCGGAAAGGAAACAAAACTGAGTGTGACCATGGAAATGGTTTTATCAAACCAACTTTCCCGGTAGAGCGCTGCCAGAACCCCAAGTGTGATGGCAATGGGGATAGCGATAATGGCAGCCACCGACGCCAGGAAAAGCGTATTAACAAGGCGGCCACCCAGCAGATCGGCAATCGGACGTTTGGTCGCAAGCGACGTGCCCAGGTCGCCCGACATCAAATTACCAATCCATTCCAGGTAGCGGGTGTGGGCGGGGCGGTCCAAACCGAGTTGGGCCCGAATAGCGGCGACGTTCTCATCCGTCGCGGCTTGTCCCATCAAGGCCTCGGCCAGATCGCCGGGCAGCAGTTCAACGCCCAGAAAAATAATGAGCGAGATAACGAACAACGTTACCAAACCGAACGCCAATCGTTTGGCGACCATGGCAATCAATTGATCCATACGTTTGCGCTCCGCTTATCTTTCCATGGGCTACGTTTCTATCTTAGCCCATCCCCAATTACCTATGAGTGGAACACAAAACCGGGCCGCTAAACAAGTATTCAAACAAGATCGGACCTACCCCTAATGCAGTATACCATCTCTGATATACCGATTGCCGGGCCGCTCAACTAAAGTATGGCCGCAATTACATAAGCTGTTATGGTGTGTCACATCATCTGATATGTGCATATTTCCGGCGCTAACCCGCCAATTATAAAAATTGAGGATCAAGTTATGAACGTGCTTACAAACCTGGGAACAGAGCAGCTACAGGAAAAGGATAATCGGTTTATCCATCCATGGCAGGAAATCAAAGGCATTGGCACCACCAAGCGTACCGTCATCAAGAAAGCCGAAGGTATTTATCTGCATGATTCCGATGGCAACAAGATGATCGATGGCCCGGCTGGCATGTGGTGCGTGAACGTGGGCTACGGCCGCACAGAAATCGCTGATGCGATCCGTGATCAGGCGCTTGAAATGCCTTACTGTTCACCCTGGTCGGAAACCAGTGCACCGGCCGCTATTCTGGCTGACAAGCTGGCGGAGATTTCGCCGGGCGATCTGAACAATGTGTTCCTGACCAATTCGGGCTCCACAGCCGTGGATTCAGCTCTGCGGTTCGTCATGTTCTTCAACAACGTGCTGGGACGGCCGGAAAAGAAACACATCATCAGCCGTCACAAGGCTTATCACGGCTCCACCTTCCTTTCGTCCTCTGCCGCTGGCAAAGAGCGCGACAAGAGCTTCATGGACACCAATACGGAACTATTCCACTTCATTTCAGATCCAAAGCCATACGTGCGCCCCGAAGGCATGAGCGTAGACGACTGGCTGGAGTTCCTGGTCAAGGAATTCGAAGACAAGATTCTTGATCTGGGTGCCGACAAGGTTGCCGCTTTTATTGGTGAGCCATTGTTAGCGTCGGGTGGCGTATCTGTGCCGCCAAAGGGCTATCACAAACGCTTCCTGGAAGTCTGTCGCAAGCATGACGTGCTGTATATTTCCGATGAAGTGGTAACCGCTTTTGCCCGCCTTGGCCATTGGTTCTCATCAGAAGAAGTCTTCGATATCGTGCCCGATATCATCACCACGGCCAAAGGCCTGACCTCGGGCTATCAGCCATTAGGTGCCGCCTTGATTTCTGATCGGGTCATGAGCCAGATCCAAGGTGATGATGCCCCGGACTCGTATTTCTCCAACGGTTTTACCTATTCGGGTCATCCGGTGGCTTGTGCTGCCGCCCTCAAAAATATCGAGATCATTGAACGTGAAGGCATTCTGGAACATGTGCGTGAGGTAGCGCCCTATTTCCAGGAAAAACTTCGAGCTTTGAGCGATCTGCCCATTGTTGTTGATATTCGGGGTGAAGGCCTGCTCGGCTGTGTCGAATGCGATATCAGCGACGGCCATGAATCGGATTTGGCCAAGGATCACGAAATCGGCAAACGTATCGACGCCCACTGCCATACCATGGGCCTGATGCTGCGTCCGATGATCAACATGTGCGTGTTCTCGCCACCCTGCATCATTACCAAGGACCAAATCGACGATATGTTCAGTATCCTGCGCAAGGGTATCGAAGCCACTATGGACGATCTGCGAAAAGAAGGTATTTGGCAGGGGTAAACCCGCAACCTTACGAAAACGCAAAAAGGGCCACCAGATAATCTGGTGGCCCTTTTTCTGTTGGGGAGGGTGTCTTGTTAAATGCCGGTTCGGGTAAAACCGGTTCAGGAGTACTTGAGAGAGTTGATGATTGAAGTATCACCCAAATCTTTCGCATCCACTGTGATCCGTATCACAACCAAGAAATTATTATTTCAGCCCCTCAAATTTGATCAGTCCGCGTCATAGGCAATCAACGACATGAAATCGCCCTGTTGAATGAGGCCCGGATGGTGGCGCCCGATCAATCGGCCATCCCGGCCCGCTGAATAAACCACAGGCTCACGTTCCGGGTGTTGAATGTTATGGACCTGCGCTAGCGGATCGCCCTTGGATACGGGCTCGCCCAGGTTCACCAGCATTTCGAACATGCCGTCATCGTTGCTCTGGTTAAAGCAACCATCGCCGGCGGAATCCATGAATCGTGTTTCCGGGGCCGCCGGAATATCGCCCGAGTCAGGCAAAATACCCATGTGCACCAGAAGACGCATCAATCCGTCCTCGGCAATCCGCACATTATCCGGCAACGCCGTACCACCACCGCCCAATTCCGTCGACAGGAACACCTTGCCCATATCTTCCACCGCCGTATCCAGCATGCCGCGGCTGTCCAGTTCCACCAGAACAAGACTGATGGGGGCGGCAAACGCCAACAGGGCTTCTTTGCAGCGTCGAAACTGATCCGCATCATCCAGATGGTGAATGGCCGCGAAGGCATCAAACATCAGGGTTTTACCACCTGAATGAATATCCATCACCACATCACATTCAGGCAGGATGTGCCTGGTCACATAATCGGACACCTGATAGGAAACAGTACCATCGGCATCGCCCGGAAAGGCGCGGTTCATGTTCACATCGTCGATGGGTGATACGCGCGCGCCAGCCCGCACCGCCGCATAATTCAGAAACGGGATGGCAATAACCCGGCCATTCATTTGGGCGGGGTCCAGCTTACGCATCAACTTCATGGTCGCAATGGGGCCTTCGTATTCATCACCATGATTGCCGCCCGAGAGCAGCAGTGTTGGACCGTCACCATTCTTCACAACGGAAATCGGCATGCGTATAGCGCCCCAGGCTGATTTATTCGTGGAATGGGGTATGTCCAGATAGCCGAACTGCTTGCCGTCGGCATTCAAATCAATACTGGGGTTAATTTTGGATTTCTTGCTCATCGTCATGTTCATGCTCGGGCCCTTTGCGGTGGAATATACGTTATCTGCTGAGTACTTGATAATGTTTGATAACGCTACACAAGCGTTTAGAAGATTGACAGACAGGGTCCACATACCCATCTTAGCCCCAAGCAGCGGTGCCTTCGGGGCCGCAATTTCCGGCGCCTCAGCAATGAGGGCCAACACAGGTGTACTCGCTCTGAGCCAAGGAGGCCGCACCGCATGACAAGAACATCAAGTTTGAACAGCCCGCTGTTGCTCGGCTTTGATCGTCTTGAACGCGTCCTGGACCGCGTCTCCAAGACATCGGGCGAGGGTTATCCTCCCTATAACATTGAACAAACCGGCGAATACAGGTTGCGTATCACGCTGGCCGTAGCCGGTTTTTCCATGGATGATCTACAGGTTACCATTGAAGACAATCAACTGGTTGTTCGGGGCCGTAATAAGGAAGACGAGTCTGAACGCGTGTTCATCCACCGGGGTATCGCCGCAAGGCAGTTCCAGCGCAGTTTCGTGCTGGCCGAGGGCATTGAAATTCTGGGCGCCTCACTAGAGGATGGACTCTTGAACGTTGATCTGGAACAGTACGTCCCGGAGCCTGAAGTACGGACCATCGAAATCACCAAGGGTTCCCAAGCCAAAAATAAGGACAAGAAATTGTCCGCACCTAAAACAAAAACAATTGAAGTAACGACTGAGGAATAAGGATCGAATATGTCTGCACGCGATAGAATTCCTTCAACGATCCGCCCCAGCCGCGCGCTCCGCCTGTCCAAACAGGATTTCGCCCAGTGGGGTCTGGACCAAGCTGCCTACGTGCGCCCGGCATCTAATCAGTCTGGCCAGCCATCCGTCACCGGCGACATCAAATACACAGTATATTCCGCTGATGGTCGATCACTGGGCACCCTTCCCTCACGTGAACTGGCCGTCGCGGCCATCGTAGGTCAGGGCATGGAACCGCTTAGCGTTCACTAAGCAACCCCATATCGGCCTGTCGCCCGCACCAATATATCACAGCAATAAAATGGGGTTTGTTAGCCTGGGCGTGTTCCCCATCACATACACGTTGGCCTAACTTTGTTAGTTTGAGTTCAATTGAAATCAGGCAAACGACAATGATGGACGCGATAACAACAGCAACGATGGGCATGCGAATGAACGCGGTTTCATTCCAAAAGTCTGCCGTGCGCGTTGTTCAGCAACCCGTAACCCCCGTTCCAAAAGCTGGGCTTAAAACTGAAGCTACGGACATCACCGCAGAAATCATCAATCTAAAAATCGCCGAAATCGGCTACGCCGCCAATGCTACCGTCATCCGAACAGCAGGCGATATGAGCAAAACGCTGCTCGATATATTGATTTAGCTTAAAATCATCAACAGCAACGTATTGATTAATAAGCATTTCACTCAATGCTTATGTCATGGGATGTGGATTTATGCAGCGCCAAACAGGACCGGATGCGCGGCGCGGAGTGCCCGGACCACGTGGTGAAGAAGCTTGTCGGGAGCGAAGGGCTTAACCACGTATTCAGCGATCCCGGCGGTCATCGCCTCTTCAAGGCGGAATTTTTCGGTATGGCTGGAAATCATCAAAATTGGAACCGCCGGATTACTCAATTCCTTACTCCTGCGGATCATATACGTCAGATCAATGCCGGTAATCATAGGCATTTCATAATCCGTCAGGACCAGGTCAACGTGCTCCTCCGCCAATATCGTTAATGCCTCGACACCGTCTTCAGCTTCGAGAATGTTCCGAACGCCGAAAAGAGTGAGCGCCTCGCGGATCATTTTACGGTTAAAGCGGCTGTCATCGACGATGAGATAGGTCAAATCTTGAAGATTCTCGATATGTTGCTCCGAAACTTTAAAAATCTTGCGGGGGCCAGTCTGGGGCGTTAACCCCGCTTCGTTGTCCTGAGCGGGTTCTTCCACTCGACTAGTCGCTTGTAATGTCATGTTAAACTCCATTACCTCTAATTCATCCGACGACGGATAGTCCGTGAACCCTAGGCCTTGCCATGGGTTGCATCATATATATCCTAATTTTTTATGGGTTTCTGTGACGACGCTCACAGGCGTTTGTGGTTTTCTCAAAAATGCGGGGTACAGCGGAATTCATCAGGCTCCGGGGGCCGTCTTACATGGCCTTTGGCGACCATGATACTCACCCGATCATGCCTCATAGTACAGACTTCAAGAGCCATGTTAAATTTCTCTTATGGCAAGAATGTTACCTAGCGTCTCAAAGTAGATATTTGAATGCGTGCTATCGATCAGAATGCACCTTGAACACCGAACCAGCCAAAAAATTGAACAATGATTGTATTAGTATTATCATGTCATCATATTGATGACATTGGATGTTAGCGATAATGAGCAATGCTTAAAAATCTTTCACTTAGATCCATTATTCTACTGGTTTCAGGTATAATCGGTCTATCTGGCGTGGCTCTTGCCGTTCTTCTTGGTTATACGATCCGGAATGTTAGCTCCATTGAAGAGAGCTGGTATACATACCAGGCTGACCGTTCAGAGAAAGCCCGACTTGAAAGTGTGCTCCGTGCCGCCATTGGTTATGGTGGCATGATTCATGATTTCAAAAACTATGTACTACGCCATGAAGATTTTCGAATGGATCTTGTTCAGGCAGACATTGGTGCAGCACGGGCTGTAGTTGGACAATATCGATCCTTGGGCTTGAGCGAAGCTGAAAAGGTTGCTCTCGAGGATATTAGTAGTGTGCTTAATAAATACAATGATGCCTTGTTCACCACACGTGAATTAATCACTGAGAATGCCACAACCAAAGAGATCGATAAAAAAGTAAGGATTGATGACAGTATCGCCCTCAGAAGCCTCGATACATTGAGAAGTGAGGTTGACCGTCTATCGGGTGCCGGACAGACATCTCGTAAAGTCAAAGGCCGAATTGTTGCTAATCTTCGAGCAGGAATGGGTTATGGCGGGATGATTCATGAATTTAAGAATCTTGTTCTGCGATCTGATCTTCCACGAGTTACTAAAATTCAAACTCACATTGCCAGTATAGAAAATAGTATTCTTGCTTACCGTGAATTGGGCACAACTACTGCTGAGAAAATAGCCCTGGATGATATCGAAAACACAATATTCCAATATAAGTCGAAATTAGAAAACATCATTGAGCTTGTTAAAACTAAATCGGCAATTTCTAAAATAGATCAGGCTGTAAAAATCAACGACTCTGCCGCACTACGAGGGCTTAAGACGCTCGATAAAGAAATTGCTTTGCAGGTCGATACGCTATCCAAAAACGTTGGCGAAAACCTGACTTTCCTGGCCACCGTGGTTCCAATTCTCAATTGGAGTGTTTTAACTATTATCATCATGACCATGGGGGCATCTATATGGTTCTTCCATACCTATATCATCCGACCAATTTCTACGACAACGGCCTTAATGAATCTTTTGGCGAAAGATGAAACAGCAATCAGCATTCAGGGATTAGAAAGGAAGAATGAAATTGGGCAAATGTCTCGCGCACTGGAATCTTTCCGTGAGAATATCATCAACAGAAAAGCCGCAGAAGAAGAAATCCGAAATTTGGCACTATCGGATTCATTGACTGGATTAGATAACAGGAAAAGATTTGAAGAGAGGTTGAGTGAAGCTATTAATATGGCTAAACGCACCAATTCTACTTTGGCTTGTTTGATGATCGATCTGGATAAATTTAAACCCATTAATGACACCTATGGGCATGCTGCTGGTGATGAAGTGTTGAGAATTGTTGCTGAGCGATTGAACCTTGTCTCACGTGATACAGATTTTGTTGCAAGATTAGGTGGAGATGAGTTCGCAATGGTCGCAACAGCTATAGAAGATATTGCCAGTGCCGAATTACCCGCAAAACGTATAGTGGATCAGTTGGGGTTGCCCATATATTTTGAAGATAATGAACTTAAAATTGGTGGTAGTGTGGGAATTTCTATTTACCCAAATGATGCGCAAAATATAGAGGGCTTATTAAAATTAGCAGATGATGCCTTATACGCATCAAAAAAAGCCGGGCGTAATACGTTCCGTTTTGCCAAATCAAAGACGCCTAAATCAAAGAAAGAAGCGAAATCTGACAGCGAAAAATCTTAGTTGCAATAAATGCTTTCTATTATTTAATCAATTTCACTGATGCCTGCTTGTGGGCGCTGAGCCACAAATTCTACTCAGCTATCCTGAATCAGCTTAACGATCGTCTTATGGTTCTCGTGAAACCGAACCCCGACAAAATCATCATCTACCCATGCAGGTTCACCATGAAATTCGCCGAATTGTGGAATTATCAATACGATCAGGGGTTGTTCATTTACATCCAACTGACCTAAACCTTCCTTAATCTGCAATTTGGCGCCACCGGCACTGATGTCAAATATTACCGCCTTGAATTCAGAATCGCTTATTCTGACCATGGCATCCATCATCAATGGATGACGCTCCTCCTGACGTTGGTCAATAGCTGGCTCGATCACTTCCTGCTCTTCAATGATCGCTTCCTGCTTCTTGGAAGAAGCCGGGCGTCCGTCGACGATAGATTCGAACGCTGAACGCATGTCTTTCATCTCTCTGGTCAACCGACCCGACGATGACAAGGCATTTTCGAGCGATACGCGTAAATCCTCTAATTCAAGCTCTTGCGCCTCCATGCGGAGACGTATGGTTGCTAATTCATCCACTGGATACATCCGTTTCGTTATCTACGCTCACAACAAGGTCGCAAGTTCCTTACAATAACATTACAGAATGATGATAGCATTCTCCCACGGCACCCCGTCAACTGTTTAGGCTGCTTGGCGGCGGAGAGGGGAAGTGATCAACGACGTTAAATTATGCCCGCACAAGAACGGCATGCGAACGTCGTTAACGCATAACCCCGCCGCCATCAAAGGGGATGGTCTGGCCGGTTACGAACGACGCTGTGTCGGAAGCAAGCATCAATACAAACGCCGATGTTTCCTCATACGTCGTCATGCGTTTCACCGGCACGTTATCTTTTGCCTGTTCGATTTGCTCCGGTGTAAACAACTCACGAACCAGGGCGCTATCGACGAATCCCAAGCCAACGGCGTTAACCGTCACATGCGGACCCAGTTCAAGCGCCATGCTCTGGGTCAGCATGTTTAACCCGGCCTTGGAAGCCGCGTAGTTGGCGTTACCAATTCTGGCTTGAATGGCTGTTGCTGCGGAAATATTTACGATCCGGCCTTGGCCCGCCGCTACCATAAGACGACCAACAGCCTGTGACAGCAGGAACGGCCCTTTCAGGTTGACACCCATGGCCTGATCCCAATCTTTCTCGCTCAACTCAAGAAATGGCTTATCAATGCTGAGCCCGGCATTGTTGATGAGAATGTCAACGCCGCCATAGGTCGTCACCACCTGCTCAACCATGGCTGTGACGTCATCCAGTCGGGCAATGTCCGCGTGGCAGGCGATGGCTTGACCGCCCGTTTCCGTGATACGTTTCACAGTCTCGTCAGCGGCGGCGGCCGACGACGAATAGTTGACCGTCACATTGGCACCTTCACGGGCAAAATCCACCGCAAGCTGATGTCCGAGCCCGCGACCTCCGCCAGTGATCAAGACGGACTTATCTAAAAATCGTGACATATCATTTTCCCTTTTGAAACTGACCGTAATGATAGCAAAGGACTTCGTTCATGGCTGCTACTTTCCGTCCATAGCGAACATTACTGGGCATGATATCTGCCAAAGCTCCATACCCAGTCGGGGCCTAACCTCTTCAAAACCGCATGTCAGATAGAAATCGATTTATCAGCGATCTTCGCCAACGCCATTGTCGGAAGTTATGAGACCATCCACCAGTTCCACCACCCGGTGGCAACGTTCGGCCAACTCCTGCTGATGAGTGATCAGCACCAGAGTTGTGTTCAGCCGGTCGTGAAGTTCAAACAATAGGTCCATTACCACCTGTCCGGTAGTCCCATCCAGGTTGCCGGTAGGCTCATCGGCGAGCAGTATGTCGGGCCTGGTGACAACGGCGCGGGCTAGCGCCACCCGTTGTTTTTCGCCGCCGGAAAGTTGTCCGGGATAGTGCCTGATTCTTTTTTCAAGGCCGACCGCCACGAGTTCTTCCTCGGCGCGCTGAAAGGCATCGTCGACACCGGAAAACTCAAGAGGCATGGCAACATTCTCCAGTGCCGTCATCGTCGGAATAAGGTGGAAGTCTTGAAATACAATGCCAACGTGGTCACGCCGGAACAGGGCCAGGGCATCCTCGCCCATCGTCGAAATGTGCCGCCCGGAAACCCGGACCAAGCCGGATGTCGCTGTTTCCAGACCCGCAATTATCAACATTAGACTGGTTTTGCCGGAGCCAGATGGACCAATGATGCCAAGGGTCTCTCCGTGTTCAACCTTCAGGTCAATGCCGCGGAGTATGTTGACCTCACCTGCACCACTGGTCAGCAATAGACGAAGGTCTTCAAGCTGTATGGCCGATGGGCTAACGCTGTTGTCGATTGTCAAGGAAACTCCGCTTGAGCTGGCATTCAAGTGTATTCTGATACGTCCTAACAGTAGGGTTGTCAATATAGCCGCCAGTCCCAACTTCTCTGACTTTTTTCTACCTTCAACACTGTCTTTTGACATATCCATCACCGCATGGCGAAGGCCATCAGCAACCCGCGTTCTATTGCCTAGACAACCCCCAGGTCGTGTACCATCTTGACTGACGCGCCTTTCGACAGGGCACCAGAGAGGACAGATGGCGATTTTCAACCACATCTCACTTGCGGCACGCATCGCGACACGGGATTTGCGCGGCGGGGCACGTGGCTTGTGGTTATTGATCGCAGGCGTCTTCGTCGGAGCGGCGGCTGTAGCCCTGGTGGGGGCGACGTCGCAAAGCCTTATAGATGGCGCACGCCAGGGTGCCCTGGAAACCATAGGTGGGGACCTGAGCCTGCGTTTGTATCACCGCCCACCCAGTGAAGCTGAACTAACAATCATCCACCGTGAAGGCGACGTTAGCATTTCCGTTGAACTACGCCCCATGGTACGTGCGGTCAGAAATGGCCGTGCGGACGGCATGCCGGTGCTGGTTGAGCTTAAAGGTGTAGACCGGAAGTACCCGCTTTACGGCACCGTCGAGACCCTGCCCGCATTCAACCTATATCAAGAAATTGATCTATATGACGGCGTTTACGGTGCGGTTGCTGACAAGGCATTATTCGCCGCAATGGAACTGAAGCTGGGTGATAGTCTGCAAATCGGCAATGCGACGTATCAATTACGGGGCGTTCTTGTTGCTGAACCCGACCGCGCCTTCCGAGCCTTTACCCTGGGCCCGCGCATCATGGTATTGGGCGAAAGCCTACCGGCTACCGGGGTCACCAACGACGGGGCGGAGGTTTACTATTATACCCGCGTGAAATTGCCCCAGGAATCAATCGGGCAGGATGGAGCAACGTCGGCAATAGCGCGCATTGATCAGGCCTTCCCGCAATCAGGATGGCGCGTGGTCAACGCCCATGACGGCGTACCGGGGGTGGAGCGGGTCTTGTCTATGGCCCATGTGTTATTGCTGGCTATCAGCTTGGCCGTGATGCTGGTTGGGGGAGCCGGTATTTACGGCGCGGTACGGGCACACGTGGCCGATAAAATGGAAATCATTGCGATCCTGAAATCCATCGGATCACCGCCCCGCGTTATCACCATGGCCATCGGGTTCGAGGTCATGGCGGCTGCATCCATTGGTGCCATTGCAGGTGTTAGCCTGGGCGCATTTGGCCCCGCTTTGGCCGCGTCCGCGTTGGTGGATCAAGTTCCCTTCGCGTTAGAAGCCAGCCCCGGTGCAAAACCTTTGTTGGCAGCGGGTCTGTTTGGCATTTTGGTGGCGGCGCTGTTTGCATGGTGGCCGTTAATGGGGGTGCACGATTTGAAATCCCAATCCCTGCTCCGCCAACGCATCACGCATCCACCGGGGAAGTCGAGTGTTAAGGGGTGGCTTGGTGTGGGCGTTATCTTGTTGGCGCTTGTCGTGCTGGTGTTTTGGGTTTCACCCATGCCTGTTTTGACCGTTGGGTTTTTAGCTGGCGCGTTAGCATTAGCAGCGTTTTATTATGCTTTCGGCATCGGTCTATCGCGCATGGCGAAGGTCTTGGCCGAAGGAAGAGGCGCAAACGTACGTCTTGCTCTTAGCAACTTGCATCGGGCGGGGGCGCCTACTCGTCCTGTAGTGATGGCGTTGGGCCTAACCCTCACAATACTGGTGGCCTTGGACAGCATCGGCGATTCTGCTAACCGCCATGTACAGAAGACGCTGCCACACAGTGCACCAGACCTGGTTGCCTTTTCGATCAAGCCTGACATGGCGACACGGCTTGGAATTGAATTGGCGACTTCAGGGATCGTAGAACGTCAGCGCATCATGCCGTTTCTGCATGCCCGTGTGCAGACAATAAATGACGTGGCGGTGCGTGACATTCAAATTCCAAAATCATTGAATTGGGTTATTCGCGGCGATCGCGGGGTGTCGTTTGCAGCAGAACTTACCGAGGGTGCGCCGTGGGGATATCCTCAATCACAGCGCCCCGGGTTTTCGGTGGACGCCGAGGTAGCAAAAGCTCTGGACCTCAACCTCGGCGATACGGTCACTCTGAATGTTAGCGGAAATGTCCGTACCGGTCCGGTTTTGAGTTTTCATAACGTGGATTGGGGTGGGTTGGACCTGGACTTTCCCATCATCGCTACGCCGAGCACGTTTACGGGTATTCCCTATACTCTTGCCGCGTCCCTGAAAGCAAAAACCGGGGAAGAGATCGCACTGGAGTCGTTCATCAAGAATCGTTTTCCAGACATGCCTTTAATTCGCGTGTCGAATGTTTTGCGGTCGCTGGCCACAGCTTTGGGCGCCATCGTGGCGGGATTGGAGACCGCAGCGTTGATGTGCGGAATGGCAGCCTTGGTGGTGCTAGCGGGAAGTGTGCTTCAGGGGCTTAGAGAGCGCACCATCGAAGCCGTATTGTTCAAAGTGTATGGCGCGCGTAGACGTCAGTTGATAGGGCAAGTGGCTCTGGAGTTTTTGGGATTAAGCACGCTGGTGTCCCTGACCGCCGTTCCGCTGGGTTTAGGTGTTGCTTACGGCGTAACACACGCGGCAGGCCTTGGTAGTGTGAGCGTGTCGTGGACCGGCGGCATATCGTTAGCCATAGGGGCTACTTTCGTGACGCTGGTTGTTGGTATGCTGACGACGTTGAGTTCTTATACTGCCGTGCCCGCACGGGCCTTACGTAACCGCCGGCTGGGGTGATGACAGCTGAGCAGAGCATCATTAGAGAGGGTCGAATACGCCGTTAATTTCAATACCTTGGAAATGTAGCCACTCACGTAACGGATCAAATCAGATCAGCGTCGCAAATACTGCTGGATCGGCTTAAAACTCCGCCGGTGGTGCGGTGTTACCCCTAAGTGTCTTAGGGCGGTTTGGTGCTGTGGTGTGCCGTACCCCGCGTTGGTTTCCCAACCATAACCCGGAAACTCTTTCGCCAGATCGGCCATGATGTTGTCGCGCGTGACTTTTGCCACGATCGAGGCCGCGGCGATTGAAACGCTTTTACCGTCGCCCTTGACCACCGTCTCGAGCGGGCAAAGCAGTACAGGTTCACGGTTTCCATCCACCAACGCGTAATCCGCCGTGAGCGGCAGATCAGCCACCGCCTTTGCCATGGCCATCATGGTGGCTTGCAGAATATTGTGGATGTCGATGTCTGCCACCTGGCACTGACCCACACCCAGATACGCAGCGGAGCAGTCTGTGAGCTGCTCAAACAGATCAGCGCGGCTGTGTGGTTTCAGTTTCTTGGAATCGTCGAGCGCGTTCAGCAAATCAACGGGGACGTTGGCGATATCCAAAATGGCCGCCCCCGCCACCACCGGCCCGGCCCATGGCCCGCGCCCGGCTTCGTCTACACCGGCGATACTCGAAAACCCCCTGGCCTCTGCCGCCACCTCCAACGTGGTGTCAGGCACCCTCGGCATCCTTCTTTTTACGTGGCTTACGTGATTTTTTTTCAGATAATTCTTCGGGCACTGTCACGACCGTGGCATCGGTATTCTCATTGGATGGTGGTGTTGAGACAGCGCCCGCGTCGGTAATGCCGCCGGCTTTTTCTCGTCGGCGGCGTTGCCATTCCTCGCGGATTAAATCCAGGCGAATAACCATCAGGCCCATGGTTCGCAAGGTGGACGAGCGAGCACCGCCAAGGGTTTCGCTCACCAATTCCGTTTCACGAGCGTAGACCGCGCGCATAATATCCAGCGCGGATTCCCGGCCATCGATGGCTAAATTCTGCATACGGCGCGCCGTCAACACGATCAACGGGCTTAAGGCCAAGCTGAGTACGGTTACGGCGACCACCATGCGGGAATCATCGGTGCTGATCAGGCCTGAATCCACGCCGATGCGTGATAGAAGGAATGAGAATTCGCCAATTTGCGTGAACATCATGCCCGCCATAAAAGCGTGCGGCCATGTCTGGCCCTGTAATCTGAGCGCACCGACGTTGAGCACGGTCTTGAACACCACGACCACAAAGAACAACGCGGCGACTGATCCGAGATTTTCCCAGATAAAGCCCAGATCGAGCAACAACCCGATGGACAGGAAAAACACCATCATCAGGATGCTCTGGATGGGCTTGGCGGCCTCAAGCATTTCCTGGCGTTCGTTAGAGCTGCCAATAATCAGGCCCGCGATAAAGGCCCCGTAAGCCGCCGATAATCCCAGCAGACCAGATACCGCGGCTCCAGCAAAACAGAAGCCGAGTGCGGCCAGCGGTTTCAGGTCTTCGTGTCCGGCAACCACGGCGGAAAATGGCAAGCGCAGCTTTGTGCCACTGCTGAGATACCAGATCAGCCCGGCCAGCACCGCGATTGAAACCATAATTTTCGGGATCGCCGCCCAATCAAACCCGGTCTCAACACCCTGCATGGCACCCAGCGACGAAACGATCAGCATCATGGGCACCACGGCTATATCCTGGGCGATCAAGACGCCCACCGTGATGGTGCCGGTACGATTGCGAAGCTCACCAATATCATTCAGGACTTTAATCGCCACCGCCGTGGATGACAGCGCCACCACGAAACCCAGCAGAATAGCCAGCCCAATGGTCCAGTCGAACAGCTTCCAGAAGATGAGCATGACCCCCACGGACGCGCCGATCTGGATTAGCGTGGTCAGAACCGCCAACCGCCATATGCTGCGGAATGCCCGTAAGGACAGCTCCATCCCCACCACATACAGCAGCAGCAGAACACCCATTTCCGCCAGCATATCGATCTGGCCACGGTCGGTTATGAGGGCAAGGGCAGACGGGCCCAACAGGACACCTGCCAGAATATAACCCACGATGGCGGGCTGGCGCAGGCGCTCCATAAAAATGCCACACCCCATGGCCGCCAGCGCAACCAGGGCGATCTCAGTCAGGCCAGAATGGGCAACCGTTGATTCCATTGAGCTTTACTATACACGAATTGTGTTACGAATGTGATACTGTACGCATCATTCAGGCTCATCACCGGGAATATATTATGGGAAACAAAAAACACGCCTTTACCGTCGCCGATGTGGACCGGGTAACCGGAACCGGCTATCCACCACCGTTCAATGAAATCGCCACCAATCGTTCCAAGGCCAAAGTGGGCGATCATGCTGGCCTTAACCAGTACGGCGTCAATATCGTGACCCTGCCACCGGGTGAAGGCTCTGCTCAGCGTCACTGGCATGAACAGGAGGACGAGTTCTGCTATATGATTTCAGGCGAAGCCATCCTGATCACCAGTGACGGCGAAGAAACCATCACGGCGGGCATGATGATGGGGTGGCCCAGAAACGTGAACAACGGGCACCATCTGGTCAACCGGTCAGGCGCGGATGCGGTATATATGGAAGTAGGCATGCGGGTCTCAAACGATGTTTGCCACTACCCCGATATCGATCTTCATCTGGTAATCGAAGACGATGACGAAGAATTTCAGCACAATGATGGAACGCCCTACTAGACTTCTTCCCACGGGAAGCTGTCCAGACGTTCCACACCGTCGCCTGTGACCAGAACCTGGGTTTCCAGCTTGATGGATTCTGAGCCTTCTTCGGCGATCAGGCTTTCCACACAAATGACCATGCCTTCTTCAAACGCCACGTCATAGGCCGACTCATAATCCGTGTGCAGCAGAATGACCGGCCATTCATCGGCGAGGCCCACGCCGTGTGCGGCCAGTGAGTATCGGTAATCCACATGTTTGGCTGGTATCTGCCAGGATTTCTCGTTGAATTCCCGTCCTGTTACACCCGGTTTGATCAGCGCCATATTGTGCTCTACCTGATCCAGCGCCGTGGCATAAATTCGCTTTTGGGTATCGTTCATCGGCGTATGACCGCAGGTCCACGAACGTGACAGGTCCGCGCAGTATCCATAAGGGCCGATCAGGTCTGTATCGAAGGAGATCATCTCACCCTCGTTGCACACCCGGTCGCTGCATTCCGCATACCAGGGGTTAGTGTGATCACCACAGGCGAACAAACGCGTCTCGCACCACTCGCCACCGGATCGGATGTTTTCAAAATGCAGCTCGGCCCAGATTTCCTGCTCGGTTTTGCCCGGCGTCGAGTTTTCATACATGCGGGCCATACCGGCCTCACACACGCGCACCGTCCAGCGCATCAGCGCGATCTCATCAGCGTTCTTGATGGCGCGGGCGCGCTCGGTCAGTTCCTGACCTTCCACGTGGATAACCTGGCGGTCTTCCAGTGCTTTCAGGCCCAGCGGTTCCACCTTGTCCATGGCAAGTCGCATATTACCGCCGCCGTGTTCCCGCATGAGATCTGCGATCTCGTCAGCCCATTTGCCCACAAACTCATCCGACCGATCACCGGTGGACATATAAATCCAGCCAATAGCGATCCGCACCTCATCCACCGTGGGCATGTTATTGCTGAGGTGCTCACAACCCTTGAACTCGAACACGATCGTGGGACCATCAGCAAACACCAGCGCATACCGTACCGCATTATGCAGGGTCCACAGCTGCATATTGGATGTGTCTGTGGCGTAGCGAATATTCACTGGATCATACAGCAGGATCGCTGTGCAGTCGTGCTGGTGAAGTTGTTCCTCTAAACGTTGTTTGCGATAGGTGCGCGCGCCTTCGAGTACGGTGACCGACAGTGGGCTCTTAAGTGGTTTATCGGCGCCTTCGCTGTTCAGGTATTCTTTTTTTCTGGGGTCGGAAAAAATATCCATGATGCGTCCCGCTCTTTTTTGTGTGTTGTCTGTTGCGTGTTTTGTAGTGAACGGTCTCACCTTCATCCAATGCCGTCAAATGAACAAAATTTGTTACAGCAGTGGCAATGGTGGCATATCATCAGATACGGAATCCCAGCCGTCGCGTTCAAAGGTTGCGATCGTACATACTTGGACATTCATGCAGGATAGAATACCCTTCGATTACGTACCTGAGAAGTCGCTATAAACCCAACCAATGACACAATCGAAGTTCGGTGGCACCATTGCTGAGTATCGTTATTCCAACCCTACAAGCAGAGCGCACTCTTGGCGCGACCCTGGATTCCTGTTCCAGTGCGTCGTTGGAAACACAGATTATCGTGTCCGATGGCGGCTCCTCTGATGCCACGCGATCCCTGGCCCAGCAACATGATGTGATCATCGTGGACAGCGAACCCGGCCGAGGTTCCCAGTTGGCGACAGGCGCTGCTATGGCATCGGGTGACTGGCTTTTGTTTCTGCACGCCGATTCCGTTTTGGCATCCGGGTGGGATAAATCTGTGGTGAACTTTACAGGTGCCCATGCAAATAAATTTAATGCTGCCGTATTCGGCTTGCGATTGGATGATGACAGTCCACAGGCACGCAGGTTGGAGTGGATCGTGAAATGGCGCACCCGGTTGCTCAGTCTGCCCTATGGTGATCAGGGGCTGTTAATCAGCCGTGCATTCTATGATGGTCTGGGTGGCTACCAGCCCATGCCACTTATGGAAGATGTGGACATCATCCGCCGGATCGGTCGAACACACCTACGCGTTCTGGACAGCCACATCACCACCTCAGCAATCAAATACCAACAAGGTGGATACTGGAAACGCCCACTCAGGAACCTACAGCTTATGTGTCTCTATCGACTGGGTGTTTCTCCAACAAAACTGGCAGAATTGTACAAATGAGTCCCGACCGACATTTAGTCATTTTTGCCAAAGCCCCGCGACTGGGTCGTGTCAAATCCCGGTTGGCGCGTGACATTGGCACGGTACAAGCATGGCAATTCTACCGCCACAATCTGATGCGCGTGATCCGACGCATGAGCGGTGATGAGCGGTGGACCACATGGCTGGCGATCACACCTGACCGCGCAGCCTTAACGCTCGAACATGACCGAAAAGTGCTGCGGATCGATCAGGGAACTGGCGATTTAGGCGCCCGTATGGATCGGGTCATGACAGTGTTACCGCTTGGCCCTGTCGTCGTCATTGGTACCGATATCCCGAGTATTCAGTGCGCCGACATTAACGGGGCTTTCCAGCAGCTAGGACCACATGATGCTGTTATGGGCCCAGCAACGGATGGCGGTTACTGGCTGGTCGGACTAAAGCGCACACCACGCGTACCCCACATCTTTGATCATGTGCGCTGGTCCAGCCCGCATGCTCTTGCCGACACCGAAGCAAACATACTCAAACAAAACCTGAGCGTGCATATGTTACGAGAATTGGAAGATGTGGATGATGCAGCATCCTATGAACGCTGGCGCGCCTCTTAGAGATGCTCTTGCAAGCGCGGCATGTTTATAGATGCTCTTGCAAGCGCGGCATCAGCTCCACAAAATTACAGGGCTTGAACCGGATATCCAACTGGTGAACCAGAATGTCGTCCCAGGCATCCTTACAGGCGCCCGGTGATCCGGGTAGAACAAATACATAAGTACCGTTCACAACAGCCGCAGCAGCGCGGGACTGGATGGTCGACGTTTTGATTTTCTGATAGCTCAACATACGGAATATCTCGCCAAATCCGGGGATATCCTTATCCGCAACCTCGGCCAGTGCCTCCGGGGTCACATCACGACCAGTCACACCTGTGCCGCCCGTTGACAAGATAACCTCAATTTTTGGATTATTGCTCCAATCACGGAACTTGGCGGCAATGATCGCCTGATCGTCCTTGATGATAGCCCGGTCGGCCAATACATGCCCGGCCACCTGTAGTCGCTCAACCAATGTGTCACCGGATCGGTCGTCTTCGGCGGTGCGGCTGTCAGAAACGGTCACCACGGCAATATTCACTGCCTGGAATTCGCGATCATTCATTATTCATGGCGCTTTCAGTTTCCACCACCTGATCAGGCTCAACCGCGACCGAGGTATAGATGGGCCACGCACCACTGGCCAAAGTCGTTAGTGAGGGAGAGTCCTGATTAAAGCGGTCTCGGTAAATCCACAGGTTAGCCAACACGCGTTCAACAAAGCCGCGTGTCTCACGCGATGGGATCGTCTCAATAAACAACAGCGGGTCATCCTGAAAATCGATAGTCCGACGCCACTTGTTCACATTGCCAGGCCCACCGTTCCAGGCCGCCACCAGAGAAACCAGATTGCCATTGATCTTTTTGTCATCACGTAAAATTTCGATATATCGCTGACCCAACGATAGATTCAATATGGGCTCGAGCAACTCCTTGCGCTTCGAAGATTTATACCGCCGGTCACGGGCAACAAAGCTGGCCGTGGATGGCATCAATTGCATCAAGCCACTGGCACCGGCCCAGCTTTTGGCCTTGGGATTAAACTTCGATTCCTGACGGATCAGCGCATATACCAGCGCCGGATCGATCGTAAAGCCGCCTTCGGGCGCCCAACGGGGAACCGGATACGCGGCACTATCAAATCCGCCTGTGGTTGGAAACAGGAGTTCATCCAGACGCAAGGCCAGTTGCGGCATGTTGGCGTGAATGGCGAAAGTCAAGATACCGTGTGCATCGCTTTCATCATCTGCCGCGGCGGCTTCATTGCGCAACTCGCGTTCTGCCAAACGGTGCTGGTCCACCTGTACCAACGCGATGGCCCGGCTGCCCCGTGGAGTAGTTGCCAATTTCGTTAGCGTGGATTGATCCAGCGGGATGGTATTCCAGGCCGTATCCAAGTCCCAGCCCAGAACCCGACGCGCCAGAATGCCATAAAACGTGCGTGGGTGTTCTGCCGCGATCTTCAGCATGGGGTTCACCCCTGACGGGTTGCGGTCCATAAGGTTTACACGCGCCGCCCAGAACCCACCAGCAGCAGCCAGCCACGGCGATACGCGGTCAGATACGGCCAGTGCTTCGAAATGCCCGGCGGACTCGCTGAACCGACCCAAACGATAAGCCGCCAGCCCAGCCGCCCAATGGGCTTCGGGGACCAGAATACCGGATCGTTTCGCCGCATTTCCGGCCCATTCCAACGCCCATTCATCACGCCCATCGATGAAATACCGAAATCCCAACCGGGCGGCGACTTCGTCGTATTGCTCAATACTGAACAGGTTCTTCACCTGACTTGATTGAATTGTCCGTTTGACAGCCAGCGTCAAACCGCGGCCCGCATGCCGCTTGATCTGGCGGCGCAACTGGCGAACCTTCCGGCGTTTGGCTTTGCTCAACTTTTTACTCGGCAACGGTTCCGACTTATACGGCGCGTTATAGCTTGCTCTCGGTATTTCAGGCTTTTTCGGGTACTTCCAATTGGATGGGCGGCGACGTAGCGCCAACTTGTACACCCGCGCAGCCTGGGGATGGTCATAGTACAGAGCCATCCAGTCTTTCAGCTCCTTGTACTTGGAGCGGTACTTGTTGGGGTGCATATACCGTTGCTCCAGCACGTGGCCCATGAGAATATCGTTCTCCAACGAGCCAATAATCTTGTCAGCTTTTTTCCACTGACCGTCCTCCTGCATCGCAAAAATTTCGCGATAGCGTTCCACGTCATCAGCACCAAGGATGCGCGGGATGCTGACCTCGCTCATAGTGTTGCCATCAATGGTCGTTGTTACATTAGCGATAATAACCGGCTCGACCCCATCATCAGCGGCATTCACAGCATGAATAGAGGGCGCAAACAGGGACGCCACGACAGTTATCGCGACCGCAGCCCGAACAGGCAGGCGTCTTATAGCGTCGTTTAGTATGGTCAAGAGACTGTCCCTCTAGCGTCTGGATCACAGCGGTAGCGCGCAACGTATATATCGTATTCGGTTAAGGAGAACAAGAAGCCCCTGCTTTCCAACACACCACATATTGTGGTGAAATTTGATGGAAATACTCTTAAAGCTCCGCCAGCTTATGTTTCAGCATGATCAAATCCCGCCAGGCTTCGCGTTTCTGGACCGGTGAGCGCAGCAGATAGGCCGGGTGGAACATGGCCATTGCTGCTATGGGGGCTGCAATAGATTGTTCACGGGTATCGCTACCATATTCAAACCATTTCCCCCGAAGACGGCCAATACCCTGGGTTTGATTCAACAAAACTTTCGCCGATGCCCCACCCAGCGCAATAATGACGATGGGCTCCATCAATTCTATCAGGCGTGTGACGAACGGTAGGCACATGGCCGTCTCACTGGTGGTGGGCGTTCGGTTGCCAGGCGGACGCCAGAACACCGTGTTTGATATCAGCACTTTCGAGCGATCCAGATCAATGGACGCCAACATGCGGTCCAGCAACTGACCACTGGCCCCCACAAACGGCTTACCCTGGCGATCTTCTTCCGCGCCGGGACCTTCGCCGATGAGCAGGATTTTGGCGTCAATATTCCCATCCACGAAACACATGTTTTGCGCTGTCTTTTTCAGAGGGCAACCCTCGAATGCCGCAATGGCTTCAGTTAACGCCGCAATGCTGTTCGCATTGGCCGCCAGACTGCGGGCATCCTGAATGGCCTTTTCTGCGCCAATAGGTAACGCATCGGGTGCACGCGCGGGCGCCGTCGATGGTGGCGTTTCGCTTTGTACAGGGGGGGGGGCTTCAGTTGTCTTCGTCAGCACTGGTTGCGGTGGTGCAATTTGGAATCGATCTACGGCAATGTCCGAAATGGTCTCGTCCACACCCGCTTCTATATACCAGCGCATTAATTCGCGCACATTGACCTGACTGGTGCCGTTCATGGTCCGTAGTGTATCGATTCTGGGCGTGGTATCAAATGCTAACTTTTCTAGAGCCAGCGCAATAATTTTGCTGCGCTGCAAGCCTTGCCTGTGCTACACCGAGCGCCAGTATTTTGGTCTAGTGAACAAGTTTTCTCTATAAGGTAACTGACATGAGCGACGAAATGATCGAACGCGAATCAATGGAATTTGATGTTGTCATCGTAGGGGGTGGCCCATCCGGACTGGCAGCGGCCATTCGCCTGATGCAACTGGCACAGAAAAATGGCCGTGAACTGAGCGTTTGCGTGGTGGAAAAGGGCTCTGAAATCGGGGCGCACATACTGTCAGGTGCGGTTATGGAACCGCGTGCGCTGAACGAACTGATCCCTGATTGGAAAGAAAAAGGTGCGCCACTAAACACCGAAGCCAAAGACGATCAGTTCCTGATCCTGAAGGAACACGGTTCGGTCAAAATGCCAACACCGCCGCAGATGAACAACCACGGCAACTACATCGTCTCGTTGGGCAATGTCGTACGCTGGTTGGGCGAGCAGGCCGAAGAACTGGGTGCAGAAGTTTACCCAGGATTCGCCGCCGCCGAAGTTCTTTACCACGAAGACGGTTCCGTTAAAGGCATTGCCACCGGCGACATGGGTTTGCAGAAAGATGGCACGCCCGGCCCCAATCACGAACCCGGTGTCGAGCTACACGCCAAGTACACCATCTTTGCCGAAGGTGTGCGCGGCTCGCTAACCAAATCAGTCTCCGAAAAATTCAATTTACGTGAGGGCGTTGATCCACAAACATTTGGTATCGGCATCAAAGAATTGTGGGAAATTGATCCGGCCAAGCACAAGCAGGGCTCGATCACTCACACCGCAGGCTGGCCGCTTGATTCCGATACCTACGGCGGATCATTCCTGTACCACCTGGAAGACAACCAGGTTGCTGTGGGCTTTGTTGTGGGCCTGGATTACAAGAATCCTTATCTCAGCCCGTTTGAAGAATTCCAACGTTTCAAGACGCATCCGGATATTCGCCCCACATTCGAAGGCGGTCGCCGGGTATCCTATGGTGCACGTGCCATTAACGAAGGCGGGCTTCAGTCTATCCCGAAACTGACCTTTCCAGGTGGCGCCATTGTGGGCTGTTCCGCCGGTTTCCTGAACGTGCCCAAGATCAAAGGATCGCACACCGCGATGAAGAGCGGCATGTTGGCCGCCGAAGCCGCGTTTGACGCGCTTGGTAACGAGGAAGCTCCTGCCAACGGCATGGACAGCTATGCCACAGCCATCAAAAAATCCTGGGTGTACAAGGAACTGCACAAGGTGCGTAACATTCGCCCGTCATTTGCCTGGGGCTTCTGGGCCGGTTTGATCTATTCCGGTATTGATACGTATCTGTTCATGGGCCATGCACCGTGGACCTTCCACCATCATTCCGATCACACGCAATTGAAAAAAGCGGCAAAATGTAAAAAGATTGATTACCCGAAACCCGATGGTGAGGTTACGTTCGACCGCAATTCATCTGTATTTCTGTCAGGGACCAACCACGAAGAAGGCCAGCCAAGCCACCTGACACTCAAAGACGACAGTGTGCCGGTAAACGTCAATCTGGCTGATTACGATGGGCCAGAGGCGCGTTTCTGCCCTGCCGGGGTGTATGAGTTCGTGGCCGACGAAGAAGCCGCTGATTCAGGCACCATGAAATTGCAGATCAATTCGCAGAACTGCGTTCACTGCAAGACCTGTGATATCAAGGATCCAACCCAGAATATCAACTGGGTGGTACCCGAAGGTGGCGGTGGGCCGAATTATCCAAATATGTAGGCGAATATGTAGTTCTGTAATCTTTCAGAACATCAGATTATAGTGAGAGCAGCGTTTAGAGTCGGCGCTGGGTTAGCGTTATTGTGTTGATAACAAAAGGTTGCTCTTACAGTGTTTCAATTACGTTCAAACTTTTTCCGCCTGCCTGCCAAATGCATTGTTAATACGCTCGGTGCGGCCTTGCTCTATTCCACCTTCGCCGCTGGTCCGGCTGATGCCAACCAAGGCGTGACCGCAGGCGATACGCTGGCCGGGAATTATCTGGCCGGCAGACAAGCCCAGATCGAAGGTGATATGGATGCCGCCGCCGTCTTTTTTGGCGCGGCTCTGTTGGCTGACCCTGAAGAATTTGCTCTCATCCGCCGGACGTTCCTGGTGTATCTGTCTGATGGCCGTATGGATGAAGCCCACGCGCTGGCCAAAAGAATCATCGATCTATCTGATCAGGACACATTTGCCGCTTTTTCCGTGGCCACAACGCATATCGTATCAGGCCGCTATGAAGAAGCCCGCCAGATACTGTTAAAGCTGAACATTTCAGGCCTCAATAGCTATCTTGTCCCCCTGCTTATGGCATGGTCATACGTTGGTGACGGCGACACAGATCAAGCACTTGCCATGCTCTCGCCACTTTCCATCAATCAGGGCACAAAAATGTTGCATGATGCTCACGCTGCCTTGGTTAACGTCGCGGGTGGACGGCTTGAAGAAGCAGAGAAACTGTTTGGCACCCTGATGGAAAGCCAGGGGTCTATGACCATCCGGACCACGGAGCTGTTCGGTGCACTCTATGAACAGCTGGGTGAATTTGAGAAAGCCGCCGCACTCTATCATGGATATGTGAACGAGCACGGATCATCACGCTATATGACCGATGCCATCAAACGAGCCGAACAGCACGAGTCTTCCGGTATAGCGTCCATGACAGCACAGGAAGGCGTAGCCGAAGCCATGTACGACATGGCCAGCTCATTGCGCCAGCAGAATTCGTTTGAAACAGCCCTTTTGCTGGGCCGCTTTGGATTGCACCTGCGCCCGGCATTCCCGTCGCTGAAACTCATGATGGGCAGTACCCTGGAAAGCATGGGGCGGTACAGCGATGCCAATGAAGTCTATGCCACCATCCATCCCGATGTACCGTACGCCTGGAATGCCCAATTGCGCATCGCAACCAATCTGGATGACATGGGTGATGTAGACAGTGCCATCGCTACCTTGAAGGAAATGTCAAAGAACAATCCGGACAAGTCAGATCCATTTATTGAACTTGGCGACGTATACCGAAGCGCAGAAAAGTTCGAGCAAGCCGTCGAAAACTACAATGCAGCCTTCGCACGAATCCCTGAACTATCCGGTCGGCATTGGTCATTGCTCTATGCCCGTGGTATCGCCCTGGAACGTTCCGGGGAATGGGAACTTGCCGAGGCCGATTTTCTTAAGGCCCTGGAGTTCCGCCCCGAACAGCCCTATGTGCTAAATTACCTGGGGTATTCGTGGGTTGAAAAAGGCATGAACCTGGACCGGGCCAGTGACATGATCCGCAAAGCCGTGGCGTTACGACCCAATGATGGATACATCGTCGATAGCCTTGGGTGGGTTTACTATCAACTTGGAGATTTCAGTCAGGCCGTGACCGAGCTTGAGCGCGCTGTTGAACTCCTGCCCGACGACTCCATTTTGAATGACCATCTGGGCGACGCGTATTGGAAAGTCGGCCGTACACGCGAGGCCCGGTTCCAGTGGCGGCGATCTTTAAGCCTGGAACCTGATGCAGACACCGCACCGCTCATCCAATCCAAAATCGATTCAGGTATGAACACTGACGGATAGGATGCCTTTGATGGCAACCGACAGCACGGCAAATCACACAATGGAACCCGTCAGCGTGCGCGCTCCGGCGAAGATAAACCTTTTTCTGCACGTAACGGGCAAGCGCGCAGATGGCTACCACGAGATTGCCTCCCTGGCGGTGTTTACATCCTTCGGTGATACGGTTGCCATTTCACCGGCGTTGGCTGGTGATGGTATCCAGTTTTATACCGATGGGCCATTTGCCGGGCATATGGGTCCTGATTCCGACAATCTTGTGTTGCAAGCCGCCAGGTTACTCGTCAAGACCTGCAACCCGGTCGCGCAGGATGTCGCTATACACCTGACCAAGCGCTTGCCGGTGGCGGCGGGCATTGGCGGTGGATCATCCGATGCGGCCGCCGCCTTGCGAGGACTGGACCGATATTGGGGACTGGATTTACCGGAATCGCAGCTTATGGAATTAGGCTTGGAGCTGGGAGCGGATGTGCCCATGTGTCTGGCGCGCGAGCCGGTTTTGGTTAATGGCATTGGCGATGTGTTAAAACCGGCCCCCGCAATGCCGTGGGTTTCGCTGGTTCTTGTGAACCCGTTGGTGGCCGTGCCCACACCGACCGTGTTCAAGGCCCGCACAGGAGAATTCTCAGCCCCTATGCTTGATATGAGCGAGCCTGAAACAGTGCAGGATCTGGTCGAACAACTGCTAGCGCGCCACAATGATCTGAGCGAAGCGGCCATTTCACTGGCCCCCCAGATCAGCGATGTTCTTGAGGCAATGAATGAACAGGACGCCTGTTTATTAGCCCGCATGTCCGGCAGCGGGGCCACTTGTTTCGGTTTATTCGCCGACAGCCACGAAGCCAGCCTTGCCAAAAAAGCATTGCACCAATCTCACCCAGCATGGTGGGTGGAAAGTATGTCGCTTTTCTAGCGAACAGGTCTTGATCAAGCGAGAGTGAAGCCGTAAAAGAACGCTCGCATGGGAACTGTTCAATAAGAACCTGTGCCCGGTTGGGGCGTGGCCAAGTGGTAAGGCACCGCTTTTTGGTAGCGGTATTCGCAGGTTCGAATCCTGCCGCCCCAGCCAATCGCTTTTCTTTATGAATTTGATGGCATTGAGTGAACTGTCACCGTAATTCGTAATCAAGGTAGATTAGTCCACCGTAGTAAATTTGAACTCTATCGAGTATTTTTTTAATTCCAAAGACGGCACAATGCGTGCTGCCGCTTTAGTACGCTTATCAAAATCGTGAGCAACTAAAACTCCACGTACAGGCTTATCTTCTTCTTCCTGTAAATCGCCCATATATCCTAATATTTGGCCTATAGCGCGACTATCAGCTTTTCCCGCCTTGAGTTCCACAACGACAATGCTATCTATGTCTTCGCAAGTAATGTCGATAAGCCCTGAATCCACCGACCGCTCCGCACCATCATCGATAACTTTGAGGTCAGGGTCTAGTTTTTCGATATTATGCCGAAGTGCTGCTTGCATATCGCGTTCTAGCGATAATTTTTGGTTTGTGTTCTCGTTATCGGAGAAATCATCGCTTGTGGATTCTATTTCCTCTACTGGGGTTGCCCTGAAATTAGTGCCGGTTAGGAACTTCCGATACCGTACTGCCGCGTTTTTATACGACTGAAGATTATTTCTGATATTTCCATCAAATCGAATTTTTGACGGATTAGCCTTATCTGATCTTTCGTCTTGCGTTGAATATTTCAGTGAATTTATCACTTCTTCATACGTATTGTTTCTCAAATGCTCTTCAAGGTCGCCGTAATATTCTTCAACTTTTTTGACTCGATATATCTGTACGGATTGTGTGTTTTCCGCATATTTCTGCTCAGCTAACCACCCAACATAATCCTGCCGCATCTGTATATTCCCAAAAATTACAGTAACCAAAGACAACTATAGTGAATGTTTGCCCCAATTCAAACTGAGAGGCAGAGCCCCGATTGTGTATTTAGGTATTGAGGGGCATTACATTATTGTCGCAGTTTGTTTTTTAATTTCCCACAAAATGTGTGACCAACCCAACGACCATTCTGCTATGACGGAAAATGACTCGCAGCGAAACCCACAGGAATGTTGATCTTAAGCTGCGGCTCCCGCCGCCCCAAACCAGCCCACCTATGAACGTACCAGTCCCTGAGGAACCATGCGCAGACCGAAAGGGTGCTTGTGCCATGGTGCAATTGACTTGGTGTTTGTCGGCAAACATAATATGGGCCACGTTAATTGGCCCAGACATCATCGAATTGGCAACCCCATGACCGAGAGCCTCGACGACATTCTCCTCGCGGAGCCAGCCTTCTGGAAACGGCCTGACAAATACGACATCCTCGCGCGCTTCCGCCAGGAACGCCCGATTTCGCGGCAAAAGCTGCCCGGCAGCGATCAGACCTACTGGTCATTGACGCGCCATAAAGAAACCCGCGAGATCACCAAGAACCACGAATTGTTCGTGTCGCGCTTCGGCACCGGCATGTCCACCTCCCTCGAAAGCCCGGATCTGGCCTATGAGATCGCTGGCATGGTGAATAAGGATGCGCCCGAGCATCCGCGTCTCAGGGGCATCGTGGCCAAGGTCTTCACACCCCGCCTCTTGAAGGATATAGAGGGCGCTATGATCGCGTCCACCCGGGCCGTGGTCGGTGAGATCAGTGAGCGCGGCGAATGTGACTTCGCCACCGATGTGGCTAACCGCATACCGTTGGAGGTGATCTGCGACATGCTCGGTGTGCCTGAGGGCGAGGGCCGCATTGAACTATCCCGGCTCAGCACCCAGGCGCAAGGATTCGGCGACGAGAACATGGGCACTCAGGATGATTCACTCGCGGCCTTTTTTGCGTTGAACGACTATGGCGAAGAACTGGCCCGTGAACGGCGCAAGGCGCCCGGAGACGACCTGCTCTCGATGCTGATAACAGCCGACGTGGACGGCGAAAAACTCACCGACCGCGATGTGGGCATCTACTTCCAGCTTCTCATCACCGCCGGTTTTGAGACCACCGCGAGTTCAATCGCGCAAGGCATGAGTTTTCTCGCCCAGCACCCGGACCAATGGCGCGACTGGCGCGAAGATTACGACGGTCTGGTCGGAACGGCACTGGAGGAGATTGTCCGCTATGGAACGCCTGTGGTGCATTTCGGTCGCACGGTGGCGCACGATACAGAAATCCTCGGCCAGTCCATTGCCGAAGGTGACAGGGTCGTATTCTGGTACACATCGGCCAACCGTGACGAGACCGTATTCGACGAGCCTGAGCGTTTCGACTTAAGACGCACGCCTAACGATCACGTTGGCTATGGCGGCGGTGGCGTGCACCACTGCCTGGGCATGCATTTGGCCCGGCGCGAGATGTATTATTTCTTCAAGGTGCTGTTCGAAACCCTGCCCGATCTGGAAATTGACCTGGACGGCATGCAACAGCTCAACGGCCTTTTCGTCAACGGCATGCGGCACCTGCCCTGCCGCTATACACCTGTGAGGATGGATAAATGAGTTTTGACGGTAAGACCATCGTTGTAACAGGAACGAGTTCCGGGGTCGGCGCGGCAACGGCGGCCCTGCTCAAAAAACGCGGCGCACGGGTCATCGGCCTCGACGCAAAGGGCGACGGCGAGGGCCTTGACGGTTTCCATAATTTTGACCTCACCGATCCTGACTCCATAGACGGCGCACTTGGTGCCATTGACGAGCCCCTGCACGGCCTCGCCAATGTGGCAGGCGTACCGGGCAGTTTCGACGGTGAAACCGTCATGCGGGTCAATTTTCTAGGCCTTCGCCACGTTACCGAAACGCTGCTGCCACGCCTCAAGCCGGGCAGCGCGATTGTGCAGGTGGCCTCGGACGCCGGTGCCGGATGGCGCGATCAAATCGACCTGATCCACGACTTGATGCGCCAGCGCAGTTACAAAGCAGGACTCGCCTGGGTTCAGGATCATCCCTTAAGCGGCCCTGAGGCCTACTACTTCTCCAAGGCGTGCTCGATCGTCTTTGCCATTGCGGGCTCCATGCTGGCGCAACCCTATGGCGTGCGCTCGCTTTCTGTCAGCCCCGGTGCCATCGAGACGCCAATCCTGAAGGATTTCTACGCCTCAATGAGTGCCGAAATTCTCGACCGCCAGATGGCGCAGTCGGGCGGGCGAAACGCCGAGCCTGAGGAGATCGCCAAAGTGATCGCCTTTGCCCTGTCGGAGGATGCCACCTGGCTCAATGGTACCGACATCCGCGCCGATGGCGGCGGTGGGATTCCGTTTTACTTCGACCTGCTTGATGTAGATGCCAAAGACGCCGCAAAGACTTTCTTCGGTTCCTAGCACCACCGCTCCTGATAGGCCGTTCTCGTGGTCAATTAAAGAGAGATTCGAGCGCCGGAACTGATTAGTATCAGGCTGGAATAGTCACGCTAAGTGAAAGCGCCTTGAATGCTAACGACTTTTAATTTTGAGATAGTGGATTTGCCCTTATGAGTATCGATGATTTTGGCTGGTTGGAAGACAACCAGGATATCACCCACGTATCTATTGGAATATGTGACCTGAACGGTGTCGTGCGCGGAAAAAGAATCCCGGTAGAGCAAGCCAAAAAGGTACTTGAAGGTGGTTTGAAATTCCCCTTGTCGGTTGCAACGATTGATGTGTGGGGTGAAGATTTATTCGGTAACGAATATACCCTCAAAAACGGTGACCAGGACGGCATTTGCCAATACACAGGCCGTGGGGTGCTGCCCGTTGACTGGCTGTCATCACCCAGTGCCTTTATTCCGGTTAGTTTGTTAGGCGAGGACGGAAAGCCTTTTGAAGCAGAATCGCGATATGCGCTGTCATTACTGGTTGATAAATTCAACGCACGAGGCCTGAGACCTGTTGTTGCCGCCGAGCTTGAATTTTTCCTATATGATTTATCGTCGGATGAACCTGCTGCAATCCCATCAGCAATCTCATCACCAATCTCAGGACGCCTTTTTGACACGACAGATTTGATGTCGGTGGACCACCTGGATCATCTGGATCTGTTCCTGAGTGATTTGCACGAAGCGTGTGAAAAACAGGGCATTGCCGCCGACACGATGGTATCGGAAAACGCCCCCAGCCAATATGAAGTCAACTTGCTGCACGTGGATGATCCGGTGCGGGCAGCAGACGATACAGTATTGTTTAAACGCCTGATCCGTGGGGTTGCTCGCAAACATGGTTTCGGCGCCACCTTCATGGCGAAACCCTACGGTGATCAGGCGGGCAACAGCATGCATGTGCATTTCAGTCTGATTGACAGTGATGGTAACAATGTTTTCAACGATGGCACTGATGAAGGGTCCGATATTTTGAGGCATGCCGTTGGTGGTTTGTTGCATCGATTAAGTGAATCCACACTGGCCTTTGCCCCGCATTTCAATTCCTATAAACGGTTGCGCCCTGGATTGTTAGCACCCATTAACGTCACCTGGGCCTACGAAAATCGCACAGGCGCGATCCGCATCCCCAATAGCGGCCCGCAAGCGCGTCGCATAGAGCATCGGGTGGCGGGCGCTGATGCAAACCCTTATCTGGTGCTGGCGGCTATTCTGGGCGCGGCCCTTGAAGGGATTGACGAAAAACGGGACCCCGGCAAACCTATCGACGGATGGGGTTACACAGAAAACCCAGAATCCGAAAGTATTCCGAGTGACTGGGGGGAAGCGATTGATCTGTTCGAAAAATCTGACTTCGCCCAATCGATTTTCCCGGAAATGCTTCATACCTTGTTGATTGGCATGAAAAAATACGAACTGAACAAGTTCACCGAGAAAATCACCGAGTTTGAATACAAAAGTTATCTAGAGACTGTTTGATGGGGAATTCTGAGTTAACGGTCCAACAACCGCACCCCTATCCGGATAGCTATTATGCGGCAAGTGCCGACATTTCTAACCTGCACCCCTCACTAACAGACAGTGTAGAAACGGATATTTGCATCATCGGTGCGGGTTATACGGGTTTGTCGACGGGGCTGTTTCTGGCCGAAAAAGGATGCAAGGTCGTCATTGTTGAGGCTTCCCGCGTTGGCTGGGGCGGGGCCGGGCGCAATGGCGGTCACTTGATCAATGGTTTTAGTGGCGGCATGGCCTATCTGGAAAAAGCTCTGGGCAAAGATAAATCGGATAGCTTCGCGGCGTACCATTTTGAGGGTACGGAAATCGTCAAAGATTTCGTGACGCGATATGACATTGATTGTGATCTGAAGGCTGGGCAAATCTCGGCTGCCTATACAAACAGGCAATTGAAGGGCCTGGAGTCTTGGTCTCGCATGCTTGAACGTTACGGCATCACATCGCGGGCGATGCTGGACAAGCGAGAGGTCCAGAAGAAGGTAGGGTCGAACGTTTATTTAGGGGGATCGTTCGATGAGACCAGCGGGCATCTTCATCCGCTGAAGCTTGCCCTGGGGGAGGCGATAGCCTTTGAAAGCCTGGGCGGCAAAATATTCGAACAATCTCCCATGACGTCCATCGAACGTCAGGGTGGCACCATCATGGTTAGAACCACAAATGGTCTGGTACGGGCCAAAAAGGCTCTGCTGTGTGGGGAAGGCTATTTGGGCAATACCGTCAAACCATTGGCAAAACGTGTGATGCCGGCGTCGACGCATGTGATGGCGACACGACCGCTTGATGATGGAATGTTAAAGCAAGTCTTGCCAGCCGACACCAGCGTGTCGGATTGTCGGAATATTATGGACTACTTTCGACTATCTGCCGACAAGCGCCTGATCTTTGGTGGCGGTGTAGGCTATGACGGCGCAACACCTGCGGACATAGAAGCAACCCTACGCAAAAACATGGAAAAGGTTTTCCCTCAGTTAAAAGGTATCCAGGTTGACTATGCCTGGAGCGGGAACATGGCCATCACGTCTAACCGTTATGTGCAGGTTGGCGAGTTGGAACCGAATGTCTATTTCGCTCATGGTTTTGGCGGGCATGGGGTCAATAACACCCACACCTTCGGACGCATTATGGCAGACGCGCTGGTTGAGAAGCTGGATGAATATAATGCCTTCGCCAAGGTGCCTTGGTCATCTTTCCCGGGCGGGCAACAGTTCCGTATACCCTATTCCGTTGCAGGGTCATGGTGGTATGGGCTGCGCGACTATCTGGGCATTTGAGCGTAAGAGCCTCCCCGAAAAGCAGGTGCTGCGCTAAATCATCCGTGAAAAAGGAACCTGGCTCTCTAGCCCTGATAAGGGGTATCAGGTCGCCCGGTAGCTCCTGCATCGACAACAAACAATCCACCAGATAACGGGGCGTCCTTTATCTGGCTTTCTGTCATGCCAAGTCGGGCTGTGGTCACGAACATCTGGTCCAGATTTTCGCCGCCAAATGTCACACTCGTTACATTGGGTACGGGCAGGCTGATAATGCGATCAATGCGCCCGTCAGGATCATACCGTGTGATACGCCAGCCATCCCAGTGTGCGCCCCACACGAATCCTTCGGCATCAACGGTCAGGCCATCTGGCATACCGTCTGCTTCATCCACTTGTGCAAACATGCGCTTGTTATGGATTTCACCTGCGTCTATATCGAAATCAAAGGCATAGATAATGCCGTGGCCACTGTCGGTGAAGTACATGGTCTTGTCGTCCGGGCTCCATCCCAATCCGTTCGAGACGATCACACCGGGTAGCATGCAGGTCACATCGCCCGACCCGGTTACCCGGTAGAGCGCGCCGATAGGTTCGGCTTCATTTATATCTGTGCTACCGACCCAGAACCGTCCGCGGCTGTCACACTTGCCGTCGTTGAACCTGTTCGTTGGATGGCAGGCTTCGGGCGAGGAAAAAATTTCAGGCGCCGTCAGATCAGATCCAATAAAGGCCAACCCTTCGTTGGTGCCACCGATAAAGCCACCGTCTGAACGTTTGGCAATGCAGCCAAATTCGTAGTCTTGCGGAAAGACCTGCCTGGCACCCGTTTGCGGGTCTATGCGCATGATCGCCTTGCCATCGATATCGACCCAATGGACGACCTTGTCCTCGGGGCACCATGATGGCGTCTCACCCAGAATTGTTTCGGCCGGCCATATGCATTCAACGGTCGTCAAAACGTTACCCCCAAAACCTACAACAGGCTCAGCGCTTGTCGCGTCGTTGCAGCAATACCTGTGCAAAGATCAACAAGGTGAGTGAAACAGCGAGAACAATGGTGCCAATGGCATTGACCTCAGGCGTAATGCCCCGCCGGATGGATGAAAAAACATAGATAGGCAGGGTCGTATTTGAGCCCGCTACAAAAAATGAAATGATGAAATCATCAAAACTGAAGGTGAAGCTCAACAGGAAACCCGCCAGAATGGCCGGAAACAACTGGGGCAATGTGATCTGGATAAAAGTTCGCAGAGGTGTTGCATAAAGGTCTTCCGATGCTTCGATCAATGACCGGTCCATGCCTGCGATGCGGGCCCGAACCAATACAATGACCAGCGACATCGTGAACAGCGTATGGGCGGCGATAACCGACGCAAGTCCAAGGCGCAACTTCGGTGGCTTCACACCTTCTGGCCACAAGGTTGCCAGCATGGGGTTCAACAGATCAAACACGGTCACAAGCGCAACAAGTGTAGCGATCCCGATAACAATACCGGGGATCATGATGGATATGTAAATCAGGCTATCGAACAACGTCTTCAATGGCCCCCGCACCCGTTGTAGGGCAAGCGCAGCACCCGTCCCCATGAGGCTGGATAGACAGGCGGCTGAAAGCGCAATGATCAGACTGGTGTTCAGGGATTCCAATACAAACGGGTTGTCCAGCGCCTTCCCATACCACTTCAACGACAAGCCCTCAAAATCACTGGCATGCCGACCGGAGTTGAAACTGAACAACACGATGATGCCGATAGGCACATAGAGAAACAGATAAACGGTGGCGGAATATAAACGCATAATCATGGTCAGGCCCTCTACATCAACGATTCATCGCGGCCAGTGGACTTACCCACTGTCAACCGCATGTAGAGCGTCACCGTAATCAACATGACAATGACCAGCATGATAGCGACCGCTGAGCCAAAGGGCCAATTTCTGGATTGCAGGAATAAATCAACCAGCGCATTACCAACAAAGAAAATCTTGCCGCCGCCAAGAAAAGCCGGGATCAGGAATTCACCCATCAACAGGATGAACACCAACATACATCCCGTGGCCATACCCGGCATGGACAGCGGCAACGTAATTTGCAGGAAAGAGCGGAATGGTGTGCCACCCAAATCGCTGGATGCTTCCAATAATCGTTTGTCGAGTTTATCCAAAGAGACATAAATCGGAAAAACCATTAGCGGCAGATAGCCGTAGATAATACCCACCATAACAGCAAAAGGCGTATTGATCAGGCGAACGTCATCAATGCCGATGAACGCAAGCATCGCGGGGATACCTTTCCCGCCCAGAATAAATATCCAGGCATAGGTGCGGATCAGTAGGCTGGTCCAGAACGGCACGATGACCAGAACCAATAGTAAGAGTTTCCAACGCGCGCTGACTTTCACGGCCAGAAAATAAGCCAGTGGATAGGCAATCAGCAAACTCGCCAATGTGCCGAACGGGGCGAACGTCAAAGTGTTTCTAAAAGCGGCGAAGCGCGAAGGCAGGTTGGCGTATTGATCGAATGTAAATGATGCAACATACCCCCCCACTGGCGAGCGTTCACCAAAACTGAAGATGGCGACGACAATGAGCGGCATGATCAACATGATCAGAAACCAGGCTGTTGCGGGCGCTAATAATGCCCCCGTCAACAATCCGCTTCTGTTGTTCTCATTTGCCATAACTGTCACTGTCGCCGCCATTCTTCATAGGGAGTTAGTCGTCTTAAGCCGATTTGAAGCGAGCAATCACTTCAGCACGAAGCGGATCGGTCAGCGTTGCAGCAGCACCGAATTCCAGTCCGTTCATCAACTCTGCAGCCGGGAACAGGATTTCGTTTTCAGCCGTCTCAGGTGGCAACAATGCATCAACGCGTGAATCGCCCGTTGCATAACCATGAGATTCAAACTCAAGAACCTGAACCTTAGGATCCAGCAGATAGTTGATGAAGGCATAAGCCGCATCAACGTGTTCTGCGTCTTTCGGAATGCAGTAGAAATCTGACCAGATTTCGCCACCATCGGTCGCGAGTGTGTACTTGATCTCAGGGATATCGTTGTTGAGCTGCAATCCATCGCCATTCCAGCAGATTGTCATCCATGCATCGCCACTGCGCATACCTGGCTGATAATCAGAGGTAATGGCAAACAGGTGTGGTTTGGAATCGATCAGCAGTTTTTCAGCTTTAGCCAACTCGCCCGCGTCAACGGAATTGAACGAATAACCCAATGCGCACAATGCACCGCCAATAGTAGTCAGCTGGTAATCGTGTACGATGGTGTGGCCTGAACCTTCACCCATGGTCATATCAAAAAAATCTTTCCAGGAAGTCGGCGCTTTGGAAAGCTTGGCTGAATTATAAGCGATGCCGGTATGGCCCCAGTTTTTCAGAACAGCATAAACCTTACCGTCTACGGTAGCCGGATTGGAAAACATTGGGCTCTGGCTGCTTGGGTCGTGGTTAGGCAGGCGGGATAGATCCAGTTCCTGAATGAGGTCCAATTCCACATAATTGGAAATGGTGTAGTTGGTTGGAACGAACACGTCCCAGCCGGTTGCACCAGCTTGCAATTTGGCCAACATTTCTTCGTTGGAACCAAAGGCATTGATCTGAATGTTGACACCCGTGTCACCGGTGAAATTTTCCATGTTGGCTGGGTTGTGGTAGTTCGGCCAGGTTGAGAAGATCAAACGATCACCCAAATCACCTGACGCGTGAGCCGGTGATGACATCAGACCAGGCATCGCAGAACCCATAACAGCCATGGCGGTACCAAGGCCCGTTACGCCCATGAAGTGACGACGAGAAACCGAGCCCTTCTGATAGCGCCGGAATTCTTCCATAAACTTCTTCGCCGTGATTGGCGCGTTGTCTTTATAATCCTTACTCATTACATATTCCTCCGTGTTGAGTTTATCCGTTGTTAAATTCGTAATTGGGCCGTCTTTGACGGATTGACTGTGCGGCCCTATTTATCCTCTAGTACAAGTGCAGTATCGTTCTTCCACCCAATAGCAACGGTGCCGCCCGGCTCAAACGTGCCGCGCGTACTTTCCACATGCTTGGGCGAAAGCACGAGGACATCTCCGAGGCCGTCCGCATCAACCAGATATTCCGTATGCTCGCCCAGGAAAATTCTATTTTTAATACGGCCATTTACGGCCACATCGGTGTCCATGTCGGCCGCGCTGGAATTGTGCGCTCCAAGGACAATCACTTCGGGTCGAACAGCAACACTGACGTCGGATCCAACGGTCAGCGCAGCTGCACCACCTGATGGAACGCCTGCAAAAGGGTGACCGTGTTGGTTCACAACGGTTATGGCATCACCATTAACCGTGTTGACCTTGCCTGAAATAAAATTGGACTTGCCCACGAAATCGGCAACGTAAACGCTGGCCGGTTGATCATACAGTTCACGCGGGCTGCCGGACTGGACCACCTGACCATCACGCATGATGCAGATGCGGTCGCTCATGGATAGCGCCTCTTCCTGATCGTGCGTCACCAAAACAAACGTAATGCCCACATCACGTTGTAGGGTTTGAAGCTCAATCTGCATATCCCGCCGCAATTTACGATCGAGGGCCGCCAATGGCTCATCCAGCAAAAGAACCGTAGGACGATTGATCAGGGCACGTGCGAGAGCCACGCGTTGTTGTTGGCCGCCGGACAACTCCCAGGCCCGGCGCGGTCCGTAACCTGTCATCTGCACCATCTCAAGCGCTTCATCCACCTGGCGGTCAATATCTGACGCTGCCGGGCGCGGCGCGCGTTGACGGAGACCATACCCGATATTTTCGGCAACGCTCATGTGTGGAAAAAGGGCATAGTGCTGAAACACCATGTTGACGGGACGCTGATGCGGCGGCACACCAAGCATGGAAACACCACCAATGCTCACATCGCCCTCACTGGGTTGCTCAAAACCAGCAATCATCCGAAGCGATGTGGTCTTGCCACACCCGGATGGGCCCAGAAAGCTGAAAAACTCACCACGTTCGATGGACAGGGACATATTGTCGACAGCAAGCACATCACCGTAGCGTTTGCTCGCCTGGTCAAACTGAATGTCAGGTGAACCCTGAGCAGCAGAAGTATTCATCGTGACGCCGTTTTCCATCCCTGCGAATTGCTGAAGCAATTTAGCCATTAAGTAATCGGTCAATCGTCTCGTTGACCTTTCCTGAGCATGCGCTATTTGCACATTGACTGTACATATCCCCTCCGGGGTATATGCCTGCTGGCAGGGCTTAGTTATAGTTTAGCTATATGGAGGTATATTACTGCCAGCTATGACAGATACCAAAACCACTATTCTGAAGTTAGATTCGCGTGACTGGCACGATCAGGTCGCACGCATTATCTCAGCAGAGGGCACCCTTGGTTACCCGGACGTTCTGGTCCGGGCGCTGCGTCATATAGTGCCATTCGATTACTCCGTATCCTTTGCCTATCGGGGCTTAGAGCGCCCAGTTTGCACTTTTGATACCTTCACATCACAGGAACGGATTGTGTTTGTTACGGACTATCTGGAAGGCCCGTACCTGCTTGATCCCTTTTATCAAATTTATGCCGACCGAATAGAGCCCGGTTTGTACCGTATAAGGGATATTGCCCCCGATCGGTTTTATCATTCCGAATACTACCGCACGTACTACAGGCGCACCGGGTTAGCGGAAGAAATTGGATTTTTAATTACGCTGCCCCACGACATGATGCTTGTCATATCCCTCATGCGGGCAGGTACCAGCACACCATTCAGCGATCGTGATATAAACAAGCTTCGACGAATGGAGCCAATCATTCATGCCTCTGCTGCGCGGCACTGGCGGAACCTGGGACATTCCAATCACGAAGAAAGAAATAGCCATACAGAGCCACCCGTCACAGACATAAATATTGTCCGGGCGTTTGACAATTTTGGCGAAGGCATTCTGACCCCTCGGGAACGTGAAGTGGTCCGTATGGTCCTGCGCGGACATTCGTCCAATTCAATTGGTCGCCAGTTTGAGATCAGCACCGGCACCGTCAAGATTCACCGCAAAACATCTATGCCAAACTTGGAATTTCATCTCAATCGGAACTGTTCTCCCTGTTTATATCAGACCTTTCCAGCACCGTTATCGGAGACTAAATATTTAGCCGGTGGATTCGGCTAAACCGAAAAACTTGGCAGCCCCCCGTAAACACGAGGGCACCCATGGGCGATTTTCATGTCTTGGACAGGTCACATCTCTGAAGTACTATTTGTGCCATCATCTAGACTGTAGGAAGGCACCCATGAAAATTAAAAGCATTGAGACGTTCTCTAATAAATATGTGGGGTTTGTGCGCATCCGTGATGATGAGGGTGGTGAAGGTTGGGGACAGGTTTCCACCTATCATTCTGACATCACCGCCCAGGTGCTGCACCGACAGGTGGCTATTTATGCCTTGGGTCAGGATGCCAATGACATTGATTATCTGATCGACATTATCCCGGAACGCGAACACAAGTTCCCAGGGTCATACCTGCGCCGGGCCATGGCCGGTCTGGATACGGCACTCTGGGACCTGCGCGGCAAGCGTGAAGGCAAAAGCGTGTGCGAATTGCTGGGCGGTACCCCGGGGCCCATTCGGGCCTATGCCTCGTCCATGAAACGTGACATCACACCGAAAGACGAAGCCGAGCGGTTGGTTAAATTGCGTGATGAGTTTGGCTTTGATGCCTTCAAAGTCCGGGTCGGTGCCGAGGTCGGCCGTGATCAGGACGAATGGCCCGGACGGTCAGAAGAAATCGTCCCCACCATGCGCAAGGCCATGGGTGACGACATTGCCATTATGGTGGACGGCAACAGTTGTTATTCGCCCAAAAAGGCCATCGAGCTTGGCCGTATTCTGGAAGACAATAATATCAGCCACTTCGAAGAACCCTGCCCCTATTGGGAGTTGGAACAAACCAAAGAAGTCACTGATGCGCTTTCCATTGATGTGAGCGGCGGTGAGCAGGATTGTGATATTCCCACCTGGCGGCACATGATTGACATGCGCGCCGTGGATATTATCCAACCCGATGTTTGTTATCTGGGCGGTATCAACCGCACCATGCGGGTCGCCAAAATGGGCGCAGATGCTGGCCTTCCCTGCACCCCCCATTGCGCCAACCATTCACTGGTAACCCTGTTCACCATGCATTTGCTGAAAGCAATCCCCAACGCAGGCAAGTATCTGGAGTTTTCAATCGAAGGCGAAGACTACTATCCGTGGCAACAGGACCTCTACGTGAAATCGCCGTATGATATCGTGGGTGGCAAGGCCACCGTGCTGGATGAGCCCGGCTGGGGCGTGGAAATCAACCCGGCATGGCTCGACAAGGCCGGTTATGAGATCAGCGAGCTGTAAGGCCGCTTATCCGAATAAGCCCACTTATCCGAATAAATAAGAGCACGCCACCACAGCTCCGATCACGCCGGCCAAATCCGCTAACAACGCCGGAATCAAGGCATAACGGATGCGCCGGATGCCCACGGCACCGAAATACACTGCCAACACATAGAACGTGGTCTCGGTCGAGCCTTGCAATGTGGTGACCAGATATCCCACGTAACTGTCCGGACCAATGTTGGGGTCTTGAATAACGGACGCCATGATGCCGTAGGCACCTGATCCCGATAACGGTCGCAGCAACGCCATGGGCAGCGCGTCGGCCGGTAAACCGAACAGCTCGGTAACCGCGCCAAGCGGCGTCACAATGATATCCATAGCGCCACTGGCCCGGAACATGGCAACGGCGGCCAGTATCGCCACCAGATACGGGATGATGCGCAAAGCCACGTTGAAGCCTTCCTTGGCCCCTTCCACAAAAGCTTCATAAATCCGCACACCACGCCACACGCCAAAGCTCAGCAAACTGACCATTAAACCGGGGATGATCCAGGGCGCGATTGATTTACCGTATATGACAGTGAGCGGCACCAACCCGCCCAGACACCCCAGCGCCACAAACGACACCCACGTGGGGTACGCGCCGCCCTCTACCGCTGGTACATCATCGGGCATATCCGTGGGTACGTCCTTTTGTTCAATCACATCACCGGGCCCGGCTGATGCTGGTGACCATAACCGCTGACAGAACTTAGCCGAAATAATCGCCACTGTGGTCGAGCAGATCGTGGCGAACAGGGTCGTCGGCACAATACCCGCCGGGTCCATGGACCCGGACGCCGCCCGAATGGCAATGACACCGGTGGGAAGTAACGTCACAGACGACGTGTTAATGGCTAGAAACAGCGCCATGGCATTGGTGGCCGTACCTTTTTGTTGGTTCAGGGTATTGAGTTGCTCCATGGCGCGAATACCAAACGGCGTCGCTGCATTGCCCAACCCCATGGCATTGGCCGACATATTCATGATCATGGCACCCATGGCCGGATGATCGGCAGGCACTTCGGGGAACAAGCGAATCATCAAAGGCCTGACCAATCTGGCGATGACCACCAACAAGCCGCCTTGCTCGGCCACCTTCATGAGACCCAAAAATAACGCCATCACGCCGACCAGGCCCAATGACAGCTCCACCGCACCAGTGGCGGAATCAATCATGGCATTACCCAGCACCGCCATGGGGGCCGCATCGGGTGCCCCCGTCCACATAATGTGCCGGAAGGCGGCAACACCAAAAGCGATGGTAATAATGGCAAAGAATATGGCGTTCATGGTGGCTCCTTCTAACGCAGCATGCGAATCGCCTCTATTGTCCTCCGTAAGGTTGCCTTCTGCCAACTATTCACTCGTTCTTCAGGGGCTCCACCGGGTCCAGTCCCAATGACATGCGGCCCGTAAACAAGTGCTGGCGTTTTTCCTGCATGGGGTGGAATTGGCAAGCAAGGCTATCGCGGACCAACCGTTCCATATTAAAGGTACGGATGTATCCGGGCCCACCGGAAGATTCGAGTGCCTTTAGTGTGGTCCCGATGACGGCATTCACAGCAATAGACTTTCGTTTAACGATCTCGTTGGCTGTTTCGTTGGTGGGTGAAAAGTTAAAATCGTCAGCGATATCGACCATTGACCGCTGAGCAATCTGAACCGTTGTAAGGGCATTTTCCATTTCCCCCATCAAGAAAGGTAAAACAGGATCATCCTGTTTTTTTGCTGCCCCACGACGAGCCATTTGAGCGGCAGCTTCCGCCACGCCTGTATAGGCCGACATGATTAATGGCAGAGCCAGCGTCAGAACAATGTTCCAAACCGGATGATATACGCCGCGTGGACGTTTCAGGACGACACTTTCTTCCGGAACGAACACATCCTTCAGAATCACCGCGTGTGAGCCAGTAGACCGCATCCCCATAGCTTGCCAGTTTTCATCAATACTGACCCCATCACCGTTCAGGGAAACCGGGAAGTGCATAACAACAGATCCTTCATCCGGATCATCATACGGTGCAGTGGTGACCAGAAAGTCGCCAGCGAGGCAACCGCTGGAAAAGTACTTGGTTCCTGAAACCAGATACCCGCCATCCGTTTTCTTGCTTTCACCGTTTGAGCTTAACCAGTCGGTGGCTCCGGTGCTGATCAGTACCAATTGATTTTCGGCGATCTTACGTAGTAAGCCTTCGGTCGGTTTACCATTGTTGTAATTAAAAATGGCTGCTGCTGTCAGGTGCGAATGCATGGAAAGGGTCAATGCCGTTGGGCCACAATAAGTACCTAATTGACGAATAGCATCACAGAAATCCGAGTAACTGACGCCGCCGCCGCCCAGTTCCGCGGGTATCATAGCTGAGAACATCTTGTGCTGTTTCAGCACCTCAAAGTTCTCACTGACAAAAGTATCCGTCGCGTCGTTATGCGGGGCCTTTTCAGCAAACCCCGGGCCTATTTGATCGATGATCTCTGATAGTGGTGTTGTATGAGCGTTCGTATTCATTTGTTCCTCCTTTGTTAAGTGATGAGGAAATTTAGATTCGGGCTTGAAAAAATTATAGTACATAATTTGTAGTTGAAGAAAATGGGAAGATTTCTTATTATTTTACCATGACAAAACGAGAAACAGCCTATGGTCAATTCTGCCCTATCGCAATGACGTCAGAAATTCTGGCCGTTAAGTGGGTACCCCTGATTATCCGTGAGCTGCTTTGTGGCAGTTACCGGTTTGGCGACCTGCAAAAGGGTGTGCCAAAGATGTCGCCCTCCCTGTTGTCGGCACGGCTGAAAGATCTGGAGTTTTCTGGCGTTGTACGTACTGAGCCAACTCCATCAGGACGGGGATATGAGTATTTCTTGACTGAGGCCGGCGAAGAGATGCGCCCACTGATTATGATGTTTGGCAACTGGTCAGAAAAGTGGCTGACCCATGAAATACCTGACGGCGATCTCGACCCTTCTTTACTGATGTGGGATATCCGACGGCGGGTCGTTTCCAATGCTGCTCCGACATCAGGCCGTTTCATCGTTGAATTTCAGTTCAGTGGAACCGCACCGAAACATCAGCGCTGGTGGATTGTTTTCGAAAGTGATGAAGCTGACTTGTGTGTGCGCAATCCGGGTTACGATATTGATCTAACGGTGTCTTCCTCGTTGCGAGTTCTGGTGGAAATCTGGATGGGGCGGCGGAGTCTGAAAGCTTCCATTAGGAATGGTGACTTGGTTCTGGACGGCAGTCGTAAAGACTGCGCCTATTTCCCCAAATGGTTTTCGTTGGGTGTTTTTGCCGATAAGGCTGTCGCCTGACATGGTCGCCAACCTCAATATGGACTTCGCTGAACGTGTGGTAATCGACACCAATACACTGGATTGGGTGCCTTCGCGCTTACCCGGTGTTGAGCGGCGCATGCTGGAACGTGAACACGAAGAAAGCGGCCGGGCCTCATCCATTGTGCGCTATGCACCCGACAGTCAATTCACCGCTCACGTGCACGAAGGCGGTGAGGAGTTTCTGGTGTTGGACGGTGTATTTTCAGATGAACACGGCGACTTCGGACCGGGTTCCTACATCCGTAATCCCATCGGATCCAAACACCGTCCGTATAGTAAGGACGGCTGCACCATCTTTGTGAAGTTGTGGCAAATGGAATCGGGTGATCAAACCTGGGTTCGGGCAGACACCCATACCGCAGACTGGCATCCCGGCTTGGTGCCGGGATTGGAGGTCATGCCGCTGCATAGTTATGACTCAGAGAATGTAGCCTTGGTGCGGTGGCAAGCGGGATGTGAGTTCACCCCGCACATGCACCCGCAAGGTGAGGAGATTTTGGTATTGGACGGAACCTTCGAAGATGAAGACGGCCAGTACCCAACAGGCACATGGCTCAGAAACCCACCGGGTAGCCGCCACACGCCGTTTAGCGCGGGTGGCTGCACCATTCTGGTTAAGACGGGGCACCTGTAATCAATCTTCGGATGGTTCCAGATCGAGCGATACCGAATTCATGCAATAGCGTAACCCGGTAGGTTGGGGGCCATCCTCAAACACATGCCCCAGATGAGCGTCACAGCGCGCGCACAGAACCTCGGTGCGACGCATAAACAGGCTCACATCTGATTTCTCCGTCACGGAATCCTCTGAGACGGGTTTATAGAAACTGGGCCAGCCACAGCCTGAATCAAATTTGGTGTGCGACTTGAACAAGGGATGGCCGCAGCATGAGCACACATAGGTGCCCGCCTCATCGCAGCTGTTGTACTTACCACTGAATGGCCGTTCCGTTCCCTTGTTGCGGCAAACTTCAAACTGCTCAGGGCTTAGCTCACCAGCCCATTCAGCATCGCTTTTGTTGACCTTGTCGTTCATGTACTTCTCCTTAGCCAATAATACCGCGTTCGCGCAACGAATCACAGGCCGCCGTATCCATACCCAACAGATCAGACAAAACCGCATCGGTGTGCTCGCCCAGCGTTGGTGGTGCATGCCGGTAGCTAACCGGGGTTTCCAACATTTTAACCGGATTACCGATCAGGTTGACCTCGCCCGACCCCGCCAAAGAATGAGGCATCTGAACCTGCATATTCCGGTGCTGCACTTGAGGATCAGCAAAGGCTTCGGGAATTGTATTAACGGGACCGGCAGGCACGCCAATAGCGGCCAGCCCATCCAGCCAATGGGATTTCAGGCTCATCTGTGTCGCGGCCTCGATCAGCGGAACAAGTATCGTGCGGTTTTGAACCCGCGCATCGTTGGTGGCAAACCGAGCATCATCCGGCAGATCATCCAGCCCGGCAAAATCACAGAATTTGCGAAATTGACCATCATTACCAACGGCCAGAATGAAATGACCGTCCGATGCACCGAACACCTGATAGGGCACAATGTTGGGGTGCTGGTTACCAAGGCGGGCAGGCTCGTTACCTGATGTGAGGTAGCTCGACCCCACATTGGCCAGCCACGCCACCTGACTGTCTAGTAAGGCCAGGTCTATATGCTGGCCTTGCCCGGTATTATCCCGGTGCCGGAGTGCGGCCAGAATAGCCGTCGAGGCGTACATGCCACACATGACATCAGCAATCGCCACACCTACTTTCATGGGCTGGCCGTCCGCCTCACCCGTTACCGACATGATGCCGCCCATGCCCTGGGCCAGATAATCGTATCCCGCCTGTTCAGAATAGGGCCCGGTCTGACCAAACCCGGTGATTGAACAATAGACCAATGCGGGGAATTCTTCTTTCAGGGATGCATAGGAAAGGCCGTATTTGTCCAGACCGCCAACTTTGAAATTTTCCACCACCACATCGCATTTAGTCACCATCTCACGGACCAGCGCGGCCCCGTCCGGATCAGCAATATTCACCGCCACAGATCGCTTGTTGCGATTGCATGACAGGTAATAGGCGCTTTCCGTGGTGTCATTACCGTCAGCATCTTTTACATAAGGCGGCCCCCACTTGCGGGTATCATCCCCGGCACCGGCACGTTCGATCTTGATCACGTCCGCGCCCAAATCGCCAAACAACTGCGTAGACACCGGTCCAGCCAGAATGCGTGTTAAATCGAGTACGCGAAGCCCCTTCAACGGGCCAGTGTTTGTCGTATCCATAGAATGCGTATCCCTTCTGTATTCTCACCAAGTTTTCACATCACAATTTCCTTGACGCAAGCCCCTTGATTGGTTGGTATCAGGCAGCCTATCTATCTTGGGGCAATCTTGGGGATCAAGGAGATCACAATGGACGTGAAAGCAGCCGTCGCCTGGAAATCGGGTGAGCCACTCAGCATCGAAACCGTACAGCTTGAAGGGCCCAAAGAGGGTGAAGTTCTGGTGGAAATGAAAGCCACCGGCGTTTGTCACACCGACGAGTTTACCCGTTCCGGTGCCGACCCGGAAGGCATCTTTCCCGCCATTCTGGGCCATGAAGGTGCCGGTATCGTTGTGGACACCGGCCCCGGCGTGACGTCCCTGAAGAAGGGCGACCACGTTATCCCGCTTTACACCCCGGAATGCCGCCAGTGCGAATACTGCACATCCGGTCGCACCAACCTGTGCCAGGCTATCCGCGTAACGCAAGGCCAAGGCCTGATGCCCGATGGCACCAGCCGCTTTTCCATGAATGGCGATCCCATCATGCACTACATGGGTTGTTCCACCTTTGCCAATTTCTCGGTACTGCCTGAGATCGCACTTGCCAAGGTTCGCGAAGACGCGCCTTTCGACAAGATTTGTTACATCGGTTGTGGTGTTACCACCGGCGTGGGTGCCGTGATCAATACCGCCAAAGTTAAACCCGGCGACAATGTGATCGTGTTTGGTCTGGGCGGGATCGGCCTGAACGTGGTTCAGGGTGCGCGCATGGTTGGCGCCAACATGATTGTTGGTGTGGACCTGAATGATGGCCGTAAGGAAATGGCTGAAAAATTCGGCATGACCCACTTCGTCAACCCATCCGAACTCGAAGGCGATCTGGTGCCCTATCTGGTGGACCTGACCAATGGTGGTGCTGACCATTCGTTCGAGTGTATCGGGAACGTCAACGTTATGCGCGACGCGCTGGAATGCTGTCACAAGGGTTGGGGCGAAAGCACCATCATCGGCGTGGCCGGTGCCGGACAGGAAATCGCCACACGACCATTCCAACTGGTCACCGGTCGGGTCTGGCGCGGCTCGGCATTCGGTGGCGCCAAAGGTCGCACGGACGTGCCCAAGATTGTGGACTGGTACATGGATGGCAAGATCAACATTGATGATCTGATCACCCACACCATGCCATTGGAAGAGATCAACACGGCATTTGATCTGATGCATGCAGGCGAAAGCATCCGCAGCGTAGTGCTTTACGATTGATCACCAGCTGCCTGAACAAAATGGAAAGAGGTGGCTTCGGCTACCTCTTTTTTTTGTCTATGGCTCGATGTCTACATTTTCAAGGCATTGAAATTAAAGGATGATTCGACAGAATGTAGACATTTCACCACAAATGAACACGTTTTTGACCCCTCGATGTCTACATTTTGTTTTATATCAATAACTTACGGCGCGTTACTTTCCATAATCCGGTAGACATTCACAGACATTCGCTGCTGGCAGAACTTTTCTCAAAGTACGAGAGGGCCGCTTTATATTCACAATGGGAAAGAGCACTGTATAAATAGTGGCTTATTATCTCATTTATCAAGCGTTATTTAGTAATAATTTCCTATTTATTTATCCAAGCCACCAGATATCAAACTGGTTCAAGCGCACGCCAATCTTTGATCGATATGGTCCGACCCGGGTAGCCGGGGCGATCCAACGGCCAGACCTCGGCAATCCAGTGCTCCACGGTTTCAAACAGATGCTCGTCCAATCCGGTCCCTGCCTGCGACTGTCGTACCCACATGGTGATTTCAGCGTCGTAGTCCAGTTTTCTGGTTGGATCGATATACACGCAGCCAAGCACCTGGGTTTCATCCAGATCGACGACCGTGTAAGCAAAAGAAGTACGCATCTGAAACTCTTTCTGATGCCAGCCAAGATCAATAGTATTTTGCTCCAGGGTTAGCCCATGTGGCCAATCACCATCCGGCACGAAGGAAGCTATTAAGCGATCTTCGCTCTCCATGACGGCCTCGTAGTCCTTAACCACATCACTGATGGTCAAGGGCTTCAGGCGCATACGATCTGTTTCGAGAACTTTAGGCACCGTGAATGCATCAGGTACGAGCGGCAGATTATACATCACCAAGCCCAATCATAGACCGGCCCTAATCGTTGAGAACCGGCAACGTGAAAAAGAAGGTACTACCCTCACCTACTTCTGAATGGAAATCAATATTTCCGCCGTGCTGCTCGACTATTGATTTAGAGATATTCAATCCCAGCCCGGTGCCCCCGCTCTGTCTGGTGTCAGAACTGTCCACCTGCGTAAACCGATCGAATATTTGATCGTGATAGATGGCCGGAATACCGTCGCCCTGATCCGTGATGGCTACGTATGCATCGTCATTAAGGCGTGAAACCACGACCTTGATCTCTCCACCCTCGGGTGAGAACTTGATTGCATTGGATAACAGGTTAGCAATGACCTGATTGAGCCGGGTTGAATCACCACTGACCGGCAACTCGCCCATGATATCAGTCAGGATGCGCCGGTCACCGTATTCTTCCAACAGATACTGATCTGCCTTGAGCGCCTCACTGACAAGTTTTGAAATATTCAGGCGTTGAAAATCGTAGCCCATGCTGCCCGAGGCGATTTTCTCCATATCCAGCACATCATTGACCAGATTGATAAGCCGGTTCGTGTTCCTGTAGGCGATACTGACCATGTCACTCGCCTCATCCGGCAGGTCCCCGAGCACGCCATTTACCACCAAACCCAATGACCCTTTTATGGAGGTGAGAGGGGTGCGAAGCTCGTGGCTCATCGTTGCGATGAATTCATTTTTCATCCGTTCGATATTTTTTCGATCCGTAATATCAATGTCGATACCGCCAAGTCCCCGAACCGTACCGTCAGCCGAAATAATGGGAAACTTGATCGCGAACTGAATCATCTCGGATCCATCAGGCAACGGTATTTCAAGTTCGGAGCTGGATACCAGACGGGTGTTCATACAGGCAATATCATCCAGCCGGTATATTTCAGCATCTTTTGCGGGGAAAAGGTCATACGCGGATTTTCCGACGACCTGTGACACATCATCAAACCCGAGACGATTGGCGAACGTCTTGTTGGCCATTTCATAGGTGCCGTCCACGTCCTTGAAAAACATTCCTTCTGAGGCATTATCAAATAGGGCCTTTAGGCGGGCTTCACTTTCATTAACCCTGGAATTGACCCGCCTTCGCTCGGTTATATCTGACTCGATCCCACCAACACCAAGAACAACGCCATTCCCGTCCAGAACCGGAAATTTAACCGCCTCCAGAAGCCGGGTCTCGTTCAATATTTCATGTTCAATTTCAAAGCGATAAGGCTCCCCTGACTCAATGACCTTACGTTCAATATCAGCAATCGTACTGTGCCCATCGACAGCGAGGACACCGGCGGAATGTTCATCAAATTTGTGCCCAAGAGTATTTCCAGATGAACAGTCGAATAGCTCTTCAAAAGCATGGTTGATGACCAGATATCGGCCATCCATATCTTTCAAATGGATGGCAACCGGCGCATGTTGAAGAATTGAATCCAGCCGTTGGGTGTTTTCCTGAAAGGCATTTTCAACACGCTTGATTTCGGTGACATCAGTAACAATGGCACCCAACCCTCGAATGGTGCCATCGTCATCAAACACCGGAAACTTGATTGTGTTCAGGATTCTGGATCCAAATGCGGTTTCGGCATTTTCTTCACGTATAACCGTTTCACCGGATTTCAGAACCGCTAAATCGTGCTGGCGTGTTCGTTCGCCAAGATCCGAATCATGGGCGTATTCTGGTAGCTGCCCCTTTAATTCTTCGTTGGTTACATTGAAAAGCTCTTCGAAGCGTCGATTAATTTGTACGTAGCGACCTTCTGAATCTTTTAGATACATCTCCACCGGCGCATTGTCGAAAATAGCCTTCAGACTGTTTCCCCGTTCCGTATGCACTTCAATTTTCTTTAAATGTTCAGTATCAGAACGGGCCAATACAATAACCCCTCTGACATGGCAGCCGAGCAACAACACGCCACAAATGAAGGTGGTCACCAGAAGGTTATCCATCACTTGAGTCGAAAAATAGGTTGAGCCGTAAAAGGCCACGCCACTGCTCAGAAGTAACCCTGAACCAGCGATAAAGCAGATTGTAAGTTCGATAAATCTCGTACGCGGCACTGTCGAATACCTTAGCTCAAAAATGACGCAATGCCCCCAGCCACTCTGGTAACATACAGGAACATTCAGCATTTGCATTAGATATTTGCCACTTGCGGCGTTGATATTACATTGTAAGCTGCGTTCTCATGACGCTGGAAACCGCCATAGCACTGGGCCTCGCCTGTTTTATCCTGATGGTTGCCCCCGGTCCGGGGACGCTGGCCACGGTCGGCCGTGGCATGGCGCACGGCTTCAAACGAACGCTGGCCTTTATCCTGGGCATTGTCGCGGGTGATCTGGTCTATCTCACATTTTCTTTTGTGGGCCTTTCCGCCCTTGCCGGTAGCTATGGCGAGCTGTTTTCTATTGTCCGTTGGGTTGGTGCCGTCTACCTGATCTATCTGGGCATCAAGGCGTGGCGAGCAGAGCCAGTTCCACTGGATCCAGCCGCGGCACCGGATTTTCACGCGGTGCGGGATTTTCTGGGTGGGCTGATGCTCACACTGGGTAACCCGAAGGTGATCCTGTTCTATACGGCATTTTTACCCACGTTCGTTGACCTGGGAACCATAAGCCATATGGGCTTTCTGGCCATGGCCGCCATCGTCACCGGCGTTCTGTTTTTCACCATGGTGGGGTATGCGTGGGCGGCGGATCGGTCGCGCGGGTTGTTCCGGTCAACGCGCGCCGTGCGCATACTGAACCGGGTTTCAGGCGCTGTGCTGGTAAGCGTCGGCGTTGTGGTGGCCATGCGGCAGCAATAAGGCTTCCGCGTGGGCAAAGCCCAGGTCTTCCAAAAACAGCTTCATGCGATCAACGTTATCCTGAACGCCAGTGGAATCCCCGGTGAAATACACCGTATCGCCACCTTCTGGCGCACGCCTGTCTATTGTGGGGGGTATCGAGGTGTATCTCGAGGCATTGCCTTCCATCGCCAAAACCCGGTCCAGTTGCCGGGCTACTGGTAACGCCGGATCCAGCCATTGAACATAGCCCGGCAACTCGTCCATCAGTTCATCGCGCAAAATTGGATAATGTGTACACCCAAGAATGACCACATCCATGCCCGCCAGCTCAGGGGCCTGAAAGGCACGGAGCGCCGCCCGCAAGCGTGGCTTATCCACGGCAAGCCCGCGAACCTTGGCCTCGGCCATAGGGGCCAAATCAGGGCACTGCACCCTGTGTATCTGGCAATGGGGGGCAAATTCCTGGGTTAATTTATCCAGATAGCTACGCTGTACCGTACCTTCTGTCGCCAGCAAACCGACTATATGAGAGCGCGATACTTCACCGGCCGTCTTGATCGGCGGCACCACGCCCACAATGGGAACAGAGAAATTCGCCCTGAGATCATCCAGCACCAGCGTGCTTGCTGTGTTACATGCAATGACAATGGCCTGGGGCGAGAAATGATCGATGGCATAGGCCACCAGATCACGAACGCGGTCAATCAACACCGCAGTTTCCAGCCCGCCATAGGGGAAAAATGCATTATCGGAGATATAGTTTACCGAAATGGTATTGTTAATGTCACGGATAGCTTTTACCACCGTCATTCCACCGATACCGGAATCGAGAACGACGACGGATTTGCCATTGTTACTGTTATCGTTTTGACCGTCTTTTTGCATAGCCCTAATCCTTTGTGAGGAAAACTGTACCCCATGAATAGTTTCAACATTATGGACAACCTGAATGTATCCGGTAAGCGGGTGCTGTTACGCACCGACCTGAACGTGCCCATGCAAGATGGCAAAATTACGGACAACACACGCATTGACCGGACGATCCCCACGATCCGGGAATTGACGGCGGGTGGCGCCACTGTGGTTGTGCTGTCACATTTCGGCCGACCCAAAGGGCAAGTGGTCCCGGAAATGAGCCTTGCCCCTATCGCACAAGCCTTGGGCGAAGCCCTGAGAAAAGACGGGGGAACAGACGTGACGTTCTGCAACACCACCGTTGGCACGGAAGCCGAAGCCGCCGTTGCGAATGCGGCCGCTGGTTCTGTGATCGTCATGGAAAACCTTCGGTTCAATGAAGGCGAAGAAAAGAACGATACCGGATTTGCCGTGCAACTGGCGGCGCTGGGCGATCTGTTCGTGAATGATGCCTTTTCCGCCGCTCACCGGGCCCATGCATCCACCGATGCCGTCACCACGTTGCTGCCCTCTGTCGCAGGTCGCTTGATGCAGGAAGAACTGGAAGCCCTGCAAGGAGCGCTGGAAGCCCCTGAGCATCCTGTGGCCGCTATCGTGGGTGGGGCAAAGGTTTCCACCAAAATGGATGTGCTCTACCATCTTATGGACAAAGTGGACTACCTGATCATCGGCGGCGGCATGGCCAATACGTTTCTCTATGCGGATGGCGTGGAAATCGGCGCGAGCCTGTGTGAAAAAGACATGGCTGATGATGCCCGCGCCATACGGGCGGCGGCCACCGCCAAAGGCTGCGAGATCATTATTCCCACCGACGCGGTGGTGGCGTGGAAATTTGAAGCTGACACCCCATCCGAAACCGTGGCACTTGACGCGGTTCCCGCCGACGCCATGATACTGGACGCGGGCCCAGCCAGTGTAGCCGCCATCAACGAACGCCTTGCCAGTTGCAAGACACTGGTCTGGAACGGCCCCATGGGCGCGTTTGAGATTAATCCCTTTGATATGGCCACCAACGCCATCGCCCGTGAAGCCGCAAGGCTAACGGCGGCGGGTTCCCTGCTTAGCGTAGCAGGCGGTGGCGACACCGTATCGGCACTCGCCGGTGCCGGTGTGGTCGACCAGTTCTCCTACGTATCCACCGCCGGCGGTGCATTCCTTGAATGGCTGGAAGGCAAAGAGCTACCGGGTGTGGCGGCGCTTGTGGCGCACGGGTAATCACTACTGACATCTTTCTGTCAGTAGTGATGCTATGGTATCCTGTATCAATGGTCATTCCCGCGAAAGCGGGAATCCAGACTTGCATCCGACACTGGACTCCCGCTTTCGCGGGAGTGACGGGTATTGCTGGAGGTTGCCCATGCACCGGGCTGACAGGTTATTCGAGTTAATTCAGGAATTGCGTGCCGCACGCGGCCCGGTTACGGCGGCGCAGTTGGCCGAGCGGTTGGAGGTAACGCCGCGCACCATCTACCGCGACGTGGCCTCGTTACAGGGCATGCGCGTGCCTATCGATGGTGAGGCGGGGATCGGTTACGTCATGCGGCGGGGTTACGATTTACCACCGTTGATGTTCTCAGCCGAGGAAGTGGAAGCCATCACCGTTGGTCTGAATCTATTGGTTCGCACAGGTGATACAGGGCTTCAGGCGTCGGCCCGGTCCGTGGCCGCCAAAATTGCTGCGGTGATGCCTGCGGAACAAGCCAATCAATCCGCGCTCACCGATCATGCCTTACAGGTTTCCGACTGGGGAATTCCTGTGCCCGATCTGGATATGGGGATGATCCGACAATGCGTGCGCCATGAAATGAGCTTGCGGATCAACTATACTGATGCGGGTGGACAAAACAGTGCGCGGGAAATCCTGCCGCTGGCGGTTACCTATCATGCCGAAGTCATTATCATCGCCGCATGGTGTGAGACGCGCAAGGACTTCCGGCACTTCAGGGCGGACCGCATTGCAAGTTGCGAAGAAACCGGCACGTCCTTTAAAGACCGAGGCCATGATTTGCGGCAGCAGTGGCACCAGGACGTCAATCGAATCAATTACGAACGCACAACGCCCTAAATATTTCCGCAAAGCCACGTTCGCAAATGAACCCATTTGCTCCGGTTTTGCTCTAAACGATATCAGACATCACCATCGATGGAAGGGTGGGATGCTGACGAACCGTGCGTTGGGGGCAGGTCCTGCTTAACCGGCGCGATCCGGGTGACAAGATCGTCCAGCATGTGTTGCAGGTATTCGGATTGAGACAGCAACTTGTTTGTTGCGTCCAGCGCCTCATTCGAGGCCGTCGACGCAATCTCATGGGCAACCGTGGTCACAGAGTCCAGTGATTTACGGACGCTCACCACCAGACGTTCGGCCCGGCTCACCGCATCGCGAATGGTATTGAAGCGGGGACTGTCGGTACCTGTAGCCGCACCTGTACCCGTACCGTCGCGATCAGAGGACAAATAAACCAGATTGTCATCGCCTTTATCACCGGTCTTGTCACTGTCTGAACGGTTGTTGGATCTGAACACGATAAGATTAGCTTCATCACGGATGGTGGAGACACAGATTTCCAGATCAACCAGTTGCCGGGCCGTATCAGCCAGTGTCTGAATAAGCGATTCAGTTCGTTCCACATCCACCGTGGCCGCCGTCACATATTCACTGATCTGGGTCAGGTGCTTGGACGCCGCACCGATGGAGCTGGACGATCTATCTCCCATGGCTCCCATGGCTCCCATGGCAGGCTTTGCCTCACCCGGTATGCCCCCCAACACGCCAAGCCCGGAAGACCGCGCGGCAGGAACCTCGGGTGCAATATTGTCCACCGGCTTCTCCGCGTTTTGGGCCGCAAACTCTTCCATGGCTTCTTCGGGTGTTGGTTCTGGTGGCAGTTTGTTGTCCAGGGTTTGCCCAACCTGGGCAGTTCCGTCGCGATCCTCCACCACAGGTTCTGGTTTTATGTCCTCAGCTGCGCCTTCCGCTGACCCTGCATCATTCGCGGGTGCCGTTTCGAACTCTGCCGTCCGCATCGCCGCATCTACGCTCAGGCGCATGCGGGCATCATCCAGTTCAGCCCGCATGTGATCCACCTCGGCCAGATGATCCAGCCAGTTGTCGAGCGCCCGGGCCATGCGGCCAATAGCGTCTGAATTGCCACGCAGCGGCACCGTCATAAAGCGGTCGCCACGAGCCAGCTGTTCAGTAGCTTCAACCAGTCGCAACAGCGGCTTGGAGATACTACGCATAAGAACGACCCCGCTAAGGATCAAAAACAGAATAGCACCAGCACTGGAAAAGGCCGTGATCTGACGAGCCAGCAAATGCTCGCGCTCAAATGCAGCGGGGGCATCACGACCAAACTGGCTGGAAAATTCAGCAACCTGTCGTAGCGCTGGTCCGATGTAATCGAGAATTTCCTCAAATTCCTGAGGGGCGGATTCCAACCGGGAGCGTGTATCATTAATAGCGACCAACACCGAGGCGTGAGTGCGTAACAGTTGCTGTAGCTCCGCCTTGACCGCCGCATCAACAGTGGACTTGGAAATTAACGTATTCAATTTTTCGTATTCAGCAGCGATACGGTCCCGGTCTTCGGTGTTGTTCGGGGCGGGCTCTACGTCGGCTTCACCATCAAGAGCGTCGAAATCCGCCAACAATGCTTTCAGGCCGTACTTTTCCATGGCCTCACGCACATTACGCGCCGCATCGTGACGCTGGGCACGAATGCCTGTCGTTTTGGTCGCCCCTAAAACGGCCCTGTTTTCCATGGTCGCGGAAAACTCGCTGCCATACTCACCAAAGGCATCACGGATCGTGATGGCGGCATCGTGTATCGGGGATGTGTGCTCAATGCCTTGTAGGGTTCCAAGGGCAAGGGCAACACGATCAACCGCCCGGCGGTGGGCCTGAAACACGGCAGCATCCCGGTTTTCACGGGCCCGGCGGTCCTGAACCCGCACATCTTCAATAGCGGTATTCAACGCGCTCACAGAACTGGAGATACGCTGGGCATCTTTCCAGGTGCTTAGCGACCGAGCCAGCCGGTCATCCACGTATACATAGATCACCGCCAGTGCGGCCATCGCCAGCACACCAATGAAGAAGAACATGGCCGTCCGCGTGGACAGGGGCGTGCCGCCAAGGAATGACTTGTCGGCATAGTCCTGCGCGCGCAGGTCCAGATATGGTTCAGCCAATCGTGATTCCCGGCTCATATTTATTCTGATTACCCCAAAAGATTTCCCTGCTCATGGCAGGGCGTGAATTCTAGGCTAAAACATAGCGGATATCCCACCACTTTTTTATGCCTTATGGATGCTGACCTTAGCCTGCAACCAGGCGGTTTTCACGCCTGTTCGGTGAAACACTTGATATTTGCACAAATTTTAGGCTATAATCTTGGCTTCGTCGTGAACAAACGGGCAATACCGTCTGTTTGTTTATGGATTTGGAGGTATCATGATTGATCCTGCTATGACACCGGGTGCGATCAAAACCGGCATGCTGGCCCTGAGAATGGCCGTGCAGCAGGAACGCGATTCCGCTGTGCTGGCGCTGCGTGAAGCCGAAAAATCTCCTGCATTTGACGGCAAGAGCGCGTCTGCCCCCCATGTGGGCAACATAATGGATATCGACGTCTAGCCATCCCCTAAGCATGACTGTTTCTTACCATGGGCCCTTTCGGGTCCATTTTTGTTTGTGTGCCACAGCAATGCCAAATCTGGGCCAAATTCGGTTTTTAACGCGTTTAATTTCTTTTAACGAAATGGGCGAAATTATTTACACTCTGTTAACCATTAGAGATTACGTTCAGCTTTATGAACGACATATCACAAATAGTCCGCGCGCCCGTACCGGCGCCCATCGCCCCCAAGCCCAAGGGCTATCAGGCTGGCAATGAGGTGCAAATACGCGCCAATGTGAGTGGTGGCCAGACGCCAGAAGAAATTTTGGCATCGCGTAAACTTAGCCGGGAACTGAACTCAAGCGAAGCGCCCCGACAGGACGTGCCGCGTGGCTACTATCTGGACATCGTGGTCTAGAATTTTTCTATAAAATTCTGAATACCTAACTGAGCTGTCGTTTGACTCATAAAATGAGATCGGCAACCTCGTAACTTCCGTTTACCTCTCTAAACCGGACAAAATTTTGGGACGGTAACTAGTTCTGCCTCAGCCATTTTCAGACATTCGTGAACCATTGTATTCCTGCTCATTGTTATGTGTTGTAGGGAATACGCTCAGAAACCCTGTGATACTGCGGCTTTAAGAGGTGACAGGGGCCGATTCCATTTGCACCACGAGGTATTCGTTGGCAGAGTGAATCCGAAGCCACAGAGTTGGACAGGGAGTATGCTAAATGAATGGGACTAACCTCTTGAGGAGCGACGCCGAGGATTTGGGCGAGGCTCACGAGATCGACGTCATTGACCGGCTGGTCGGTCTTGCCGGTCTCAAGGTAATAGATGTTGGCTGCGGTGGCGGGCGTGTCACCAAGCAACTTGTGGAACGTGGTGCCCATGCTCTTGGGATCGAACCCGATCCGATCCAAGCAGAGAAAAACCGCGCCGCCGAGCCGGTTCCCGGCTTGACCTTCGTGGAGGCACCTGGGCAGTCGTTGCCGGTCGAGGATGGCTCTATGGACGTCGTATTCTTCAGCTATTCTTTACACCATGTACCCCGCGAATACCGGGACGAGGCGCTAATTGAGGCTGCTCGGGTGCTCAAGCCTGAGACTGGTTTCCTGTATGTCATGGAGCCGATGCTGGTGGGTAGCATGGATGCAGTCTACCGGCCATTCAATGACGAGACCGAGGTCCGTACCGAGGCATACGAAGCTTTGAAACGAGCCGCGGCGCCACGCTTTGCTGAAGCACGAGAGTTACACTACCATGAGCCCGTGCGATACGACAGTTTTGCCGTCTTCCTCGAAGACGTGGCCGGAACTACCTACAGCGACTTCCCTCGCGAGCGGGTCGATACCCCCGAGGTTAATGTGCTGTTCGAGGCGGGAAGAACAGATGACGGCTATGTCTTCATTGAACACACCCGCGTCAATCTCTACCGTAAGACGCGCCTGACTTAGTATCCCCTTCATCTGACCCTCAAAATAACAGGAGCTGGTGATGAAGCATGAAATCAAAACGTAACAAACAAGGATCAAAATGCATGACGTACACCCTATATGGCTCTGATGGCTCAGGCAGCTTTGTTGTTGAAGCAGCTCTCGATATGGCTGGAGCTGACTACACGAAGATCGACGTTGATATGTCTGCAGGCGCCCATCAAGACGCGACATTTGCCGCCATAAACCCCATGAAACAAGTTCCAACACTTATTTTGCCGGATGGCGCGGTGATGACCGAATCTGCCGCCATTGCTCTTCATCTCGCCGATGCCTTCCCCGGTAAGAGCCTAGCACCGGAGTTAGGAACAGTTGCCCACGCTCAATTTGTACGGTGGATGGTGTTCATTTCCAACAACTTGTATGAGGGCGTTCTGCGGTACTTTTATTCTGATCGCTACACCACAGACGACAGGGCAGAGGCTGTCGACAGCGTGAAGAATGCTGCACATCAGCATCTTCAAAACGCCTGTGGCGTTATAGAGGCGCACCTTACGGAACATGGTCCCTGGCTCGCTGGCCAAAGCATGACCATGGCAGATGTTTACTTCACAATGTTACACGGTTGGCATCCAGACATGGTCGACCCGACAATGAATGAAAATCTCACCACGTTGGCACAAGCTGTTCGATCAAATACAGACATTGGACAACTGCTACAACGCCACGGGTTGTAATCGGAGCACGCCCGCCGGTGCTGCCAGACGAATGCGAACTCGTCTCAGTTTAGAAGACATTGGATTCTGGAAAACTTATTTCGTGTGAAAGATGCCTGCTTCCCATCCGAAAGCGGACCTTTTCGGTGCGTGTTAATCACTTCTGCTAATAGCCATAAGCGGAAATTCAAACCGATCGAGAACTGACCTCGAACATGTCTGTTTTCGCCCCATAACAGTAGTCCGGGTTACAGACGCTAAACAGTCTGAAACCGGGTGAATTCGGAGGCTTCTAATGCGGCACAGTAAGTGACTGCCACCCTAGCGCCAGTTCTTCGGGAATCTCGATAAGCGTGGGCCGGTCCGCCGCGACGGCTTCATGTAAGGCATCCGTCAGTTCAGTTGTGCCCGTGTCTCGCTTCGCATCACAACCAAACCCCTTGGCGATTGCAATGAAATCGGGCGTGTAGATATCAACGCCAATGGTCGGAATGTCCCGTTCTACCATGTACTTCTTAATTTCACTGTATCCGTTATTGTTCTAAACTAGGATGGGAGCGACGCATACAATTCTGAGGGCAATTTGTGACACCGACAATCCAGTCGGCCTTGTCCATATTGACGCGCATACGGACACGTGGGGCGAGGTCATGGGCGCCGAGTTCAATCATGCCGCACCGATCAGATCCGCCGTCGAAGACGGACTCGTCGATCCAACCCGAGTCATGCAGATTGGCATCAGAGCGCCCCAAAACGCATTCGACGCATGGGACTACAGCCGCGAAAAGGGTATGCGTGTCATCTGTATGGAAGAGTTTGAGGACATGGGTGTGCCCAGCGTTATCGAGGAAGCAAAGCGAGTTGTGGGTGACGGGCCTGTCTACTTGACCTTCGATGTTGATGGCCTAGACGCAATCTTTGTTCCTGGTACCGGCACCCCTGAGGTCGGGGGGATTACCAGTCGTAAGGGTTTAAGGCTTCTTCGGGGCCTCAACGGACTTGATTTTGTTGGCGCGGACATCGTCGAGGTAGCGCCGCCATATGACGTATCCAACGTCACGTCGCTCCTGGCGGCAAACCTCTTGTTTGACATGCTTTGTCTGCTCGCGACAGCCGCTGATCGTCGGTAGAAAAATGTCCGCCATCGCCCCATGGCACGGCCACCGTATCAATGGTACTATTCTTTGGCGTTCATTTGCCAACAATACTTGCAATTAGTATTTGCCAAATCGCGACCGCAAATGCCCGTGGCACAAATAGATTGAAACAGTCTTCATTCCGCCAGAGTGTGACGCCGACATGGTGGATGCCGGTTGATGCAACGCGCCCCACTGGAAAATACTCTGGCCTGAGATCAATCGACATATGTTTGTTCAATAGATTGGTGGTGCCTGGACCGGTCAAACGCAAATGGGTACGGCTATGCGAGATATCCAGGAACGCGCCCTCAGACGGGATAACCGTCAGAGGGACGCCGCCATACTGCCAAAATTTGAGGGGTTCTACTGACAGAATTGCCGCAGTGTCGCCCTCGACTGCGAATCCTTGACCTAGTGCACTTGCTACACCCACCTGCTCCAATAGTTTCTTTCGCACAGCCACAATACTCTCGGGCCAGACCGCTACTTGAAACAGTCGAAGATTGGATACTTCATTTAGATTAACCTCATCAGTTTCGATGGCTGTTGGTGCAACGTTGGCAAGGGCTGAATCCCGTAACAAATCAAGGTTATCCACGCATCCGCCCTCCTTCGGCATCAAACATATGGGGCGAAACAATTTCGACGGTTACGTTCGTTTGATTGCGAACCGGGTCAGCGGCAATGACGGACTTGTCTTTCCAGTTCGTGTATCCCCCACTAATGAACCCGATGCCGATCCAGTGTCCGAGCGCGGGAGAATATGTTACGCCCGTGACCCATCCTTCGCCGTATCCTGAAACTTCGTGCTCCGCACACAACAAAGAACCCGCATTGAACAACGCGGTCCGGTCTTTGGGGAAAATACCGACCAACTGGGCTCGGTCGTCCCGCAACAATTCCGGCCGGTTATTCAATACACTGCCGATATAGTGTTTTGTCTTGGACGCCATAGAACCTAAACCCGCATCATCTATGGTTACACGACCATCGAGTTCTGCGCCCGTCACATGCCCTTTTTCAATACGAAGCGCGCCTAGAGCCTCAAGGCCATACTGACACCCGTCTCGGGCCTGGGCGGAACTCCATAGTTGATCGGCAAGATGAACACCAAAATCGCTTGGGACATAAATCTCGTAGGCCATTTCGCCGGAAAAACTGATCCGCGCAATGCGGCATGGGACGCCTGATTCCAAAGCAGTATCAATAACCCCCATGAATGGACAGGCTTCATCTGAAACAGCTTGTGGGTCAACCAAACATGCCTGCAACGTTTCCCGGGCCAATGGTCCGGCAATGGCAAACCCTGCCCATTGTTCAGAGACTGATGTGACATGAACCCGGAGATCACTCCAACGTACTTGCAACAATTCTTCCAGCCAGGTCATGACTTTGCCCGCATTCGTCGTGGTCGTGGTCATAAAGTAATCGGTTTCGGATAACCGCCACGTCGTGCCGTCATCCATGACATACGCATCGTCGCGCAACATGATCCCATATCTGGCTTTGCCGATTGCCAGCTTGGCGAATGGGTTGGTGTAAACTCTGTTCAGAAACTCTGTAGCATCCGGGCCTTGCACTGCTATTTTGCCCAATGTGGTCACATCACATATGCCAACAGTCTTACGTACCGTCTCTGCTTCGCGAGCATAGGCCTCATTTATGGTTTCGCCCTGTCGTGCAAAGTACCACGTGCGATGCCAAAGACCTGCATCGGTCATGGTCGCTCCTTGTGCAATGTTCCAGTCATGCATGGGGGTGCGCCGTAATGGCTTGAAATGTTCATCCACCGCTGGGCCTGTAAATGCACCGAGGCTGACCGGCGTGTAAGGAGGGCGGAATGTTGTTGTGCCAACGTCAGGAATTTCCTTGCCCAATGCATCGGCCATCAATGCCAGACCAATGATGTTACCCATCTTGCCCTGATCTGTCGCCATGCCGAGGGTCGTATACCGTTTCAGGTGCTCCACCGATACAAAACCCTCTTGATGGGCAAGGCGAACATCCGAGGTCGTTACATCATGCTGCGGATCGACGAAGCATTTTCTCGATTTTTGCTCAGGATTGATTTCGTAAACCGGATCGATAGGTGTATCGGTTGATCGACGTTCTATAGCCTGTCGTGCGACCTTGCGTTTGCCAAGCGACACAGCAATTGCTTCACCTGCCGCAAGACCCGACGTTTCACAGTCTTCCAGACACCAATGACCGGCCGCTGATCCTGCAACAATTGCTGTCCCGTCTTTGTGTCCCGGTAGAAAGCACTGATCGTTTAACGACCAAACGGGTTTAACCCCTTGATGTGAGTGTAGGTTCACCACAGGTGACCATCCACCGGAGACAAACAACCCATCACACGGTAGCGAGCCGCTTTTAATCCATCCCGGACCGTCGCGCTGCACCAGTTCCAAACCGGCCACACCACGGGCTCCTTTTACATTCACAGGTGCCATTCCCGGCTTGACCTCTACCCCCAACGACAAAGCTTGTTGCGCCATCTCTTCGGGAGGCTGAGAACGAGTATCAAGCAACGTCACATGTGCACCTGCATCCGCCATATCCATCGCAACCTGATAGGCCGTATCATTGTTGGTTGCGACGACCGCCGTTTTAGCGGGGAGAACGGCATAACGATGGATGTATGCCCGTGCGGCGGATGCCGACATGACACCAGGCCGGTCATTGTTGTCGAAAGCTATATGGCGTTCCAATGCCCCTGTGGCCAGGACAGTCCGCTCCGCGCGCATCGTCCACATTCGTTGACGTGGCTGGTGTTCACTAGCGTTTGAATGATGGTCCGAAACGCGTTCCAGTAATCCTACAACACCGTGATCATACATACCGAATGCTGTCGTTCGATCCATCACGCGTACATTTGCTGAAGACAGGTCCATCAACAATGCCTGTCGCTTGCTACCAACATCTTGCTGAGGTTGGTGCAACAAATCACCACCGAGCAGGAAATCCTGCTCAACAAGCACAACGTCCAGACCTGCCTGACCGGCCGCAATAGCCGCTGAGATTCCAGCGATTCCCGCACCGACGACCAACAGGTCGCAATAGCCGTGGCTATGTTCATAGTGATCCGGATCAGCAACGCGCGCAGCGCGGCCCATACCAGCGGACTTCCGGATAAGTTTCTCGTACTGCATCCAGGCCCCTGTACCTCGCCCCCATTCAAAAGGCGGCAATCCCATGAAGGTTTTGTAGTAGAATCCAGCTGAAAAGAACCGGCTAAACAGATTGGAAATGGCACCGAGATCGTGCCGAACTGATGGCCACGCGTTCTGACCTGTTACAACGAGGCCGTCATGGATCTCTTGCAGGGTTGCTTTCACGTTTGGGTCCCTTCGAGCCCCTTCACCAGTGGTGACAATGGCACCGCTTTCTTCTACCCCGGCTGACATGACACCACGCGGACGGTGATACTTAAAACTGCGGCCCAAAATGGTTTCGCCATGTGCCAGCAAAGCGGACGCAACCGTGTCGCCTTGAAAACCCGTGACTTGTTGTTTGTCCCAGGTAAATGAGACCGTTTTAGAGCGGTCAATTAATCCGCCACCTGGCATCCGTGAGGCCGTCATGCGTCGTCTCCACAGGCTACGGCCAGTTTCGGGTCGGCAGGCGTTACACTGAAAATTTCATGGGTGACGGTGTCACGTTCCACACGTAGCCACATTCGACACCCTAACGTGTGCTGCCATGTCTCAGTTTGTCGGCCACAAATATTCTCACGCTCGAATACTGCTTTGATCCAGTCTTCCATGGGCGCATCAAGCTCAGGGTAGGAGATCGATCCATCACCACCATATGTGAATTCGTTATGATCGCGTGTACCGCAAAATGGACAGTTTATTCGAAGCACTTGATTGTCTCCCTATCCGTGCAATTTCGGGTCAGGGCCCGCACCGCGTTCGTCAATGTTGACCCCGCGGGCAAATCGCTCGAGGTCAAAATTTTCGATCAAGGTGTTTGGTCGATCGCTGGCAATTAAATCAGCGAAGTGCCATCCCGACGCAGGCGTTGCTTTAAACCCGCCGTAATTCCAACCACCATTCAGGTACAAGTTCGAAAGTGGCGTTTTGCAGATGAAATGGGTTCCATCCATGGACATGTCTACAATGCCGGCCCATTGCCGCAGGACTCGCAACCGTGACAGGCAGGGCATGATCGAGATCGCAGACGCCGTAACGTCTTCTGCTACTGGCAAATTGCCTTTCTGTGCGTAGGATTTGTACCAATCCAGGTCGCCACCAAATACCATGCCACCTTTGTCAGATTGAGACATGTAGAAATGCGCGCCGCCCATGCCAAAAACAACTACTTGATCCAGAAGTGGTTTCACTGGCTCGGTGACAAAGGCCTGCAGCTTGTGTGATTCGATGGGAAGGTTGCCAAGCCCCGCCATCTGCCACAACCGCGAAGTGTTCCCTGCAACAGCGAGTCCAACCTTGTTGGTTTCAATGGAGCCTCGTGAAGTCTCTATCCTGGTGATCGCGCCTTGTGTTGTGTTTATACCCGTGACTTCGCATTGCTGAATGATATCGACGCCCAGCTTATCGGCGGCGCGAGCGTAACCCCAGATAACCGCATCATGACGCGCGGTTCCAGCCCGTGTCTGAACTGCGGCACCCGTTATTGGAAACCGAGCGGACGGCGCATAGTTCAGGTGTGGAATTGTTGCCTTAAGCCGCTCGAGATCCCACATCTCCACATCATTGTTGCCTGTCAGCCGCATAGTGTTGTAACGACGCGCAACCGCATCAACAGCACCTGGGTTGTGCAATAAGGTGACGTGGCTTCGCTGGCTAAACATGACGTTGTAATTTAGTTCGTGGCTTAACTCTTCCCACAGCTGCAGCGAATGTTCATAGAATTCCCTGTTTCCCGGCAGGACATAGTTTGAGCGCACAATCGTGGTATTGCGTCCGGCATTGCCGCCGCCAATCCAGCCTTTCTCCAGAACTGCAATCTTTCCGACGTCGTGGTTTTTTGCCAGATAGTACGCGGTCGCAAGACCGTGCAGCCCACCACCAATAATCACCACGTCATATTTGGTCTGTGGCTCTGAATCGCGCCACTGTCTTGTCCAACCTTTTTGACCGGACAGCCCGTTCCAAAAAACACTCCAGGCCGAAAATTGTGACATTTAGAGCGTCGATTTCAGATTGTTGCCAGCGCGCTTGAATATTTGCCCGAAGCCATCAATTTCGTCATTAATCCCGGCGCGGCGCAAACAGCTCCACATTTGTGCTTGATTACTGGTGACGACAGGTTTGCCTGTAATGTCCTCAATTTCCTGCGCTACTTCGACGGATCGAATACCGCCACAGCTCAGGAATATGGCGTCTGCTTCAGGGTCGTCGATTTCTTGTGCAAACGTTTTCCAGTAATCGGGCGTTACCTGCCCAAACTCGCAACCTGTGGTCAAATTGAGGCCCTGGATATCCAAAACCTCAAAGCCCTTGGATAGCAAAAACTCTGCCTCTGCAGTGTTGATTTCGTCCAAGTAAGGCGTTCCCACTACCAGTTTTTTTACGCCGAGTTCTTGCAGTGCGTCGACAACGCCGGTGACGAGTGTCATGGGTTTGGCATAAGGCGCGCCCTTTTTTATCTGTTCCATCACGGCCATCTCACCACAGACGATTGAACCACTCGTACAGCTATAACTGATCACATCCGGTTTCATATCAGGTTGAATGCGGGATGCGGCATCCGCCATATGCAGTACATGTTGTGACAGTGTTTCGTTGGTCGTGTAATCGTCTGTCTTCAAGCGCGTAATATGGATGGCGACGCCCTCCGGGGCGATGTCGAAAAAATCTGCCTCCGCCGCAAGGTCCGTAGACATTAGAATGAAACCCAGTCGTGCACGATGGTGCCGACCTTCGTCCAAAATAGGAGCCCAAGTTCTTGATGCGACGGTTTCACCAGATTTGTACATCTTACAAAATAACCTCTTCCAGAGTTTTGGGATGGTCTGTCACCGGCTCATAGCCGTCTTTCGTTATAATGAAACTATCGCCGACCTGCGCGCGAAATGTCTCAACCGTAACGGAGCCATCCACAGCCAGCACCATGCCAGGCTGAAGGATCGTTGTGTCGCCGGTTACCAGCTGTGGCTTTTCCACAAAACTGAACCCCGTCGCACGGCCGCAGCGAAACGGATACTCATGCCCGGCCCCCTGTATAACCTCGGCATATGCCGCGTGCACACTTTCTGCAGTTACGCCCGGCCGCAGCGCATCCAGTGCAGCTTGCTGACTGGCCACAGCCACCTCGTACACATCGGCCTGGGTTTCATCAGCAATATCGCCAATCCAAAACGTTCGATCGAATCCCAGTTTGAAACGGTGGAAGTTCGTCATCCCGCAAAAGCACAGGAAAACCGGCTCACCACGGTTCATGACGCGTGTGGTCGCACGGTGATGGGTTTTGGTGATTGTTTCACCCGAGGCCATGATCTGCAAAAAATGCGTATTGGGCGACATGTCTGCGTCATCATAATGCGCCGCCAGCAGTTCGGCAGCCTTACGGGTGCCTGCCTGAGAGGTAGCGATTGCTACCTCGTACTCTGGCACACCATCGGCGATAGCGGCTCGACCACCAGTCATCATCGCATTTGCGACCTGTCCGGCATGACGAGCTAATTGTAGCTCTTGTTCCGATTTTATCATTCTCATGTCGGCCAGAATGGGTGTGATGGCCTCCAGCTTCTGCGCCTCGACCAAACCATTTACGTAGGCACGTACACTAGGCGGCATGTGATCGGGCTCAATTGCTATACGCGCGGCACCTTTTACAGCAGCAGGTAGCTCTTCCCGCCATTCGTTCCCCATGCCATCATTCCAGGCCGCGATGCGATCGACCCTCGCAGACGCCTGCGCGGTATTCAGATCAATTGTTGGCGTGATCAATAGGGTGCTGGCGTCCTTGGAAACGACCAGAATTGTCGGGCGCCCAAACTCCATATGCAGGTAATCGTAATACCCGGTCAGGTAATAGACATTATCGTCGTCCGTGATCAGTGCGACATCAATGCCAGCGTCCGCCATTCGGCCGCGAAGCGTCTTCATGCGGGATTCAAACAATTCGAAACTCCTTATCACTGATCCATGTCCAAGGGGCTGAACAGTAGACCCTTAATTGAAACTTCCAAAATGACAATTCGTATCATTATATGATAACTATTAGTTATGAAACATTATCGACAATCTTTACCACCGCTTGATTACCTTTTGTTTTTTGAGGCGGTAGTGCGTAATCGAAGCTTCACAAAAGCAGCGGCGGAATTGAACGTTAGTCAGGCAGCCGTGAGCAAACGCGTAAGGTATCTGGAAGACTGGGTTGGAAAACCATTGGTGCATCGATCTGGACCAACGATCTCGATACCCGATTACGCGCAGGATGTATCTGACAGAACATCGGAAGCTCTTGAGCACTTGTGTGCTTGCCTGGACAAGATAAAGGGCGCTCACGAAGCCCCTTTTACGCTCGCAGCAAATATGACGGTATCACAGTTCTGGTTGGGGCCACGTATCAATGATTATCTGCTAAGCAGTGATGCAATATCCGTGCGGCTTACGTCCTCAGATCGGGACGCTGACCTATTGAGCGCAGAAAATGACCTTGTCATATACTATGGTATGGACATTCCTTCAGGTTGGGATGGAACCGTCCTGTTTGACGAATTTTGGGTTCCCCTTGTATCGCCCGAACTCGCCGACAAACAGATGGATTATAGCGATCTAACGCTTCTTGATTTTGATAAATTGACGCCTAAGTGGATCAACTGGTCAGGTTTTCTGGAGAAAATTGACGAATCACCCTTTGGCAAATCTGTACAGATCAACTTGAACACCTACGGGCGGACGCTTGACGCTGCTATTAAGGGAAAAGGCGTCGCATTGGGGTGCCCGGACGTCCTTCATTACGAAATGGAAGCCAATCGCCTTACCGCTCTAAACGCGTTTCAACTCAAAACAGGACGACGTTACTACTCGATATGGAAAACGGGCACGTTAAACGGGCAACTGGACAATACCATTTCTGGATTGAATCTCCGCTAGAGCGGTATGTGGCCTGGCGAGAAAACCACATATGGAGGTGACCAGCATTGTGCGTATCTTATTGACGTCTCGAGACGAGTATTGATTGAAGTGACAATGTAAACTTTCTGGTTCCTAAAGCACTGAATTTTGTACGGCATATGCGTTTGGATTAATCTTCAGGAATCTACTATTTCAATGGGGATACTCAATGACACCTTCACATTGTCCATGACCACGTTGGTCCTGAATCTCTGAATGTTGGAGTTCTGAAAAAAGTACTCACGCGTAAACTCCTCATAGTCCTTCATGTCTTTAGCGGTCAGAATCACGATGAAATCAGCATTTCCTGTTACATAGTAACATTGCATCACCTCCGGGCATTTTTGCATGAGTCGTTTGAACTCATCCAGAATTTCGGGGCGTTCGCGTTCAACGGAGACTTCCACAATCAATGTGATGCGTCCTCCCGCAATTTCCGGCGATAAAACAGAAATGTCCTTTGTGATCGCGCCACGATCCCGAAGCTTCTTTAGCCGCTTCTGGCAGGCTGCGGGAGATAACCCCACTTGATCACTCAGTTTCTCAGCCGTGAGGCGGCTGTCCTGTTGGACCAGGATCAGTATTTTCGCATCAAATTCATCCATACCCGCACCGTCCGTTTTACGTAAGTTCAAGGGATATTTTTTACGTATTTAATAGCAATATATATAACATAGTACGAAAAAACACGCCATCTTGGTGATATGTTCGCATCCTTGATTGAATGATGCGGAGGCAATGAACGGGATGGGTAATGCACTATTTGAAGCGGCAATACGCGTTCTCGTGCGCTCGGGTGAATCAGTGCAACACGCTAATGGTATTTGCCTTGTGAATGGTTTTGCTGAATCAGTGCAAGACGTCATCGCTTACGCTGATGATCTGTACCAGGTTGAAAAATCTTCGCCATTACATGAACGTGCTTATTTGCCAGGACGGCCGCGCAAGTTAACGTAGAAAGGCTTGCCGTTTGCGTGGCGGCGGCGATTGAAAAGACGAACTCATAGAAATCAGGAATTCCTAATCATGAACTCAGACCACATGGGCATCCAAACACCGAACGACGAAATGCTCACTTGGCGGCACGATTTTCATCAACACCCAGAATTAGGGTTTGAAGAACATCGAACAGCCGGGGCTGTCGCTAACCATCTCAGAGACTTTGGTATTGAGGTCCATGAGGGCGTTGGTGGAACCGGCGTCGTCGGTATTTTGCGACATGGTGACGGAACGAAAACCATTGGTCTGCGTGCCGATATGGACGCGTTAGCTATAGCTGAAAAAAACACGTTTGATCACCGCTCCCGACACGATGGACGCATGCATGCCTGTGGTCACGATGGCCACACGACCATGCTGTTGGGTGCTGCGCAAACCCTGGCAAAAGAACCGGGTTTTAATGGCACGGTTGTGTTCATTTTCCAACCCGCAGAAGAGCACGGACGCGGTGCCCTTGCCATGATCGAAGATGGCCTGTTTGATCGCTTTCCCGTAGAATCCGTCTTTGGCATGCACAACATGCCCTCACTACCGACCGGCCATTTTGCCGTCCGACCGGGGCCAATCATGGCCTGTGAAGATAATTTCGAAATTACGATCCACGGCAAAGGAAGCCACGCCGCTCTGCCGCACATGGGAATTGATCCAATCTTGATTGGGTCAGAAATTGTAATGGCACTTCAGAACATTATTTCAAGAACACTTGATCCAATCGCAAACGCCGTTCTGTCTGTTACTGATTTTGCCGTCGAAGCGACAAGAAACGTCATCCCGGAGAGAGTTGTCCTCCGTGGCGATGTTCGTGCTTTTTCCCCTGATATCCAGGATCATGTTGAAGCCACCATGGAGCGTATCGTTGCGGGGGTTTGTTCCGCCCACGGTGCTCACCATGAGTTTTCCTACACTCATGAGTTCGCCGCGACGATTAATACGGATGAGCACGCCCTGATTGCGGCAAATATTGCACGCCAAGTCGTTGGTGCGGACAAGGTTGACGGTGCCTGTACGCCGGTGATGGCGTCTGAGGATTTCGGCTTCACGCTTCAACACAAACCCGGTTGTTATCTCTTTATCGGTAACGGTGGTGATGGCCCCGGCGGCTGTGGCCTGCACAGTCCGCACTATGACTTTAATGACGAGATCCTATCCACAGGTGCTGCGTTCTGGGTTCAGCTCGTTCGCTCTCAGCTTGAGTAATTCGGCATTTTTGAAATTGCCGGAGACACATTGTAATCTGACAGAGGCGCACCGGATGTGAATCCCGTGCGAGACAATATGACAATTAAACTCGAAACAGAAATTATCAACGGTGGTGCCTACAAGCGCGCCGTTGAACGATTCCACGAATCCGGTATCACACTACCAAAGCTCTCTCAACTGGCCGACCCCGTCGCGGCCCGTACCGAGATTGAAGCGCATACGCAATCCGCTGATCCGGACGCGCCGGATGCCAGTAACCTGTTTCGGGTGCATTGGCACAATGGTTCTGACCGGAAGAGCTTGGTTGAAACCCCGGATCATGTTGTTTTGCCGCCGGAATTGACAGGCGTTGAGGCAACCATTGTTGTCGCACTTGGCAATCGCTTTCCCATGATCCGAGCGCACAAGGTGCTTGCGGCCTACGGGTGCCTGATACCTCGATTGGTCACCGGACAATTTGATCCCACACACCACCGCGCAGTTTGGCCGTCAACGGGCAATTACTGTCGGGGCGGTGTTGCGATTTCCCGCATATTGGGATGTCGAAGCGTCGCGGTGTTACCCGAAGGCATGAGCCGCGAGAGATTCGAGTGGCTTGAAAGCTGGGTCACCGATCAAAGCGATATTGTCAGAACCTATGGCACCGAGAGCAACGTTAAGGAAATCTATGATGCCTGTAATGAAATGGCCGAGGATGCGGAAAACGTTATCCTCAACCAGTTCAACGAGTTCGGGAACTATGTGGCACACCGGGCGGTAACCGGCCCGTCGCTGGAACGTATTTTCGATGCCGTCAACGTGGATGGCTCGAAAAAAATGACCGCCTATGTTGCCGCCTCTGGTTCCGGTGGAACGCTGGCCGCTGGTGATTATTTGAAGCAAAGCCACGGTGCCAGAATATGCGCCGTTGAGGCCTTGGAATGCCCAACGCTGCTGAACAACGGATATGGCGATCACAACATTCAGGGTATTGGCGACAAGCACGTACCCTTTATTCACAATGTGATGAACACAGACTTTGTCGTAGCGGTGTCGGATAAGGCTTCAAACGCCCTGAACCTGGTATTCAACACAACACCGGGTCGCAGTTACCTGGCGAAACGTACGGGCATTAATCAGGAATTTGCCGCCGAGCTCGCCAACCTTGGTTTGTCATCAATTGCCAATGTCTTGGGTGCCATAAAGATGGCGAAGTATCTTGGCCTCGGTGCCAATGACGTCGTTCTGACTGTCGCAACAGACGGTGCCGAAATGTACGGGACTGAAATTGAAAAAACCCGTTCTGATGTATTTGGTGGCAATTTCGACGAGTTGTCAGCAGCGGAATCCTACGGACAGTATATGTTGGGAACGACAACCGATAACATGGAAGAAATGACCCGGCGGGATCGCGAGCGTGTGTTTAATCTCGGCTATTACACCTGGGTCGAGCAGCAGGGTGTTTCACTGGAAGACTTTGATGCCAGGCGAGACCCGGCATTCTGGAGCGGGTTAATGGATGTTGTTCCTGCCTGGGACAAAATGATTGATGATTTCAATCGAGCCGCAGCATGACATAAAATTCATCAAGCAAATTCTAACAGAAGGGTCATTGAATTATTCGCGCGTCGTTTGGGCGTATTACGCGAGGCCTAGTCGGTCGGATATAGAGCAGATCAAGAAGCGGTGCCCTATGCGCAACCCATGACACTGGAAACCGATGTTGTGGATGCGTTAGCAAAGGACACTTCTCTTTCTGGCCGATAGCAGACATCTTGCCTCAGATTGCTCGAACTTCCGCTAATGGGATGGACCGGCTGCTTCCCCAGTGGGTTAGTCTGCAAAGACTTTAACCCGCGAATAAAAGGAGCAGCATCCCATGACCACCACATCAAAACGAAATACCGTAACATTCGCCTCCGTTGG